>Ga0209236_1002112_pt1 | contig 12140 bp, 10 predicted proteins | sample GraSoi013_1_40cm_FD_185819 | JGI IMG/M metagenome (GOLD analysis project Ga0209236, IMG submission 185819) | Grasslands soil microbial communities from the Angelo Coastal Reserve, California, USA - Sample 09_27_2013_1_40cm (SPAdes) (version 2) | ecosystem: Environmental > Terrestrial > Soil >... | reverse complement strand
CAGGCAGATTCGGGCGTAGCCGCTGCTGGCGGTGGAGGCGCGACCGGTCGATGAGCCTCGGGAGCCGGCGGCGGTGAAAAAAGATTGCTCAATGCGCTTGAAGGCGCGGAGCGTTGAGCAATCGGCGCTGGCGTTACACCCTTCGGCTCCAGCAAGCTCTTCACGCGCCCAATCAATTCCTGGGGCTGAAAAGGCTTGCGAATCAGTTCATCCGCTCTCACGGAAACCGCTTTGTCGGCAACGCTCTTGTTAACCACGCCGGACATCAGCACGACCGGCGTTTCGCTGAACTCCGGATTCTGCTTGATCTGGCTGCAGACGGAATAGCCGTCTTGATCGGGCATGATTACGTCGGTGATCACTACGTCAGGGCGGTTTTGTTCGAACTGCGCTAGCGCCGATGCCGCGTCGGCACAGGTAATTACGTTGATGTTCTCGCGGCGAAAAGCGATCTTGATGACTTCACGCATTGTGGCGCTGTCGTCAATAAAATAGACCGTAGGTGTTCGCTTGGCCGGAGCCTCGCCCAGCGGCGGAATGGTCATCGCTTCGCTCATAGAGCTTCCTTGTCCGCCATGTCACGCGTTCCTTCATCAAATTCGCGCATGGCATCCAGCATAAGATCGGTAGCCGAACGCAGCACGGTGCGCTGCGTCGAGGTGGTCCCATAGGTAAATTTGTAGACGCCTTCGTTGCTGTTTCCGAGGCTTTTCAAAATGTGAATCACGGCTTCATCGCCGAACAAATTGCCGCACTCCGCGTGAGAGATCGCACCGGCGTCGTAGAACAGCACGCCGTCCGTCTCGCCAGCGTTGATGTGCAACGCGCCCGTTTGGTGCGCGTGCCCTAGCATTTGCATGACGCCCGTGAGGTCGTGGTGCGTCAGATTGCCGCTAAGACTTGTGTCGGACTGGTCGAGCATCTGCGTGGGCTGAAACCCTTCCGCTTTGCTGACGAGGATCTGCTTGATGTGGGCAGCAATGACCGCGGGCTGGCGGTTGCGGTCGATGTAATCGTCGCAGCCAGCCTGAAATGCTTCCATCAACGCGCGCTGGCTCCCGTCGCCAAGCGCGATAATGGGAAGATTGGTGTTTCTTGAGTCCGCGTGAATGATTCTGGCAACCTCCAGGGCGCCCATCTCCCGCATATTTGTCGCACAAAGAATTGCGGACGGCGCGTCGTATTCGAGCGTGGTGAGCGCGAAAGCTGCTTGCGTACTGGACACGACCTCGAAGCCCTCGCGTTTCAACGCATCCCCGAGCCGTTTTGCGAAATATACGTTGCTGTCGATCAGCAGAACTTTTGCGGGACGTCCGGCAGGGATCACGGTCGCGCCTCCGCTGTTGGCGACGCCGCGGCTTGCCCACGGGATTGCTCTGGGCCGGGTGTCAGCGTATCCAGATTCAAAACCTCGATTACATCTCCGTCATGCGACAGCCACCCGCCGACATGCGGCGCGTCGGATTCTACTGCCGCCATCATTTCCGCATTTATCAGCTCACACTCACCCGTGACCGGCATCGCGATCCACTCACGCTGTGTTCCGTAGTTGCGCACTGCGATCAAGTAAAAGCGGCGCGCGGTCAGACGTTTTCCGAGAAGCATCTCCGAAACGTCGCACACCGGAACAATCCGGCCACGCCGCAGGATCACGCCTTCCAGCTTCGGCGTTCGGTGAGGAAATCGAAAAACACGGCTGGGAGCAACGAGTTCAGCAATCTGGTTCGCGGAAACGGCAAACCGCCTCTCGCCCAGCCGTAGCAGGACGAACGATTGCAGTCCGAGTTCGGCCGATACCGTCATTGCGGGGAGTCCGTCTCCTCGAGAGCTGCTTCTACGGTATTGTCCGCTTGCAGAAGAGCCGCATCGAGCAAAGCCAGTTCTTCAGGAGACAGAAAGCCTTCCGGACGCACCACTGGCACGACCGTTTGGTCGAGGGCCGTCAGCCCCCGGTACCACTGCCGCTCTTCGTGACAGAAGGAGAGTGGCAATGCCTGCAGGCGCGTCATGGTTGTCATCTTGTCAATGCCGTCGATCAAGAGGGCCGTGCGCGTTTTGCGCAGCACGAATAGCAGTGCTCCCTCCGCGGCGTGCAAGCCGAAATGCATGGCGCCGTTGACAATAAAAAGGGATCGGTCACCGCGGCGAACAACGTGACGCACTTTTCGAAGACCCGGCGCGCTAATTTCCATCGCCGCGCCTGACATGCTGTCGGCGCTGCGCACTTCCTGCACGGAGGCGGAAGAGACGGCGAAGAGTTGTCCGCTGACACGGAACAGAATGATCTGTTCTGTTTTCGCAGGACTAGGCTTCGCTGGAGCCGCCAGGCGCATTAGCGCACTCCCGCAGGTATCGTACGGCAGATTCCCAGGACGCGCTTTTCTATGGCGGCATAAACATCGTCGATCCCGAGTACCTGATCGACGGCACCGGCTTTGATGGCTTCGGCGGGCATACCAAAAATCACGGACGTCGCTTCATCCTGGGCCAGAACGAGGCCGCCCGCGTTCTTGATGGCCATCGCTCCAGCCGCTCCATCGTTGCCCATTCCCGTCAACACGCCAGCAATGCTCAGCGGCCCGGCAAAGGCCGCGACGGACTCCATGGTGACGTCAATGTTCGGGAGATAACCGCTGATCCGGCCTGTGGTTCCGTCAAGCTGGATTCGGCCTGTCGGCGTGACGCGAAGATGTTGACCGCCCGGGCAGATATAAAGCGTCCCAGGCTGAAGGGATTCATTGGCTTCTGCTTCTTTCACGCGAATCTCAGTGAATTCAGCAAGCTGCGCTGCGTATTGAGTAGTAAATGCCGCCGGCATGTGCTGCACAAGAATTACAGCGGCAGGGAAGTCCGCAGTGAAGCCGGGAGCGATGCGCATGACGGTAGCGGGCCCGCCGGTGGACGCAGCCAGCACGACTACAGGAAAGCGCTGATCAAGTCCGGAAGTAGGCACCGGGCGAGCGCTAACTGGGGCGCGCGCGGGAGTCTTGGAGCCGCTGGCATTCTGAATTGTCGAGGCCAGGCGTGACGCGGTACGAACGACGCGCACTTTGGCAGCCATGCGCATTTTACGCAGCAACTCTTCTCTTACGCTCTGCATATCAAGGTCGATGGCGCTGGATGGCTTGGCCACAAATTCGATTGCACCGAGTTCCAGCGCCCGAAGCGTGCTTGCGGCGCCTTCGCGTGATTCAGAGCTGACGATAACGATCGGCCGCGGATTTGTGGTCATGATTTCCGCGGTGGCTTGGAGTCCGTCCACATGGGGCATATTGATGTCCATGGAGATGACATCAGGTTTCAGTGATTCCGCCATCGCCACGGCCTCGCGGCCATCCTTCGCGTTGCCCACGACCTGCAGTTGTTCGTCAGCGTTGAAAATGCCCTCAAGCACTTTCCGCATGAAAGTGGAATCATCCACGACGAGCACGCGAAACTTTTTGTTGGGAGTCGCCATTGTTCGTTTACGCTACCGGCGCGACCGGGCGTGGCGCCTCCGTTCCTATAAGTTGTTCAACCGCCGCGATCAGTTGATCTTCCTGCACCGGCTTGGTCAGAAATGCCGTGGCGCCTTCCTTGATCGCACGATCTCGATGCTTTGCCCCTGCGCGCGACGTAACGACCATCACGGGAATTCGCCGTGTCGAAGGGCTTTGGCGCAACTGCACCATCAATTCGTATCCAGTCATACGCGGCATTTCGAGGTCGGTAATGACCAGATGGCAGCCGTGTTGCGTCACTAATTCGGCGGCTTCGAGTCCATCCGCCGCGAGTTTCACGCGGTATCCGTTCTTTTCCAGCATTCTGCCGACGAATTTGCGCACGCTGATGGAGTCGTCCGCCACCACGACTACGCGCTCTTGCTCGACGCGGTCGATGGCTTCGGAAGGTATGCTTCCGCGCGCAACTGCCGTCGAGCCCGGCGCAAAGATTCGCGCCGCGCTAGCGCTGGCTTGTATCGCCCGATGCTCGCTCGGTTCTGTCGCAACCATACGGTTCAAGTCGATCAGCAGAATAAGGCTGCCATCGGGAGCGATGGTCGTGCCGGGGAAGAGTTTCACTCGGCGCAGATATTCGCCCAGGTTCTTGATAACGATTTCGTCCTTGCCAAGAACTTCTTCCACGACCAGGCCGATCTTCCGGTTTCCGGCATTTGCCACCACCATGCGGAAATAGCCGTTGATCGGCTCGAGCGGTGGCAAGCCCAAATACGTATCCAAACGCACGACTTCGGTGACCACGTCGCGGACCTTGGTTAGCAGTTTTCCGCCGACATCCTCGATCTCATCCGCGCGCAACCGGCGAATTTCTTCGACGACCGCCAATGGTAGCGCGAAATTTGTGGTGCCGCAGCGCACAAACAGAGCCGGAGAGATAATCAGGGTGAGGGGCACTTTAAGTGTAAACTTTGTGCCTTTGCCGCTCGTGCTTTCGATATCGATTTCGCCATTGAGTGCGTTCAGGTTTGCACGCACCACATCGAGCCCGACTCCACGTCCGGCCAGTTCCGTTTTCACAGGTGCCGTCGAGAAACCCGGATGGAAAAGCATTTCACGCAGATCGCGTTCCGTAAGCCGGTCGGCGGTCTCCTCGGAAACAAGGCTACGTTCGAGTGCGCTTTGCTTCACGCGCTCGTAATTGATTCCACCGCCGTCATCCTCAACTTCGATGTAGATGTGATTGCCGCGGTGGTAGGCACGCAGCATGATATTGCCAGCAGACGATTTTCCCGCCGCTACGCGGTCAGCACTCTGCTCGATGCCATGTGCCACCGAGTTGCGCACTAGGTGCACGAGCGGATCGGAAATCTGCTGAATGATATTGTTGTCGAGTTCGGTTTCACTCCCAGAAAGATCCATCTCGACATGCTTGCCAGTCGAGTTTGCCGCATCGCGAACGGCCCGCGACAATCGCGAATAGAGCGTGCCAATCGGAACCATGCGCGCGGCGGTAATCTCATCTTGCAGGTGGTGCGCCAGTTTCGTGAACTCGTCGATATCGCCTTCGACGCGCCCGATGAACCCTTCCAGTTGCGAAAGCACTTCGTTGACGTCCGCTGAAATTTCCGCCATCGACCTCGACAAAATGTTGAAATCGTCGTAGCGGTCCATTTCCAGTTCGCTGAATTCGGACCAGAACGATGTGTCACCCGCGGCCGCGCTCGTTAGCATCTTGGGCGTTTGCTCTGGGTTCCAGGGCCCCTGCGGCGCACGGCTGTTACTGATGCGGTTAAATTCGTATTTTTCCTGAAATTCGGTAACTTTCCCTTGCAGCCGCTCTTTCGAGAAGCTCAGCGTGTCGACGAGCTTTTCGAGTTCCGCTACGCGGCCCACCATGCGCGTGCGGTTGATGACCAGCTCTCCGACTGTATTCATCATGCGGTCGAGCCGCGCCAACGCAATTCGAACCGATTTAACCGTCGAGGCGCCGCTCGGAACTTGTTTCGCGGTCTTCTTCGCAGGTGCGCCGGTTTGTGACGCGGGTTCGACTTCCTTGGCACGCTGAGGTTCGCCTGAAACGGCTGCCTCGGCCGAGGCTTCTCCTTCTTCCGCATCGAGCGGAGCGAACTCCGCGATGCGGCCCAGCAGGGAATCGACGCCAGTCCGCATTTCGACTTCGTCGGCCCACTGCCGGTGGAGCGTCTTCTTCAGGGTGTCCACTGATTCGAGACACAAATCCACAACCGCAGGCGACGGTTCAATCTCGCCATCGCGCAAACGGCCGATCAGGTCCTCGACGCGGTGCGCAATCGCTCCCAATCTCTTCAGCCCAACCTGCGCCGCTGAGCCTTTTACCGTATGAATAGCGCGAAACAGTTTGTTGATCTCTTCTGGATTGTTGTTGCCTTCCAGCGAGATAAGGCAATCGCTGACAACCTGAAGGTGTTCTTCCGCTTCCGGTTGGAAGAATTCTAGAATTTCGTCCGGCACCTCGTCGTCCGTCGGCAGCGCATCGAAGTAGGAGCCCGTCGCCGCAGCGACGATCGACTCATGCAACTCCTCCTCAGCGAATCGCTCGTGCAAATCAGGCTGGGAAAGGTTTAACGGCGGCGGTTCCGCCGGGAACGCAAAACGATAGCGCTCCTTGAAAACGGCGATATCATCGACACTCTCTTTGCCGGTGTCGCTGATTTCCAGGAGGTCCGTTTCCAGCAGCGAAATTCCATCCGAAAGAAACTCCGTCAGCGGTCCATGGAGATCGCTGCCGAGAGGCGCGTTCAGCGCATATTGAAAAACGTGCGCAAGCTTGCCGGCAATTTCAGAGAATCGCGGGAACCCGTAACTCGCCGAAGTCCCGCTCAGCGTGTGCGCCGAAATGTAAAGCCGTTCCAGATCTTCCCGGCGCGGTTCCACGTCTTGAAGCACGCTCACGTATTCCCGCAAATACTGCAGGTTCTCCGAGGCTTCCTGGAGGAAAACTTCGACGGCTTCGCGGTCCAGCGTACTCACGCTCGCCCCTCCGCCACGAGTTCCGGCTTCTGCAATTCATCCGCAGTCGGTTTCCGGTAGAGAATGCAATCGTTCAAAACGATAGCCTGGAACTTCACCGGCATCTTGGAGATCGACTCCGAGTGTCCAAGGAACAGGTAGCCGCCCGGTTCCAGAGTGTCGTAGAACCGTTGCACCAGAGTGCGCCGCCGCTCTTCCGAGAAATAGATCAGCACGTTCATGCAAAAAATCATGTCCATACGGCCAACGTACACCGCCGACGCAAGGTTCATCTGCGTGAACGAAATCATCTTGCGCAGCCGCGGCTTTACCTCATACCCGCCACTGACTTCAGTAAAGTGGTTTGCCAGTTGTCTCTCGCTCACGCTTGCGATACTGCGGCCTTTGTAAACCCCGCGCTCGGCATGTTTCAGCGCGTGCCGCCCAACATCGGTCGCAAGGATTTCCACGTTCCAGGAATCCGCGAACGAAAGCGAATCCGCTATCGTGATGCCGATGGAGTAGGGCTCCTCGCCTGTGGAACAACCGGCGCTCCAAATCCGCAGCGTACGGGGATTCTTCCAGAATTTTTTCGTGTGCAGCTCCGGCAAAACCCGCTTTTCGAACGCTTCATACACGCCCGGGTACCGGAAAAAGCTCGTCTCTTGCGTCAGCAGCCGCTCGAGCAAACTTTCGTATTCGACGTTGGATTTGCGCATGGCGCGCAACAGTTCCGTGCCGCGCTCCATTCCTCTTGCGCGCAGGTGTTCGCGCACACGCGTGGAGAAAAAGCGCTCTCGCGATTCATCGAAGCAAATTCCCGTTCGCTCTTCGATCAACATGCGAATCTCGCTCAGCTCGTGTTCGCTCAATGCCTGCCCATGTCCCTGGCGTTCGCTCATCGTGCTCCCGTAATCTGGGCCTGGCTCCTACTCCCGCCCTTCGGCGCAGAAGAGCCTCACTTTCTAACGGAGAGCGCCTGCCGGGACGGGCCGCTCGGATTCTTCGTGCGCGGCCGCACCTTTGGATGACGCGCGGAATTGCGCCAGCGCCTCGTTCAATTGATCCGACAACTTGACGAGCTGGCTGACCGTTGCCACCGTACCGCGCGTTCCTTGCGACGTCTGCCGCGTAATGCTCGAAATGATCTGCATGGCGTGCGCTACGCCTTCTGTTCCACGCACCTGCTGTTTTGATGCCAGCGAGATTTCCTGTACTAGCTCGGCCGACTGGCGCACCACGTTGGAAATGGCGTCCAGCGCGCGGCCTGCCTGATCGGCAAGGGTTGCGCCGCTCTCGACTTCCTTCGTGCCTTCTTCCATGACGACGACCGCTTCGTTCGTCTCCGCCTGAATTGCCTTGATGAGCGCCGCGATGTCCTTCGTCGCGCTGCGGCTGTGTTCAGCGAGTTTGCGGACTTCGTCAGCAACGACCGCGAAGCCTCGTCCCGCCTCTCCGGCGCGTGCCGCCTCAATGGCTGCGTTCAGCGCCAGCAGGTTGGTTTGCTCCGTGATGTCGTTAATGACGTTGATGATTTCCGAGATTTCCAGGGAACGGTCGCCAAGAGATTTGATTTTCTTGGCGGTCGCCTGCACCGATGCGCGAATGCGCTGCATGCCCTCGAGCGTATCGCGAACGGCGCGGTTGCCCTGTTCGGCGGCATCCAGCGCGCGGCGGGCTGCTTCGGCGCTTGCTTCGGCGTTATTCGAAACTTGTTTCATCGAGACCGTCAGCTCTTCGACGGCGCTGGACGTGTTCGTGATTTCCTGATCTTGCTGCGTGGCGCCCGCCTGCATTTCATCGGCGGCCACCAGAATGTTGTTGGAGCACGCGGTCACTTCCATCGCCGCTTTGCGGACGCGCTCGAGAACCTTGGTGAAGTTATCGAGCATGTAGTTGATCGAGTCCGTTACGTTTCCAAGGGCGTCGTTGGTCACCTTGCCGCGTTGCGCCAGATCACCGCGCGCAACCTGGTTGATGACGCTCAGTAATTCCGTAATGCTGCGCTGTAGGGCGTCGTTGGCGTCCTGGTTGCTCGTGGCCTTGGAGACCTTGGCGACCGCGCGGTTCAGGTTTTCCGCAATGTAGCCCAGTTCATCATTCGACTGGACCTCCGCGCGCGCGCGAGGGTCGCCCGCGGCTAGCCGTTCGGAAAATTCCGCGAGAGCCTGCACCGGCCCCAGCAGCGCACCGAATCGCCATGCGAGGATGACCGCCGTCATCAGCGCAAGTACGATGGCGAGGAGTACGGTTCCCCCGGCCGGCGAGCCGAAGTCGAACAAGGATGCCTCTCCTGCCTTCTTACCGGCGCTGAAGGCGAGTCCGAGAACGACAAAGCCGACCACTCCGTTCAGTAGGACCAGCGTCCAGATTGTGGAACTCAGTCGCGATTTCATACCACCCTCCAAATCTCTTCCACGGAGCCCGCGCCATCGATTGGCGTCGTCTCCACAAATTTCAAATACTGGGCCCCGGAAAAACCTCGAGTAGCCGGCGCAAGTCGATCACCAGCGCCAGGCGGTCGTCATGCCGCAACATTCCGATGCAATGCGGCACGTTTTCCGGCGCTTGCTCGAGCAAATCCTCGGTGTTCACCGAATAGGTTCCGATGACTTCGTCGGATGCGATGCCGATACGAAGGTCCTCGTGATGATTCTCGGCGCGCAGGGAAGCGACCACCACGTGCTTGGGCAGCAATCCCGGCCGGCGGCCTTCCGTAATCGCGATGTCGATCAGCGGCACGATGGCGCCGCGCAAATTGAAGATTCCCACCAGGTATGCTGGGCCAAGCGGGAGCTTTGTCAGCAACGGCCAATCCAGCACTTCCTCGACGTCCAGAACCGGGAGGCAGAATCGCTCGCGGCCGCTGCGGAAGACGCAATACTGCGACTCCGCCGGCCGCTCTTCGATCGGCCCAAGAGCTTCGAGCAGATCGCCGGTATCGGCGTCTGCGGGCAGGGGCTCGAGATGGAAGTCTTCGCTCATCGCTTGTTCTCTTGTTCCAAAACTCTCATGCGAACCGCCGCACTGCGCGAAGCAGGTCTTCCCGTGTGAAGGGCTTTGTCACGTATGCGTCCGCGCCTTGCTGCTGGCCCCAAAACTTGTCGCTGGCCGAGTCCTTCGAAGTCACCATAATCACGGGAATCGAGTTGAACTCTGCGTTCCCCTTCAGGTCGCGGCAGACTTGGAAACCATTTCGCCCGGGCATAACGATGTCCAGCAGGATTACGCTCGGCCGCTCGTTCGTAATGGTTTCCTCTACCCGCTGGGGGTCGTGCAACGCAATCGGCCAATAGCCTTCTTTTTCCAGCAAGCCTTGCATCAGCCTGACCTCAGCGGGCGAGTCATCAACAATCAGGACTTTTTTGTGCACAGCCGTGCTCTCTCCGTACTTGTCCACAGAGCAGAGGTGCACGTTAGCAGCCAGCTTTTGCATTCCACATGCTCTTGTGTCGTTTCAGGTTAAATATCTTTAAATGAGCAGGTTGCAGCGATGTCCGAGGGTCTCAGCGGCGTCGGGAGGTCGGAGAAGTTGCCTCGACTGTCTCAGCTTGAGATGCATTCTCAGCTTCCTGCATTTCGCTCGCCAGCGATGAGAAACGCTGCATCACCTCGTTGATTCGCAGCGCCATGCTGTGCATGGTCTTGATCTGGGCCAGCGACTGCGAGGAAAGTTGCCCGGGCTCCAACAGCAGCAATTCGGCGTTTCCCAGCATGGAAGTCAGGGCATTGTTCACGCTGTGCTTCATATCCAGCATATAGCGTCCGAGTGTGGCGTGGTTTTCGTTCCTGGCAGCGTTCCGCTCCGCCTGCCGCGCGATCTGCAGAGCTTTCGCTCGGCGCAGCGATTCTCCGGCGACAAGCAGCAGCGTTTGTGCCCAATCTTCGCGAAGCGGAATATGCAGAAGCCTTGGATACTTGGTCCGCAACTGCCCGAATTCCCGTGAGTCCGCCGGAACGCACAGAATGACCGCGTTTGCCGGCTCGAGTGACCGCAGCACACTGGTAATTTTTCCATCACGTACGGGTCCGACCACCACCAAGTCGTGAGCAGGTGCCTCTTGTTCACGCCAAGAATCGCTATTGAGGACGGTGATGTTCGGAGCTTGGCGTTCGGTCTGCCAGCAAGCCGTCAGCAACCGGGCAAATTCGGTTTCATCGGTCAGGATGACTACGTTGGCGTTTCGCAATGAAAAGCAGCTCCCTGAAGTTTCTATCCGGCCGAACCGGGCCAGTTCGCCATTGGCTACAGTTTTTCTGCTTCGTCTAGCGCCGAGAGCAGCCGTTTCGTACTGATCCCGAGGTTTACCGCCGCTTCGGTATCCTTCGCTTGCTTGGCCACATCCACGCGCTCTTGCAATCGAGTCACTTCCACTCGGGCCATATTCATCGCTCGGTCCAGCGACGTGGCATTCCCTGTCTCCTTGGCGGATTCCATCGCCGCGGTGACTAGCACTCGCGCCACTACCGCTCGCCGCAAATCTTCCGCGGACGGCCCGTCTTCGCTGACGAATGCCGTTACTTCCCAGGACGACATCAGAATTCGTGCTCCGCCGATCTTGACGGTGGTCATCGACCTTCCGCGCGAAGGCGGCGTGGCGATCAGTTGCTCCCAGATTTGCTCCATGCAGTTTTCAAAATCCAAAACTACAGCGGCATCCGGTTCAGCCGCGGAAGGCGTCCCAGGACGCTCCTTCGCTTTTCCCTTCGCATTCGGAGTAGGGGATTCCGCCGAGGCCCTCTTCGTACCCGCAGGAGGTCTTGTTGCTTGTGTTGCCGACTGTAGAGGGGTGGCTTCGGCCGGTTTCCCAAGCGCCTTTTCGAGCGCTTGTTCCACGTCCGTGCGCAGCCCGAGCAGCTTGTCAAACGCTTGGCTGACCGACCGTTCTGTGTATTCCTTCTGGAAAGGCTGTTTCCACTCATCGGCCATCGCGGAGATTTTCGCGAGAGGTTCACTCGCCGAGAGTCCGACGTGATGGCAATCGATGATCCGTGCACCGGCAGATTGTAATTGTGCAAGTCCAGCACGGATGGCGATCAAGTCCGCGTGCATCAGCTCAATCAGTGTCCGGCGGAGCAGAAAATTGAACCTGATGAACGCGACCAGCGCCGCAGGGTCGTAAAACATCCCCCCGGCCGTTTCCTTTACCTTCCGGCCTTGTTCGATGAAATTTGTTTTCAGAATCTCCCGCAGGCTGCGGAAACTCCGCAGCGCTTCGATCATTTGTTCCAGGGGAGCGCACCATACGAGCGGGTCGGGGTCCACATCTCCGAGCACCGGCTGCATCACGTGGGCGACATCTGCGGGCTCGATTTGCTTGTGATAAATCTTCGCCGGCGCGCAGAGCGCAAAATACTGCACCAGCAGGAAGTCAATCTTGTCTCGGTCAACATTGCTCTTCTTAGGCTTGCGCAGATGGCGCTGAATCAGCGCACGCAGCCCTGTTTCGCTGGCGTTCAGCGTGGTCATTTGCAGAAGGTGGCGAAGCTGATGCACCATGACGCGCTGGTCCATCGAATCCAGCCACTCGTGCACACTACTGAAGGTCTCCAGGTCCGGCTTCTCTGGGAGGTTTCGTTTCGCCTGTGTAAAGGGGATTTCTAATCCCAACTGCTTCGCGAGCGCCAGATAGATTGGAAACACCGAGCGCGCTTCCTTCCATTGCGCTTGCCGCGGGCTCTCCGATCGAGCTGGAGCGGGGATATTCAGCG
>Ga0209236_1002111_pt1 | contig 12141 bp, 13 predicted proteins | sample GraSoi013_1_40cm_FD_185819 | JGI IMG/M metagenome (GOLD analysis project Ga0209236, IMG submission 185819) | Grasslands soil microbial communities from the Angelo Coastal Reserve, California, USA - Sample 09_27_2013_1_40cm (SPAdes) (version 2) | ecosystem: Environmental > Terrestrial > Soil >... | reverse complement strand
TCATCCGCAATAAGGAGGATCTCTCATGGATCCCAGGAGCGTCCCGATGGCGCCGGGAACCACCAGTCTGAACGCATTCTTGTGGTTCATCCAGATCTTTCTTGCCGTTCAATACCTTTTCCACGGCTGGCTCTTCGCCAGCCCGCCGGCCGCCTGGGCTGAAGCGATTGCGGCGTCGGGACTGAAGCCAGGGTTCCGCCAGTTCATCGGCATCGCGGAAATCCTGGCAGCGATCGGCCTGGTGCTGCCCGCGCTGACGCGCATTCTGCCGTGGTTAACCCCCCTCGCCGCCCTCGGGTTGACGGTCGTGATGGCCAGCGCCACCATCTTCCACATCGGCCGCAACGAGGTGCCCAGCGCGATCTCCGCTGTGAACCTGCTTATGTTAGTTGTCCTCACGGCATATCTGCGCTGGAAAGTCGTGCCGATCCGGAGCCGTGCCGCGTGATCTCTCTCGCCATCGCGACAGATCGTGCGCTGCTGATCGCCCGCCGCGCCTCGCAGTGGACGGTGGAGGAGCACCTGCGGGACAAATCTCCCGAGTGCCTGGCCGTTGATGCACACCAAAGCGGGCGAGTGTATTGCGGGACGTGGGGCAGCGGATTGTGGCGCAGCGACGATGCCGGCGAACGCTGGGATCCGGTCGGAGCGGGCATTTCGCACGCTGAGATCACCGCCGTGGCGGTCAGTCCGGCCGAACGCGGGATCGTGTATGCGGGCACCGAGCCCAGCGCAGTCTTTCGCTCCGACAATGGAGGAGAAACATGGGGCGAGCTGTCAGGGCTGCGGGCGCTCCCGTCCTCTCAATCATGGAGTTTCCCGCCGCGCCCCGAGACCCACCATGTGCGGTGGATCGAAACCGACCCCGCGGTTGCCGGAAGAGTATTTGTGGCGATCGAAGCCGGCGCGCTTGTGCGCACGCTCGACGGCGGCAGGTCATGGCTGGACCGCGTTCGAGGAGGACCCATCGATACGCACACCGCGGCGACACATACGATGGCGCCGGCCCGCGTGTATTCGGCGGCGGGCGACGGCTACTTCGAGAGCCATGATGCCGGCGAGAGCTGGTCGCGTCAGGTCGATGGACTGCAGCACCGCTACCTCGTAGGCGTTGGGATCGATCCGGCAGATCCGGACATTGTCATCGTGTCGGCGGCGTCGGGACCATGGGTGGCGTACAGCCCCCGCAACGCCGACGCCTCTGTGTATCGGAAGAGCGCGCGACGCCCGTTCGCACTCGCGATGGAAGGACTGCCTCCCGCCAGGGGCACGATCGCAAACCGCTTCGCAGCGCACCCCGGCGAGCCGGGCGTCATCTATGCAGCCAATAACCACGGCGTATTCCGCACGGCGGATGCGGGACAGACCTGGCAGGCGCTGGAGATTTCCTGGCCGCCGCGTGCGTTCGCGCGCGGCGTGGAAGCGCTGATCTGCCTCCCTGGTTAAGCCGACATCATTGGACGCCATCCACGCTCGCGAAGACGCGCACGTACCGGCGCCGGGACAACCAGACCCGACAGGGCCGATGCCTCCTACGGTGCGCAGCCTGATCCGGCTCGCATGGCCGGTGGTCGTCTCGCGTTCGAGTCAGGTCGTCGTCGGCGTCACGGATGCGATCATGGTGGCCCACCTCGGCGAGGCCGCCATCGCCGCCACGACGACGGGAGCCGTCAACGTCTTCAACCTGCTCATCCTCCCGATGGGTCTGGTGTTCATCGTCTCGAGCTTCGCCTCGCAGTTCACCGGTGAACGGGATCCCGCCGGCGCGCGGCGCTACGGATGGTACGGCCTCGGCGTGGCGCTGCTCGCACAGGTGTTGTGCATCGCCGTCATCGCGGGCGTTCCCGACTTCCTGCGGGCGATTGGACACCGCGGCGAGGTCCATCGCCTCATGAGCGATTACCTCCAGGTGCGGCTGCTGACGGGCGGAGCAGCCGTCGGGATCGAGGCCCTGGCCAACTACTATGGCGGGCTCGGCAATACGCGGCTGCCGATGGGAGTCAGCCTGGCCGCCATGAGCCTCAACGTGTTCGGGAACTGGGTCTTCATCAACGGCAATCTCGGCGCACCGGCTTTGGGCGTCAAGGGTGCCGCGCTGGCGAGCGCCCTGTCTACCGGCGCGGCATTCGCTATTTTTCTGGCACTCTTCCTGAACGGCGCCGGCGCGGTCCGCGTACCCGGCCGCGTCCGTCTGGCCTGGCATGAATTCGCCCGCACGCTGCGCTTTGGACTCCCCGTGGGGATGAACTGGTTCTTCGACTTCCTCGCCTTCAGCTTTTTCATCAATGTGCTCATGGGGGGACTCGGAACCACGACGCTTGCCGCGCTGATGATCGTCATCCAGATCAACTCGGTTTCGTTCATGCCGGCCTTCGGCATCGCCAGCGCCGGGGCGATTCTGGTCGGTCAGGCCATCGGCGCCTCGCGTCACTCGGACGTTCCGCCGCTGGTGAAGATGACCGCCAAAGTGGTCGGGGTCTGGCAGGGAACGGTCGGGCTCGCGTACCTGGCGTTTCCCAGGCTCTTCATGGCCCCGTTCATCGATGAGCGGACGGCGACCCCGGAGTTGCTTGAGATCGGGACGACGATGCTCATGCTGTCCGCCTGCTGGCAACTGTTCGATTCCGTGTCGATGACCCTCACCGAGGCCCTCCGGGCCGCCGGCGATACGGCGTTTTCCATGTGGGCCCGCGTCACGCTGGCGTGGGTGGTATTTGTCCCGGGCGTCTACCTTACGCTGAGGTTTCTTGATGGCGGCTACGTCGCCGCGACGCTGTGGCTGATTGTGTACATCGGCCTGCTTGCGGCGGTCCTGGCCTTCCGTTTCAATGCCGGAGTCTGGCGGCGCATCGACCTCACCGGCAGAATCCAGACGCCTGCTTGAAAGACGCGTAGACGCGGCCGGAGCAGAGGATTAATGTTGGAACATGTCCCGTCTTGACGCCCGCAAGCGGGCCAGCCTTCCGAAGCGCGCCTTCGCCTACGTCGACTCGCGCGGCCGGCGGCGACTGCCCATCAATGACGAAGCTCACGTGCGGAATGCGCTTGCCCGGTTCAACCAGGTGGACTTTGAGAACGATCCTGCGCGCGAGCGCGCCCGCAAGCGGCTGCTGAACGCAGCCAAGAAGTACGGCATCGTCCCCATCGGTTTCATTACCGGCCAGCTGCACTCGGCGCGGGCACAGGCTACTCATGCTGCCCCGCTCCCTAAAGGGTTTGTCACGCTCCTGATGACCGACATCGAAGGCTCTACCGCCCTTCTCCGCCGGCTGGGCGATCGATATCGAGACCTCCTCAGTAGCGTCCGTCGCAGGTTGCGTGCGGCGGTCCTCCGCGCAGGCGGCCGCGAAATCGACGTCCGCGCCGACGAGTTCTTCGCCGTCTTCAAGCGCGCCGTCGACGCCGTCGAGGCGGCAGCGGCCATCCAGCGGGCGCTCGGCGAACGGACCCGGCGCGACGAACTCGAAGTGCGGGTTCGCATCGGGATCCACAGCGGCCGCCCCACCCTCACCGATTTCGGCTACATCGGTTTGCCCGTCCACACCGTAGCCCGTGTCTGCGCCGTGGCCCATGGGGGTCAGATCGTCCTCTCCGGCGAGACCACGAAAGCCGTCGGAGCATCGATGCCGGCCGGTCTCCGCTTCCGCAGCCTCGGCCGGCATCGTTTGTCCGGCCTGCCGGATGCCGAGGCGCTCTTCCAGGTCGAGGCGGACGGACTGCTCGCCACGTTCCCACCGCCGCGGACGGGGGGCCGTTCCCGACGAATCCATGACTCATCGAGGGCTTGACAAGGAAGAGGCCGGAGGGTTACAATACTTACTAATAGGAAGTTACGCGTACAATGGAAGTCGCGACGTACGCGCGAGGGGTGGTCTGACATGAACGCGAGGACATTACAGGGCATTCACCACGTCACGGCGATTGCGGGAGACCCGCAGGAGAACGTGGACTTCTATGTGGGTGTGCTGGGCCTCCGGCTGGTTAAACGCACGGTGAATCAGGACGATCCGGGCACCTATCACCTCTTCTATGCTGACGCCATCGGGAGCCCCGGCACCGACCTCACGTTTTTCGCCTGGCCTGGAGCTCAGCACGGACGGGAAGGCGCCGGGCAGGCGAGCGCCGTGGCGCTCGCGATCCCCACGGCGACGCTGGGGTACTGGAGCAAGCGACTGGCCGACCACAGCATCGCGTTCGAAGGCCCCAGGCCTCGTTTCGATGAGGAAGTCATCGCCTTCTCGGACTTTCACGGGCAGGCGCTGGAACTGGTGGCGGCACCGGATGCCGGATCGCGGCAGTGGCGAGCCTGGGCCGACAGCCCCGTCCCGGCGGAGTTTGCGATCCGCGGGATCCACGGGGTCACGATCAACGAAGCGACTGAGGATCCCACGATTCCATTTCTCACACGGCAGCTCGGATTCCGACCGGCGGGCGAGACGGCCGGGCGGAGGCGGTTTGGCGTCGGTCCCGGTGGTTCCGGGGCCTGGCTGGATCTGACCGCCACGCCGAGCGCGCCTCGCGGTAGGGTGGCGGTCGGAACGATCCATCACGTGGCCTGGCGCACGCCCGATGACGAGCAGCAGCGGCAATGGTGGCAGCAGATCCGCGAGATGGGCGTGCCAATCAGCGAGATCATCGACCGGTTCTGGTTCCGTTCGATCTATTTCCGCGAGCCCGGCGGCGTGCTCTTCGAGATCGCTACCGATGGCCCGGGGTTCATGGTGGATGAATCCGCGGAGGATCTCGGCGCCCGGCTGGTGCTGCCGCCGTGGCTGGAACCTCACAGGTCGGAGATCGAGGGCCGTCTGCCGCGGGTCGAGCTTCCAGAGTTTGCCGGCCGGCGGGCGCGTGTCGGTCCCACCACGTAAGGAGGCCACACAGTTGGCGGACGCGGACGCACCAACATTTGCGCATCCCTATAGACCGGCGGGCGGCGGCTCGCTACCAGGGCAGACCCACGGCCTGAGTGAGGAATTTCATGAGGGGCGCGGCTGAGCGGCAGGCGTCCACAAACGTGTCCATAAAGTCTGGGGCACAGACGTCCCTCTCCGAAAACCGCTCCATGACATACACATCTTTCATCTTTAGGTCTTCCGCAAACGGATGCGCCGGGCTGTATCCGGGAGGGACACGCTTCAAGGACTCTCCTTCAACCGAAACCCCCGCAGCCCGAATCGCCTTCCACTCTCTCGTGCGTGCGACGATGCGATCGCGTACTCTCTTCAGGGCTGTCGAATCGGGATGCCAGAGCCCTCCCCCGCCCACGCAGTCCGTGGGTTCCAGATGAAGGTAAAAGCCCGGTGCGCTCTCATCCTTGCCGGCCCGAGCGTGAGGAAAGTGGGCGCCCACGTTGGTCTTGTACGGGCTCTTGTCCTTGGAGAACCGGATGTCCCGGTGGATACGGAACATGGAGCCACCGACCGGCCGGGGGTCGACGTCGATATGGGAGCTGATGGCGTGGAGCGGCTTGCCGAGGTCTGCAATGAACCGCAGCATCGGCTCCTTCACGTCGGTCTCGTACCGTCCCCGATTCGCCTCGAACCAGGCGCGCTCGTTGTGCGCTTCCAACTCGCGGAAGAACTGGAACAACCTCGGACTGAAGTGTGCCGCTCTCACCGGTGCTCACCGACCCTTTCCGGCTTTCGCCGGCAGACCCTTCGCGTGGACGAACGCTTTGAGGAGCCAGCCCCGCAACTGCTCAGGCTGCTTCAACAACGCCTTCGGCACCACCGCGTACTCGCGGCATTCACGCTTCTCCGTTGAGGCGATCCGGTTCCCTCAGTCTAGATGTCCTTCCAGGTACTCTGCCAGCGCACGCGCAATCGCTTCCTTGCCCACCGCCGACTCCTTCACCTTGCCGTCTGGGGTAATGAAGTAGCCGGTATGCCGGCCGCCTTCGATCTCTTGGAGGTCGTTGGCGATGACGAGATCACACCGGTTGCGCGTGAGGAAGTCAAACGCGATTTGCCGCAGCTCCTCGATGCTCTTGCCAATTTCGAGCTTGAAGCCGACGAGAAAAGTATCTGGGGCCAGGTCCTTCACCAGCTTGACGGCCTTGGGGGTCGGCACGAGCCGGACGACCCACTCTTCAACCTGCGAACCGGTCTTATAAGGGCGCACCGTATCCGGCTGGAAGTCCAGGACGGCCATGGGATGGATCAACGCGTCGTACCGCTTGGGTAGTTCTTGTTTGAAGACGCTGATGAGATCATCCACGGTTTCAATGGGGACTAATTGCAGGTGATCGAGGCGGGGACCACGCAGCACCGGCGTCTGGCTTCCCCGGCCGTAGATGAAGGTGACTAGAGCGCCGCGCCGGATGACTTCCTCGGCGATGAGCGCGCCCAACCGTCCCGTGGCCTTGTTCGTAATGTAGCGGACGGCATCCAGGGGCGTGCGCGTGGGGCCTGAGGTGATCAGCAGCCGTTTGCCGCGGAGAGCCAAGACAACCCCCTCACCCCTGAACCACTCGTCAGGCTCGGTTCAGGGCAAACACCCCTCTCCCCCGATGGGGGAGAAGGAAATACGGATTATCTAGGTACCTGGTACCGGGAACTTCAGGCAAAACTCGCGCACGTCGCCGCGCAACGCCTCCAGCCTCCGGTTTTCCTCAATGGAACGGCGGAACGCGCGCAGCGTGGCGGTGCGCTCCTCGCGCCCCTCCGGCAGCCTGAACTCCTCAATGACCTCGCCCACCGCCGCGATCCACTCCGCGATCCGAGACATTTCCGGCTCGCGCATCCCGCGCGTCGTTGCAGCGGGCGTGCCCAGCCGGATGCCGGACGGATAGAACGCCGATGAGGGCTCTTTGGGAATCGTATTCTTGTTCACGGTAATGCCGACCCGGTCGAGCGCCTCCTGCAGGAACACGCCGCGTCCTGCACCGCCGGGCGTGAGGTCGAGCAACATCATGTGATTGTCGGTGCCTCCCGTGACGAGCTTGAACCCGTAGCGCAACAGGCCATGCGCCAGGGCTTTGGCGTTGACGACGACCTGCCGGCCGTACTCCCCAAACGACGGCTGCATCGCCTCGCCGAGCGCGACGGCAATGGCGGCGGTGGTCTGATCGTGCGGGCCGCCCTGAAGCCCGGGAAAGACGGCGCGGTCGACACGCTCAGCCAGCTCTGGATCCTTCGCCAGACCTTTATCGGTAACGAGAATCATGGCACCACGCGGACCACGCAGCGTCTTGTGCGTCGTCGTGGTCACGATGTGGGCGTACGGCACCGGGCTCTTGTGCGCGCCCGCGATCACCAGGCCGGCGATGTGCGCGATGTCGGTGGCGAAGAACGCCCCGGTTTCGTCGGCCACGGCGGCGAGCTGCTCAAATGGGAACTCCCGGACGTAGGCCGTGGCGCCGCACCAGATGAGCTTGGGCCGGTGCTCGCGGGCCAGCCTCCATACTTCGTCGACGTCGATGTAGCCGTCGGTCTTGACGTGGTAGGGCACGCTGCGGTAGTAGGTCCCGGTGACGCTCACCTTCCAGCCGTGTGTGAGATGGCCGCCGTCGGGTAGATTCTGACCCATGATCGGATCGCCGGGCTGGCAGGTGGCGAGGTAGACGGCGAGATTTGCGGGGCTGCCGGAGTACGGCTGGACGTTGGCGTGCGGCACCCCGAAGAGCCGCCTGGCGCGCTCCTGCGCCAGCCGCTCGACGTCGTCCACGTTCTCATTACCGCCGTAGTAACGCCGTCCTGGATACCCCTCTGAGTATTTGTTGGTGAAAATCGTGCCCATCGCGTCCAGCACGGCCTCCGACACGTAGTTTTCGGACGGGATGAGCTCTACGCCCTCGCGCTGACGCCGGCGCTCGGCCGCGAGTATGCGATAGATCTCGGGATCTCGCTCCTGCAGGCGCATGCTGGTGCCCCTTTTCCCATACACACAGCGAATGGGATCGCAGTGTTTTCCGTTCTGCGCGGAGAGGAAACCACCCTCTGGGCGAGGGCGGAACTACACGGGCGTCAGGTCGCTCGACGTGAGGAGGGTCACCGAATCGCCGACGCGGATAAATCCTTCGCCGTCAACCGCGACGATGCGGGCGAGTTGCCCGCGGCGGCCTTGGAGCGCTTGTTGAAACGCGACAGTGTCGGGCACCCCGAGCGACTGACCGATGTGCGTGCACGGCTCGCAGGGGCCGGTGAGTTCGCAGGTAACCTCCCCGACGCACAGCAGCGTGCCGGACGGCAATGTTTCCAGTGCGGGGAACTCGACGGTGATCTGCTCCCGCAGGTCGCCCGGCCGCAGGCCCAGGGCCTCCAGCGTGGCGCGGTCGACGATGAGGACCTGCCGGCGGCTCCCGGCCTTCTTCTTCCCGTGCACATCGCCTTCGAGCCCAAGATCAACCAGGGCTTTGGCCCGACGCACCGGCTCAGGCTGCCCGCGGTGCTCGACGAGGATTTGCAGACCGATCACTCTGCCGCTGGTGGACATGGCTCTGGGCCGTCAACTATCATATCATCGATCCCCCGGCCGGTCGAACCTGCGCTCCCCGGCGTCCGATCTGCTCGTGCCGCCGTCGAATTCCTCGATACGCTGATCGATACCCTCGCGCCGATCCCGCGGCAGGTGCCATATCGCGGAGGGCTCGACCGGCACCGCTGCCCCACTGCCGACGGGGATGAACCCGCCATATCTCATGGCCAGCACTTTCCCGACGTCACGACCAAAAAACCACCACATCACCGGCGCCATGACAATCCATCCCGCCGGACCGGCCTCCCCGAACGTCCGGACAAGGTCGAGAATCCGCGACGGGGCGAAGATCATCCCGCCCACGATCAGGGTCGAGATCGCCGGCCGCACCAGAGCAATGATGCTGTTGGCCCACACGTAGACGCGTCCGGCATTTGGCGAAGTAGCCCGGACGAAATCTACCCAGACGTCCGCCTGCGCCTTCTCCAGCTCAGACAACTGGCGCCGCACGTCGACCTCCTGCTGTGGATCCTGCAGCAACCCGATGCCGCGCAGCAGGCCGACGATGGCCTCCATCAACGCACCGGAAATCTTCATGGGATGCCCTCCCTTCCCATAGGCAATACTCGAGATGCGGGAGGCGGAAAAGTCGCGTAATGATGGGACGCTTGCTTGAGGTAGCTAGCTGGGGGATTGGGGGCGGAAATCCACTACGTGGAACGTGTGCAACCGCGCGTTCGAACTCGGCAGCCACTCCACTTGAATCGGATGGGCAAAGTCCGGCTGCAGCCGGCCGTGCTGCAGCCAGTAGCGGGCGTGCGGATCCCCGGCGACCGCTGGGCCGGCTTTCGCCACCAGTGTGAGCGGCCGGTCCACGATGTGCACCTCACTGATGACGGAAAGCCGGAGCAACGCCTCTGTGATGCGGGCCGAGAGATCCGCCGGAGGCGCCGGCCGCAGGTTCACCAGGGCGATGTTGCGAGACAGCGGCCCGATGATCTTCACGTTGGCCAGCTCCGCCGGAAATCGCGCCTCCTTGACCAGGGTCAGGAGCACTTCGTTCGCCTCGGCGACCGCCTGGCCATGAAACTCGGGTGCGGCCAGCGGCTTGAGCAGGTGCTTGAGCTTGCACCCTTCCCGGCCTGGATGTTCGCCGATCTTCGGGACGGCGAGCCCAAGAGCATCCGCGATCATACGGACTTGCGGCTTCTCCAGATCGAGCAGCGGTGCGTAGTATCCATTGCAGACCTTGATCCCCATCTTGCCCCAGGTGTCCGACCGGTTGGCGCCGGTCAGCACCAGTCGGCCGCGCGCGACCGCCTTCACCATGCCGAGCTTGATCTCACGGGTACAGCGGTTGCAGGCGGGGCCATTGGCCTGAACCCGGTGCTGCACGTACTGACCGAGGAGGCACTTTTGCTGCAGCCCGAGTTGCTCGGCCATTTCCAGCACGATTTCATTCCCTCGGCGGTAGTTGTAGACGCCCATGTTGACGGTGACCAGGAGCACACCATCTGCGCCCAGCGCCTGCTTGGCCAGCGCGGCCACCGTGCTGCTGTCCAGGCCACCGCTAAAGGCAACCACGACGGGCTTGGCCTCGGCGACGGTCTGGATGTCGTCGACGAGAGTGCGCACGAGATTGTCGATTTCCGTTAATACCGGCATCGCTCGACCCTACCCCATCAGTATACAGAGAAACCAGTCTACCCAGTCTCCCCAGTCTTCCCGGTCTTCCCGGTCCACTGCAACTGCGCGTTCGGAACGGGATTCTTCAGGTGGACTGGGTAGACAGGGAAGACCGGGTAGACCGGGTAGACTATTGTTAGTCAAGCCAGACGGTCTTCTGCGATGCCGGCGTCCGGCGCTTTTGAGGAACCGTGGCGGGGTACCCCGCGTACAGGAAGCCGATCACCCGTTGGTCTGGTGACAGTCGCAGCAACTCGCGCAGGGCGGGAGCGTCCCGCAGGGGGCCGCTGCGGAAGTACGTTCCGATTCCCAGGCTCCAGGCGCCGAGCATAAAGGCGTATGCTGCCCCGAAGGCTGCCCAGTAGTTTTCCTCCTTCAGCTCCGGGTCGTCGTGTCCCCGTGCCGTCACGATGATGATCACCGGCGTGCTGACGGTGTCCTCAACCACCTTCTGCAGCGCGGGTTTCACTTCCGGAGCCGTCGGGTTCGGCATCGCCGCGGCCCGGGAATCGCGGCGGAGCTCCGCAAACCGGCGTTTGGCGCTCTCACCCAGCACATGGAACTGCCAGGGCTCCGTGAGCCGGTGGTTCGGCACCCACACCGCGGCGTCCAGCAGACGCTGGATGATCTCCCGGGGGACAGGCGTCGGCTGAAACTGGGGGATGCTGCGGCGGGTGACAATCGCATCCAGTACGCTCATCTGTTTGGTGTCCTGCATGCCGGCCTCGCTTCCCCAGACGTGTGCTGCCTCCACTTCGTCCATTGTAGCAGCGGGCGAAGTGGGGCGTCAGACCATGCGGAGGTGACACCGGCAGGGGAAATGTTCTCAGAAATGGAACGGCCGCAGAGATGAGCATCACGCCGGGCGAAAAGCGAAACTGGCTGACGGAGAGCGTGCTCCTCGCCGCCATCCCCGTGATGGCGTACTTGCTCGCCTTTGGTTTTGAGTATGGGTACTATCTCGCCTACGGGTTCCCCCAGGAGCTCATCAGCATCGACCTCAACCGGGTCTTCGCCGCGGGAACCATCTTTCTTGCCGGGGTCCTGTTTGTGCTCATCTTGACGACAGTAGTCCTGGCTCTCCTCCCCAGCGAGCACCCGCTGACGCCGGCCGTGGCGCAGGTGGTCCCTTTGGCGCTCGCCTACCTGGCCTTTCTCAACTACTACGACCGCTTCGACATCTTCGCGCGGATTTTCGCGCTGCTGCTGGCCTCGTACCTAGTCTACAAATTCGTGGTGCCGTTGCTGGCTCAGCGCGGCGTCTCGGGATATGTGCGAAAGTACAGCGCCCAGGAGCAGATCCGGCAGGCCCGCGGCACGCTCTTCCGCACCATGCTGCGCACGTTCGGCCCGACTCCAGGGATCATTCTCGTGTACTTCTTCATCGCGGTCTTCCTCTCGGTCACGTTCGGGTGGCACCTGGCCACGCAGCGGGTGTGCTACTTTGTGGTCCCGGAACCGCCCGAGCGCGTGGTCCTGCGCATTTACGGAGACTCACTTATCCTGGCGCGATTGGACCGTCCGGCCCGGCAGATCCTGCGGGAATATCTCGTCCTGAAACGAACCGCCGGTGCCGTCACACTACGCGAGGATTGCATCGGACCGCTGACGGTAGAACCCTAGCAACCAACGCTCATCCTCGTTTTCTACGTTTTCGCGTATAATTGGCGCGGAGGGGTGCAGGGAATCTGGCTATCCGGGCGGTCTTGAAAACCGCTGGGCCGAGAGGCCCTTGTGGGTTCAAATCCCACCCCCTCCGCCATGTACCACTCGCTTCGCTCGGGTACATGGCACCACCACCCCCATCACAACTTTGGCGGAGAAAATTCGAGTGGTACATGCCCTGAACCCGAACGAAGTGAGTGGTTCGGGGCACCGAGTGCTAGATGCCACGAACCAGTCGCTTCGCTCCGGTTCATGGCGAGCCATATACCACTCGCGGAGTTTACCCTAAACCCGAGCGTTGCGAGTAGCTCAGGGTTCGGATATATGGCCCCACCACCCCCACGGTGCGGTTCTCACGTAGTAACGGGCGGCGAC
>Ga0209236_1002109_pt1 | contig 12142 bp, 11 predicted proteins | sample GraSoi013_1_40cm_FD_185819 | JGI IMG/M metagenome (GOLD analysis project Ga0209236, IMG submission 185819) | Grasslands soil microbial communities from the Angelo Coastal Reserve, California, USA - Sample 09_27_2013_1_40cm (SPAdes) (version 2) | ecosystem: Environmental > Terrestrial > Soil >... | reverse complement strand
GCTATGCCCAGTCGTCGTAGAAAGGCGGTATACACATTCTAGGATAACAAGTCCGGCAAAAGCCTCGACCATCCCCTAGGCGTCGCCAGCGAATCCGCCTTCCGCTAATCGAACAAATGTTTCGATAGCGCTAGGACAAAATTTCGGAAGTCGTTGAGAATAGTTGGACTCATCCACACCAAGAGACGGAACGATATGCTGGTAAGAAATGTCATCTCGATTTGTGGATACACAGAATCGCGGGAGCTGAGTGGAATCCTGTATATATCGGACACCGGAATCATACATCTGGGGTTGATTGAGACAGAGGACCTATCTTCTCTCAGCAGCCGCCGTGACTATTGTCGTAGCGGTGCTCCTATTCGTCCAGCTGGCGCCAAGAGGCGCTCGACGTACAGGCGATTGTTCTCTGAGCGAGCTAGGCGTGGCATCGTTGCCAGGGACGACCGGGAGGATCGACCACATGACAGTCAGCAATGGACTGGGTCTACTCGTCGTTGCTGCTAGGGACAATAACTCTATCGCGATCGTAAACGTCGCCAAGATGACTCTGAATAGAACCATCAGCGGTTTTAGCTTGCCGCAAGCAGTCGTATTCGTAAGGGGGGACAAGGCCCTGGTTGTCACAAACGGCGGAGATGGGACGGTTTCGCTAATTAATACGATGGACTTTAGGAAACTAGCGATGCTTAAGCTTCCCTCCAACGCAGACAACCTGGACTTTGACTCTTCATCTGGGTTGTTGTACGTTGGATATGGCGAGGGCGGCGTGGGGATCATCAATACGACGGATTGGAGCCTCCTCCGGTCAATCCAGCTGCTCGGCCATCCTGAGGGATTAAGGGTGGATATGAATAGGTCGCTGGTATTCGTTAATATCCCAGCAGGTAACTACATAGCCGTCCTCAACAAGACCAATGGAGAGGTCCTAGGAAACCTCCCTGTGACGAACGGCACGGGCATATTCCCGATGGCGTTAGACTCAGTCCATCATCTGCTCTTTGTGGGATCGAGGTCTCCTCATGAACTGGTGGTCATTAATGCGATTTCAGGCGCAGAAATTACCAGGGTGAGCATGCCCGGGGACGCGGATGACATATTCTATGACTCAGCAAATAGCTGCATCTACATATCCTCTGGGCAGGGCTACGTCACCGTAGTGAAGGAGGTTGGCCCGAATTCCTATCAGCTGGTCCAGAGCATCGCAACTTACCCCGGGGCGCGTACATCGTTCCTTGATTCCAAGCTTCATCTCTATTTCCTAGCCGCCCCGCAGCAGCAGAGCCAGCCGGCGAGGATCATAGCTTACCAAGTCGGAAGCTAGCGTGGCAGATTCAATAGGCCACTCACGGTCTGGTCGGTACCGGTTATGATACTATGACCTCGCCTGCGAAGGACGCATAGCTAGTCGTGACTAGCTCATAGGCGTATGTACCTGGTTGACTAAATACATGACTCCACAGATTATTGTAATGTAGGATAGGCGAAACCATCGATTCGTTGAGTATTCTGATCGAGGCTGTGACCTCTATGCCCTCATCTGCTGGAGGGATGAGATTGAGCCAGGTGACGGTCTGGCCAACACCTACTCGTAGATTCGCGGGCTTCAGCCAAGGCAAAACCACGATTAACCCCTTGACTAGTTGAAAGTAGAAGGTTTTGTTTGCGACTCCAACCTCTGTCGCTGCAACGATACGAATCTGTAAGATATCCGAATTCACGCTCGAGTCGACGGAAATCCCAAGAGTGACGGCTTCCCTGTCTCCGAAAAACGAGAAGTTTCTCGGACTAACTGCTACGCTAACTCCAGGGACAGTTGACATGGCGGAAAGCCTGACTTGATTCGCTCTGTTGTTGAAACGGGTTACCACCAACGAATAGTTTAGCGGTGCGCTGGGCGACGCCAAAAGTGTCCCCTGATTCTCCTCGAATCCTGAGATAAGGAATCCCAGGATAACGGGGAAAGACGTACTCGACCTGGAGCTAGATGAGGATGATGAAGTCACACTCGACACACTCGACACACTCGACGGCGTGCCCCCTCGCTCGACCTGAGTCACGACCGCAAACAAGAGGACTATGATTGCAACGGCAGTGAGGCTAAGGACGAGCCGTTTGTTTAAGTGAGTAATCAAATCCATTAATTTCGGTAGGCAGCTCTTAAAAAAGAATTCCTGAAAAGTGGTGTTGCCCCTAAATACCTCTGACGAGGGTTGGAAGAGATTTTCATCCATCTGTGAATCTTCTCTCTTTGGTCGCCCGATCCGTTCTGCAGAAGCATCGTCAGGCCATGGTAGGGTCGCGTATCCCTTCTCTCTCTTGTCGTTTCTCAGGTGGATAGTGATCCTATCCGAGCAGTAGAAGGAAATTGAGAAAAACGAACAAGCGACGCAAGAGGTCCAAACCTATGACGAAAGGGTGCCTATATTTAGTCGTCACACCCCACCCGCGAGTATGAAATGGGTCACACGCGAAAAAGCAAAGGTAGACAGGATAGCCTGCCCGTGGCTTATCAAGAAGTTTGTTGACCAAAAGGCGGAATTCCTCTTCGTCGCTCCAGAGAAGGTTTTGGAAGAGGCTAAGAAAGAGAATGCGACTCCGTTTGATGCACCAGGGGCGGAGCTGACGCACTACAAGCAGGGAGGTGCCGATTACGTAAGCTTCGACGCCATCATAAGGAAATACGACTTACGAGACCCTGCCCTAAAGGAGCTTGCAAAAATCGTGAGAGGTGCAGACACGCGGATCCCTGACGCTCCTCCTGAATCGGCAGGGCTGGAAGCAGCTGCGTTAGGGTTCAGGGCCGTGGCCAAGAACGATTTCGAGAACATGAGGCTCCAGTTCCCGACCTATGATGCACTGTACAAATACTGTCAGCTGAAGGTGCAAGGAGCGGCGAAGCTAGAGCATGCCGCTCCCTAATTCTCTCCGGGAGGTTTCGCATCCCCAAGTATCGAGGCGGAAAGTAACGCGTCAAAACACGCTAAAGCGCTCAGGATTCGTCAAGCTACCTGTAAATTTGTCCGGCGGGTTTGATCACGCTAACGTACGTTTGAAGAGTGGTCGAGTCTTCCCCGTGGGTAATCGATACGGGAAATTGATCTTGCACGAAGAAATCGAGACGGAAAAGGCGCACTCCCTGCTAACCTTCGATCACCTACTGCAGAAGTTGTGCTACTTCCTCCCTGAGACCGACCGTGCGTCAGTCCATCATGAAGTTTAGACCATGAAACTCGCCCTGACCTTCTACAGCGTCCTCAGAATGCCAATTCGAGATATTATCGCGTGTTCGACAGCAGCGGAGAAAGCAGGATTCGGATACATTTCGGTCGCGGAATCGTTCTACAGAGATGGTTTCGCCCTCGCGTCAGCCATCGCCACCCACACGAAGAAGGTCAAGTTCGGAACTAGCGTGATGCCGATCTATACACGAACTCCCTTCCAAATCGCGATGGGCGCGGCAACTTTGTACGAGATTTCCGGCGGTAGAGTGGCTTTTCTGGGCTTGGGTGTCGGGTACAGGGGCAGGACAGAACAGTACTTCGGAATAAGGCAAACTCGCCATCTTGAACGAATGACGGAATACATCAGAATCATCAGGCACCTTCTATCCGGAGAAGATACCACCTACCGCGGAAAATTCTTCCATCTGGAGAAGTTCCCGAAGTTATCGAGCGAATTCATCAATCTCCCGATTTACGTTGGATCCTCGGGTTCAAGAATGCTTCAATTGGCAGGCCGGCTGGCTGACGGAGTGATTCTCAATTCCATCAGCACCCCAGAGTACGTTTCTTTCGCAAAGGAGAAAATAACCGAAGGCGCGAAGTTAGCGGGAAGAGATCCATCCAAGATGAAGGTTGGTCACAGTGTGATTTTTGCAGCGGCAGAAGACGTCCAGGAAGCGATTGATGCCGCAAAGGAGGACATACTCTTCTACATTTCCTACCCAGAGCTGGACCCGGTTATCGAAAGATCTACATTCACAACTGAAGTGAAGATGATGAGAGAACTTCTCATCAAAGGAGAGAAGAAGCAGGCTCTTTCCCTCATCGATGAAGAGATGCTGGATGCATTCGCTGTTTACGGTACCCCCAAAGATTGTCGAGCGAGGCTGAGACAGTTCTTGAGTCGGGGAATAAGTCTTCCGATCATAAGAGTCTCCGTCTCTCCTTACAAGGAAAGCGAAAGAAGGGACGTCCTGATGACAGCGATCGAGAGCTTGAAGAATTGGCGGTGATTTCGCGTATCGGATAAGTCTGACCAATCATTGGCTTTCTGTCCCTGGTCAAGCAACACTTGTGATTTACCGACAGTCATCTCGCCTCCCACTATCGGCAGATCGATTTGCGGTCGATGAGCGTGAAGGACCTAACCTATGTTTTCATCGGCAAGGCTGCCAGAGTTTTCGTCTTCGGGCTCGTCAGCGTGATGACCCCGTTTTACGTTGCCACCCTGGGATACTCCGCCTTCTACGTCGGTCTGGTGTCGGCCGCGATTGTAGCGGGCAACGTCTTTTCGAACCTCCTTCTTACCTGGTATGAGAGCTATCTGGGGCGGAGGAGGTTTCTTCTGCTCTTCAGCGCTCTCATGCTTCTCTCGGGCGTCTTGCTCTACGCCACGAGCCTGTTTCCCGTCATGCTCATCGCCTGCTTCTTGGGGAACATCAGCACCACGGGGACCGAGGCTGGACCCTTCCAGTCGATCGAGACTGGAATGCTGCCAAGCCTAGTGTCTGAGGAGAAGAAGAACAGGGCGTTCGGAATCTACAACCTCATTGGGTACGGAGCATCTTCGCTCGGCGCCTTCGCAGCCTCCACACCCTCGTACTTTCAGAATGACCTTCTAGTCTTTCGCTTGTTATTCTTGGGTTACGGCCTGGTCGGGATGCTTCTTTTCCTGCTCTACCTGCGGCTGAGGACCGCGGAGCCTCGTTCAGAAGAAAGAAGAAGTAGAAGGCCCGGCCTCTCCGGTGTTTCACTCGAAGCCAGACGGGACATCACAAGACTCTCGATTCTCTATTCGATTGATGCCTTCGGTGGCGGGTTCGTTTCTCAGTTCCTTCTCTCTTACTGGTTTCTCTTCGTCTACCACGCATCTCTCGAGACTCTGGGCCTCCTTTTTCTGGTGGTAAACATCGTCACCGCTGTCTCTACCCTCGCTGCGTCGTTCTTGGCAGACAGGATCGGGAACCTTAGGACGATGGTCACCACGCACCTCGTCTCTAATGTCTTTCTTTTTCTAATCCCATTCGCCGGCTCGTTTCCGGGTTCGGTGGCATTGCTCCTTCTCAGGCAGAGCGTCTCTCAGATGGATGTCCCTACGAGACAGGCTTTCATGAGCGAGGTCTTCGGCGACCGAGACAGGGTCTCGGCAAATGCCATTACCAATACCTTCAGAAGCGTTGGGAGTCTTCCGGGAGCACCCCTGAATGGAATCTTATTGTCAATTCCTCTCGTCTCGGCACCACTTCTAATCGCCGGCTCCGTGAAGATCGTCTACGATTTCTTGATCTACTCAGGATACAGCAAACGGGCAACCTGAACTTGGTAAACCTCTCGCCGAGTACGAACCCCTCCTTCAAGTCCGTTCTTGACGGTAACTCCTCCTCATCAGAAGGCGTGGTATCTCCATCGGCGTCATCGCGACTTCCGCTCCCGCGTCCTTCAGCGCCTTAATCTTCGACTCCGCCGTCCCGTAATTCCCGTAGATTATCGCCCCCGCGTGCCCCATCCTCTTCTCCCTCGGCGCATGCCTCCCCGCGATGTACCCCACGACCCTCTTCGAGAAGCCGTTGTCAAGGATGTGCTTCGCGAGCCTCTCTTCCGCGTCCCCTCCTATCTCGCCGACGATGACAACCTCTTTGGTTTCCTGCAGCCCCTGTGCGAGGTCGACGCATTGGTTGAGTGTGGTGCAGTTGATCGGGTCTCCCCCCACCCCCAGGGCGAGAGACTGCCCGAACCCGTTCCTGCTCAGCTCGTTCGCGACTTCATACATCAGCGTGCCACTCCGCGAAAAGAGGGCGACTCGACCGGGCTTGAAGGACGTCGCGGGCATTATCCCCAACTTCACTCCCTGCGAAGGGATGATGACGCCCGGGGTGTTGGGCCCTATTATCGTCGCCGATCGCTTCTTCGCCAGGTCGAGCATCTTCAGCGTGTCCCTGATTGGGATGTGCTCGGTAATCGCGACGAGCAGCTTGACACCCGCAACGATGGCCTCCTCGGCCGCATCGTAGAAGAACTGGGCAGGAACGAAGAGGACTGATGACTTCGCGTGCGACATCGAGACAGCCTCCTTCACTGTATTGAAGACCGGAACTCCTTCGACAGACTCACCCCCTTTCCCGGGGGTTACGCCAGCCGCGATCTTCGTCCCGTACTGGAGCATCAGCTTCGTGTGAAGGCTGCCGTAGCGCCCAGTAATACCCTGGACGATGACCGGCTCACCCCGCCTCGGCAGAATCACTGTGACCTCACCGCAGCTTCGACAGCCTCGAGGGGTGAAGGATACAGATGCACGGGCGTCTTCGTGAGAATCTCCCTCGCTTCCCTCTCCTCCGCGCCGCTGATTCTTGCGTAGATGGGCTTCATCCCACCCTGCTCAATCACTGACTTGATCCCCTCCGCGACGTCGGTCGTCCTCGTGATCCCGCCAAAGATATTCACAAGAATCCTATCCGCGTTCGGTAGCTTGTTGACAAGGTTGACCGCGGCCTCGACCCTCTCCCTCTGAGCGCCGCCTCCCAGGTCCAGGAAACATGCGGGGTTTCCTCCCGCGTCTGCTACAAGGTCGAGAGTCGAGAGGACAAGACCCGCACCATTCCCAACCACCGCGATATTCCCTTCGAGTCTTACGAAAGCGAAGCCCTGCCTTGAGGCCTCTCCCTCGAATTCATCCTCAGGATGGAGCTTGGAGAACTCTGGGTGTCGGAAGAGGGCATTATCGTCCAGAATCACTTTCGCGTCAAGCGCCTTCAGCCCTCCGCTCTTCGTGACGGCGAGCGGGTTGATCTCGGCGAGCTCGCACTCCTTCTCTCTTGAGAGACGCTCGAGATTCGCGAGAATTCTCAGGAATCGCCCCCTCTTCTCTCCCGAGAGGTGGAGCTTCTTCGCAACAGATCGCGCCTCAGCCTTCGTAATGCCCCTGTTCGAGATCTTCCGGACGACCCTCCCCTTGAGAGACTCGACCTCGACCCCGCCCGCCTTCGAGGATATTACGACAAAGGCTCTCGCCCCTCTGTCCAACGTTATCGAGAGGTACATCTCTGCCTCATGCGGGACAGAAGCCTCAACCAGGACGGAGGAAGGTCTCTCGCCGCCTATCTCCAGATTCACTATCTTGGCAAAAGCCTCGGTAACCTGTTCCTCATTCGAGGCCGCTAGAATTCCGCCGGCCTTTCCCCTCCCACCAGCGAGGACTTGAGACTTCAGCACAACTGGATGGGGCAGTCTGCGAAAGGCGGCGATCGCTTCCCTTAGATTACGCGCGAGTTCGGACCTAGGGATTGGGATACCGTACTCCTTGAGGAGTTCCTTTGCTTGGTACTCGAAGAGCTTCACGGCCTAATTGGTCTATTGAGAGGCGATAAAGATAGCGAGAAGTGAAACCGTAGTCCACTAGGCACAAGCGATTTGCGTCACTTTGGTGAGTAAGAAGCGTGGAGCAGTGTCAGCTCCATCTTAATCAGTCTCGAGGTGTAGGTGTGGCTAGCGGAGTTTCGAAAGCCAACAATGAACGAAAGTCCCCCCTACCTCTGGTATCTAGGAAACCGAGCCTACGGCTGTAGTCGTTCCGGGTCTCTCGGAAAGAGGGCGGCTTCCTTCACGCTGCTGAGGTTCGCGAGACCGGCTGCGAACCGCTCTATACCGAAAGAGTAGCCGCCATGTGGTGGGACACCGTACCTGAAGGGGTCTGTAAACCATTTCAGAGAAGCCTCGTCCATTCCCTTTTCTCTCATCTGCTTCAGAATCCTCTCGTGGCGGTGCTCTCGCTGTCCCCCCGAGGAGAGCTCGACGCCCTTGTAGACCAGGTCCACAGAGCGGGCCCACTCTGGGTCGTCGTCGACCTTCATCACGTAAAACGGCTTTATCTTGGAGGGGAACCTGTTGAGGAAGAAGAAGTCGGAGCCGAACTCTTTCTTCGCGTACTCCCCGAGGACCCTCTGGGACTCGGTATCCAGGTCTTCGCCACGCGGGACCCTTCTCCCCTGCCCTTCTAGTAGCTTGTAGACATCGGGAAACTGAAACACAGGGAATGGTCTGCTCGGCTCGTCCAGCTTCACCCCGAGCGTCCCCAGCTCCTCCACGCACCCCTCGACAATCGCCCTCATCGAGGCGGCAACCATCCCCTCCTCGATCTTCATCGTATCGCTCTCATCTTCTATGAACGCCATCTCGGGAGCGATAGTTCTGTGTTCACTTATGTGCCTAGGGGTGTGGGAGAGCTCCGCCCTCCAGTTCGCCCCCAAATCGTAAACCCTATCGAACCCTCCCGCAATCGTGAGCTGTCTGTGCAGCTGCGGGTCTTGCCGGAGGAAGGCCGGCCTTCCGTAGTAGTCTATCTTGAAGACTTCTGACCCACCCTCCGATGTTCCGCCGATGATACTGGGTGTAAACACGCGGATGAAGCCGTTTTCTCGGAGGTAAGCCTCCATCGCCGAGACGAGCGTGTTCTCTATCTTGAAGACGGCCGTTCCCTCCCGCCTTCTCAGGTCGAGAGTTCGCCACGAGAGTCTGGTATCGAGCGCTGCGGGAGTGACTCCGCGCGGGTCCAGCGGAAGCGGGACCGATGCCCTCGCCACCACGGTGACCTTCTCGGGGAGTATCTCGAAGCCATTCCTCGCGACTTTGCTTTCCTTCACCACACCGGTGCAGGTGATGACGTCTTCCTGATGGAGGTCCGCGACGACCTCCTGAACCTCCCTCGGGACGGACTTCTTCGGTGCGGCGATCTGGACGATCCCCTTGGAGTTGCGAAGGAGGACAAAACTGATGCCTCCGAGGACCCTGACGTCGTGCACCCAGCCCGCAAGGTGGACTTCCTTCCCGACCCTGCCTTTCAGCTGGTCAGGCGAAAGGAGCTCGTGCATTGACAAGACACCGCTTGGGCGGGGATTAATAGTTTCGAGCCTAGAAATCATGGGCTTATGATCTCAGTCTTCGTTAGGAGCTAGAATAGTCGCTCGCATTTGAGCCTATGGAACCGGGGTGGAACTTTCTCGTAGGTACAGGTAACCAAGCCTTCCTTCTCCATCAACCTAGCGAGCCTCTGAGCACGGCCCGTAGATATCCCAAACATCGTTTCAACATCCTTCACACCGAACACCGGTGGCAGACTGGATGCCCTTCTACGCATTCTTGCTGTGTAAATCTCCCTATTGGCCGCTAGCCTTGATTTCTGCGACAATTCGTTTGCTAGTGTAACTGCTTCGAGCTTGGTTAGGGGGAACCTGATTCCCAGCCCCTTCAAGGGTGTGGACTTCCTCCTGAGTTTCATATGCTCGTCGTCGAAAACCTTGATCAAGGTGTTTCCCGACATCTCTCCCCTCAAGTACTGCAGAGCACAGTCTACCTGTTTCCGTTTGATTATTGATGGGACCGAGCTCAGATACCTCGTCAAATCATCCACTCTTCCGATTTCCAAAGTACTAATTCCCATTTTCGGTCGGTAGATAACCGAATGAATCCCTTGGGTAAGAAGAAATGCCTGAATTTTCTTAAGAATTCCTTGCGACTTTTGCCCCATGGTTACTTTGAGCGCCAGTGTGTTCGACCATGCTCTGGCTGCAACAGAGACCCCACCCTCTCCATCGAAGAAACCACCAACATACATCCAATCAACCCTAACCTGCCCTGAGCCATCTCTCGCCTTTTTTCCGGCGTCGCGTTCCACGATTTGGGAGCGAGGTAACCGGATTAATAACAGAGTCCTTTTTTCGCAGGAAAAATGGTCAGAGTGCCGTGAAACTGTCAGACCATTGTGTGTAGGCTCTCCGCATTTCTGGAGAAACCGATGGCCTTCTGGACCTCATTACCTCCTTGAAATCGGCCAATGCAATCGGCCGGGGCTGAGTCTCCTTGTCAAGAGCCTTCCCACTTGAGAAGAGTTCCCGCACCACTCTGAGCTGCGCACTCTGGCAAATATCTTTGATGTCGCTCCCAGAGTAGCCTTCGCTTAGCCTCGCCAGCGCCTCTAGGTTCACATCTTCAGCCAAGGTCAAAGGCGCTGTGTATATCCTGAATTGAGCCATTCTCGCGTTGCTGTCGGGCATTTGGACGTGGATGCGTTTGACGAACCGGCGCAAAAATGGTGGATCGAGGGACCACGGCTTATTTGTCGCTCCTATCACGTACAGGTGGAGGTTCTTGCCCTTGTCGTTTATCCCGTCGGTCTCTCTCAGGAATTGATCTCGAACTCTAACCTCCCCTCCAACCTCCTGCCCCCTCGTCCCGAGCAGCGAGTCGATTTCATCCACGAAGATGATTACGGGCTTGTTGTCCGAAAGCATCTTGCGCGCGTTGTTGAAGAGTTTGGCAACGTTCTTCTCGCCCTCTCCAAGCCACTTGCTCATGATGGAAGCGGCGTCGATTGAGATGAAGTAGCCATCAATCTCTGCGGCCGTCGCGGCCGCGATCATGGTCTTGCCGCATCCGGGTGGGCCGAAGAGGAGGATGCCCCTGGGCCAGCCGAGCTTGAAGAGGTCCGGTCTGAGAAACGGAAAGACTATGGACTCGCGAATTGCCCCCTTGCAATCCTCGAGTCCGATCACGTCATCCCACTTCACTTCGGGCTTCTCCTTGATCACCAACTCGCTAAAGGAAGCCTTGAGCTGCTGGACGACCTGAGGTCCCTTCGAGTTGCCGCCCACCTGAACGTTCGTCGCTTCCACCGGCAACTCCTCAGTCGCCTGGTCCTGGGGGATCAGGCCGTGTGCCTGCTGTATAGCCTTCACCCTCTCCTGGTAGACGGTGGCTCTCTCCAGATAGTGCCTGTTCAGGTGGTAGTCGGGGTAAAGGTGTACCAGCTTTATCAGCGTCGAGATCGCCCTCTGGTACATCTGAATCGCCATTCCGTGGGCGCCCTGCGAATCGAGCCTTATCGCCTCGCTCGCGTACTTCCTCGCATCCTCCTCCAGCTCCCTCGCCGCGACGACGCTCAACCCTGCTCTTCCCCAGACCTGACCAGCTTAACCCTCCCCTCCGAGAGCAGCTTCAGCATCGCGTGCTCGACTTCGTCGGGCTGCAGGGCCAGAGTCTTCGATGCGTCGTTGACGTCGACTGCTCCAGCGTGGGCCGATGCGTACTTCAAGACCTGGTCCTCCGACCCGTCTTCGCGGGCGGAGGTGTAGAGGACACCCAGGAACCGCTTCTCCCCGTCATCCTCCCCTGTCGCGAGGACGGGTACCCTGAGGGAATTCCCTGTCTGTCGCCTGATCGCCTCCGGGGTGAGAGTGAGGTTCCGCTGCATCTCTTCCGCCTGCTCCTCCGCGTATTTTCTCGCCTGTTCGACCAGCTCCTCCCCACTCTCTGTCTGAAGATTCAGGGAGATCGAGGGCGTCACGTTCCCGATCTCGGCCATCGTCTCCGTGAGAGTGGTGTTGATCTCCTCCGAGGCCTGGTCGAGGGCGGGGACGAGTCCCTGCACGGTCTTGCTCACCTTCCTGAGAACCTTGAAGGCAGTGCTCATGTGCGAGATGACGTCTCCGACGTCGTTTATGCTCTCGAGCCGGAGGATAACCTGCGTCAGTGCGAGCTCACTGGCGTAGACTACCTTGGCGACCTTCCTCAACTCCGCCCACTCGTTCGCGTAGACGTTTGCCTTCGACTTGTCCTTGGCGGTGAGCGCCCGGACCGTGGTGTCGTATAGTAGTTTCCTTCTTTGAGCGAGCCGATTTCTCATGCTCTCCAACTCACGACGGTGCAGTTCAATCTCCTTGATCGTCGAAGCAATCTTCCCCTTTACCCCATCCTCCCTATGGACTCCGATAACCTTCAATGGGTGCCTATACGCCAACTACGAGGGTCTTTCGGGCTCCTGCAATAATCACCATCAGTGTCAATTGTCTTGAACCAAGAAGCAAAAATCGCAGACGACGGAACCCGTGGAACCCGGAAGCCGAGGCTGCCAAAACATAGGGGCGGGG
>Ga0209236_1002107_pt1 | contig 12147 bp, 7 predicted proteins | sample GraSoi013_1_40cm_FD_185819 | JGI IMG/M metagenome (GOLD analysis project Ga0209236, IMG submission 185819) | Grasslands soil microbial communities from the Angelo Coastal Reserve, California, USA - Sample 09_27_2013_1_40cm (SPAdes) (version 2) | ecosystem: Environmental > Terrestrial > Soil >... | reverse complement strand
GTCGAACAACTGCTTCAGTGAGTCAAGATCGCTCGTGCTCAAGCCGGGCGACGGGGCCAGGGTGTCCACATAGATCGCGATGTGTTGGCCGACCGATTGCGCTTTGGCATTCACCGTGGTGAAGGCTGAGCACGTGAAGTTCGAGCACACTTTGAAGCTGCGGAGAGTTCCTACGATGGGCGGACCAGCCGCGGGAGACGCGATTGGGGCGCTTGCCGCTGGAGCAATACCTACGTGCGGGTAATTACGTGTCCGGCCCATTTCCCGCAGGAAGCGGTCGAACGCGAGCGCGCTGGAGCGGTGCGTGCCGGCGCTCAGGAGCGCGACCTGTGGCATCACCATCGCCGTGAGGGGTGTCGCCGATTTCAGCGCGAAGGGAGCCGAGGCTCCGGCGCTGCCACTGCCCGATTGTGGTACCACGAGATACTCGGCGGAGTCGATGGTCGATGCGTTGGCAGCGAACGTTACGCAGCCGGAGTCGGACGCAGGATCGATCGACATATATGCAGCCGGCGCGAGGCTCAGCTGCGATCCATGCGCACCGCATGGTGGCAGGCTGCCCGGTCCCGAGCTGTTGCTGCAGGCGGCCAGGAGCACGACGATCCCCGGAACAGCGACGGCGGCTATTCGCGATTGCACTACCACGGTAACTCCCTGATTTTCGGGCGCGATGAGTAGACGAGCGACGGACGAGGTTGATACCCCGATCTCGCCAAGATGCGAACGTCCCCTTGTGCAACGACGTGATCGGGATCACGAGCGCGCACGCAGGCACGACGCCCACGTGCGCGCCCGACCTGATTACCCCCCGATGGTGACCCGCAGCTGCAGGCTGCGAGGCCGGCCGACGGACGCGCCGCTGAAGAACGCGCCTTTCAGCAGGTATTTGCTATCGAACACGTTGTCGACGTACAGTTGCGGCCGAATGACCGCACCACCCGTCGCGAACGCGTATCCCGCGCTCGCATTGACGATGAAGTTGGGATCGACATGCGTGTGCTTATTGAAGTCGAATAGACCCCGTCCATAGGTCGAATCGGGATCGTTGGCGTTGATGAGACCGCTGCCGTAGATCCCCGTCGCCGACACATAAAATCCGCGGCTCGAGTACACGGCACTCGCCACGCCGGACAGCCGTTGGTCGTGGTCGAGGTCGAAGTACCCGGGCGATGAATCGGGCGGGAAAAAGCCCCCGCTGATTGGACGTTTACCGTAGGCGTGATTGATCGCCAGGGTCACGTAGCCCGAGAATGGTCCTGGCGGCCGTATTTCCAACACGCCTTCCAGCCCCGTGATGCTGACCTTGGCGATGTTCACCGACGTGACAATCGCGGTTCCAGCCACGGTCGCATCGTCGATGCCGGGCGTGCTCTGCTTCCGATACGCCGAAAGCTTCGTCACCAGACCAAAGGGGAAGCGGTGCACGTAGCCGAGCTCGTAGAAGTTGTCACGCTCGGGTAATGTGGGTGCGGCAACCACACCTCCCTGTGCCGTGCTCGTGATCGCACGGAGATCCTCCACGTTCGTCGGCAGGAATAACCGGCCGTAGTAGATCCAGAATGTGTTGCCCGGATCAGGGAAGAAGCTGAGCTTGGCGCGCGGGCTTACCTGGTTCTGATTCCCCGCGAAGGGGGCGTTGTGATTGTCGAAACGGACGCCGGCGCGCAGTTCCCAGCGGTCTGTTGGCGCGATGGCCGTCTGAGCGTATAAGCCTACGTCGCTGCCATTGAGGTTGGAGTTGGACGCCGGTCCCGACGCTCCCGTATTGGTCTGCGACGAGAAATCCTCGTGGCCGCTTGTGAACGATGCCAGCAGGCCGGTCTTGAATTCGAGCCCGTGGTGGGCGCGCACCGTGTAATCCACCTTGACGCCGGCCGTCCGGAAGTTCCGATCCTCGGCGATGATGTACTTGTTCGTATCGCCGGGAAAGGTAAACGTCGCCGAGTCGGTCAGGCCGGGCTTGTACGCGAGACTGCCGTCCCGGAAGAACCCGCCGAGAAAGATCTCCGACGCCTTGCCGAGCTCCAGGTTCTCGACGCCCAGTTGATGGCGCCAGCCAACGTTGACGAATCCGTTGACGTCCTGCTGATGATCGTCGATGACGCCCTCCACGGAATCGAACGGCACGGCGAAGCGCGTGCGCGAACGGTTCACCTCGATGTTGACCACGTCCTGGTCGGTGGCCGAGTACTGGAGCTTTGCGAACCCGAAGACATCGGTGCCGATGTTGTGGAAGTTCTCGACCGCGTTGTTCGCGGTGTCGAACACTACCGGCTCACGCCGCATGTCGCTCTGCTGCCGGGAGCCGGACGCGAAGAATCCCCACTTCCCCGAATTGGTGCTGAACGTCAACGATTGCCCGTTCGTGGATTGCGTCTTGGCGGGAACTCCAGTCTGGAAGGAGCCGCCAGAGCCAGAGACATCCCAGTGAAAGCCGCCGCTCGGAATGCGGGTGTTGATGTTTACGACCGCGGCGTTTTTGTTGCCGTACTCAGCATCCCACCCGCCGGTCTGGAAGGCGATCTGATTCACGACCTGCGGATCGAACAGCTCGTTCAAGCTCCCCGAGATTCCTGAAGGCACGGGCACGCCGTCCACGTAATAGGTGTACTCCGCGTGCTGCCCGCGGATGTGCACCTCACCGGTTGGCGCGCGGGCCGCGCCCACGATGGACTGCTGCAGGATCTGCGAAGTCGTGTTGGTGGGCGCGCCGTGGTAATCGTTCTGCTTGAAGATTTGGTTTCCTGTGCGCGTGTCGACCGCGAGCGGCACCGCGGTCGCCACCTCGATTGCCGAGAGGTTGATCGGCAGCGGCGCCAAGCGGAAGTCGGCGCGGCTAAATCCCTCGGTCGCGGCGACCGCTACGTCGTGCGTCTGGGCGCGATATCCCAGATAGCGGGCCTCGACGCGATAGGCTCCGGCCGGCAGGTTGTGTACCACGTACCGACCGAACGCGTCGGTCACCGTGGTCGTGATCAGACTGTTGCTTTGAAGAATGCGAACCTCGCCGCCAGCCAACGGTGTGCCGACCGTGCTGTCGGCGACGGTTCCACCGATGTCACCGCTTGCCGGACCGTGGGTCGTGCCAGCGGAAAGCAGTAACGCCGTAAGTAGCGAAACGAAATGCATGACGCTCTCCTGATGAATTCCGACGCGCACTCCTCCTGCGAAGGAGGAGCGACGCAAGTGTCGGATGGTTGATTGCCGTCGCCGCGCGGATGCACGGCGCCGTTAGTCAGGAGAGCGGCGGAGGAGCGCGAGAATCGTGGAGGGTTGCGGTCGATACGGCGCGCGGGCTGTGAGGAGTGACGACCGCCAATCGGACGGCGTGGCCCGCGCGAATGCGCAGCACCGGCGCCCGATTCCCCACCACCGGCGTGATGAGTACGCGGTGGAACGCGCAGTCGGCTGGATGGATGCGGACGCAGGTCGCGCTCGAATGCGACTCGATGTGCGCCGGGGCGTTCCACCCTTCGCCGAGCAGCGCGTCCGCCCACGCGGCAGCGCCCGGGACGGACAGCTGCAGCAGCGTAAGGAGAAACAGTGGCGCGCGTATCCGCAGCGGGCGTCTCCGCATCGGCGGCATATTACAACACGCGGTTCGGTCTTGACAGCGCCCGCTGCGACGCCTTAGCATAACCCCTTCTCAAAAAAGGACTTCTGCTCCTTGGCCCCCGCCAGTCGGCGCCAGGAGGCCCTCGATTATCACGCGCAGGGCCGCCCTGGGAAAATCCAGGTCACGCCAACCAAGCCGTTCAAAGATCAGCGCGACCTGTCCCTGGCCTACACGCCGGGGGTGGCGGAGCCGTGCCTGGAGATCGCCAAGCGCCCCGACGACGCCTACCTCTACACGGCCAAAGGCAACCTCGTCGCCGTCGTCTCGAACGGCACCGCGGTGCTCGGCCTCGGCAACATCGGCGCGCTGGCCGGAAAGCCCGTCATGGAAGGCAAAGGGATTCTCTTCAAGGCGTTCGCCGACATCGACGTGTTCGACCTCGAGGTCGGGTCCGAGAATCCGGAGGATGTGATCCGCTTCTGCCAGCTCCTCGAGCCGACCGTCGGCGGCATCAATCTCGAAGACATCCGCTCCCCTGACTGTTTCTACATCGAACAAAAACTCCGTGAGACGCTCAGTATTCCCGTGTTTCACGACGACCAGCACGGCACGGCGATCATCTCGGGCGCCGCGCTGCTCAACGCGCTGACACTCGTCAAGAAGGACATCGACAAGATCAAAGTGGTGTTCGCCGGCGCGGGCGCCGCCGCCATCGCAACCGCCGAGCATTACGTGCGGCTTGGTGCGCTCCGCTCGAACATCGTCATGGCCGACCACAAAGGCGTGATCTACAGGGGTCGAGAAGGACTCGACGAATTCAAGCAGCGGTTTGCGGTTGATACCAAGGCGCGCACGCTCGCGGAAGCGTTGCAGGGCGGCGATGTCTTCGTGGGACTGTCGGTCGCAGGGATTGTGACGGGCGACATGTTGCAAGGCATGGCCAGGAAGCCGGTCATCTTCGCGCTCGCCAATCCAACGCCGGAGATCATGCCGGACGAAGCGAAGAAGGCCCGGCCCGATGCAATTGTGGCCACGGGACGCTCGGACTTTCCGAACCAGGTCAACAACGTCCTCGGTTTTCCGTTCATCTTCCGCGGGGCGCTCGACGTTCGCGCCAAGAAGATCAACGAGGATATGGAGATGGCGGCGACACGCGCGCTCGCGGCGCTCGCCAAGGAAGAAGTGCCCGAATCCGTCACGCGCGCTTATGGAGGCGAAAAACTGAAGTTCGGGCCCGAGTACCTAATCCCCAAACCCTTCGATCCGCGCGTGCTGTTGTGGGTCGCGCCCGCCGTGGCGTGGGCTGCCGTAGCATCGGGTATCGCCGGCCGCATCATCGACGTCGAAGAGTATCGCGCCGAGCTCGAGGCGCGGCTTGGCCCCGAGCGACAGGTGATGCGCGGCCTGATTACGCGCGCGCAACAAGATCCGCCGAGCATCGTCTTCCCCGAAGGCGACGACCCCCGCATCCTGCGCGCCGCGCGCATCCTCGCCGATGAAGGCATCGCGCGGCCCATCCTGCTCGGCGATCTCGACGCAATCCGCCGTCAGGCCGACGAAGCGTCGCTCACGCTCGAAGACGTGGAGCTCGTCAATCCGGCGACCGCGAGCGACCGTGAGCAGATGGGAACAGAGCTCTGGCACCGCCGGCAGCGGCGCGGCATGACGCTCCGCGAAGCGCAGCGTCGCGTGCTCGACCCGATGTACTACGGCCTGTTGATGCTGCGCGCGGGCCGTGCGGATGCGCTCGTCGCCGGCGAGGAGATCGACTATCCGGATGCCGTCCGACCAGCCCTGGAGGTGATCGGCGTGGAGCCCGGCCGCAAACACGCCAGCGGCATTTACATGATGATCTTCCGCCAGCAGACGTTTTTCTTCGCCGACACGACGGTGAACATCGAGCCGGACGCGGAGACGCTGGCGGAGATCGCTTCGGCGACGGCGAAGTTCGTGTTGCGGCTGGGAGTCGAGCCGCGGGTGGCGATGCTTTCCTTCTCCAACTTCGGCTCGGTGAAGCACCCGGCTGCAGCCAAAGTGCAGCGTGCCGTCGCCCTATTGCATGAGCGGGAGCCAGACTTACAGGTGGATGGCGAGATGCAGGCCGATACCGCCGTCGTGGAGCGGATCCTCACGCGCGTATACCCATTCGCAAAGCTGCGCGGCCCAGCTAACGTGTTGATATTCCCAGGCTTAGACGCGGCGAACATCGCGTACAAACTGCTCGCCCGGCTCGGCGAAGCCCAGGCAATCGGGCCGATCCTTGTGGGGATGGATCAACCGGTCCATGTCTTGCAAAGGTTGTCCGAGGTCCCCGACATCGTGAACATGGCGGTCATCGCTGCCGTGGACGCCCTGGAGCACCGCCGCCACGCGCGGCCAACCACCGAGCGGTCGTGACGATATCACTCGAGCAGCGCGTCCATAGAAACCTGACGCCTTCCCAATTGTACGAGCACGCCGTCCGCCGGCGGGAGGGCGTGGTGACTGCGTCGGGCCCATTCGCGGCGATAACCTCGCCGCACACGGGTCGCAGTCCCAATGACAAGTTCATCGTGCAGGAGCCTGGCTCCAGCGATCACATCTGGTGGGGCAAAGTCAACCAGCCGATCTCGGCGGCGCACTACGAGCGCTTGAAGACAGATGTCCAGGCGCATCTTCAGGGCCAAGAGCTGTTCGTTCGCGACGTCTATGCTGGAGCCGACGCAACCTACCGCCTGCCGATTCGTTTCATCACGCCGAATGCGTGGCACGCGCTGTTCGTCTACAACATGTTCCTGCGCCCGGCCGATGGCGATCTCGCGCGTTTCAAGCCGGGCTTCCAGGTACTGCACGCGCCCGAGCTGCACGCCGATCCCGCCGTCCATGGGACCAAGTCGGGAACGTTCATCGTCATCAATCTCGCGGAGCGAACGATTCTCATCGGCGGCACGCGCTACGCCGGTGAGCTGAAGAAGTCGATCTTCTCGATCCTCAATTACTTCCTGCCGAAACAAGGCGTCCTTTCGATGCACTGCTCGGCGAACGTCGGGTCCCCCGGGTCCCCCGGGTCCCCCCCCGCAGCCGACTGCGCACTCTTCTTTGGGCTTTCGGGCACCGGCAAGACCACACTTTCAGCGGATCCTGAACGCCGGTTGATCGGCGATGACGAACATGGATGGTCAGACCAGGGCATCTTCAACTTTGAAGGCGGCTGTTACGCGAAGGTGATTCGACTCTCGCGGGACGGCGAGCCGGAGATCTACGCGACAACGAAGATGTTCGGTACGGTGCTCGAGAACGTGGATGTGGATCCCCAGACGGGCGCGATCGATCTGAACTCGCAGCGGATCACGGAGAACACGCGCGCGTCCTACCCGATTCACTACATCCCGAACCACGTGCCGGAGGGCATGGCCGGGCATCCGCGCCACGTCATCTTCCTGACCTGTGATGCCTTCGGTGTCATGCCGCCGATCGCCAAGCTGACGCCGCAGCAAGCGATGTATCACTTCCTCTCGGGGTACACCGCCAAGGTCGCCGGCACCGAGCGCGGCGTGACCGAGCCGAAGGAAACGTTCTCCGCCTGTTTCGGGGCGCCGTTCCTACCGCTGCGTCCGAGTGTCTACGCCGAGATGCTGGGTGATCGCATTGGGCGGCACGGGGTGCAGTGCTGGCTCGTCAGCACAGGCTGGAGCGGAGGGCCCTATAGCGTCGGACAGCGCATGAAGCTGGCGCACACGCGGACGATGATCCGCGCGGCGCTCGCGGGAGAGCTCGATCGCGTTCCCACGCGTCGTGATCCCGTCTTCGGCGTGGAGGTGCCGCAGCAAGTCGGCGGCGTTCCGGATCAGCTCCTCGATGCACGCCGGACATGGACTGACCCTGCGGCGTACGACCAGCAGGCACACAAGCTGGCGGCGCTGTTCCGCAAGAACTTCGATCAGTTTGCTGACGACGTGCCCGCCGCGGTTCGGGAGGCCGGTCCGAAAGCTTGAGCTCCCCCCCGTCCCAGTTCGAGGTCGTCCGCGACCCGCTCTGGAACAACATCCGCCTCGAGGCCGAGGCTCTGGCGGTGATCGATACGCCAGCGTTCCAACGGCTCCGCTACGTCCGCCAGCTCGGCCACGCATTTCTCGTCTATCCGGGGGCTACCCACACGCGCTTCGAGCACGCGCTGGGTACGTATCATTTGGCGCGGCGTGCCACCTCCGAGCTGGACATCCACCTCGCCTCCCTGCTGCACGACATCGGACACTATCCGTTCTCTCACGCCCTCGAAGAAGCGGGGCTGCCGAGGCACGAGACACTCGCCGCCCGGCATCTCCGAACTGGCGCGCTCGCCGGCGCGCTCGAGCGACTCGGCGTTTCGGCGGACCAACTGCTCCAACTCATCCAGGGCACCAGCCGCTCGCCGTTCGCGGGACTCGTCGCCGGCTCGCTCGACGTCGACAAGCTCGACTACCTCTCGCGCGATGCTCGCATGTGCGGGGTGCCGTACGGCGTCATCGACGTCGACCGGTTGTTGACGTCGCTCGTTTTCGAATCGGGACAGGTGACGCTCCACGCCAAGGGACTCGCGGCGTTGGAGTCCCTGCTCTTCGCGAAGTATCAGATGTATCGGAACGTTTACTGGCATCACGCCGTGCGGAGTGCGACGGCGATGTTCAAGCGAATGGTGCGGCGCGCGATCGCCGCCGGGAAGATCTCGCCCGATGAAATCGCGATCGCGACCGATGACGGCTTGAGTCATGAGCTACAGCAGACCGATCAGACCGGGCTCGCGCGGGCGTTGCGCGAGCGGCGGCTCGCGAAGCGCGCGCTCGACATTCCCGGGACCGAGCTGCCCACCGATACCGCGGACTGGCCCTCGCGCGATCCCGATCTGCTTGAGCGCGTCGAGGAGCGTCTCGCGCGTGAATTACGGCTCCGACCCGATCAGTTGTTCCTCGATTATCCGTCGAAACCAGAGATGCTCGACGTCTCCATGCCCATCGCCGGCGTGCTCGGTCTGCCGCGCGTGGCCGCGGACCTGCATCGGTCGGCGCAGCGGTTGCGAGTCTTCGTGCTCGAACCGATCGAGGTACCGGCGCGCGCGATTGTCGAGTTGGTGACGTGGCCGCGCGAAGAGATTGCGGCGCGGCTGGAGAACGAAAAGGGACTGCTTAGCGGGGCCGGGCGTTCGTCTGCTGTGTCGTGACGTTCTCCTGAATCGGCGCCTCGACGGAATCGATGCGCACGATGATCGCCGTGATGTTGTCCAGTCCGCCATGGCGGTTGGCTTCGGCGATGAGCGCATCCACTTCGTCCTGCGGCATGCGATCGGGCGACAGGAGCTCGGCGAGTTGGTAATCTTCCAACATTCCCGTCAGGCCGTCTGACGCGAGCAGAAACACGTCACGCGGCTTCACGGTCCCCACGTAAATGTCCGGCATCACCTCACTATTGGCGCCGACGCACCGGGTGATCACGTTGCTGTACGGATGGGTGCGAGCCTGCTCGGGCGTCAGATAGCCGGCGTCCACCTGCTCCTGCACGTATGAGTGGTCCTTGGTGAGCTGGCTGAGCCGGTTGTCGCGCAGCAGATACGCGCGACTGTCGCCCACCTGCCCGATCAAGAACCGCGTCTCGAACAAAGTGAGCGCGGTGACCGTCGTTCCCATACCCCGTTTGTCATGCTCGGTGAGCGTGCGCTGGAAGATGGCGCCATTCGCGGTCCGAATCGCGACACGCATGCGCTCCGCCACCTGCTCGTCACCCAGACCGCGCAACGAATCGAGCTCGCGGGCGACGTAGCGCACCGCCATCTCGCTCGCCACCTCACCCGCCGCATGACCGCCCATGCCGTCGGCGACGACGAAGATCCCGCGGTCGGGGACCATGAGATAGCTGTCCTCATTCCCCGACCGGATGACGCCGACGTCGGTGCGACCAGCTGCGGTGATGTGCACGGGATCCCTAGATAAATACCCAGTAAACGAGTCCGATAATCCCGAGGATCAGCACCGCGGCGCTGCCGCCACACCCCTTCCCTTTCTTCTGCTCCTGCGCAACGGGCGGCTTGGGCTTCGGTTTGGCCGCTGCCGGTTTCGGGGCAGGCTTCGCGGGCGCGGACGGACGAGCAGCGGGTCGAGCGGGAGCCTTCGGTGGCGCTGGTTTCATGACCTCCATCATCCGGGTCCCGCCACCCTTCGCCACACCGGCCGCATCATCCGTCGGCTCGAATACCAATGCGATCTCGCCCAATCGCACGCCCGCCCCCGGCGCGAGGGGCGCCTCGCCCTTGATCCGTTCCCCATCCACGAATGTGCCGTTGGTCGAATCGAGATCTACCAATACCCATACGCCTTCCCGGCGTTGAAGCTTCGCATGGGTTGTGGAGACCGATTCATCGGGGAAAACGAGATCGTTGTAATCGGCCCGACCGATGTTCACGACCGGTGTTTTGACGACCACCCGCTGACCCTTTAGTGCACCGCTCTTAACGAGAAAATTCGCCAGGGGGGCACCTGACGGACGGGGTGGTGCTGGGGCCGCTGGGGCGGCGGGGGGAGCGGGGGGAGCGGGGGGAGCGGGGGGTGCGTGCACCGTTTCCTTGAGGCGCCCCGCCGCCACCGCGGGCGAGCCCTGTGTCGGAGGTATCGGGGGTACGGCCGAGGGCGCGCTAGCGGCCGGCCCCACCTGCCCCGGGAGAGGAGGTGCAGCCGCATCGGCATAGAAGCGGAACTTCTCTTCCCCAATCGTGATCACGTCGGCCCGGGCGAGGAGACGCTGCCCCTCGACCCGAGCGTCATTCACTGAGGTGCCGTTCGTGCTCGAGTCAACGAGCAGGTATCCCTTCGGAGTCTGGACGATCTCGGCGTGGCGGCGAGACACGTCCTTACCGGGCACGACGACATCACAGGAGGCATCGCGTCCGAAGACGAGTGAGGTACCCGCGATCGCATACTCGCGACCGTCCGTCAGCGAGACGACGCGACCGCCCGTGTTGGCGGTTGCCTTCCCTCCTTTTGCCTCCGCCTTTGCTTGCGCCATCGCCTGCGGAAGGCTCATCGCCTGAACGTACTGCGTGCTGCCACTGCGACGCTCATCGACGAACGTCAGCGCCTGTCCGGCGACTTCGACCTTGTCGCCGTGGAGCAGCGGCGTCGGCTCCGCTCCCAGGCGGACGCCATTGATCAGGACTTCCGCTTCTGGAACTGCCTTCGTGATTACGACTTGGCCGTCGGGAAGACCTTTGAGCTTGGCGTGGCGCGGCAGGACACCGGGACCGGACAGCGGAATGGCGCAGTTGGGATCTGCGCCGAGCAACACTTCACCTTGCGGGAGTGTGAACTTCCGCCCGCCGAGTTCAAGCAACGCCATGCACGCACACTCCCGTCTCCGTGGCCAGGCGGTGAAGTTACGCGCGCCTGTGTAAGCGGGCAAGGAACCACAAGTTAGGTGACGCCGACCGCTTCTTCTTTACCGATCAACCCGCGCCGCAGCCAGTACCAGAAGATCAGCGAGCCCACGATCACGGTCGCGTAGCTGTTGATGAATCGCCAGATCAACGTGTAGCTCGGCGTCAACTCGCGCGGAACGTAGAGGGACATCACCGCCGCCGACGTCAGTTCCGCCAGCCCGGATGCCCCGGGTGTCGGCGCAAAGTAGAGGAGGAACGAAATCAGGATCTGGAGCAGGAGGATGTCCGTGAAATCGGCGGGAACGCCGAGCACTCGAAGCGTGACGTAACCGGCCAGCAATTTGTTCGCGTGCGAGGGCGCGGAGATGACGATGGCGAGCAGCAGCGTGAACAGACCCTTCGGAGATCCGAAGGCAATCATGCAATCATGCGCGTGGTCCACGCCGGCCGAGAGCTTCTCCATTCGCTCGGCGGCGCGGGGACTTCTCTGGGCAATCCGTGCGGTAATCCGGTGAACGACGCGCTTCACGACCCCCGGGAAGATGACGGCTGTCAGCATGAGCAGGCCGAGGATGCCGAAGATCGTGAGGCTCGTCTTGAAGAGGTCGTAGAGCGTGATGCCCAGAACCAAGCCGTGCTGCGCTAGTGACTTGCCTGCGCCGAGCCAGACGGCGAGCGGGCCCGCGATCGCGAAAAACCCCACCGTCGCAATAAACGTCACGAAAATGGAGCTGAGAGCGACCGGGACCGGCACGCCGGCGCGTTTCATCACCCACATCGACATCGGGGCAGAACCGGACTGGAACGGAGTGAGATAGGCGGCCCACGCCCCGAACCCGCCGGCGAGAACCATGTCCCGAAGCCGGACTCCGGGATGCACGTACCGCGTGCACACCCACAGCCGCAACCCGCCGCCGAACCAGTCCATCGACGCGAGGACCAGGCCCACCGGTACCCATCCCCAGTGCAGGTGCGCGAACGGCGTAATAAAGACATCCACTCGGTCGCCGAAGCGAACCAAGTAGTACGTGACGAGGAGTGCGACTCCGCAAAGGGAGATGACGGCGAACAACTCGAGGCCACGACGGAGCAGCCGCGGGGTCAGGGCGAGGGCCATCTCGTGGGCAAAGCTGTTATTTTTGGAGGTTATGCGCCATCCCCCCGAGCGAGTCGTCCTTCGCAACGTGCGCCAGCACAATTTGAAGGGCAT
>Ga0209236_1002105_pt1 | contig 12150 bp, 9 predicted proteins | sample GraSoi013_1_40cm_FD_185819 | JGI IMG/M metagenome (GOLD analysis project Ga0209236, IMG submission 185819) | Grasslands soil microbial communities from the Angelo Coastal Reserve, California, USA - Sample 09_27_2013_1_40cm (SPAdes) (version 2) | ecosystem: Environmental > Terrestrial > Soil >... | reverse complement strand
CCGTAATGCTGTGCTGAGGTGCTCGACGGGTCGAGCAGCGTGGTCAGGTCAGCGGTTGCAAAGTTGTCGTCGCCAATCGTGTTGACGATGCTCAGGATGTTAGAAAGGAGTTGGGTCGCTGTTGACACTGATGATACGGTGTTCTGTGCCTCCGGGGCCCCGGCGGCTCTCGAAACACCGAACGCTAGAGACAGCACTACAAGAAATATTGCAAATGACAATCGTCTGAAAGTCATCATTTTGTTTTCGAGATGCTCCTGTAGGTCGAGTATATTTATCTGGATAAGTCTACAAGTGAAATTTCTGAACCGCGATATTCTCGGATTTCGATATATTGCGCGATGATATATTTGACTGATTGCGGTCTCCCTACTTGCAGATATTACTAGAATACTAGTTATGACGGGGATCCTTGAATAGATCCGAATCGGAAGCTTTTTTCTCCCTACTCAGACCGAGGCCAGGTTACGCCTTTGAGCTGGTGGAAGTCCGTCGGCAGGCTCGTTTTTCTTGGAACGCTAGCCGCGGCGACGCTGCTCGGACCTCTCACGCCCGGTCTGGTAATCGCCACTTTTGGACAGCCACATCATGCGGCGTGTGGCAACGAGACATCTTTCATGGAATTCTTGGCACCAAGTTCTCACAACGGAGAATTGGGGAACGGACCGCCGTCACAAAGCTGTGGCTTCGACTACTCTGTCTCCCTTAGCCGGGTGAGGGTAGCGCTCGTCCAAGGAACCAACGCATCTGTAATAATTTTTGTCAGTCTGTCGCGGGGAATGACAGGTCACGTCGAGTTATCTGTGCGAGGGTTGCCGGATGGGCTGGCAGTGAGCCTAACCCCATCAGCTGGCCTGCCGCCGTTCAGTTCGGTAATGAGCATCGCTGCTGGACTGACCTCACCTGTGGGATCTTTCACCATCGTTGTCACAGGCTCGAGTCCAACCGCCGGCGTCCGGAGCGCTAGTCTCTCCCTGACTGTGAGCCAGGCGATCCATGATGTAGCTATCTTGGGCCTCAACGCCCCGGCCGCTGGGAGGCCAGGCGATCTGTTGCACGTGAACATTACCGTCGCTAGTTATGGTCCTCTCGTGGAAACTGTTCAGGTGCAATTGATAGCCAACAAGACACGAATTCTTGCTGTTGAGAGTCTCAGCGTCAAGCCCTTCTCCACGAGTATCGTAGATCTCGTGTGGAATACCGCCGGATATCCCGCGTCAACATACGAGCTTTCCGCGCTAGCCCTGCCTGTGCAAGGAGAAACGAACCTCGAAAACAATTCCTTTGGCCATGCGATAGTTAAGTTGACAGCGCCATCCGCCGGTCCAGCACCGAGCTCAAGCCTCACAGGGCTCAGCTTAGCGACAGAAGAGGTGATTCTTATCTCGTTAGGGGAAGCGCTGTTGGGCCTATTCATAATAGCACGGAGAATAAGCCGTAAGTCAGGAAGGCCCGTGACGAAAACCAAGCGGTAGCATCGGCAAGACGGGAGCCTTGTCAAAGACGCGTAACGCCTATTATGGGGAAAAGGCAAAATCATAGCCTTCCAGTTTCTGGCGTATCGGTAAGGACATCTGGTCGGTAACATCACATCCATGTGGTAGTTGAGAAGTGGTTTTGGCTTTGACGAAGAATCTTTGGCAATTGCTACTCGTGGAAACGGCAATGATCTAGGTCCTATCTCATCAACAACCACCGACAATAGTCTGACAGGCCAAATCAAGCAGACGAACCCAGTGGTCAAACGGGCCTTGACCCAGAACGAGATCAACTTTCTTCGAAGCACCCTCAAGCAGGGAGCGATTCCAGTTCTTCGGATCATCGGCGCGCTTACCGGATTCAGTGCCGTCATGCTTGTGATTGCTGCAGCGACTGGTCAACCCTTGGACCCGGCAACGTATACTCCGCTTGTCATGATAACCGGAATCCTAGGCATGGTGTTCGGTGGTGCCTCCCAGAGCTTACGCTACCCCATCAGAAAAGCCCTCGCCGCCGGAACCGCAAACGAAGTATACGGGGTCCCTGAAATAGGACCAGGAAACGCTAGATCAATCCCAGTCACACTTTCTGGTCTTTCCTTCCGGTTAAGACCGAGCCAGGTGGCACGTCTCTTTCCAAATCGGATGAACAAAATAGCTTATGCGGAAGCTGGGCCGGCTGGACGGAAAGGGTCGAAGACCGGACTTTCGACTGGACTAGTGCTCGCATGGAACGGGAAAACCGTTGCCAGACGCGAAACGTTCCAGCTAGTAAAAACCGAACCTCTCGCAGGGGCCAGAAAGTAGGCGGGCATACATTGCGTGTAACTTTGTCCCACTTGCTATTGCTGACAGCATCACTCATCCTCGCAGCATCCACCATCATGGTGACACCTGCAAATGCCTCGGCGGATGTCGCAATGAACACCTACACTACTCCAGACGGAACCCGCCAGTTCATTGAAGATGGGGGAACGATGCCAGTTGGGTCCACGCTAGAGATTGGCGTGTTTGTGAGCCTGGACTCTTGCGACCCGGTCACTGTCTCCTGGGGCGATGGCGCGTCCGGAACAATGAACTATGGAGGGTCCCTAGCCCGGAACTGGCAACACACCTACAATTCCCCAGGCACTTTCACAATTCGCGCATCAGAGCCATGCGGTAGTGGCACAAGCCAAACGCGAACGGTCAACGTTGGCAGTAGTGGAGGATTGTTCGGAGGGGGTGGCCTTGGTCCGTTCGACCCGTCAGGGTCACAGTTTGTCCCATCAATCTTTGGTCTCATTTTTGGATTGATAGGCGTAGGCCTGGCCCTCGGCAACCCCCGTATCCCAGTATCGGCCAGTTTTGACCCCGGCAACAGGGTCCCTCAGGGTCCAGGCTTACCCGCTACTCCGACACCTATCATTACGACAACGATCACTCCAACAAAGATTAACCCGACAGAGGTAACCCCAAAACCAATCATTCCTTCAACTGTAACCCCAACATTGGTAGCCCCCACACCGATCACGCCGATCGGCATTGATCCCTCTATGACCACCCTCCCCAGCATGGTTGCCAACCTCGTATCGTACCAAGACGTCCCGCCTGGCGCCCCTCGGCAAGATGATCCACGACTCAAGATGGATCCTGGCAAAGCGACAGACCTAAACCAGTTAGTGACTTGTCCAACCTGTAGTGGCCGGCTAGGCTACGTGGCGGGAGGATGGTTCTGCCTCAATCCCGCATGCCCCATGCGACAACTGTGACGGACACCTACTAATCACAATAGCTGGGCATAGGGTACATTACGCGGAGTCCTCGGAAAAGGGGAGCCTCATGAAGCAAAGTACGCAGCCACGTTCTAGCAGTCGATATTCTCGAGACTCGATATTCTCCAATTTCGATACATCTGCGAAGAGCTGCAGATGTGTTCAGTTGTAGACGTGGATAATATTTATTCTATCACTTCAGCTTTGAGAGAAAATTGTCAACTGTCAAAAACCCTTTCGACCAGTACAGACTCACCAAGATTATTCCAACTGTTCTAACGATAGCTCTCCTCACCCTACCAGCCGTCATGTCGCACGGCATAGTTCCGGTGTCGGCAAGCACCATCACCTCTACAGAGCAGCTCGTAACCGACTATTCTGCGGCGTACATCGGGCAGGTCGTCGTCAGCTCCCTACCGGCGCCAAGTGAGGGCGATGTGATGACTCTGAGCTTGCCAGATCTAGTTCTGTCCGAGCAAGCACAAACGGTTGCTACTGATCCGGTTGCGATTGTATCGCCTGGTTCCCAGCAGTTCATCCACATAGTGAAAGATTTTGCAGGAACACCTGGGACCAACCCTAACCCCTGCCGTTGCACACCTCCAGACATGGGCCTCGCAGCAAGCTCCAAGTTCGTCGTCCAGATGGTGAACCTTGCAGGCACGATCTGGAAGAACAACGGTGTAAAAGTTACGACCTTCTCGCTCTCCGACTTCTGGTTCCTCCCAGTGAGGGGAGGCCCTCTCGGAATCGGAATGAGCGACCCCCTGGTTCTCTATGACGCTGCAGCAGACAGGTTCTACGCGTCCATCATCGATACCTTCGACGTTAACAGGGTGAACTTCGCCGTCACAGCCACAAATGACCCTACTGGAGCTTGGTACATATACCGTGTAATAGCGAACTGCAACCCAGTTACACCATACTCAAACTGCTCGCCCGCCTCATCCAATACCCTTCCCGACCAACCCTACATCGGCTACAGCAGCGACAAGTTCCTGATCGCCGCTAACGACTTCGATGAGACCTCAGGTCTCTTTATCGGAGCGCAATACTGGATTCTGAACAAGGCTGAGATGCTCTCTGGATGCACAGCTCCAACCCCATGCCCACAAGGACGAAATATTGACGCCATGACTAATGTTGTTACTACGAGTAATAACCACTGGGCAATACGACCAGCTCAACACCTCAGTACGACATCTACCGCCTATATGGCGGAGAACTGTCTCACTCTAATAGATGGGGTAGCACTCACCAACACCTGCCCAACTGCCCCCGCCGGAAGCGGCGGCATAAACGTCTTCAAAATTACCGGCACACCACCAGGACCAACAACTGTTGTAGTTACAACAGTTCCTGTTGCCCCTATGTCCTTCCCGGGTAGGGCTGACCAGCCCGGTAACCCCGCCAGTTTAGGTACCAATAACGCGCTTCGCATGCTGAGCATAGTCTGGAGAAACAATGTTCTCTGGACGGCCTCCCACGAAGGATGCACGCCCACCGGAGACAGTGCCTCTCGAACCTGCGCTCGCCTCGACCAAATAGACACAGCTCCGAGCACCCCCACCCTCGTACCGGGTCAAGACTTCGACCTAGGCTTCTTGGGAGACTACGTCTTCTACCCTGCTCTCAGCACGGACTCTAGCAACAACCTTGTTCTCCTCTACGGACACTCCTCCCTCAGCCTCTTCCCGAACCTCGAAGTGACAGGACGACTCGCCACTATGCCTCCCGCCACCCTCGCAGCGTCAGTACTACTAGTTGCAGGTACCGCAGCCGACTACACTGGCCGCTGGGGAGACTACTTCTGGGCCGCCACAGATCCCAGCACACCCAACACATTCTGGGTCTCAGGCGAATTCAGGACAATCAGCCTCTTCCAAGGCTGGTCAACGCAAGTCGGAGAAATATCATTCAACGCCAACTGAACTTCCCTAATTTCCCCCCTCTTTTTTAACCTGTAAAACTACAGGCGACTATACAGTCCCTTTTCGACATGTTGAGATCTGTCTCCTTGGTGAGTCGAGAGGCCATTTCGTTGAATCTTGTCCTGCGGACGGTGGAGAATCAGCGTCAGGGAAGCGGCGATTCGATATCCACATTCCCTGAGTAAAATATGGAATGAGTGAGGTCAATTAAGTTGACAGTCAGAAATCCCAGGAGTCTCAATACGACTATCTGAAGTTGTCTGACAGGACTAATTCGAGGACGCACTTGTCACCACAATAATCATTGTAATGGAATGAATAAGTGGACCACTGCTTAGGATAGCATTGAGCCGATAAGTTCCGTCGGGGGTCGCAGAAGTAGACTGCACAATTGCCAAGGGCCCACCTGTGACGAAACCGTTGGACACAAAGAAGCTAGAGAATGCTGTTTCCACCGAGAGTCCCTTAGCCGCAGACGGCAAGACCGTGACTGTCACAGAAACGTTCCCTGAAAAGTTCAGGCTAGAGAGGAGTACGCCGGGAAAGAATGATTCTCCGGCCCTTATCGTCGCTGATCTCGGCTGAACTAGTACAGTGAAATCGGAGTCGACAACCTCGACTGGAATCAGGATTGAATGCGTGGCTAGCACGCCAGTCGCTGTCACATTGATCATATAGCTGCCCTGAATCACCGGTAGAGGATTGGAGACAATGACTACATCTGGGGTGACAGTGGGTGAGATGAGGAAGAGACCTGATTGGTCAGCAGTTGCGCTCAGGCCTGAAGGTGAAGACTTCGCTGAAAGGTCTACGGCTCCAATGAAACCGCCAAAGGGCACAAGGTCGAGCCTCACCAAGATAGTACTGCCTGCTCCCAGCTCTATGGCACCCCGGATCAACGGCACAAAGACTGGGTGCCAGGTTATGACGAAGTCTGGTGAAAGGGGAAAGCTAGTAAACGTTGCCAACATTAAGTTCTCGGAACGTGCAGCGAGACCATCGGCTAAGTTGACACAAGCAAAGACGCTGCTCTCATTTTGACAGCCTCCCTGAAAGTCTATAGCGGTACCCGTCGATGCGGCCAGAATGCGGTAGTGAATTGTGAACAGTATCCCTGACGCCGGAGCAGGTCTAGTCTGCCCCACAACGAAAAGATGTACTATCCCTGGACCGTCAAGCACGCCACAATTAAGCCCGTGACCGTCAACGCATCTTACGCTGACCATGGACGAGCCAGGAGTGAAGATGGTGTTTGACAGGTCAGCGTGCAGCGCATCCAGGACCGATGGATCAGTCTTAACGGCGATATCAAAACCATTGAAGGATTCTGAAGACTGAACGCGCACTACTGCGACAAATACCGATCCTACGTTTCCGGTGAGAACCGCCGGCGAAGATGGGCAGTTGGTCGCCAGAGGATCAGTGATGCAGACCGACCCTGATATTTGTGCATGAGACTCTCCGAACAAAAATGAGACAGCGAATAGTCCAATAAGACAAATGAGGATCGGGGAGGTCAGCTTTCTTTCATGCATACGATTAAAATCAGTTTATGCAGAGGATTTATCGGAATCATAAGTCTTTCCGAGGGTTGGACATAACCCCATAATCCGGGCGGATGCAATACAATTCTAAATGCTCCTGATCTAGGTCGACCTGGTTCAGTCTTCTCGCGTCAGCCGGTTTAGTCTTCTCTTCGTGTGCGCCAAGTTCGCTCTGGCCTTGATTGTTAAGAGGGCCAAGGATGAAATAAAGCCCAGTAACCCGCCTGTCAAGAGTAGCCACGTGCTAGTCGCGAGTGCTGGGAATGTGCCGCATAAGAGACATCCGCCGTTCGAGCTTCCTCCTGAGCCGCCTCCACTCGAGCCGCCTGGAGCCGCTTGGTTCACCTGAATGCCCATATTTCTAGTATTAGACGAAGGAGGGGTACTATCATCGGTGGCTGTGAAAGTGATTGTGTAGTATCCCGTCTGGCTGGAGCTGGGCTTCCAGGAGAAAACCCCGGTCGATGGGTCGAACGTTGCACCGGCTGGTAGCTGGGTCGCTGATAGAGTGATGGTTCTGCCTGGGTTGAGGTCCGCTGTGGTGACGGTGAAGTTGATCCACGATCCCGTGGTCGCTGTCCGGTTTCCTGGGACAGTAAGTGTAAGTGGACCCAACGCTTGCACGTCGACTGTTATGCTTACTGAGATGCTTGCTCGGGGTGAGGCTGAGTCTGTAACAGTCACGGTAGCAGTGAAGGATCCTACGGCGGAATAAGCATGGGTTGTAGTTGTTCCTGTTCCACTACCACCATCGCCGAACCTTATCGTGTAGGTGTAGGGCGATGTTCCCCCTACTGGGGTTGCCGTGAAAGTCACAGGCACGTTCACTGATGGCGTACGGGGTGAGGCTGTGAAGCTTGTCGAGAGCGGGATGGCGCCAACGTTAAGATTCACGTTGTACCAGTCAACGTTGACCGAGTTGAGCGTGTAGCCTTCGGTTCCGATTTCAATTCCCATTAGCGTGCATTGAGTGTTTGTTGGAAGGCCCCATGCGGCGAGGTCCCCTTGACAGAGCTGTGCAGTATCAGCGGTGAGGATCGCTGACTGCCCTGGATCTACTTGTAGTGTGACGATGTCCCAACCGAATGAGTCGCCGGGGTCGTAGGTGGCAGTGCTGCCGATTGGGCTGTCCGAGCCGTCGATATTCTCGACACGGGACTGGGTATCTAACCAGGAGTAGGTTGTACTCCCAGATGATGATGAGGGAATCTGATAGTAGAGAGCAATATAGAGATGGTATCTGGAGCCAGATAGAAGGCTTCTGCTCAGAAAGTTGAATGACGCAGTAACGCTCGTTATTCCAGGTGGTAGCGCAGTGCCGACTGTCGAGTGCCATGGGAAGGTTCCTCGCTGGGCAGTGCAGTAGCCATAGCTGTTCGAACCACCCCCAGGTGTTGACTGTCGCGTCTGCAATACACCGTTGGTGATAGTCTCCGTTCCGCCTGGACAGTTGTTGATGAACCATGTACTGTCAAAGGTCCCCGTGAGCGATGATGAAACGACCACATTGCGAGTGGTTGTTGCCGTCTGCTTTGGTGAGGATGAGTCGGTTGCGGTCTCAGAGACGGTGAACGACTGAGCTGTAGTATAGGTGTGAGTTGCCGTTGCGCCTGTGGCGGTCGCGCCATCACCAAAATTCCAGTTAATCGTGTAGGGCAGTGTTCCTCCAGTGGTTACTGATGTGAAGGAGACTGGAGAATTGACCGTAGGGTTTGGGGGAAGGAATGTGAAGCTTGTCGACAGGGGCATTGAAGTCACGACCGCGATTGTTTGGGTACTAGTCGCGGTCTGTTTCGGCGTCGAGGAGTCTGTCGCAGTCTCGGTGACAGTGTAGGATTGGAGGCTTGTGAACGTGTGAGTTAAGGAAGCTCCGGATCCCGTTGTGCCGTCTCCAAAGTTCCAGCTAATCGTGTAAGGTGATGCTCCGCCGGTTGTTGTTGCTGTAAGCGTGACCGGCAGGTTGACGATCGGCGTTGACGGCGAGAGAGCGAAACTTGTCGTCAATGGTGGCGGTGTCGAGGTTCCATAGATTTCCGACATCGGTGACGCAGCAGCATCATTCGAGGTCAGGGTTGGCAGCGCCCAGTTGTTTTCTAACAGATGCAGAACTGAAAACTCATCATAGCCATTGCTAGATGAGATGAACGCCTGCTTAACCATCGTTCCATAGAACAGAATGGGGGCCGGGTCGTACTCGTCCCACCAGAGAAGGAGCATGGTCCGGTGACCCGGCTGGAAGAGGCTACTAGCAAGGAGTGAACCGCTAGATGGACTTGACAAAGTTCCCGTTCCAACAAGGAGTGATCTGAGGTAAGAGTCCCCGGTTTGTACGCTATTGTCATGCATATTGTGGCTATCTGTAGGTGTAAACCATAGAAGGTTCGGAGGATTGGCAGAGTTGGCCGCTGTCACGAAGTTGGCTGTCGAGACGCTGCCGCTAGTGAATATGTTTGGGCTATTGGAGGTGCTTGTGAATCCTGTGAATGGAAAGTGGTCGTTGCCACGCGGGCATCCACTCTCACAGTACGCTTGCCATGTAAGACCCCCTGTGCCCATCCGGTCCATGAGGGTTGGCGCGTTTATGCAGCATGAATATCCGTCGGATATTCCCTGGTCAGAGCCTGAGATGAGCGCGGTGTAGCAGCCGGCGGAGCATCCGTTGATACTCCTCCCAGCAGCACCGTAGCCATGATAGCTAGGGATAGTCGATGATTGAGTTAACAGGCTCGCAATGAATGGAGCACTGGAGCTTCCTGTCCCGGTGCCCATTACGGAAGCGTAATTCTGATTCTCCATTGCCACAATAACTACGTTGTCGAAGTTGGTTCCAGCGGCTGCATGCGCCTGGGGCAGCGCAGGGACCGCTAGTGTGACGATTCCAATAATCATTATGAGGGCTAGCAAGTGAGATCTCAACGTAGAGATCCCCCTCCGACCTCGAACCCTGCAGCGTAACGCTGCGGGTGCGGATCCAATGCTACTATTCTTGTTTTCATTTTCAACATTCCTTCCCGACCTCGGGCGAGATCATTATGGCCCGAGCCGAACGGCCTGCTCGCTTTGCCGAACGAGAACCAGACTCTTTGTAGTGAGCGAGTTCTTCGGCAAGAAACTAGTATAGTACACATTTCCGGTATAGGCGCTATCGAACTTCGTGTCCTAGTTTCGAGTTCATGTGCGGAGTTACCACTGTAGTCTTGCGTGGACTGCTCGAAGATTCGCCAACTCGACGGTGCGTGGAGCAATGTCTACAAAGGTATTCTTGTATTCGCCGTAAGATTGCCGAAATCGTCTCTTAGCAGTCAGGTTGGAGTAGATACTTCAGTACTCGGGCCTGGAATTGCGAACCTTGGCTTCCTTACTCTTGTACCATCAATCATTTTGCGGCAATAACATAGGCCCAAAAACCGATCTAGTTTTTTGGCCGGCCAGGAATATGTTTTGGGGCCCGTTTTCTAGCCGGTTTTCCCTCTCGATTGGTTCTGATGGCCCATTTAGCAGCGTGTTTGCAGGATTTAGCGGTCAATCTAGCACCTTGTCTAGCGCTTCTGGGTTTCATTGTAACTGGAGAGCTCCTCTATACCCCAATTCCAAATAGTCTGTGGAAATAATTCTATGAGTTGTAACCTACCTAGCGCGCGAGTAGGCGAGACTTTCCGCGTGCTAGCCCTGGAATTACCCACTTGGTTCAGTAGAGTTTATGGCCGCCTGCGACGAGTTGATATTTGAGGTCAAGTAATTTGACGGTCAGAAACCACAGACTGTCTTTGACACATCACAGCTGTCTAACATGCTAACTAAATCGTGTTCGAGATGAGCCGGTGGGGTCGACGGCACCAAGCATTCACCAGACCCTTATGACCCCGGATATTCGGTCAAAGACCGAGTCTGTGGAAACAACGTTTCCATCCGAGGCTTGGGCCTCAGCGGCCACACCGGCGTCGAAATAGTCGATCTTTTCCTCACCCTCGATTCTAGAGGTCAGATACAAGACCTGAGGGGAGAGTGCCTTCACCTTGGAAGTTGTTGCTGGGTAGTCCCGGGCCAGAAGCGCGTGTCTCACCATCCTCTCACGGTAGCTCATCCCGCGACTCTTCATCACGATATCAAACTCGAAGAGCGCGAAAGATGCTAGGTAGAAGCCAGGCTGGATCAGATGTGCGAGGTGAAGGGTTGACTTCTCGTGATGAGGGTCTTTGGGGTCTGCAGCACCAAAGAGAACGATCGTGTCGAGAACTGGCACTGGCTAGTTTTTCCTGAAAAGATACTTGGAAGCTTCGTGGCCCTCTTCCCGGAACCGGAAACCCGCCAGGGAAGTCTTGAATCGTTTCCCTTTGAGAGACATGATGAGGACTCCCTCTGAGTAGGGAATGGCCAGGACCTCGTCGCCGGGAGCGACCTTTAGAAGTTCCCGCACTTCTTTGTCTAGAAGAACCCTGTACCTGTCATCAACTTTGAGGACGGCCAATCTTTCCCACGTTTTCATTATACTACCCACGATTAAAGGTTTCCTCCCCGACGACTTCAGCCAGGTTAATTCCCGGGCTTTGACTTATCCTGGTTGGTGATTATGTCGATCTACAAGACAGTAGGATCCAGGCGCCTCGTGATTTTTGAGGCTGCTAATGATGCTTTCTGATGAATGCTGTAGAGAGCGTGTCCGCGGCTGCGTGCACGGCCATTACCGCTGCGATTCGCGAGACTCCTTAGTCCTCTGCCTGCTGCGGAGACGAGAGTTCCTCCAAAGGGCGACCATGCTACAACCAGAACCATGATGATTCCGAAGACAGCTGCTCCTAGAGTGTACCAGACCCAGTTTGGCATACAAGCGATTCCTGGGATCGGGTGCTGGAAGGGTATCGGGTTCGGAGTTGGTGGTATCAGGCATGAGGCTCCGGGAGGATTGACCGGTTGAAGTACGAAGTTGATGACAGTCGTGTCGCCGACCGAAGTAACGACGTTTGTCTGAAAGACCGTTGAGTAGCCTTGGGCTGAGGCGTAGAGTGTGTAGGTGCCTGGTGGAATGTTCGACAGAGTATAGTAACCGTTACTGTCGGTCTGCAGCTCGATCTGTCCGGGTTGGCCGCTGCAAGGTGCGCTCAGACCGATGCATGCGCCTACGATCGGACTGTAGTTGCCTAATATGTTCTTACTCGATCCGTCAACGACTCGTCCTGAGATGAAGCCTGCCGTTGTGCCTCCATTGGGAGGTATGCCCGGATACTTGTAGAGCCAGCTTGCCAGACTCTTGGAGCCGATAATGTCATAGATAATCGGCACGTTGACTACTAGAGGCGCCGGGGTTGTTATGCAGCTCGTCAGTGTGCTAATTGTGCAGCTCGAAGTATTCGCAGAATACTGTACCCCGAGACTCTGAGTGTCAATGTAGGTGAAAACCTGTCCATAGGTGTTCGCCGCGATCATTTCTGGCATCGTCTTGTTG
>Ga0209236_1002097_pt1 | contig 12165 bp, 7 predicted proteins | sample GraSoi013_1_40cm_FD_185819 | JGI IMG/M metagenome (GOLD analysis project Ga0209236, IMG submission 185819) | Grasslands soil microbial communities from the Angelo Coastal Reserve, California, USA - Sample 09_27_2013_1_40cm (SPAdes) (version 2) | ecosystem: Environmental > Terrestrial > Soil >... | reverse complement strand
CCGCCGCATGGGCAGTCTTGCCCACTCCCTGCCGCACCCCCCCGATTCAGCGCGGCGGGAGGCTCACTTGACGCGAGCTTGCGAAGGATCCCGGTCCTTGCGTGCGGCATGATCGATACGACTTCGCTGGCAGAGGACCTTACCCAGCTCGAGGGACTGCTTCGGGCACTCCTGACCCCCCAGCAATACGACTCGTGTGCAGCCTTGCTGCCGGCGCTGGGTGCGGCGGTGGGGTTCCTGCGGCGGTCGAGCCGTGCTTCGCTCGCGTCGGTTACTCTCCCGGACGAGGTGCTGCGCCACCGCTTCCATCTCACCAAACGGGAGGTTGAAGTTCTGCACCTGCTTCTGCAGGGAGTGTCGAACGCGGGCCTAGCCGCGGCACTCCACGTCAGCGAGCATACCGCGCGGCACCACACCGAGCGGGTGCGACTCAAGCTGAACGTGCATTCTCGCGCGCAGCTGCCGGCGGCGATCGCCGGCCGGCTCGGGTGATGCCCGGCGTGAGACCCTGTGGGAACCGACTTACCAATTGCAGCCTCCTCGCGAAGTCCGGCGCCGGCGGCGTCGCGCGGAGTTCACCTACTTGGGAGAACTCCCCGGCCTCGAGGGCACGGTACGGAACCAGCGTCACCGTATCCCGGGCCAGGACCACAAGTGCCGTGTCCTGCACAGCGAGGAGTTCCCCCTGCGCCCTTCCGCCCCCCAGCAGCGCGAGCGTGACCGCCACCCCTTCGGGCCGTTTCGCCGGGGCAAATCGGTCGACCCTCCCACCGATGTTGCACCCGAGCGTCGCGAGCACAGATCCCCACACCCAGCTCCGTCTCATCGGCCCCTCATTTTCCCGAGATCGCTTGGGTGGGTGGCGAACGCGCGCTCGCGAGCCTCCCGCACCGTGCCCCATTTCCGGAGCGCCTTCAAGAGGTCTGCGTCCAGGGACTCCGCGGCGCCCGTATCGCGCGCAGCTCTGAGCCCATCGTGGCCGATCCAGGGCTCGTAGTAGCCCTGGGTGGCGATCAGGAAGGTCCGCGCCGGTTCCGCCGCTGCGGCCCCCACTTCGGCGACGGCGGTAAAGCGCTCGCCGGGGGAGGTCCGGAGGTATCGCTCGTCGGCGAGTCGCACACTCGCGAGCGCGGAGGAGTCGTCGCGCCCCTCGGCATCGAGCAGCCGGCCGAAGGCGAGCGTTCGAACGACGGGGCGGCGCGCTCGCATGGCGAACACGACCCGGTCGATCCGCCAGTTGTCCGCCGGAAAGGACAGCCGAACGCGAACGCTGTCCTGTTGAACCACGGGGATGAGGACCGCCACGTCGTTCCACGCGTGGGGCCCCGAGTCCCCAAGGCGCGCGATCTCGCGGTAGCGGCGGCCGTCCCAGACGGCTACGCGCATTCCCATCCGCTGCTCCTGCCAGCGCGCCAGCGCGCCCCCCCCGCCGTCCAGCTCGCGGCCGATCCAGTCGAGCGATCGGGCGCCACGATCGCCCAGCATCACCTCCGAGTACAGAAGGGTCGCGAGCAGGCTGTTCCTCAACCGGAGGACCAACGCAACGCTGTCGCCGCTTGGCGGCGCTGGGGCGACGAGGTAGATGGCGTCGTCCAAATGGGCGGGCGACGCGCCCGTCAGGGTCCGGGAATCGGTCTGGAACGCGGCGCCATCGGGCAGGGCAAGGAGGAGACGGAGGTCACGGCCCCCGGCGTCGGCGATCGTGGTAGCGGGGACGAGGTCGCGCACGGCCAGCGCGACGCCGTCCGGGTCTGGGAGCGCAGTCTCCTCCCCGGCGTGGCGGACCTCCAGCAGCTCGAGATGGTTGACGTATTCCGTTTCGAGCGCCTCGTTGCGCACTTCCAGCCGGATCCGGCCGTCCCGGTCCGGGCGGATCCTGAGACGGTCGACGTCACGCGTCTCGAACGCCGGGCCGAGCGTGTAGGAGAAGCCCTCGGCTTGGAGCGCCCACGTGCCGGCGCTGTCGGCGTAGACGGTGGGACAGTTCCCGAAGCAATCTGAGGTTGAGCACACGATCACAAAGGCGGCCACCGCGGCCGCCACCAGCCCGGCCCCCGTGGCGAGCGTGGAGACGATGGCAGTGGGCGCCCCGTTCGTGGCCCTCCGGAAGGACTCCATTGCGACGACGCTGTCGAGCGCCACGACGGAGACGGCGGTTGAATCGCTGAGCCTCAAGCCGTACCGCACTCCTGGCCCCCGCAGCGTGTCGCGGGCGAGGAGCACTCCCGTCCGGTACAGTACGGTGGAGCCGTCCCGGAGGTGGGCCTTGACCGGCGTCTGAATGGCGAGGGAGTCGGCGTTCGATCCAATCGCCTCGACCCGCACGCTGTGGAAGACCCAGATGCAGGCCCCGGCGACGAGACCGAGCGCGGCCGACAAGAAAACGCGCAGCACGCGGCTGCGACCGAGTAGCAGGACCAGCGCCAGCCGCACCATGGGCGTCTCCTCGCTTGTACTCCGTCAACTCCTCAATACGACAGTCCGCTCGGTGGCATGTCAAGCAGACTAGGAGCCGAGGCTCGATTATCTTCGAACTCGAGCCATGCGAACTGATCAGCGCGACAGCCTCAACGCCGCCCTCGCCGGCCGCTATGCCATCGAGCGAGAGCTGGGGAGTGGCGGCATGGCGACCGTCTATCTCGCGCACGACGTCAAGCATCACCGTCCGGTGGCGGTCAAGGTGCTCCGCCCTGAGGTGGCGGCGGCCCTCGGGCCCGACCGGTTTCTGCGGGAGGTCGAGATCGCCGCCCGGCTGAATCATCCCCACATCCTCGCGCTGTACGACTCCGGTGAGGCCAACGGGTTTCTGTTCTACGTGATGCCGTACGTGGCAGGCGAATCGCTGCGCCACCGGCTGGCACGGGAGAAGCAGCTCCCCGTCGAGGAGGCGCTCGGCATCGCCCGACATATCGCCTCCGCCCTGGGGCACGCGCACGCCCAGAACGTCATCCATCGGGACGTCAAACCGGAAAATATCCTGCTCTATGAAGGCGAGGCGATGGTCGCCGATTTCGGGATCGCCCTGGCTGTGAGCGCCGCGGCGGGTGAGCGGCTCACGGAGATTGGGCTCGCGGTGGGCACGCCCGAGTACATGAGTCCGGAGCAGGCGCTGGGCGAGCGGCAGCTCGATGCGCGCAGCGACGTCTACAGTCTCGGCTGCGTGTTGTATGAGCTCCTCGCCGGCGAGCCGCCCTACACGGGGCGCACGGCGCAAGCCGTCCTGGCCAAACGGTTCGCCGATCCCGTGCCCGCCGTGCGGCGCCTGCGGGCCGCGATCCCGGCCGGGGTCGAACAGGCGCTGATGAAAGCGCTTGCCCGAGTCCCCGCCGACCGGTTTGCGTCGGCTGCCGCGTTCGCGGAGGCCCTCGCCGTACCGGCCACGGCACGACCCCGGACTCCCTCCGTGGCGGTGCTGCCGTTCCTGAACCTGAGCGCGGATCCCGAGAACGAGTATTTCGCCGACGGCATCACCGAGGACGTCATCGCGCAGCTGTCAAAGGTCGGCGCACTTCAGGTGACGTCTCGCACCTCAGTGATGCCGTTCAAGAAGCGGGAGCAGGGTTTGCGGGAGATCGCGGCGAAGCTGCAGGTGGCGACGCTGCTCGAGGGGAGCGTGCGGCGGGCCGGCGATCGCGTGCGCATCGTCGCGCAGCTCATCGATACCGAGACGGATCGGCACCTCTGGACGGAGACCTACGACCGCCAGCTCACCGATATCTTCGCGATCCAGGCGGACGTGGCCCTCCAGATCGCCGCCGCGCTCCAGGCCGAGCTGTCACCCGACGAGCGCACCCGGATCGAGCGAGAGCCGACGCGCGATCTCGAGGCCTACCAGCTGTATCTCCAGGGGCGGCACTGGGTCAGCCGCTACACCGTGGAAGGCATCCGCAAGGGCATCGAGTACCTCGAGCAGGCGATCGCACACGACCCCCAGTACGCGCTGGCGCACGCCGGCCTCGCGCTGGCTTGGACCCATTTGGGTGTCGATCCCGGCGGCGGTGCGGTCCAGCCGGCGGTGGCGTACCAGCGGGCCAAGGCGGCCGTGACCACAGCGCTCGCACTCGACGGCGGACTCGGCGAGGCGCACGCCGTGCTGGGCCTGCTCAAGTTCGTCTGCGACTTCGATTGGGCGGGTGCCGAGGACGAGTTCCGGCTGGCCCTCGAGCTGAGTCCCGGCAGTGCCGACACGTACGACCATTACGGCTGGTTGTGCGCGGCGTTGGGGCGTTACGATGAGGCGATCGCGATGGTGAAACGGGCGCAGGAGCTCGACCCGTTGGCGCACGGGTCCGATGTCGCCTCTACGCTGTTACGGGCGGGGCGGTACGAGGACGCGGCGCGTGCGGCCGCGCGCGTCATCGAGTTCGACCCCCGCGCTCCGCGGGGTCACTCCACGCTGGGGTGGGCCAATTTGAAGATGGGACGGCATGCCGAAGGGCTGGCTGAGCTGGAACACGCGGTGGCGCTCGACCCCGGGAACACGCTGTTCCTCGCGCAGCTCGGGCAGGCGTTCGCCGAGGTCGGGCGCGTGGCCGACGCCCGCGCGGTGCTGCGGCAGCTGGAGCAAATGTCCACGCAACGAGACGTCTCTCCCTATCATCTGGCCTACGTCTACGTGGGCCTCGGCGAGCAGGATGCGGCGCTCGACGCGCTGGAGCGGGCGTTTGTGGAGCGAGCGGGGGCGGTGTACGGGATCAAGAGCTCGTTTCTCTTCACCCCGCTGCACTCGCACCCCAGATTCGTGGCGTTACTGCGGAAGATGAATCTGGCGTGACGGCGGCGGGATTTGACGCGTCTGATGCAGGCATCATCCAGAAGCGGAGCCCGACGGTTCGTCGCTGGTTACGAGCAGCCCGACCGAGCGCGGGACCACGGTACGCTGAGGGTGCGGAAAGACCCGGGCAATCAGCTCGGCGGCAGACTCCCCTTGCAGACGTTGCGGGACGGCGGGATGGTGAACGCCGACCGCCAGCAGTCGAGCGAGCGGCCCTAGAAGGCCGGTGGTAACAGCTTCCTCTAGCGCCAGCGTCCCCCCGTCAATTTGGTCGCCTGCGATGTGAGCCGCCGACTCGTCGAAGAGCCTCACCTCCAGCGCTTCGCCAAGTGAGTCATACAAGGCGGTGGGAACCGGCCGGGCCAACGATTTCATGGCTTCGTAGCCTCGGGTCGCCCAGTAGAATTGGCGCTGCAGCCTTTCGTACAATCCGGCCTCCGGCAGGAGGTGGGAACGATCGCCGGTGGTGACCGCGGCTTCCTGTACCAATGGCCAGGCCAACTCCCGCTCGCCTTTGCAGAGGTAGATCTCCGCCCTCGTCATGAGCGCGGTAACCTCGTGCCGCCATAATCCTGAGCGCTGCGCAGCTGCTTCACACAGTTCCACCGCCTGCTCCGCTTCCGGCACACTGGCCAAAACCAGGGCAAATCTTGCGATGCTGGAGTACGCTTCTACCGATGCGCGTGGCGAAGCGAGCGCCGCGAGCGGAGCCAGAAGCCCGCGGAAGCACCTGACCGACGAATCGAAGAAGGCGAGGTCGTGGTATTGGTTCGCCAGACACATGCGGCTGTGGGCGATGGCCCCGGGATGGCCGCAACGCTCGGCCACTGCCACGGCTTCACTCAAAGTTCTGGTCGCGTCCCCCAACCTTCCCAGGCCTTTGTAGCATATGCCCAGCGTGTTCAACACCCGGCGCAACTCCACCAGCAGCGCGAGCGATTCCAGAACCGGGGCGGCCGCGGTGAGTCGTTCCACGGCCTGGACGAGCTCGCCTCGCGAGAGTGCACCGTACCCGAGCGTGAGGCTGGCCAGGGCGACGGACTCAGGGGTTGCGCCTGACGCGGTTATTCTGGCCGCCACTGACTCTGCCTCCGCCCGCGCTGCCAGGTCCCCGGCATCCAAACTGACTTCCAATCGTATGTAGTTAGCTCGGGCCAGGAACGATGCTGCGTTGGCGCGTTCGGCCAGCGCAATCGCTTCATTCGCGGCCGCGATGATGGCCTCGTCGCCGCCCAGCCGGGCGCGTTGCAGCGCCTCAGCACGGAGCAAGGCCGCCAGGGCCAGATCGGTCGACGACGCTTCATCGCGCTGCCAGTCCGCCAGGGCATCCAGCCCTCGCTGGTATTGACCCGCCGCGACCAGGGAGTGCGCCAGGAGCAAGCGGAGTCGGGAACCCGGCGCGACGGCGTAAGCTCCGAGTAACCGCGTGAGGACCCGCTCGGCTTCCCGCGGAGCACCTCGAGCGATAGCGACCTCGGCTGCCTGAAGCGCGGTCTCCATGGCTTGCGGTCGCATGTCCGCGCAGATGAAGTGATGAACCAGTTCGAGCATCGGCTGGACGTGATCCCGGTCCTGGGCGGCTGCCAGCCGCTGGGCGAGCTGCGCGTGATGGAACTGACGCCGGTCCTCTCCCATCGCGTAGTGCAACTCGTTCTTGAACGACAGCCGCCCTTCCTCCACGCGACCGACTCCGCGATCCAGCATCTCGAGCGCTGCCCGCTCGACCACTCCGTCTCGGAGCCCCAGCGAACTCGCCAGCTCACTCGGGACCATGGCCTTGCCTGCCACCGAGAGTATCTGCAACACGTGCTGCGCGTCGGTCGACAGGCCCCCGTATTGCCGCGCAAAGGCGGCGCGCAAGTCCTCCGGAGGGGTCCAGGAGATCGGCCCGGTGTCCCCCGAGCTCTCGGCCGCCGCCAGCGACTTCGCCCGGTGCGTCCGCCAATCCGCCAGCAGCATTTCGATGTGATACGGATTCCCCTGCGCCAGTCGCACGATCGTTGCTCGGATCTGGACGCTCACGTCCTCGGAATCAGCCGAGAGGTCGCGGATCAGGTTCAGGGCTTGGGATGGGTCGAGCGGCTGGAGGTGAATGGTTTCCTGCCAGACCAATCCGCCGCGCCCGGTCTCCTCGGGCCGCAACTCCGCGTCGCCCGCACGCGCTCCGGCCAAGATGAGTGTGGGCACCCGCTCCAGCCCCCGCGTGATCAGGAACAACACCTCGCGGCTCGCCGGATCGAGAAACTGAAGATCGTCGAACGCGAGCAGCACGGAGCCGTTGTCCGCGACGGCTTCCATCATCCGGATCACGGCCTCAGCCACGCGCAAGCGAATCGAATCGGTGGGCGCGTCGGGAGCTGGGGGGATGCCGGGATAGATCGTCCGCAGGCCCGGACACACTCGGCTCGCTTCAGCCAGCCAGAGCGGCTCCGTCCCGCTGGCCGCCGGATCACGCCCCAACGCGGTGATGAGCTCCGAGACGGTGGCATACGGAATGCCCTGGCCGATTTCCTGACACGGCACCATGAACACGGGCCGTGCGCGCGCCCCGAGGGAGGTCGCGAATCGACGGATCAACGAGCTCTTCCCGATCCCCGGCGCGCCGGTGATCAAGCACGTCTGGTAACCGGCGCCACCCACGCGACTCCAGATCGCTTCCAATTGTCCCAGCTCGACTTCGCGGGCGACGAAAGCGGACGGCCGGATGAGCCGCTCGGGGAGCGGAGCTGTCTGAGCCAGAAACGCAGGTCGCTCACCGCGCTCCAACCGTCGCAGCAGCCGAGCGATCTCGGGGTTCGGATTGGTTCCGAGCTCGGCCTGGGCGCGCCGGACTTGATCCTTGAGCAGCCTGACGGCGGCCACCGTATCCCCGCCGAGCAGGGCCCGCTCGGCGAGCGCGTACACGGCGTCGGTACAGAGCGGGTCAACATCGTACAGCGCTGCCGCCAGGCGATGCGTCTCCGACAGATTGCCTTTGGCGCGCGTCTCCTGAAGCGCCGCCCGGAGGGCGTCTCGCGCCTGGGCCTTGAGCCGGACCCGCGCGCCGTCCACCCAGTGGGCGAATTCCACGCCGGCGCAGTCGTCGAGCCCCTGCAGCGGCTCTGTCACACGCACCGTAGCTACTTCACCCTGGCGCAGGGTGGAGAGGTCCGACGGCAACTCCGCGAGCAGTTGCACCTCCTGTTCCCGGCCAGTCACCGCGTCTGTGCCCAGGCGAGACCGAATGGCGAGCAGGGCCTGCGACAGCGAATGCCGGCCTTTCTCGGCTGGGACGTCGGGCCACAGCAGATCGACGAGCTGGTCGCGCGGGATCGAGCGCGCTCGTCCCTCGAAATGCAGGTAGAGCAGAACGGCCAGATGTTTCTTGGTCCGGAAGCGGACGAGCGAGCGGCTGCCGCGAACGAGCTGGGGGGATCCGAAAACCTTGAGCTGAAACTGAGCGACCATTGCACTCACAGCCACACCCTAAGGGTTGCCGGAACAACGTGTTGAGACCTTGTTGAGATCGGGCGGCCACGTTGCCCTCGTCCAAGGTACCGCAGGGCGTGCGGTGTGGTTAGAGGTGCCGCATTCGGCCGGCGGATCGTACGCGCGGAACTGCTCGCGCACTCAGGAGGGGGGTGACGCTCCATGACGCTCATCGCGCTTTTGTTTGTGGCTCTCTCGAATTACGCAGTGGCTTGGTGACGAGGCCAGGGGTCTCCCGAGGCCTCTCCGATTCCTCGCGGAGTCGGGGGGGTCTCGGCGACTCGTGGCGCCAACGGGACGCCTGAGCGAACGCTCGAGCTGGCATGGCAAGAATTCTGGTGATGGATGATGACGGTTTTGCTGCGCCGCGCCATCCGAGTGGTACTCGAGGGTCGTCGCCATGTCCGGTGGGGGCCAGACCGGACAGATTGACATGCTGAAGGCCGCGGCGGCCTTCGGCGCTGCGCGCACGCTGCTCAAGCCGTTCGAACCGCGGGAGCTGCTCACGGCGATTCGGGAATTGTTGGGAGCGCGCGCACCGTCATAAAGGGACGCCGCGGCGCCGGGTCGGGCCGAACATCGGGCCGTGTCGCGAAACCGCCCGTCGGTGCCGCAAAAACATCCTAACACTCCCCCAGCGGACCGCCCCATGTTGTGGTCTGCTGTCGGGGCGCGTGACATGGGTCACCACGGCGCTAGGCCAAAAGGGCAAGTTGTTCGGGAATAGGTGGCGACTGCTCGCGAAGCGTGATAGACCAGGGGGTGCCGACCGATGGCTGACGTGAGGACCGTTGCAGCCCCGACAGCGATGCTCTTCACGTTAGGCCTCGTGTGCTTCACTGAGCCCGGCTTCGCCCAGCAACCAGACACTAGCGCCCAGCGGCCGGATTCCACGCTGTCCGCCGAGGCCTTGAAGAAGCTGAGTATCGAACAACTGATGAACCTGCAGGTCACCTCCGTCTCGAAGCGTCCCGAGCGACTGTCGCAGACCGCCTCGGCGATCCAAGTGATCACGCGGGACGACATGCGTCGCTCCGGCGCGTCGAGTCTCCCAGAGGTCCTGCGCCTCGCCACCAACTTGCAGGTCGCGCAGGTCGATGCGCGCCAATGGGCCATCAGTGCGCGCGGCTTTAATAGCACCACCGCCAACAAGCTCCTCGTGCTCATCGATGGACGCACGGCGTACACCCCGTTGTTCTCGGGTGTGTTCTGGGATGTGCAGGAGGTGCCCCTCACGGACGTCGACCGGATCGAGGTCATCAGCGGGCCCGGGGCCACGCTGTGGGGGGCCAACGCGGTCAACGGCGTGATCAACGTCATCACGCAGGGCGCGAAACAGACGCAGGGACTGCTCCTGTCGGGAGGCGGCGGCACCGAGCAGCGCGCCTTCGGAACCGTCCGCTACGGAGGGGCGCTGGGCTCCAGCGTACGCTATCGGATCTACGGCAGGGGTTTTGGTCGCGAGGCGACGGCGTTGCCAAGCGGCCAGGACGCTGCCGATGACTGGCACCTGGGACAGGGTGGGTTCCGCATGGATTGGGACGCTTCGAACGTGAACCGCGTCACCCTGCAAGGCGATCTCTACGATGGCCGCATCGCCCAGCGCAGCGCCGGTGACATCACCGTCGGCGGCGGCAACGTGATGGCGAAGTGGTCGTACACGATCTCCGACCGGTCGAGTCTCGCCGCCCAGCTGTACTATGACCGGACTCACCGCCACATTCCCGGCACCTTTGGGGAAGATCTCGACACCTACGACGTCGATTTGCAGCACCGTGCGCGATTAGGCGTGCGGCACGACGTGGTTTGGGGCCTCGGCTACCGCCTGAGCAACGATCGCGTCGCCAACAGCTCCGCCCTGGCCTTCCTGCCGCCACAGGTCGCGCGACAGTGGTTCACCGGGTTCGTCCAGGACGAGATCGCGCTCGTCCCCAATCGGTTGCACGTGGCACTCGGCAGCAAGATCGAGCACAACGACTACACCGGCTTCGAAATCCAGCCCAGCGGCCGAGTGAACTGGGGGCTCAGCCCGTCCGGGACCCTATGGGCGGCCGTCTCGCGCGCGCTGCGAACGCCGTCGCGCATCGACCGGGAGCTCTTTGCCCCGGCTCAACCGCCCTATTTCCTAGCCGGCGGCCCGGGCTTTCATTCAGAAGCAGAGCTGGCCTACGAGCTCGGATACCGCCATCAGCAGGGGTCTCTAGCGCTCTCTGTGGCGACGTTCTACAGCCGCTACTACGGGCTCCGCAGTCTGGAGCAGGTCAACCCGCCTGCAGCCTCCCCCCTCGTCATCGGCAACGGGCAGGACGGCGAGTCCTTCGGAGCGGAGGTGACGGCCGAGTACTGGCTCACCAACCGGTGGCGGATGCGGGCAGGCTACACCGAGCTGCGCGTTCACGTCTGGCCCAAGCCAGGCAGCACCGACACGTCCCGGGGCGCGGCGGAGTCCCACACTCCCGATCGCCAGTTCTTCCTGCAATCGTCAGTCGCTCTGCCGGCACACCTGGGATTCGACGCCGGGTTCCGTGCGATCGATGACATCACCAATCAGCAGGTCCCGGCGTATGCCGAGCTGAATGCCAAGCTGGCCTGGCAGCCGTCGTCGAAACTCGATCTATCGCTCGTCGGGCAGAATCTCTTACACCGTCGTCACGCGGAGTTTGGCGCGCCGGCCGCACGTCGGGACATCGAGCGCGGCGTGTATGGGGCGGTCGAATGGCGCTTCTGAGCGCGAGCTTCGCCCCAGCAGACAGGCGGCGTGGTGTACGGCGCGTGGCCGAAGCGGCGATCCTTGCGTCCGCGCTGCTGCTCGTGCGGGGGGCCGGTCTGGCCGGGCAAACCGTGCAGGCTCCGGAGTATCAAGTGAAGGCCGTGTTCCTGTTCAACTTCGCGCAATTCGTCGATTGGCCGGCCGCGGCCTTTGCTGACTCTGCAACCCCGCTCGTTATCGGCGTGCTGGGGGACGACCCGTTCGAGGGCTTTCTCGATCAGACCATACGCCGTGAGCAAGTACGCGGGCGAGGCTTCCAGGTTCAGCGCTATCACAACGTGGGCGAGATCAAGACCTGTCACATCCTGTTCATCAGCAGGGCCACCGGCGCTCGACTGGATGAGGTGCTCGCGAATCTCCGGAACCGGCCGATTCTCACCGTGAGCGACGACGCCGGGTTCGCCGAACGCGGCGGCATGATTCGCTTTGTGACCGACCAGCACCGCATCCGGCTGCAGATCAACCTCGGCGCAGCACAAGCGGCGAGTCTGACGGTCAGCTCCAAGCTGCTCCGGGTCGCCGATATCGTCACGCCGCGGGGGCGGTGAGATGTCACTGCGCGATTGGCCGATCAGGCAGAAGCTGACCGCGATGCTCGTGCTCATCAGCGGGCTGGTGCTGTTGCTGACGTCCGCCGCGCTCGTGGGGTACCAATACTGGTTGTTCCGGCAGACCATGCGGAGCACCCTGTCGGTGCGCGGACGCATCCTCGCCACCAACACCACGGCCTCCCTCGCCTTTGCCAACGACGCGGACGCTCGAGAGCTCCTCGCCGCCCTTCGGGCCGACCCGCACATCGTGGCGGCCGCGCTGTACGACAAGAACGGCCACCTGTTTGCCACCTATCCAGCCAACCTGCCGGGCGGCGCCCTCCCGCTGGCGCCGGGGCCGGACGGGTACCGCTTCGAGGGCGGGAAGCTGGTCGGCTTCCAGCCGGTGGCGGAGGCGGGTAGCCAGCGTCTCGGCACGTTGTACCTCGCGTCCGATCTCGAGGCCGTGTATGCCACGTTGCGACTCTCCGGCGTCATCGCCGCGGCGGTCATGGCCGTTGCGTTGCTGGCGACGTACCTCTTGTCCAGGGTCCTTCAGGGCACGATCTCGCAGCCCGTACTGATGCTGGCGGAGACCGCCAGGGCGGTTTCCGACCGGCGGG
>Ga0209236_1002094_pt1 | contig 12173 bp, 10 predicted proteins | sample GraSoi013_1_40cm_FD_185819 | JGI IMG/M metagenome (GOLD analysis project Ga0209236, IMG submission 185819) | Grasslands soil microbial communities from the Angelo Coastal Reserve, California, USA - Sample 09_27_2013_1_40cm (SPAdes) (version 2) | ecosystem: Environmental > Terrestrial > Soil >... | reverse complement strand
AACGGCTGCGGCAAGTCCAACATTTCCGATGCGGTCCGCTGGGTCCTGGGCGAGCAGTCGCCACGCCTGCTGCGCGGCGGGAAAATGGAAGACGTCATCTTCCAAGGCTCGACCGGACGACGTCCGGTCAACGTGGCGGAAGTCTCGCTGGTGTTCGACAACTCGGACGGCACGCTCCCGCTCGCGTACCAGGAGGTCGTGGTCACGCGCCGGCTCTCCCGCTCGGGGCAAAGTGAGTACCTCCTCAATCGCTCGGCAGTGCGGCTGCGGGACATTCAGGACCTGCTGCGCGGCACCGGCCTGGGCGCCGACGCCGCCGTGGTGATGGAGGCGAAAATGATCGAGGCGCTGCTCTCCGAGAAGGCGGAAGAGCGGCGTGCCCTGTTCGAGGAGGCGGCCGGCATCGGGCTGTACCGCGACCGCAAGACCAGCACCGAGCGCCGGCTCGAGGAGACGGCGGCGGACCTCGCCCGGCTCGAGGACCTGGTTAGCGAGGTGCAGACGCAGGTGCGGAGCCTGGCGCGCCAGCGCGGCAAGGCGGAGCGCTACGGCAAGATGATCGAGGAGCGCTTCGGCGTCGCCCTGACGCTGGTGCGGCGCGAGCTCGAGGACTTCGATCTGACGCTGGGCGGACTGGGCCAGCGGGCCGAGCAGCTGGCGGCGGCCCTGCCCGGCGAGCGCGCCCGGCTGGAGGCGGCGGAGCGGGAGCGGGAGGCGGGGGTTCAGGCGCGGCACACGGCCGAGGCGCGTCGCACGGAGGTGGAGCGTCGCCTGGCCGATGCGAAGCTCGAAACGGGGCGGCTGGAAGGCGACCTGGCCCTCGCCGCCGAGCGGCTGCACAACGCCGGGCAGCGGCGCGCCACCGCGGCGCAGCGGCGGGAGCAGGAGGATGCGCACGCCTCCCAAGCGGAGCGCGAGCGGGCCGCGGCCGCGGCGGAGTGCGACGCGGCGGAGCGGGACCTTGCGTCGGTCGGCCAGGAGCTGACAGGTCGCACCGCACTCGAGCAGGAGGGACGCGACCGGCTGCTGGCAGAGCGGGCGACGGTGCGCGAGCTCGAGGAGGACCTGCAGCGGCGGGCGGAGGGGTCCCGAGCGCTCGAAGGCGAGCGGGCGGCGCTCGAGCGGGAGCGAGCGGAACTGGGGCAACAGCTCGCGGACGCATCCCGGGAGCGGGCCCGGCGCGCGGAGACGGAGTGGGCGGCGACCGCCCAGGTGGGCACGCGGTCGCAGGAGGCGACGGGGCTCGCCAAGGCGGCGGCACAGGCGGCGAACGCCCTCGAGCTGGCGCGACGGCGCGTGGCCGAGCTCAAGGAGCAAGAAACGCACGGTCGTGCCGCCCGGCGCCAGGCAGAGGGAGCCCTCGCACAGGTCACCGCGCGGCGCGACGCCCTCGCGGAGCTCGAGCGCGAGCGCGTGGGGCTCGCCCCAGCGGCCCAGGCCCTGCTCAAGGAGCGGGCGCGGTTCGGCGACGCGGTGATCGGGCCGCTGTCGGACTTCGTGCGCACCAGCCGGCGCGACGCCGTGCTCGCCGAGCAGTTGTTAGGCGAGTGGCTGCACGCCGTGTTGGTGCGCGACGCGGCCGCCGTTGACACGATCCGCCGCTGGCACGAGCAGGCGCAACCCGGGCCGCTGGTGCTGCTGCCAAGCGTGCCCGGACCGCGCCTGGCCGCGGACGGCCATCCCCTCAAGGACGACCTGCGTGTAGACGGCCCGGCAGCCGCGTGGGTGCGCGCGCTGCTTGCCGGCCACGAAGTCCTGGAGGGTGGCGAGGGCGGAGGACGCGCGCTGCGACGGGCCAACGGCGCCGTGTTTCTAGCGGGATCCACGACGGCGGCCGGGGGACCGCTCGAGCGCCGCGCCGAGCTCGAAGCGCTTGCGCAGGACGTGCGAGAGGCGGAGGCGCGCCGGGGCGGCGCCGCCACCACGCTGGAGCGCACACTCGCCGAGCTTGCCGCGGCCGAGGCCGCATTCGCGGCTGCGGGCGAGGCGGCGGAGCGGGCCCGCCAGCAGGAGCTCGAAGCGGGCGCGTTGAAGGACGACGCGGAGCGCGCCGCCGCGCACGCCCAGCGTGAGGCCGCCGACGCGACGGCGCAGGTGGAGCGGCTGTCGGCGCGCCTGGCGGAGGTGGAAGCCCGGCTGGAGGCGCTGCACGCGGACCTCGAGCGGCACGAGGTGGATCGTGTCCGCCTCGACGAGCGGCTGGGTCGCGAGCGCGCCCGGCTGGTCGATCTCGAGGGGCAGCAGGAGGCGGCGCGGGAGCAGCGGGTGCGCTGGCAGGTGGATGCGGCCCAGGTTGAGGCGCGCCTCGGCGCCGCGCGTGAGCGCGCCGGCCGCGCCGCGGCGGAGGCCGAGGAGGCGCGCCGTCAGTCTGCCACGCTGGCCGAAGAGATCGGCGCGCTCGAGCATGACACCGCGACCCTCACGGCCCAGCGCACCCAGTGGGAGGACCAGCTCAAGGAGCGTCGCCTCGCGCTTGTGGCGCTGGAAGGCGCCGCGCGTGAGGCTGGAACGCAGGTCGAGGCGGCGGACGCCCGCGTCGCGCAGACGGAGGCGTCGCTCGAGGACACGCGCAAGGCGTTGGACACGCGGGGCGCAGAGGAGCACAAGCTCGAGCTCGAGCGCACGGAGATCGTAGGCCGCCGGCGCGGGCTCGTCGCGCGGGTCGAGGCCGAGTGGCGCAAGCCCTTCGATCACCTGTTGGCCGAGGCGCCCGAGGTCGCCGGCGACCTCGAGTGGCTGCGACAGGAAGACGAGCGGTTGCGGGCGGCCATCGACACGGTGGGCCCCGTCAACGCCCTCGCCGTGGACGAGCACGGCGAAGAGGTCAAGCGCCTCGAGTTCCTGATGACCCAGCGGGACGACCTCGTGGCCGCGCGCCAGTCGCTCCAGCAGGCGGCGCGCGAGATCGACCAGACCGCCAAGGCGATGTTCCTCGAGTCGTTCGGCAAGGTGCGGGAGAACTTCCGCACGGTGTTCCAGACGCTGTTCGGCGGCGGTGAGTGCGACGTGCGGCTCGCCAACGAAGACGAGCCGCTCGAGAGCGAGATCGAGATCCACGCAGCGCCGCGCGGCAAGCGCACGCAGCGGATCCACCTGCTCTCGTCCGGCGAGCGCACGTTGGTCGCCGTGTCGCTCCTGTTCGCGATTTTCCTCACCAAGCCGAGTCCCTTCTGTCTGCTCGACGAAGTGGACGCGCCCCTGGACGACGCCAACGTGGGCCGCTACGTGCGCCTGCTCGCCGAGTTCAAGGACCTGACGCAGTTCATCGTCATCACGCACAACCCGCGCACCATGCAGGCCGCCGACGCCGTGTACGGCGTCACCATGCAGGAACCCGGCGTCTCGACCATCGTCGGCGTGCGGCTCGGTCAGATGGAGCCGGCCTGAGTGGAATTAGTCACGGTCGGCACCGGGACGGTCGCGCCGTCGGCCACCCGCACGTCGGCATGCCACTGGGTGAGTCGCGGTAACCTCAAGATCCTGTTCGACTGCGGCGCCGGGGCGCTGCACCGGCTCGCGCAATTCGGCCTGCCGTGGCATCAGGTCACCCACGTGGTCCTGTCGCACTTCCACCCGGACCATTGGGGCGAGTTGCCTATGCTGGTGTACGCGCTCAAGTACACCACCGTGCCGCCGCGCCAGGAATCCCTCGTGATCCTCGGCCCGCCCGGGGTGGTACGGCTCGTGAAACAGCTCGCCGAGGGATACGGGCCGTGGCTGCTTGACCCGGGCTTCCCGATCGGCATCCTGGATGTGCAGACGGGCGAGCCGTTCCCGCTCGACGCCGATGTGAGCCTCGAGACCTTCCCGGTGCCCCACACGTCCGAGAGCGTGGCGCTGTCGCTGACCGCGCCGGAGGGCCGGCTGGTCTACACCGGTGACACGGGGCCCTCGAGCGAGCTGGCTCGCTGGGCCAGCGGGGCCGACCTGCTGCTGGCGGAGTGCTCGCTCCCCAAGGAGATGGCCATGGACATCCATCTCACCCCGGAGCAGGCGGGCGAGCTGGCCCGGGACGCCAAGGCCCGACAGCTCGTCTTGACGCACTTCTATCCTCCGGTAGAGACTTCGGACCCGGCGCGAGCGGCCGGGACGCGGTTCCCCGGGCGGGTGACCGCGGCCCGCGACGGCGACCGGTTCACCATCGGAGGCAAGTAGCGGTGCTGATCGTGATGCGCCACGGCGCGACGGAAGACGAGGTCCGGCGCGTCATCACGGTGATCGAGGAGATGGGCTACAAGGCCCGGCCCATGCCGGGGGCGCAGCGCACGGCCGTCGGCCTGGTCGGCAACGACGGGCGGGTCGATGCCTCGCGGTTGGAAGGTCTCCCCGGCGTCCAGGACGTCATCCACGTCACCAAGCCGTACAAGCAGGTCAGCCGGGAGTGGAAAGCGGAGAACAGCGTGGTGCGGCTGCCCGGCGGCGTCGCCGTAGGCGGTGCGGAGGTCGTCGCCATCGCGGGCCCGTGCTCGGTCGAGAGCGAGCGGCAGATCATCGAGGCCGCACGTGTGGTGAAGGAGGCGGGGGCCGTGATCCTGCGCGGCGGTGCCTGGAAGCCGCGCACCTCTCCCTACGCGTTCCAGGGGCTGGGGCGGCCGGGGCTCAAGCTGCTCGCCAAGGCGCGCGAGGAAACGGGCCTCCTGATCTGCACCGAGGCCATGGATCCCGAAGGCGTCAGTTACGTGGCCGAGGTCGCCGACATCATCCAAATCGGCGCCCGCAATATGCAGAACTCTTCGTTGCTCAAGGCGGCGGGCCGGGCGAGGAAGGCCGTGCTGCTGAAACGCGGCATGGCCGCGACCATCGAGGAGCTGCTCCTCTCGGCGGAATACGTACTCGCGGAGGGAAACCACGACGTGATCCTGTGCGAGCGCGGCATTCGCGGGTTCGACACGGCGACGCGCAACGTGTTCGACCTTACCGCCATTCCCGTGGTGCACAAGCTGTCGCATCTGCCGATCATCGCGGACCCGTCCCACGGCACGGGGCTGCGCGATAAGGTCATCCCGATGGCTCGTGCGGCGGTCGCCGCGGGCGCGGACGGCATCATGATCGAAGTGCACCCCAATCCGGAGCAGGCGCTTTCGGATGGTGCACAGACGCTGTTCCCCGACCAGTTCGCCCAGCTGATGCGCGAGGTGCGCGTGATCGCCGAGGTGATCGGGCGGCGGGTGGCGGAGCCGGCGTCGGTGGGAGCCTGAGACAAGTGCGGAATTCGGAATGCGGAATGCGGAATTGATGGGCCGGTTTCGGGGTACTCAGGCGGGCCCAGTTGCCGGAAGACGGTTCTGCAATTCCGCATTCCGCATTCCGCACTCCGCATTCGTTGCACTCGGAATCTTCCTCGGCCTCCGGACACCCGACCCCTGGCCGATCCTGGACCGCGCCAGTGCGACCTACCAGACGATCACCAGCTTGTCCGCCGACTTCGTTCAGATCATCACGAATCCGATGATCGGATCCCCCGACACGACGCGTGGCCGGCTGTACCAGATGCGTCCCAGCCGTTTTGCGATGCGGTTCACCGCGCCCAAGGGCGATCGCATCGTGGCCGACGGCCGTTTCCTCTGGCTGTACACCCCCAGCACCACGCCCGGCCAGGTGATCCGCTCGCGCATTCCCGAATACGGCACCACCGGCCCCAACTTGATCGGACAATTCGTGGAGCAGCCGCGTGAGCGCTACACGGCACAGTACGTCCGTGCCGACTCGCTCGCGGAGACAGGGCCGGTCGACGTGATCAGGCTGGTGCCGAAGGGCCACGAGCAACCCTACAGCGAAGCGACGATCTGGGTAGGTCGGGAAGACGGGCTGGTGCACCGCGTCGATATCGAGGAGAGCTCCGGCCAGGAGCGCACGGTCATCCTGCGAAACATCCGCGTGAACCGCGGGGTGCCCGGGCGCGAGCTCACGTTTGCGCCCCCCGCCGGCGTACGGGTCGTGGATCAGTAGGCTACTTCTTCAGGTGCTCGAAGCCCGATTCGCTGCTTAGGATCTGCTCGTCCAACCAGCGATCGATGATGCTCTTCCGAAAGCGCCACTCCTTCCCGAGCTTTGCCGCCGGAATTCGCTTTTCCTGCGCCCACTTGTAAATGGTCTGCGGGGTGAGACGCAGATAGGCGGCGACCTCCTCTATAGTCAGAATCTCACTGTCCCGAGACGGCTCGCGAGCCTTGTCGCCATCCCGGGTCATGGGTGCCTGCGACGATGGGTAGAGTCGGCGACCGTGTCGATCGGCGGGATGATGAAGCCGCGGAATCGCGGGATTGTGTCCCGCTTGCCGGGCGGTGCGGTCGGCGTCTCGTCGCCGTGCAGCAGCTTGTTCACCGCGTAAATGATCGCCGCGTAGAAGTTGCCCTGGTAGCGTCCGAACACCTGGAAGGGCTGATTGCGGTCCCCGAGAAACGGGCGAAGACTCCACGCCAGCTGAATGCCGACGAAAGCGAACAACACTGCCCAGGCGCGCATGATCGTGAGCGCTTTGCGAGGGTATACCCCGCGCTTCTCGCAGACGACACTCAGTCCCTCATGCAGAGCGTACATGCCGAACAATCCCGCCACGCTCGCGATCGCGATGTTCAGAAGATGTTGGAAGTAGTAGTTCGCGCCGGTGATGAGAAAGAACGCCGTGATCGGCACGAAGGCGGCGAGCAGCACTGAGGTGAGCGCCAAAGCGCCGAACACCAACACGGCCACCTGCAGCAGCCGCAGGCGTGAGCCCACCAGTACCTGCACCACGAAAAACGCCGGGAAACAGACCGCGAACGTCGCGAAGAACAGAAAGGGCAACTTGATGCCGGCGGAAGCGGCCTGCGCGGGCCCGGAGTAAGCTCCCGCAACCAGGCCGAAGAATCCGGCCAGCCCGATGATCGTGAAGACGGCGTAACGCAGTTTGCTGCCGAGGCCCACACCCTCGACGACCTCCTCGAAGAACCGCTCCCGGTCGCTGAGAAGTGCCTTCAGGAAGGCGGAGTAGCTCGTCATCGACTGATTGGTGGCCATGCCCCTAGCCCCTGGGGGTTTGAGCCCTAAGCTACCAACCGTACTACTGTTTTGTCAATTATAATGATGTTTATTACTGTTTACTAGCTACTACGCTTTACGAATCACGGGGGGCAGATCCGTTTCGAGGGCCACCGCCACCCGCGCCGCGGTCGCTGGGTCCATCCCTCGCTTCTGCGCTAGCTCGAGCGCCGCGCGCCCGAGCGCGCGATACAGCACCGCGTCGTCGTGCGTCAGCGCCTCGAGGTGACGGCGAATGGTCGCCTGGTCGCCTCGTGCCACCGGCCCGGTGAGCGCCGCCATCGGCTCCTGCCGACTCATGTTCTCGAGCGTGCCCTCGACCAGTGGACGCAACGCTTGCCACGCCTCCGCGTCCGACAACCCCGCATGCCGCAGCAGGCGCTGAGCCACCGCTTCGACCACCACGAAGTAGTTGGACGCGAACACCGCGCTCGCGTGGTAAATCGGCTTGGCCTTGGACAGGATGTGGAACGGCCGCAGGCCAAGGTCCCGCGCCAACGCTTCGGCCGCTTCAACCGCGCGGGGCATTCCTTCGACCGCTGCCCAGGCGCCCGTTAGCCGCTCGGGAGCGCGCTCCGGATCGGAGATGGTCTGAAGCGGGTGCAGCGATCCGAGGGCGGCGCGGGATGCCACCAGAGGGCCCAGCGCCTCCTGGCCCTGGGCACCGGAGAGATGCAGCACGACCTGCTCGGCTCGGATCGCTCCAGCGCGGGCGAGCGCCTCCGCCAGCGGCCGGATCGCGTCGTCCCGCACGGCGAGAATGACGACGCCCGCCTGGGCAATCCAGGCGGGCGGCTCGTTCTCCGGACCAACGGTGAGGTTGAGCGGCTTGGGGACCGGCTTCTTGCTGCGGCCGTGCAGGCGCACGTCGTAGCGCCCCCGCCCCCGCCCCCGCCCCCGTCCCCCCGTCCCCTCCCCTGCGCGCGCCAGCGCCAGCGCCAATCCGACACCGGCGCGGCCGGCCCCGATGATCCCCACGACGTGGGGCGGCAATCTAGTTCCGCGAGGACGCGGGCGTCTGAGCGGCGGCCAGGGAGAGGAGATCCTGGGGCGACTTGGCGCGCCGCGCCAACGCCAGCGCTGCGCGCACCTGGCGGTCCTCCTCCCGCTGGCGGCGCACTTCCGCCGGACGCCCGAAGACATACCGCGCGATCTCGTATCCCAGATCCTGGGTGATCACGTTGCGGGCGCCCGCGACGACACTATCCGGCACGGCGACGCCCCGCGCCCGCAGCCGACGGATGACCTCGTCCGCCACATCCGGTGTGACGGTGAAGTCCGGAGTCTTCAGGCGGCCCGACGTCTTGACCTCGAGAGCGTACCCGGTAGCCACGTCGCGGTAGGTTGGAATCTTGTTGCCCAGCGCTTTGAAGAAGCCGCGCTCCGCGGTCGTGAACGTGTCGGGTGCCACGAACAGGTCCGGCTTGATACCGCCGCCCCCCATCACGACCCGGCCGTGGTCCGTGTGAAATACCAATGACGAATCGACCTTGGTACTATCGTGCCCCAGCTCCGCGGCCTCGGCCTGCGCCAGCTGGTCTTCTTCATTCTTACTCTTGCGCTGGATCGTCCGACCGCTCGGTGTGAACCAGCGAGCCGTGGTGAGTTTCAGCGCGGTTTCGGGCGTAAGCTGCCACAACGACTGCACCAGCCCCTTGCCGAAGGTCGGCGTGCCCACGACCACCGCGCGGTCGTGATCCTGCAGCGCACCGGTGATGATTTCGGCTGCGCTCGCGGTGCCCCCGTTGGTGAGCACGACCACTGGAAGCTGTGGCCACGGCTGCGGCTTTGTGTCGCGGTAGGTCTTGGACGTGGTGGGCGCCCGGCCGCGCGTCGCCACGACTTCCTGCCCCGGGTCGAGGAACAGCTCGCTCACCGCGACGCCCTGGTCGAGCAACCCTCCGGGGTTACCCCGCAGATCGAGCACCAATGACTTCATCCCCTTTTGGATCAGGCCGTTCACCGCGTCCGTCATCTCCTGTGCGGACGTCTCGCTCACGGGCGTAAGCAGGACGTAGCCGACCTTGTCGTCGAGCATCATCGAGACCTGGACCGAGCGGATGTGAATCGTGGCCCGCATGAGCTTGAAGGTGAGAGAGCCGTCCACACCGACTCGACGCACCTTGAGCTCCACCGCGCTGCCCGGCTCGCCGCGCAGCTGCTTCACGGCCTGATCGTTCTTCCAGCCCTCGGTCGAGCGGCCGTCCAGGGCAATGATCTGATCGCCCGACTGGATCCCCGCCCGCTCCGCGGGCGTGTCGGGGAGCGGCGCCACCACCGTGATCCACCCGTCGCGTACGTCGATCTGGATGCCCAAACCGCCGTAGTTGCCGGTCGTGGCCTCGTTGAGCGCCCGGAAATCGTCCCGCTTCAGGAACACCGAATACGGATCGTGCAGCTGGTCGAGCATGCCGTCGATCGCCATCTGATACAGCCGGCGCTCTTCGATCGAATCGACGTAGAAGTCGGCGACGTGCGCGAGTACGTCCTCGAACAGCCGCGCCTGCTGGTAGACGGACCCCGTGGGCTCGGCCTGCCGCTGCAGCAACCAGCCCCCTGTGGCCAGCGCCAACCCTCCCACTGCGGTGACGATCACGACGTTGCGGAGCTTCATGAGACGCCTCGTGTTGAGAGTGCGGTCACCGCCATGACCTCGCGCCACGCGGCGTCCTGCACGGACTTCTTGGACTGTGTCGCATCGATGTGCACCACGCCCGGCCCGGCGGCGCGGCGGTACGCGTCCAGCACGCGCCGGTGAAACGCGTCATCCTGGCGCTCGAACCGGTCCTGAACTTTGCGTGCGGCTCGTTGCCGGGCCCGCCCCACCTCGACCGGCACGTCGAGCACCAGCATGACGTCCGGAACGAGACCGCCGGTGGCGAGCCGGATGGCATGGGCGACGTCGTCCGCCGGCAATCCGCCCCCCGCCACCTGGTAGGCGATGGTGGAGAGATCGAATCGGTCCGCCACCACCACCTGCGCCGCCTCGAGCGCCGGCCGGATCACCCGCTGCACCAGGTCGGCCCGGGCCGCGAGAAACAGGAACAACTCCGCGACCGGCGACATCTCGTGCGGAAACTTGAGCGCCACCTTACGCGCCGCCTCCGCCACCGGCGTCCCGCCCGGCTGGCGCACCGCCATCGCGGGGAGGCCCTCGGCCACGAGCCGCGCCGCGAGCCAGCGCACCAGGGTGGACTTCCCCGCCCCCTCCGGGCCCTCCACGACGATGAAGACGCCCATCAGCCCAGCGTGATGATGGGGCTCGCCGCCCCCTGCTTCATACCCTCGTAGATCCGCGCGTTCACCTTGGCCATGAGCTTCTCGAAATTAGCCTGCGCGGCCACGACCTGCTGATACACCGGATTCGCCTGGACGCTCTGGAGCGCACGGTCGTATTTCTCCACCTGATCTTTGGCGGGCTCGCGCCCCTCCTGTGCCGCCCGCTCGATATCCTGGGCGATACGCTCGACCTCGGCGAGCAGCTGCCGACAGGTTGCGTCTTCCTTCATCCGCTCACTGGCCCGCAGCAGCGTCTTGTACTCTTCGCTCTGTCCCAACAGCCGCCCCAGCTCGCTCGCCTTCTGGTCGATCACGTGCCCCCCTCCTCGTCGATGCCGGCCAGCAGGAAGCGCGGCCGGCCGAACAGATCATCGTACAGCGCCACCCGCGACCAGTCGTACCGCAGGGCGAGCGCCCGCACTTGATCGGCGCGCCGCTCGTCGATCTCGAGCGCCACGAATCCACCCGGCTCGAGCAACGCCCGGGCACCCGCGAGCAGGGCCCGCGTCGCCGTGAGGCCGTCTACCCCGCTCACCAGCGCCTCACGCGGCTCGAACAGTCGCACCGCGGGGTCGAGCGCCGCGTACTCCACCTCCGTAAGGTAGGGAGGATTGGATACGATGGCGCTGTAGCGCTGCCCCGCGAGCGGCGCGAGCAGGTCCCCCTCACGGATTTCGACCGAGACCGACGGCCGCACCAGCGCCACGTTCTCGCGCGCGAGCGCCGCGGCCTCGGCGGAGCGCTCGACCGCGATCATCCGCTCGAACCGTCCTTCGACAGCCAGCGCCAAGGCAATGCAGCCACACCCGGTCCCAACGTCCGCCACCACCCCAGCCCGCCCACCCCGTTGCACGTTCCACGTTGCACGTTGCAAGCGACGCGACCAGGCCAGCACGAGGTCCACCAGTCCTTCGGTCTCCGGCCGCGGAATCAGCGCCCGTGGGTCGAGCCGCAAATCGAGGGTGCGGAAGCCGGTGCGGCCCGTGGCGTACGCGAAGGGGACCCCGCACGAACGGTGCGTCACCGCCCGACTGAACCGCTCCACCAGCTCGGCCGCCGGCTCCTGATCCTGTTGCAGCCAGACGTCCCCCGGCTTGGTTGCCCCACCGGCGACGGCGGCCCACAGCATGGTGGCTTCGCGGCGCGGCCTGGGCAGGCCAGCGGCCCCCAGACGCTGGGCGGCGTCCGTCAGCGCGTCGCGAATGGTGGAGCCGTGCGCGGTGCGCTCAGGCACTGAGCCGCTCCTTCTCGCCCGCAAGCCGCAAGGCGTTGATCAGATCATCGAGGTTGCCGTCCAGCACGTCGGAGAGGTTGTGGACGGTGTAGTGGATACGATGATCGGTCAGACGATTCTGCGGAAAGTTGTAGGTGCGAATCTTGGCCGAGCGGTCGCCCGTGCCCACCTGGGCCCGGCGCTCGCGGGCCCGGGCCGCTTCCTGCTCGGCGATCATCCTGTCGAGCAGGCGCGAGCGCAGCACCTCGAGCGCACGGATCTTGTTCTGGAGTTGGCTCTTCTGGTCCTGGCACTGGACCACGACGTTCGTGGGCAGGTGGGTGATGCGCACCGCGCTGTCGGTGGTGTTGACGCTCTGGCCGCCCGGACCCTGCGAGCGGAACACGTCGATCCGGAGGTCTTTCTCTTCGATCTTCACGTCGACCTCCTCCGCCTCGGGAAGCACCGCGACGGTCGCGGCAGACGTGTGGATGCGCCCCTGCGCTTCGGTGACGGGAACCCGTTGCACCCGGTGGACGCCCGATTCGTACCGCAGCGTCCCGTACACACCGGGGCCCCGGGCGGCGAAGATGGCCTCCTTTAAGCCCCCGAGATTGCCTTCCGAGAGCGAGACGACCTCCACCTTCCAGCCCCGCCGCTC
>Ga0209236_1002093_pt1 | contig 12174 bp, 11 predicted proteins | sample GraSoi013_1_40cm_FD_185819 | JGI IMG/M metagenome (GOLD analysis project Ga0209236, IMG submission 185819) | Grasslands soil microbial communities from the Angelo Coastal Reserve, California, USA - Sample 09_27_2013_1_40cm (SPAdes) (version 2) | ecosystem: Environmental > Terrestrial > Soil >... | reverse complement strand
TTCGGAGCCAGCTGTCCCAGATCCACGCGCACAGTGCTGGTGACGTTCGGCGACTCGTTGACGACGACGAGATCGATTTCTCCGGTGTCTGAGTGGCGCGAGCCGAACACCCGGATTGGCGTAGCGCTCGACGTGCACGGTAGGGAGCGGTCACCGAACGTCCCACCCTTGCCGTCGAAGTTGCGGTAGATGCGGAAGGCCGCCCCCGCCGGGGTCGCAGGGTCGGGGTACTGCCAGTAGGTTGCAAGATCGACGCCTTCGCGGCCGAAGATCCCGAGGACTTCGGCAAGCGCAACTGCGCCGCTGGCATCCTTGTCGCCGCCCCAGCGATATTCGGTGATGGCGAGCTTGGTGCCCGGGTAGTACTGATTGATCCAGGCCCGGAGCCGAGGAATCAGCATCACGGGCTGGCTGATCCACGACTCGTCCACGTAGTTGGGGTCGTAGAGGCTGCGCACGGACCGGATTCGAAGGGCCTGCGTTGCCGAGTCGGCGGCCTTGCTGTCGACTCCATCGGCCTGCGGGTAGTAGTGCACGTCGAGCACATCGAGGCTGCGCTGACCTGTTGCACGATCGTGCGCGGCAACCTGGTTCAGCCACCAGGCAATAAAGGGCTGGCCGCCGTGTGCGCTGCGGTCGGCGTGGGTGCCGAAGTTATCGCTCCCGCGGTCGAGGGCCGAGTACCAGTACGCGGTCCAGCCCGAAAGGTCGGGGCCGAGGATGAGCGCGCGGGGGTCCTGAGCCTTTACCGCGGTCGCGTAGTCCTCGAAGTTGCGAAGCATGTCGTCGTAGCTCATCTGCACCGGATGGACGTCCGTGTGCGTGTACGACCACAGATCGGGCTCGTTGTCCATGGCGTAGTAGCTCACCCCGCGTGGTGCAGCACCGAATTGGTCCATGAGGTGGTGCACCCACTCGTCCTGATAGACCGCGAGCGCTTTGGGGTCGGGTGGGTCGGAAAAAGGTCCAGGCTTGCGCGCCAACGAAGGCACGCTGGTCAGCCGCTGGTTGGCGGTCGGGTCATATCCGGGAATGGCCGCGGACCCCGGCGCCCGCGCCGCGCCGCCTTGGTCGGGCACGCCAACCGAGCGGGTGTCGTTGTCCGTATTGCGGGCAACCCAACCGAGGGTCGGCACGGTCAGGAGCGGCTGGACGTTGGCGGCCAGCGCCTGGGCCACGAAGTTGTCCGCCGTAGAGCCCTGACCACCGGTGTAGTTGACGTTTCGGAATTCCCAGTCACGGCTCGCGTTCCAGGCGTGACCAATCACCCAGTTGTAGCGGCTGGAGGGGTTGCCACCCCAGCGGTCGACGGTCGCCCCCAACGCCTGGAGGTCGGGCGCATAAGCCAGAGCCACCCCATAGATCAGAGGACTGATCGCGGTCCCGGGTCCGTCAACCGCGCACCGGACGAGCACAGCGCTCAGGTCGACCGGCTGGGTCGGACCGGGGCCGGTGAGATCTCCGAGGCTGGGCAGATGGCTCTTGATCCGAGACATCAGGTGAGGGTGTTGGAGTACGACGGCGGTGCCGATGACGCCGATTGCGATGGTGGCCATCAGCGTGCCGGCAAGGAAGGCCGAGAACCCGGGGCGCCGCGTCACGAGGAGAAGTACTCGTAGAAGGTCGCTATTGCGGCAGTGAAAGCAATGGCTATGTACGTGCCGCGCCCGGGCCGCTTTCCGGCCAGCGCGAGCAACAGGACCAAGCCGAAGACGCCTAAGAGCGCCACGATCCAGCTAGAACGCCCTACGCAACCACTCAGGGGTCTTGTAGTCCGTGCCGTTCAGCACGACACCGACGAGCCGCTCCCTACCCAACAGGAATACCGATTGCTCGATATCGTCGATCGGTGTCACCCCGTAGCGGGCCACCAGCACGATTCGGTCCGCCAGCTTGGTCGCCAGTGAGCTATAGGCGATGTTGAGCATCGGAGGCAGGTCGATGATCACGTTCTGAAAGCGCGGCTTCAGCTCGGCCATCAACTTGCTGTCGCTCAACTGGTAGAACATGCGGGCCGGATCTGACGGCGGCGAGCCGGCTGGGATCAGGAAGAGGTTCGCCAGCGGTGCGGCTCTGATGATCCTCAGGTTGGCGGCGCCCTCGAGCCAGTCACTTAGCCCCGGCCTCGGTTGGAAGCCGAACAAACGGCTGAGAGCAGGTTGCTCGAGGTCGCACTCCACCAGCAGCGTGGGGTCCTGAGTGTCGGCTGCGACTGCCATCGCCATCCCGATCGCGAGCGAAGTCTTGCCTTCGCCATGCGATGTAGAGGTGATCCCGATCAACCGGTGCCCGGCGCTTTCGTCGGTCGGAATGCTCAGGTAGACCTGACGGCAGCGGTCGATAAACCACGGCGGGAGCGGCACCGGACCCGCGATCTCGGCCTGACGTGAAATGAAGCCAGGGGCAATCTGGCGCGGGTTGAGAGCCATATCGATGGTGGCGCCCAGGTCGCGCTCCGTCACCAGTAGCTGGCGCTCGGACATCATTCGAGCCTCAGCTGCGGGATGGTGGCGAGAACGGGAATCTGCAGCCGGTGTTCCAGCTCCTTGCGGTCACGCGCGGTCTTGTCGATCCAGGCCAGGAAGAGCAGGTAGGCGGCTGCTGCCGATATGCACACCGCCAGCACCACGAGCGCCCGCCGAACGCTGCTCCCATCGCCGGTGAATCCGCCCTTGGTGATCCGGGGCGGGTCAACTGTCCTTGTGCTGATGTCGACGAAACGAGCCGCAGCGGCTGCCACGTACTGCGCCTGGCCAAGCTGACCCTCGAGCGAGGTCAGGCTGGAAGTGTCCTGCTGAAGCTGAAGCTCCAGACCGTCCAGCTCAGGGTTCATGCCTACCTGGTAGCTGGCTGGGAGCAGGAGACCAGGGTGAGCGGCCAGGTACTTCTGGAGGGCATCTTGCGAGGCTTTCAGGTGGTCGCGGGCAGACTTAACCTGGCTCTCCAGGAAGGAGACGGCCAGGTCCTGCTGGTCCTTCTGGATCGCAGTCAGCCGCTCATGAAAGACCGTGACCGTCGCGCTCAGCACAGCTGTGCAGACACTGCCCCGCTGGCAGGAATAGACGATGCTCAGCAGGTGCGTGCCCTGCGGCACGACTTTGATGTTGAGCGGAACCGTGAGCCTGATTTGCTGCTGCTCGGCGGCGCTGTCGATTCCGCCGTTTTGGAACGCGTTGTCGAGGAGTGCGTCGTCGAAGGACTTGGTGGCGAGCATCTGGCTCAGCGCATCCGCCTGGTTCTGAGCCGGTGTCACGTACTGGTTCCAACCCGGGACCTTGACGTTGGCATTGAGGGTGCTGGGGTCGTCGATCCAGAGGTTGGTCGCCGCTTCGTACGTGCGGAAGTAAACGACGGTCGCCACGGTCGCGGGCACGGGCAACACGATGAGCACGAGCGCGAACCGCAGCCAGTGGCGAAAAAGGATCTCGACGTACCGCGCCATCCACTGCTCCTATGTTTGTCGGGGATTTCTCCGAATCGCCTCGGCATACGCGCACCGCTCGCGTTTTAGGGGATCCAGCCCATCGTAGGGGTGGGGCGGCGCGGGCACATGAGGCGCTGGTCCCACTCCGCCACGGGACAAAACGGTCTGACTCGCGCGGCGCCGGCTCGCGACGCGCGATCTGGGACAGCGGCCCACGCGGGCCGTTTCTGACCATGGGTCCGGAGGCGGCTGGGAGGATCAAATAAGGGTCGTGGAGTCCCGACCCCGGCGCATCCTTGTCATCGCCCGCGGCCACCTGGGCGACCTGGTGGGCGCGCTTCCGGCGCTGCGCGACCTGCGCCGGGCGTACCCGGCGGCGCACATCACGGCGGTCACCAATGAGTACGTGGCCGGCGCGCTGGATCACTGTCCCTTCGTAGACGAGGTCATCTACGGCTTTGGGTACCGCCGGCGCGCCGCCTGGGATCGGCTCGTCAGAGGGATCAAGCTCGGGGCGGCGATCGTCGGCCGGTATGACACGGCGATCACGCTCCGCATGAGTCCTGAAAGTGCTCCGCTGATCATGCTGGTCAGCGGAGCCCGGACGCGGATCGGTTTCGACAAGCCCGGCCTCGCCGGCAGGTTGCTCACCCACCGGATCGCCCAACAGCCAGATCGCGTCTCCAACCGAGTGGTGAATTTGAAACCGCTGGAGGCGCTAGGCATAGCCACCGACCCCAGCTACCCGGTTATCGGCTGGCTGCCAGACCTGGTGCGCAGCGAGACATCGCGTTTGCTGGCCGATAGTGGGGCCGCAGGCGGCGCCGGCTATGCGGTGTTCCAACTTTCGTCACATTGGGGCTGCTACGAGTGGCGAAGCGAAAAATGGGCCGCGCTGGCGGATCACCTCATCGAGACCCACAACCTGAGAATCGTCGTCACGGGGACTGGAGACGATTTCGAGCTCGCCAAGTATCAGGAGGTTCAGCGACTGGCCAAGGGCCCGCTGATCCAGCTGCTCGGAAGGACCACGCTTTCACAGCTCTTCGACGTCGTGGGCCGGGCCCGGCTCGTAGTAGCGGTCGACAGTGCCTTGACCCAGATCGCCCTCGCCCAAAAGGTCCGGTCGGTGATGCTCTTTGGCATCGAGCCGATGGTGCGGAACGGTCCGTTGCCGGACGAGATGCACAACCTGGCGGAGCCGATCCAGCATTGGGAAGGTTCATCCGCCCTGGCACCTGCCCCCAACCCTCATTGCCGGTTCGGTGAGAGCCACTGCCACACGACCCTCTGCAACGAGAACAGCTCGCTCCGACGCATCACCGTCGAGGAGGTGGCCCAGCGCGCGGATGCGATCCTGAAGGCTGGAGCGCCGGGTCATAAGTCACGAGCAACGGACGAAATACCCAGGGTTTTGTCTCATACCTCCGATTAACGTCATATCGGCCAGGTAAGGCCATTGACCATTTCTCAGCCGAGCTCCGCCAGACTTGTCGTTGAGCCGGCGCACGCCTCTAGACCGACGCTTGGGCAGCGCTTATGGCCCGAGAGCGGTGCGGCCAACCCGATCCCTGCGGTCGACGGGCTCCGCGCCCTGGCCGTGCTCCTGGTCATGTTTTTTCACGCCTGGCACAACCAGCCTGGCATGTATTCCAGCCTGGCCGACCAGGACCAGCATCCAATCTGGTACGCGCGGACCGGCCTCAACCTCTTTTTCGTCCTGAGCGGGTTTCTGCTCTTCCTGCCCTATGCCAAGTGGATGCAGGGCGGCCGCCGGCCCTCGGCGCGACTGTTCTACCGGCGCCGGATTCTGCGGATCGGTCCCGCCTACTGGGCCTGCCTGGTGATACTCGTGCTGACCGCACCGATCACCATCCCATCTCTTGCCGACGGGCTGATCCATTCAGTATTCATCTTCAACCTCGTGCCGGCCTCGGTCTTCTCGATCAACGGGGTCTTCTGGACGATGGCGGTCGAGGTCCAGTTCTATGCGCTCCTTCCATTGCTGGGTTTGGGCGCTTACTCCTTGTCGCGGCGTTGGGGGATGGTCGGCACGGCGACGATCATGGTCGCCATCACGATGTTGGTCTCAGCAGCCAGCGGTCTGCTCGAGCGACGCTTCGACCCCAACCACGACCAGCTGATCCTGACCGGGCTGGTTGGACAGCGCAGCATGAGCTTCTACCTCTGTGTATTCGGGGCCGGGATGGCGACCAGCGTCCTCTACACGTGGCTTGGCGGCCAGAAGCACGGCTCCTTGGCACTCTCGCCCCGGTGGGGCAGGCTGGCCGCGCTGGCGGCGATCGCGGCGATGATCGTCGCCCTGGTCCTCGCCCTTTGGCCAAGCGTGCTCAACCTGACCGCCGGCAGGAATGCGATCTACGGGTACCTCTACGCGATCCTGGTCTTCGGCGTCCTGCTGGGGAGCCCGGCGCTGCGCAGGGTTTTCGAATTTCCTGCAATCCGCTTTGTCGGCCTTATCTCGTACAGCCTCTACCTCTGGCACACGATCGTTCTCGGCGTTTTCGTGCCGAGTCTCGGCCAGTACTCCCCGCCACTGAGGGTCCTGATCGGCTTCGCGCTGCTCGCGGTGTCCTCCATCCCCGTCGCGTATCTGTCCTACATGCTCGCTGAGCGCCCATTCCTTTACCTGCGCCGACAGGCTCGCGATGAGCAGCCGGCGGAAATACCGCTCGCCGTTCGGGCCAGCGTCGAGGCGGCTCCCTAAGCCGGGACCAACGCCTATCGGAGTCTGGGACTCCCGAAGACGGGCATCCCGGGCGGCCGATACCGTGATCACCACCGTTGGCCGAAGCTTGAGCGATGAACGTCGACCAGGCGCTCGCCCGGCTCTTGGAGAGAGCCGGCAGCGACCTGCTGATCAGCTCCGGCAGCCGGCCGCGCATCCGCAAGGATGGCAGGCTGGAGCCGCTCGAAGGCGACGGCGAAGTGCTCACGCCGACCGACACCGAGCGCATGATCCGGGACGTGCTGGATGCCGACGAGCTCAAAGAGCTGGAGACAAAGCGACACGTGGACTTCTCCTTCACCTGGCGCGAACGCGCCCGGATCCGAGGCAACGCCTACTACCAGCGCAATTCGATGGCGGCTGCCTTCCGGCTCCTGCCGCTCGAGATTCCGAGCTTCGACATGCTCGGTATCCCTGAGTCGGTGCACAGGCTGCTCGAGAAGCAGCACGGCCTGCTATTGGTGACCGGACCGTTCGCCTCCGGTAAGTCGACGACCCAGGCCGCGATTATCGACCACCTGAACGCCACGCGGCCCTTCCACATCATCACGATCGAGGATCCGATCGAGTACGTGCACAAGCACAAGCTGGCGATCGTCGACCAGCGTCAGGTCGGTGAGGACACACCTTCATTCGCCGAGGGATTGCGGGGCGCGTTTCGCGAGGATCCGGACGTCGTTCTCATCGGTGAGATGCGGGATCTCGAAACCATCAGCGCGGCGGTCTCCATCGCCGAGGCAGGTCACCTCGTCATGGGGACCCTGCACACCAATGACGCTCCTCAGGCCATCGATCGGATCATCGACAGCTACCTGGGCGCCCAGCAGCAGCAGGTCCGGATCCAGCTCGCCATGTGCCTGGCCGGGGTCATCTACCAGCAGCTGCTGCCGGCGGTCGGGGGCGGGCGAGTCGCCGCCTTCGAGGTTCTCATCGCGAACACGGCGATCCGGGCGATGATCAAAGAGGGGCGGACGGACCAGATCCGAAGCGTGCTCCAGACCAGCCTTCGCGAAGGCTCGCAGACGCTGGAGCGGGCGCTGAATCAGCTCCTACGGGCGGGGCTCATAACCGAGCGCGACGCCCGCAACCACTCGCTCAACCCGAACGACATTCGCGCTTAGCCCCGCCGTCTCGAGCGAACGCAAGCCCCACCGCTGCCACTCCGACGACCGAGACCGCGGCAGCCCCAACCAGGGCTCCGCCGAGGGGCCCAAGCAGCACCAACGAAGCCAGCATCGAGGCGCCGCATAGAGCCTCCACAGCTGGGGAGGAAGCCCCGATCGTCTTGCCGCAGCCCGCGCAGCGCCCGCCCCTGATCGCGTAGCCGGCGACCGGGATCAGATCGACAAGGTTGAGCACGCGCCCGCACGAACGGCAATGCGAGCGGGGGCGCACAATCGATTCGCGTCGCGGCAAGCGGTCCGCCGCGAGGTTGATGAAGCTCCCGATCAGCATGGCCACGAGCACCAGGTAGGCCGGGACGGCGAGGGCGACCACGGCGTCCGCGAGCCTCATGGGCGGTGGCAAAAGCAAAGGGCGCCGCACGAGCGGCGCCCCGTCTCTCGTCGTATGAAGGCGGCTATCCGCCGGATGGTACGCAGCCAGCCGGTTTGGTGGGGGAGCCTGGGGCTGTCGATGTCGAGATGGCAGTGATGCGGCCGAACGCGTCCCATGTGTATGCGAAGTTGGTCGGGGAGTTGCGGATGAACGTCGGCGTCCCGGTGGCGTTGTAAAGCGGGTCGGTACCATCCGGCTTGACCGTCATGTCGCTGGTGGGTCCGGCAGCGGTCACACCGTTGAGGTTGTAGTAAGCCATGTAAGCGTCGAGTCCGGACTGCACGACCCTGTACTCCTGGAGGCAGGCCTTGGTCTGGGCATTGGTGGTCAGGCCGACCAGGCTGAGGGTGACGATCGCGGCGAGGACGCCCAGGATCGTGACCACGACCAGGAGCTCGATCAGGGTGAACCCAGATTGGCCCTTCTTTCCCTTCAGATTCCTGGCGAAATAGCCGTACAAACCGTGCATACCCCAACTCCTCACGCGGGCCCCCAGCGTTGACTGGGCGGCACGCCATCTATTTGTTATTCCGTTGCGTGTCCCAACTCTATGGAGGGGGCCAGCAAACCTGAATAGAGGGATTGGCCCATGCCATGGGCACGTGTCCGGGACGCGTCTGGGCGGCCCCGGCGAGGCCTAACCCAGCCCCATCCGGACGACCTCGAAGACCATGACCAGCACGCCGGCGCCGAGGAACGGGATCGTGCAGCCGCGGCGGGTCTTGGTGATCACCCGACCACCCTCGTCCTCAGCCAGCAGGTTGACCTCGACCTGGGTTCTGCGGCGCTCCTCGCTGCGCTGCTTGCGGCGTTTCTTCAAACCTGTCGCCTCATGACGAGGCCGATGCATGTGAGGAAGGGCCCGAACCGGACGCCGGCGTCGATGCGAGGCGGTCGGGGCAGGGGGTCCACCGGGTGACCGGTGAGGTGCTCGAGCCGGCCGGTGAGGAGCGCCGGAAGGTCCTGCTCGGACCTGACCAGGATCGGTGAGTCTGGGCCGAAGCCGCTCGCGCCGGACCGCCGCTGGAAAGCCAGTACGGGCTTGAGCCCATTCGACAGGCCGAGTCCGAGGTCGCCGCCGGACTCCACCCTGAAACTGTGTACAGCTCGTGGGATGCGATCCTCGATCAAGATCGCCTCGCAGGGGTCGGTGGACATGTCCAGCAGGATGCACGAGCTCACTGGGATGGCGCGGGCGACGCAGAGGGATTTCAAGTCCACGGCAACCGGCTCCAGGCCCGCCTGCCTGGCGGCGGCCGCGATCGCGTTGACCTGGTTGCGATCCCAGACCGTGGCAAACATGGTCCGCTCGTCCGGGGCTGCCTGCACCTCAATATGCCGCATCGCCATGCGTTCCGAACCCAGGTTGAGCTGACCTTTCACAGAGGCGTCGATCTCAGAGTCGGACGTGGCCTTGGGGAAAGTGAGGAGCCTGAAGCTGGCGATGGCGTCGCTGGCCGCGATCAATGCTCGGGTCGCTGAAATGTCCGTTCGTGCGATCAGCAGCCGTACGGCTTGACTCAACGAGTCCAGGTCCAGCACGCGGCCCCCTTCCAGCGCGCCGGGCGGTGCGACACCTTCGCCGCAGCGCATGGGGCCGCCCGGCATGCCTTCAAGCACACGGAGCATTCCGCCCGAAAGATCCAGAGCCAACCTAGGTGAGGACATGGTCTACGGAGAGTAAAACGACCAGCCTTCCACAAAGACTCCGCTACCGCCCCAGATCAGGCTGGGGCCGACCTGCACCCGGGCCCATAACCGCGGGTTGGCTGCGCACACGGGCGAACCTTGGCTGGCGCTGACACAGGCACGCAGCTCGGAGATACGTGTAGTACCGATTCGTAAGAGATAACTGGCGGTCGTGGATGCGAAATACACGCAAGGCCCGTTGGCGCAGGCTGCGACGACGGGTGAGCTGGTGATCGTACCGCCTGAATTGATCCTCGCGGCCTTGAACATCTGCGACCCGCTCACAGGAATCTCAACGTCATAGACCGCGCCGTCGTTCGCTCCGAAGTACCAGTCGCCATTCACGTCGGCCATAGGAGTTGTGTTGATGGCGGGTGAGCCGTCCGCCAGGCCGCTGTACGACCACGCCACGGCTAGGCTGGCGGTGTTGAGGAGGTACAGCGAACCATTGGTCCCACCGACTCCGATCAAGTCCCCGGTAGGGCAATGGCACCAGTAAGGCGGTCGTGAGACTCCGCCAGGCAGCGCGATGCTGGAAACAACCGACATCGAGTACGACGGGCCCCCGTTCACCGCGATGCGCACCGTTGCGATCCGGCCCGATGTGCCGGCTATGGCGAGGGTCAGGCTGCTGCCCGAAACCGGCACCGTCGAGCTGATCGCGTAGCCGGCGGCACCTCCACCGAAAAGCGTCGGCGAGGAGCCGACCTTGGTCAGGCTTGAGGTCACGATCCCGTTTGTGGTCTCGCTGTAGCGCCAATGCTGCAGGCTCGTGCTGCTCCCATCGCTGACCAGGACGAATATCTCGTCGCTGATGGTCGCGTTTCTACCGTTCGTCACTTGTCCCGGGAAGACAAGCGGGGCCCCGATCACACCGCCGCCCAGCGGCGCCGAGATCTTCAACAGACAGGCGGCCGAGATGTCGTAGACGTACAGCTCGCCCGCCGTGCCGGATCCGCCGAAGAAGGCGTAATTGGGGAACTGCGGTGATCCGCCCGCGGTGGTCTCGATGGCTGGGGTCGCCGTAACGGAGGTGGAGGCGTGCATATAGCAAACAGGTATCGGCACCAAACCGCCGTCATTGAACAGCGCGACACAGTGACCGCCGCAGAGCGGACCGCCGATCGCGGCGGGTATGAGCAAGACAGAAGCGAGTCCGGAGCCGGCGGTCAGCAAAGGGGCGGTAGGCGCCCCTCCGATCGGAACGGATACACCGGCGATCTGGCCGAAGTCATAGACCCTGAGCAAGCCCGAGGAGTCGACGACGAGGTACCGGTCTTGCCCGCCGGTCGTGGCGTGGACGCCGTCTACGGTGAATGATCCCGTCCCGATGACCTGGAGCAGCTCCGGCAGGATTCCGCTGCAGGTTTGCGTAACGACCGCGGAGCGTCCGTTCAAGCTCAGGTACCAGGGTCCGCGAGTGCTGGCGTCCTGCACGCACACCGAGGGCACCGGATCGACCTGCAGCTGGTGGATTGCAAATTCGACAGCGGACGTTGCCGTGGCCTCTGTATTGAATCGGTCGGCGAGCTCCCGAGAGACGGTGAAGGAGTCGGTCAGCTCGGTGAGCAGCGCCCCGACAAGGATGGCGAGAAAGGCGACGATGATCAGCAGGCCGCTGAGAATGCTTCCGCGCTGTCGGCGGCGGCGATCGTGCAGCATGAGCTGAAGCTGTTTCATGGCGATGGAGTGGCTGTGATCCGCGGATAGAAGCGAAGGGTTTGAGACTGGCTGTAGGTCGCGTTGTACGAAGGGATCGTCACGGTCATGCTGATGACGAGTGACGGGTAGGCGCCGCTCCCGTCGATGTACCACGAGTACGCGGTGACATTGCTGGCGGCGACCCGGCTCGATATACCCGCGTATCGAGTCACCACCTGCAGGCTGGGGTCCCACGTGTACCTGACGGTGTCCGGCGCCGCCACTCCTCCGATGTCGTTGGGCATCCTGCTGCCCTGCAGAACCAGGTCCTGCGTCGTGCATGGGTTTCCGGAAGTGCCACAGCCGGACGGGACCGGGGCGCGCGCATGCACGAAGTCGTCGTACGCGGTGGACTGGAGGTTGCGGACCTGGGCGCTTGCTTCAACGCGTGCGCTGGCGATGTTGTCGGACAGGACGGTGGTCAACACGACCGACGTCAGGGCGCCCATCACCATCAGCCCGAGGGCGCTGGCGATGACGACCTCGATCAATGTGAAGCCCGCCTGACGCCTGCGCCGCGCGGCGGTCTGCGACGGTGCAGGGGCCCCCGCGAACGCACGGCGAAGCCTCCAAGTTCTTGGGATTTTCATCGATTCGCCTTGTACACAGAGAGGGTGGATCCCACCTGCCCGAGCGACGGATAGCTCACCACGTTGACGTCCCACTGCTGGAGGCCCGGCTGACCCGGCACGTCTGACTCCGTGATATCCGCACGCACGTCTGTGCCGGCCGGGCACGAGCCACCCAAAGCGACCTGGGTCGGCGCTGCGGCGACATCGACCGCGAAGCATTCCGAATACGGAGAAGGCGTGCCGTTGAACGCGGAGGCTCCAATTTTCTCGAGCTCATACTCGTGCGCCGCGTTGACTGCCGTGGTGCGCTTGGCCAGCGTCGCATCGACAAGAGCTGTGCTGAACGCACCCACCAGGATGACGACCACAAGGCCGATGATGGTCACGCTGACCAGCAGCTCGATGAGCGTGGTCCCGGCCTGCGCCCGATGTCGCCGCTGCCTGCGGCTCGACATCAGTGGACGGCTCGGAGCAGCCCGTAC
>Ga0209236_1002086_pt1 | contig 12188 bp, 13 predicted proteins | sample GraSoi013_1_40cm_FD_185819 | JGI IMG/M metagenome (GOLD analysis project Ga0209236, IMG submission 185819) | Grasslands soil microbial communities from the Angelo Coastal Reserve, California, USA - Sample 09_27_2013_1_40cm (SPAdes) (version 2) | ecosystem: Environmental > Terrestrial > Soil >... | reverse complement strand
AATGACCCAAGCCGAAAAGTCCGGGACCCACTCTGCCGCCGCCACCCAGAACGGCGGCACCAATGTCGTCAATCTCGGCCCTCGCGACAGCCTGCACGGCCGGCTCGAGATCCAGGGCGACCTCAAGGTGGCGGGCAATGTCGAGGGTGAGCTAAAGGCCAGCGGCGATGTGTCGGTGGACAGCACCGCGAATGTCCAGGCCACGATCGAAGGCTCGAACATCAGCGTTCGCGGCCAGGTCAATGGCAACGTGACCGCCAGGCGCCGCCTGACTCTAGGCGGATCTGGGCGGCTCAACGGCGACGTGAAGGTCAGCCGGCTCACGGTCGAAGACGGAGCGACCCTGAACGGCAACGTCACCATGGCCCCGGAGAAGTCTTAAGGGCGACCGTCTAAGCAGCTCTTCCTTCCACCCCTTCCGCGTGCCTGACAGCGGGGAGCACGACGGTCTCCAGGTAGTCGTGGGCCGCCTCCATGACGGCGTGGGTGATCCTCCATTCCAGGGCCTCGAACGCCGCCTCGTCCCGATTCAGGCGGCCCAGCCGCAGCCGCCAGAAACCGGCGCCGAGGTTGAGGCCGGGGAGCGGTCCACGACTCGGCGCCCCGACCACCGGCACCCCTGCCGCCGGCAGAGCGTCCTCGGCTGGAGCTGCGGCCGTCGGAGGAAGCAACAGCGGGTCCGAACCCGGCCCGGTCGCGCCGGCGAGTGTATGCCATGCGATCAGGGTCAACGCGCCCACGACCGCGCACTCTGCAACGATCATCCAGGTCAGCGGCGCTCGGAGGAACCGGTGCATGCGGCCAGGCTAGACCCCGGCGGAATCACAGAGAACCCTGCTTGTTAATGCCCCGGCAGCGGCAGAGTCCGTAGGGCCGCAATGCCTCGATCGATCGTCTCCAGGCGTTTGGGAAAGCTGAAGCGCAGGTGCCCGCGACCGCGCTGCGGGTCGTGGTAGAAGCTCGAGGCCGGGACCGTCGCCACCGCTGCGCGCTCGATGAGGTGGCGCGCCATCGCCATGTCATCGTCGAACCCAAATCCATCGATGCCCGCCATCACGTAGTACGCCCCGTCCGGCATTGCGGCGTCGAACCCACATTCGCGGAGCCCCGTCACGATGGCGTCGCGCCGCTCGCGGTAGTCGCCGACCAGCTCCATATAAAAGGACGGGGGCAGGTCCAGAGCGGATGCGATCGCGATCTGCAGAGGATGCGCGGCTCCCACCGTGAGGAAGTCATGCACCTTTCGGATACCGCCAGTGAGGTCGGGCGGCGCGACGATCCAGCCCACCCGCCAGCCGGTTACCGAAAACGTCTTGCTGGCGCCGCTGATCGTGATCGTCCGGTCTGCCATCCCCTCGAGCGTCGCCAAGCTGATGTGCCGACCGCGATACACGAGGTGCTCATAGATTTCGTCGGTGATCGCGATGGCGTTGTGCTCGACGCAAAGCTGTGCGATCAGCTCGAGCTCTGACCCTGAGTACACCTTGCCGGTCGGGTTGTGGGGCGTGTTGACGACAACGGCCCTGGTCTTTCGGTTGAAAGCCGCGCGCAGCTCATCGGGGTCGAATGACCAATCCGGAGGGCGCAGCGTCACATACCGGGGCGTGCTCCCGCTAAGGATGCAATCCGGGCCGTAGTTCTCGTAGAAGGGCTCGAAGATGACGACCTCGTCGCCGGGATCGACGGCGGTGAGCATGGCCGCGATCATGGCCTCTGTGGCGCCGCACGAAACTGTGATCTCAGTCTCCGGATCGACATCGCGCCCCCACGCCGCGGATTGCTTCTTAGCCACCGCCTGGCGTAACTGCGGCGCTCCCCATGTGGTCGCGTACTGGTTGTATCCGTCGCGAAGCGCGACGGCGGCGGCTTCGACGATCCGCGGATCGGTCTCGAAATCCGGGTAGCCCTGCGCGAAGTTGATGGCACGCTCCGGGCCGTTGAGGGCGTGATTCAATCGCGTCATCTCGCGGATGACGGACTCGGTGAAGCTCTGGGCCTTCAGCGACAGACGGTCAGTGCCCAGGATCGGCCCGTTCGAGTCGTATGTCGGTGCTGGAACACGAGTGACAGCGCTCAGGCATCTCAAGCCCGCGCTCCCAGCGCCCGCAAATGTTGCAGGTCCAACGCGTGCTCGCGAAGAAGTCGAGAACGTCGGAGCGGCTCAGAAGCCCGACCATCTTGCCGTTCTTGATCACCGGCACGCGGCGGATGCGCTCGCCGATGAGCAGCCGGGCCGCTTCGTCGATACCCGTGTCCTCGCTGACCGTGATGACATGTGAGCTCATGATGTCGCGGGCGACCTTGCCCTTCTTCGAAAAGACGTCGACCTCGGAGACGATGCCAGTCACGTGGCCGTCGCTGCCGATCACAGGCGCGCCGGTGATGCGCTTGGAGGCGAGCGTCGTCGCGATCTCGTCGACCGGCGTGTCTTCGCGGAAGGTGATCACGTTTCGCGTCATCACCTCTTTGACCGGGATCATGGGTGGTTAAGCAGTTTAGCCACCGTTTCGAGATTCGCGTTGCCCCCTGTGAGGATCAGACCAGCTCGGTCGCCGCGCAGCTTTTCCGCCATGTGTGCGGCAAGGGGCAGAGCGCCCGTCGGTTCCAGCGCCAGGTGCAGCCGCGTCCAGGCAAGCGCAACGGCGGCGGCGATCTCGTCCTCCGTGACCGTGACGATCTCGTCGACGAGTCCCTGCTCGAACATCACCTCGAAATTGCGCCTGCCGATCGCGGTGGTACGCACTCCGTCGGCCAGCGTTGCGGGCGCCTGTTCGAGGGTCTGGATGCTGCCGGCCTTCCAGCTGCGGTAGGCGTCGTCGGCGGATGCGGGCTCGACACCGACCACGCGGATCGAAGCGGAATGGCTCTTGGCCGAGATTGCCGTGCCCGACAGCAGCCCGCCCCCGCCCACGGGCGTCGCGATCACTTCGAGTCCGGGCTCGCCTTCCAGAAAGTTGTCTTGCAGAAGCTCCAGAGCCGCGGTGCCCTGGCCATGGATGACGTCCCAGTCATCGAACGGGTGCACGAGCGTGAGCTGCCGTTCCGCCATGACTTCGTGAAGGCGCTGCTCGCGATTTGCGAACGTGATGCCCTTCTGGATGACCTCCGCTCCTAGAGCGCGCGTCGCCGCCACCTTGGCGGGATTCGCGTCCTCCGGGATGAGGATCAGAGAGGGAAGGCCGACCGTGCGCGCCGCCAGCGCAACCGCCTGTGCGTGATTGCCCGAGCTGACCGCGATAACGCCATTGGGGCGAGGGCCGCGCTCGATCAGAGACAGCACCGCGTTGAACGCGCCACGGGGCTTGAAAGAGCCGGTGATCTGAAAACATTCGGCCTTCAGGCGCAGCCCCGGAGTCAGGTCGGTGCGAAGCGAAGGCGTATGGCGAACGTTCGGACGGATCCGCTCGGCGGCGGCGCGGACTGCCGCGGCGTGCTCGTCCAGAAATCGGCTCACGCCACGGCTGGTTCTGTTTCAGAGACCCGATCCGGCTTGCGAGCCCGAATGTTCGTGAGCACGATGCCAGTGAGGATCACCACCATGCCGGCGATGATCGGGAGCGTGACCACCTCGCGCAACAGGATGACCCCCCAGATCACGGCGGTCACCGGGACCAACAGCGTCACCCCCGTTGCTCGCACCGGCCCGAGCGTGTTCATGATGTAGAAGTACAGCAGCAAGGCGATCCCGGAGCCGCCAACTCCAAGCGCGACGACCGCGGCCAGCGACGGCAGAGCGACATGGACGCTGGGCAGCGCAGGTCCGGCGAAGGGAATCGAAAAGACAGCTGTGGCGGCAAGCTGCCCAAGGGCCACTTCATAGACGCTGACACCGCGCATCCTCCGGCGCTGATAGAGAGCGTTTACCGCATACGACAGCGACGCGAGCACGACCGCCACGGCGCCCACCGCATTCCCACCAAGGCCCTTGGCCGCCAGGTCGGGCACCACGAGAATTACAACTCCCACGAGCCCGATCAGCACCCCCGCGTAGTTCAACGGGCTCGGGCGGTCGCTGGGGATGACCCAGTAGACGAGCACAGCCGTCCAGAGTGGAGTCGTCGAGTTCAGGATGCTCGCCAGCCCGCTCGAGATCCGCTCCTCGCCCCAGGCGATGGCGGCCCACGGCAGCAGCCCTCCCGTGATCCCCAACAACGCAAACGGTATGAGCCGGCGTCTCCATCCTTCGCCTAACAACGGGCGGCCCATGGCTCGCACGATGAGGGCCAGCGCTGCGCAACCGCTGGCTGAGCGGATGAGCACCAGCGCGGCCGGGCTCATATCGTGGACGGCGACCTTGATGAACAGGAACGAGACACCCCAAATCAGGGCGAGCCCGACAAGGGCCAGGTAGGGCAAGACACGGCGATTGGAATCAGACACGCGTCTGCCAATCGTCGGACGACAGCACAAGGGTCACCGGGCCGTCGTTTTCGATGCTCACACGCATGTCTGCTCCAAAGCTCCCGGTCTGGGTCTCTATTCCGCGTTCTCTAAATCGCTCAGCGAACGCGAGATAGAGTTCCTCGGCACGCTTTGGATCCCCTGCCTTCAGCAGGCTCGGCCGCCGGCCGCGGCTCATATCTGCGAACAGCGTGAACTGGGAAACGATCAGGGCCGAGGCGTTCACATCCTCGAGGCTGAGGTTCATCTTTCCGGCTTGGTCCGCGAAAACGCGCAGGTCGATCACCTTGTCGGCGAGCCTGCGCACAATGGATTCATCGTCATCTGATCCGGCACCCACCAACAACACAAAGCCCGGGCCGATGGTTGCAGTCTGCTGTGTGCCCGCCTCCTTCCAGGTCACCGACCCGGAGGCGACACGCTGCGCGACGATCCTCAAGCCCTAGTCGATCTTCGGGCCGAAATGGGGCTCGGCGTGAACCAGTGAGTCGATGTAGCGGAAGCGCTCGTAGCGGTGCTGAAGCAGCTCTTCAGCCGGTTGGGCCAGCAGCGGCTGCAGGTGCCGGTACAGAGCCTCGTCAAGCGCGCGTGCCGTGGCGTCGTAATCGAGGTGCGCCCCGCCTTCCGGCTCAGTAATGACCTCCTCCACGACACCCATTGCCAGCAGGTCGCGGGAGGTGAGCTGCAGCTGCTCCGCGGCCTCGACCTTGCGGGCGTTGTCGCGCCACACGATCGATGCGGCGGCTTCGGGCGACGCGACGGAGTAGATCGAGTTCTCCAGCATGATCACTCTGTCGGCGACACCCATGCCCAGGGCGCCGCCGCTCCCGCCTTCGCCGATCACGGCCGCGACGATCGGCACCGGCACCCGAAACCACTCCATGATCGCGCGCGCGATTGCAGCCGCAATTCCTCGCTCCTCGGCGCCCGCACCAGGGTAGGCGCCGGGCGTGTCGATCAAGCAGATGATCGGGAAGCCGAACTTGGCGGCGTGATGCGCGAGCCGCAGCGCCTTGCGATATCCCTCCGGGTGCATCATTCCCCAGTTCCGCGCCACCCGGTCCTTGAGGCTTCGCCCCTTCTGATGACCGAGGAACATCGTCGTGCGACCGTGCCACGTGCCGACGCCCCCGACCAGCGCGGGGTCATCAGCCGCGAGGCGGTCTCCGTGCAGCTCGAGGAAATCGGGCGCGAGACGCCGGATGTAGTCGAGCGAATACGGCCGGTTGGCGTGACGAGCGAGCTCGACGACCTGCCAGACGGTCAGAGTCGTCGCATCCGGCCTCCGGCCGTGCCTGGTCATGGATACATCTCCAGCAAATGAGCCAGCAGACGGCGCAGCTCTGTGCGCGGTACGACCATGTCGACCTGGCCATGCGCCAGCTGGAACTCGGCGCTCTGAAAGCCTGGCGGCAGGTCGGCGTAGGTCGCCTGCTTGATCACGCGAGGCCCGGTGAAGCCGATGGCCGCGCCAGGCTCGGCGATGTTGATATCGGCGAGCAGCGCAAGCGATGCTGCGGTGCCGCCGAATGTGGGATCGGTGAGCACCGAAAAGTACGCGACGCCCGCGGCGTGCAGGCGACCAACGGCCGCGTTGACCTTGGCCAGCTGCATGAGGGCCAGCACACCCTCCTGCATGCGAGCGCCGCCTGATGCGGCGATGAGAACGTAAGGCAGGCCCGACGCCGCGGCCTGCTCCATGCCTCGCGCAAGGCGCTCGCCGGCGACGATCGACAACGTGCCGCCGACAAAGCGGAAGTCGAAGGTGGCCAGCCAGATCGTGCGGCCGCCAAGGGTGCACGTGCCGGTGCGCACAGCCTCGTTCAAGCCTTCCTCGGTCAGCTGATCGATGGTCGCCTGGTACGGCTTGGGAACCTTCCAGTTGAGGAGGTCGTGCGATCGCACGTCGCCCCAGCGCTCCTTCCAGGAACCGCGATCGGCGACCAGCGCGATCCAGGCGTCGGCTCCCAATCGGAAATGGTGGCCGCAGTCGCATACGTACCCGTGCTTCCGAAGCACGTCGGAATCCAGGGCCACTCCACACCCCGGACAGTTGGTCGGCAGCGGGATCGGGGGGAGCTTCCCGCCCGCGACCCGGATCTCCGTATGCGTCTTGGCCAGCTCCATCAGAGGGAAAGGCCTCCGTCGACAGCAATCACCTGGCCGGTGATGAATCCGGCCCGCTCTGAGCACAGAAAGGCGACCGCCGCGGCAACCTCCTCGGCGGTACCCTCGCGCTTGATGGGCGTCATCTTGACCAACTCTCCCACCATCTCATTCGTGAGCGAGCCCGACGTCAGCTCCGTGCGCACGTAGCCGGGCGCGACCGCATTGCACGTGATATTCCGCGACCCGTACTCGCGCGCGATCGATTTCGTGAACCCGATCAGCCCCGCTTTCGCTGCGGCGTAGTTGGACTGGCCCGCGTTTCCTGTCAGGCCCACGATGGACGAGATATTGACGATGCGGCCCCATCGCGCGCGCATCATGCCGCTCATGATGGCGGCTTTGGTGGTGGCGAAGGCGGAAAGCAGATCGGTCCGGATGAGCTCTTCCCAGTCTGGCGGCGACATCTGGATCAGCAGCTTGTCCCGCACGGCACCCGCGTTGTTGACGAGCACGTCAACGCGTCCAATCGCCTTCACCATCGCCTCGACCTGCGCCGGATCGCCGACATCCGCCTGGTGGGCGGTCGCGCCGGCCAGCGACGCAGCGGTCTCCTCGGCGGCCGCCTTGTCCGTGCGGTAGTTCACGACCACCTTCGCGCCCATTCCCGCCAGCGCCTGGCTGATGGCGCGCCCGATGCCCTTGCCACCGCCCGTGACGAGGGCAGTCTTGCCTTCAAGATCCTGCGTCATGCTGTGGCGGGACTGTCGGCGAAATCTATGAACAGCTCCTCAGCGTTCCACGTATCGACGCCGGGTATGTGCTTCGCGGCCAGGCTCGCCAGCACGCGGCCCGGACCCAGCTCGACGACGGTCCGGACCTTCATCGCCCGCATCGAAACCATGGTCCGCGCCCAGTCCACCTGGCGCAGCATCTGCTGCCGAAGCTCGTCCTGCAGCGCGGCCACAGTGCGCATCGCCTCGCCCGATGCGTTCGCCAGCACAGGGATCGAGGGCGCCGTGAACTGCAGCCTGTCGACCACCTTGCGGAATGCCGCGGCGGCGCCTGCCATGAGCGGCGAGTGAGCCGGTAGGGGAATGGTCAGGATGAGCGCGCGGCGCGCCCCTGCCGCAAGCGCGAGGCTTTCGGCCTCCACCACGGCGGCCGTCTCTCCCGAGAGGACGAACTGGACGTCTGCGTTTCGGTTCGCCACCCAGAGCCTGCCTTTCGCCGAGGCCTGCTCACGGATCGATTCCACCTGCGCCTCATCGAGGCCGACGATGGCGATCATGCCGCCGGGTTGCTCGCCCGCCGCCTGGGCCATGATGCGGCCGCGTTCCTTGACCAGCAGCAGCGCCGTCTCCCACGGGATCGCGCCGGCCGCCGCCAGCGAAGCGATCTCGCCGAGGCTGTGGCCGGCGGTGACGCTGACGTTCTCGAAACCGTAGCTCTCGCGCCATACCTCGTAGGCCGCCCAGCACACGGTCATGACGCACGGCTGGATGACCTCGGTTCGGTTCAGCTCCTCGACCGGGCCTTCGAAGCACAACTTGCGCACCGGCATCTGGAGGACCTCTTCGGCTCGTTCGAAGACCCGGCGGGCGGCCGGGTAGCGGTCGTGCAGGTTCAGCCCCATGCCAGGCTTCTGCACTCCCTGGCCGGGAAAAAGCAACGCGATCGGGCCGGTTAGATCGATCACTGGCTCACCCTTACACCCAGGTCATCAAGCACGCCCCCCACGTCAGCCCCGAGCCGAAGCCGGCGAGCAGGACGTGGTCGCCACTCTTGACGCGTCCCTTGCGGATTGCTTCCTCCAGTGCCAGCGGAATCGAGGCGCTGGAGGTGTTGCCGTACTCGTCGATGTTGATCGCGACGCGCTCCAGGGGAAGACCGATGCGCCTCGCTGCGGCATCGATGATGCGGAAGTTGGCCTGGTGTGGAACCCAGAGGTCGATGTCGTCCAGCGCGATGCCCGCTGTGCTGCAGACCTCGTTCGCCTGGCGGATGAAGATGTCGACTGCGAACTTGAACACGTCGGGGCCGACCATCTCGATGAATGGCGTCGCGTCCTTTGCCGCATACGCTCCTTTCTCGACGTTGCCGCAGGTGACCTGGGCGTAGCCGCGCCCGTCAGAGCCCAGGCACCAGCTCCTGAAGCCGGCGCCCGTAGGAGCCGGCCGGACCACCGCCGCTCCGGCGCCGTCGCCGAAGATCACCGCCGTCCCGCGATCTGAGTAGTTGAGCATTCGGGAAAGCACCTCGGCGCCGATCACCAGCACGTTGTCCGCGCGTTCGGTTGCGATGTAGCTGTCGGCGATCGAGAGCGCGTAGACGAAGCTCGAGCACGCCGCGAGCGTGTCCCACGCGACAGCGCCGGGAGCGTTGAGCTCGTTCTGGACCCGGCAGGCGACCGATGGAAAAGGACCATCCGGGGAGGACGTGCCGACCAGGATCATGTCGAGGTCCTCGGCCGACATGTCGGCGGCGTCGAGCGCGCCGCGGGCTGCCCTGGTGGCCAGATCGAACGTGGTGGTCCCGGGCTCGGCGATGTGCCGCTTGTGGATCCCGGTGCGCTCCGTGATCCATTTGTCCGACGTATCCATCATCTTTTCGAGGTCGAAGTTGGTGATGATCTTCTCGGGCGCATAAACGCCCATCCCGGCGATGGCGCTGGGTCGGCCCTTGGCCTTGAACGAGCGCAGGGGCACTGCATCCGACCGCGTGCGATACGCGTTGGTGATGGCCACGGGGGTTACGCCTCCAACCGCTCGGCGGTTTTCTGCTCCAGGAACTTCCACAGGTCGCCGATGACCTTCATCTTTTCGAGCTCCTCTTCAGACAGCTCGACGTCGTACTTGTCCTCGATGGCGGCGATGAGCTCGACCAGGTCGAGCGAATCGGCGGCGAGGTCACGCTGGAAGCTCTTGTCCATCTGCACCTGGTCGGGCTCGATGCCGAGAATTTCGGCGGCGAGCTCCTGAAGCTCTTTGAAGTCGAGCTGGCTTGCCATCGGCAATCCTCCTCAGTTGGCCTCTGGGGCCTTGATCACGAGGCTCGCGTTGTGGCCGCCGAAGCCGAACGAGTTCGACAGGGCCACCTTTACGTCCGCCTTGCGCGCCTTGTTGGGCACGAAGTCGAGGTCACACTCCGGGTCGGGGTCGTCGAGGTTGATGGTCGGCGGCAGCAGGCCGCGATCCAGCGCGAGGATGCACGCAGCAGCCTCGATTGCGCCGGCGGCGCCGAGCAGGTGGCCGTGGACCGACTTGGTCGAGCTCACGGCCAGCTTGTAGGCGTGGTCACCGAAGACCGCCTTGATGGCTTTGGTCTCGGCGACATCGCCGAGCTTCGTGGATGTTCCGTGTGCGTTGACGTAACCGACGTCGGTCAGATCGACCCCGCTCTTCTGGAGCGCTTTCCGCATGGCGCGGATCGCGCCCTTGCCCTCAGGGTGAGGCGCGGTGAAGTGGTACATGTCGGCGCTCGCGCCGTAGCCCGAGATCTCCGCCAGGACGCGAGCACCCCGCGCGTTGGCGTGATCCATGTCCTCGAGCACCAGCATCACGGAGCCTTCGCTCATGACGAACCCGTCTCGGCCGAGGTCGAACGGCCGGCACGCTTTCTCCGGTTCGTCATTCCGCTCGCTCGTGGCCTTGATCTGGCAGAAGGCGCCCATCGTCAGCGGGGTGATCGTCGCCTCAGAGCCTCCGGCCAGCATCGCCACGGCGTCGCCGCGCTTGATGATCTCCGACGCCTCGCCGATGCCATGGGAACCTGACGCGCACGCGCTGACGATGGCGTAGTTCGGCCCACCTGCATGCGTGTGGATGGCGACGATCCCCGCCGCCATGTCCGCGATCATCATCGGCACGGTGAAGGGGCTGATGCGCTTCGGCCCGCGCTCCATGAGAGCCGTATGGCTCTTTTCGATCTCCTCCATGCCCCCGATGCCCGAGCTCACGATCACGCCCACGTCGTCGGGATCCATCTCACCAGGCTCGAGACCCGCCTGGGCCAGAGCCTGCTTGGAGGCGGCTAGCGCGAACTGGCAGTACCGCCCGATGTGACGGGCGGTCTTGCGGTCCATGTACTCCTCGGCGTTGAAGCCCTTGACCTCCCCCGCGATCTTGGTGTCGAAGTTCGTGGTGTCGAAGTGGGTGATGCGCCCGATGCCGGAAACCCCCTCGACCAGGTTCGACCACACGGCCTCGACGTCGTTGCCGATCGGCGTGATGAAGCCCATGCCGGTCACAGCGACACGTCGACCGTTGGAGCTGGATTTGGCGGGCACGTCAATGAGGATACGGACGTGGCGGCCTACTCACATCGTCACGGTGTGGGAAAACGAGCGACGGGGTTTGGACTTTGTGTCCAATCCCGGTTCAGATCAGCTTCCGCAAATCCAGAGCCAGCTGGAGGCGGAGGCGAATGGCGGGGGTATCGAGATCGCCTCCCAGGAGCTCGCGAAGCTTGTCCAGCCGGTAGAGGACGGTGTGCCGGTGAAGGTTGAGCTCGGCGGCGGCGTCCTTGACCGATCCGCGCGAGAGGTAGGCCTCGAGGGTTTCCAGCAGCTGCTCGCGGTTGCGGGTCCGTGGATCGAGCAACGGGCCGAGGCTGTGCGCGACAAAGCGCTCCGCAAGCCGCGGATTCTGGGCAAGAACCAGGTGCGGGATAACCTCGTCATGCCCGTGCGCGATCGCGTCGGGCCGCAGCTTTCGGCCGGCTTCGATCGCCTGCTGGGCCTCGAGGTAGGACCGGGAGATGCCCCGCAGGCCGGCGTGATAGCCGCCGATGCCGGCACGAACCCGCGCTCGTGCAGAGCCGGATCGGTTGACCGCCTCCTTGTGCAGCTGGGTCACGAACTGGCGGGCGCCTTCGACGTCCGCGGCAGACTCGGCGGGCCAGAGGGTGACCAGCGTCGACGGATCGGTCACGTGATGGATCGCGCCGCGCGGAACGTCGAGCGAGGCGGCAACCTCTCCCAGCGCTTCGCCGCCCCGGGCGCCGTCATGGTTACCCACCACCAGCTTCGACACCGCGGCCACGTAGCCGGTGGCCGCGATGGGCATGTTGAGCGCAAGCGCCTGCTTCTGCAGCTCCAGGTCAGAGTCGAAGTTGTCGCTGATCAGCGCGTGAAACAGACGCGCTCGCGCGCGGGTCCCGCGCTGCAAGTGCTGCTCGCGCGCGTGCAGGTACGTCTTGGTGACCTCGGCCGCCACCTGGTCGAGCGCGGCGAAAACATAGTTGGCCGTGATCATGATCGCCTCGGGCGTGGCCTCCGGATGCCCACGCCACGCGCGCAGGATCGCGTCCCAGGCAACCCGTGCCGCGATGCGATAGGCGGCGAGGATGGGCTCGACCGACTGGCTGCTGCGCGCCTGGAGGATGCCCAGCTGGGCGACGCGACGCAGCTCTTCCGGGGTGGCTGGGCGCGCTTCCCGGGCTGTCGCGAGGAAGAGATCGAGGCCCGCCTCACACGCCTTGGCGATCGCTTCACGCTGCGGCGGAACGCCGGTGGAGTCGTCCCAGTGGACGACGGCCACGACCGCGCGCGCCATGTGACGCGCAAGGCCCGCCCGGCGGCGCTCGAGCTCAGCCATGAGCGCCGGCGGCAGCTGAGGGGCTGGTTTGGACTTCGGGGCCACCTTGGCGGCCGCCCTGGCCATGGCTTGACTATACGGCGG
>Ga0209236_1002078_pt1 | contig 12204 bp, 8 predicted proteins | sample GraSoi013_1_40cm_FD_185819 | JGI IMG/M metagenome (GOLD analysis project Ga0209236, IMG submission 185819) | Grasslands soil microbial communities from the Angelo Coastal Reserve, California, USA - Sample 09_27_2013_1_40cm (SPAdes) (version 2) | ecosystem: Environmental > Terrestrial > Soil >... | reverse complement strand
TCGATAGTGGACGGTGGTTGCAGGCTGTGCATCCGGCTGGATCCCACCGCCTTGGGTGCCCCCCTTGGTCACCGGCAATCCGGCTGGAAACGCCGCCACAGGATCTTGTTGGTATGGGAAAGGCGACGGGGTGATCACATAGGTCGAAAACAGCGGATTGACCGTGCGGCAGCAATAGCCGATGTTGTCGAGAAGGCTGTATGCCATGCCGGCCCCCAACCGAATACTCGTCCTGCCCTTGCCAAATGGATCCCAGGCCACGCCCGCACGTGGGCCAAACAGCCATTTCTCGGTGTTCTTCGCCAACAAACTATCACCGATCACCGGTTCCGTCAGCAGAACGCCGCCGGGTCCAGGAACGAGATTGGAGGCGTTGTGAAATTTGTTGTGGTAGCCATTCGAGAACTCGTGCCGCAAACCCAGACTCAGGGTCAGGTTCGGCCGAAGCTTAATCGAGTCTTGTACGAACCAGGCGCCCAGCCACGAGCGCCACGGCATCACACCTTGGTTGAGCTGAATCGAGAGTTGCGAGGGCGTTCCTTCCAAGAAGGTTTCGAGGTTCGGAAAGATGGCCTGTCCCCAAGTGAGATTGAACTCCGTATTCTGGAGCCTCTCGAACCAGACTCCGGTTTTCAACGAATGGATGCCCCGGCTGATCTGAAGTTGATCCTCGTACGTGAAGAGGTTGGTGACTTCGCTCTGGTCGCTGCCGTTGCCCGGCCCGGAACCCGCAACCGACAGCGCTGTAGCACCTCCTGCGGCGCCGCCGCCGATCTTGATCTGACCGATCGGCAATCCCTTCACGAACGGCTCGACGCCCGACGGCCGTATCGATAGCGGCAGCATGACGCCATAATGAACTCGCGACAGACCTGCCGTGAAATCGTTCACGACGCTGGGGGAGATAACGTGGAGTTCCGATAACGTCAGAATCTGGGTCTTCTGCCTGAGCAGGTTCAAGCTGAAAGGATTCTGTCCCGGCGTTGTGCTGTCGCCATCGTCGATGGTGTAGGCGCCCCTGAGGGTATCCCTGTTCGAAAACGAATGGTCGAGCCGTGCGATGCCGAAGTCTTCCCGGATGGCGTTGTTCGGATTGCTGAAGGCGCGTGCCGTCCCTGTGGGCAATCCATTCTGGAGCAGTTCACCTCCGTTAGGTGCCGGCCACAGGTTGAAATATGGCGCCACTCCGCGCCCCAGATTCACATTGATCCGGCCCGATTGAGGACACACATTCGGTGCCGGACTGACGATGTTGCACGGCAGGAAGCCTTGCCGAGCCTCGGCATCGGGCACGACCGCGACCCTGCTCAGCCCGAGGCGTTGCTGGAATCCTTCGTAATTCCCGAAAATGAAAGTCCGGTCTTTGCTGATTGGACCGCCGGCCGAACCACCGAACTGATTTCGCTTGAATGGTGGAATCGCGTCCTGATCAAAAAAGTTTCGGGCATCCAGCGCGCTGTTACGCAAGAACTCAAACACGGTGCCATGAAACGAATTCGTTCCAGATTTCGTGACAACTGCCACTTGACCGCCGACGCGATGGCCGGCTTCAGCGGACTCGATACTGGGCACGACGTTGAACTCGCGTACCGCATCGATTCCAAGCAACTGCCCGCTGACACCGCCCGGAGTCGAACTCTCGGCGTTGCTGCCTCCCGGATATTCGACCCCGTTCCATAAGAAGATGTTGTGGCCGGGGCGCTGTCCCGCGATCGCAAAGTTGTTGCCGGGGCCTGAACTGCCGGACGCTTCACCCTTCACGGCCGTGGTGTTCACTGTTGCCGGGTTCAGTGTGATGAGATCGTCGACACTCCGGCCATTGAGCGGAAGATCCTTGACTTCGCGTTCCCCGACGACTCCCGCAACCTGTGCCGACGAGATGTCCACCAGGGGCGCTTCGCTGGTGACCGTCTTTTGTTCCGTGATTTCGCCTGCCTCGAGGACCGTGTTGAGGGTCAACTGCTGGCCTACAACCAGGTTGATGCCCTCGTGCACGCTTGTCTTGAATCCTGGTCGAACAACTTGCACGCGGTATCGTCCGGGCGGCAGATTCGGGATGACGTAAATACCAGACTCGCCCGTGATCGCGGTGCGCTGGAGGTTTGTCTCCGTGTTGGTGGCCGTAACACTTGCTTCGGGAATGACGGCTCGCTTCGAGTCCGTCACCAATCCCTGAATGGTTGCTCCTGTGCCCTGCGCCTTGGCAATTGCAACGAGCGTTAGTAAGCAAACCAATACCTGTGCGAGGCGTTTCGCTATCACCATCTCCTCCGTCTTGTATTTGACCAGTCTGACCGGAGCTTTGCACAAAAACAAAAAGGAAGCAAAAATTCTCTATCATGACGATATGAGGGAACTCGAGACACTTTTGGGCCTGGTCCTCGCAGCGACGATCCTGGCCGCGTTGGCACGCCGCTCTGCGGCCTACCCTCGGGAGCGGCTTGATTATTTCGTGGGCCGGCATGCGGGGGATTCTCTCTCTCGCTGCGGCAATGGCGCTCCCGCCGGTCTTTCCGTATCGCGACCTGATCGTGCTCACGGCGTTCTCCGTCGTCGTCGGCACGCTGTTGATTCAAGGACTGACCCTCAAGCCTCCCTTACGCGCGCTCGATTTGCACGACGATGATCCTGTCGGCCGCGAACTGAGTGCAGCGCGTGAACGCGCGTTGCGTGCCGGACTCGCGACGTTCGAGCACGACCGATCACCGGTTGCGGACACAATCCGGGAGGAGTTCACAACGCGTCTGGTACCCGCCCGCCGCGGAAGAGTCGGCGCCAGACACTCCGCGCACGCCGCAATACATCATGCTGCCCTTCAGGCGGCCCGCCAAGCCGTTCTCGCCATGCGTGCCAACGACGAGATCGGCGACGATGCCTTTCATTTAATGGAGGAGGAATTAGACCGGCTCGAAATGGCAGCCGGTAGTGAGCCTGAGTGAAATCCGGCGAGATCGGACCAACCGTGCGCTGAGCAAAGCGGGAAATGCCCCAACGGGCAACAAGAACGGCGCCACACTGCAACTTTTACAAGTTTTTTGCCCCGAAGTGTATTTTCCCACCCCTCTCGCCGATCTTATGTTTAGAGGGACATTTTGGGGCGTGCACGTCGACGACTGGTCACTCCAGTTGCGCTGGTGCCGGTCGTGACCAGCGAGCGCACGTTGAGGGAATGTATTGGCCGCTATCGATGGAGGTTAACGAGTCAATTTTAATTTAGCGAATCAGCGAAAGTAAGGAGACGGGAACACGATCCTTGCCATGGATTCAATCGCTGCAGCAACCAATCCTGACAGCGTTGAGGCACTCAGGGAAGAGCGTACGGCTTCCAGTCGATCGGACGTCGTGCAAGCGGGCTGGCCAAACATCAAATCGTTCTTCTCAAGGAAACTGCCATGGCAACCGATGCTCGAACAAGAAGTAGAAATAGAACCGCAAAAGAATCAGAACGACCTGCCCACAGGGGAACCGTCCTAGGACCACCAAACATCCTGTCGTTTTCTCTCGTCCTGAATCTGGGACTCGTTCTCGCCGTGTTCTCATCACGCGCGCCAGAAATCGGAGACGTCAATTGACCGGACCAAATCTGCCTTTGGAAGACGTTCTCCATGAATTGATCGGTACAGAGGCCGAGGCCAGCTACGCTGTGCTCATGAAGTGGCGCAGACGCTATCCGCAACATAGCAATGCCTTGGCGGATTTTTTCGCGATATGGGGGGTTGAGGACTTTAAGGCCGAAGTGCGCGGGGGTATCGCAGAACGGCCGCCGGCGGCCGCAGCCAAGGAGTATGCGCTGGAAGAAATGCGCAGGCGAGGCCGCATACCTCCGATGGATAACGTCGAACCGCTCGAAGCATTCGATCGGCTGGTGCTGACGGCGATCGACCAACTTGGCGGCCAAGGCCACAGCGTGAACATCACCGCAAAAGTTGCCGAAATGACGGGCACCTGCGTCCTGCCCGCCCCAATTCTCGTGTCGGTGAGCAGCCTCGAAAAACGCGCGCTGGTTTGGTCGCGGTTCGCACGCCGCAGGACCGGTCTTGATCGCAACGGCACGCAATATTTCACCATCGCCCTGGCAGGCGGACGCGCACTGGGAAAGTCGGATGTGCTCAAACCGCGCAAACGAAGAGTCGTCACTCCGGCGCCGGCCTTCGACACGTGCGTGATCCTGCGAGAAATGATACTGTCAGAACCCAAGCCGAGCTACGACGCCGTGATCCGATGGTGCGGCCGCTATCCGCAATACAGCGAGCACCTGGCCAGCTTTTTCGTGACCTGGGCCGTCCAGTGCATCCGTGGCGGCGAGCCGCAGCAACTTATAGTTCTGGAAGACGAGGAACGGCTTGAGGGCGGCTTCGAGTTCCCAGGAGCCGACGACCATGCTCTGAAGATTTTGCGCCGCCAGGGCCGATTAATGCCTCCGCCCCGAATAAAATCACTCGAACCATTCGACCGGCTCGTTCTGAGTGCCGTGTACGAGCTTCGCGGTGAAGGCCAACTTTCGGATATCAACGACAAGGTCACTCGAGCGACCAGGGTCCGCGTCCTTCCCGTCTCCACCTCCGTTTCGCTTAGCCGCCTGGAAAAGCTCGGTCTCGTTGCGCCGTCGTATGCGGTTCGTGAAACATATTTCAAGATCACGATCGGTGGTAAATGCGCGCTGGCTAAGACCAGGTGTCGCCTTGAACCGGAGGTCAAAACCTGACGCACCTCTTGGCCCGTTTCAATAAGGAGACCAGACGATAAGCGCAAATCTGTCGGTACAAAGCTCATCCAGTGCTTGCGTCGAGCGCGTCGAGGGGCCGCCGCCGGGTAGACCGATCTCCGGTAAATCGCCTTTTGCCCGTATCAAACGCCCTTGTTTGGCCAAACGGTCCAATATCGACTCGTCCTCCCGAAGGGAGTCAGTGCCGCGACAGTTCGCCCCCGATCGGTTACCCGGGGTCTTGCACCGGCCTCCACCCGGCGCAGATACACGCTCAGATTCTGTCTCAGTTCAAATTACGGCACTCCTGGGCCGCGGGGGAATGGCGAGGTATACCGCGCGCGCGACACGAAGCTGAAGCGTGATGTCGCGATCAAAATCCTGCCGGAGGAGTTCTCGCGTGATCCGGACCGGGTGAGCCGGTTCCAGCGCGAAGCCGAAGTTCTGGCCTCGCTGGACTATGTTTCATACTGCACCCCAGTTAATGAAGTTTGTTGAAAGAGGTTTGGCTGAGCTTCGACGACTTTGATTCTCAAACCTTTGCGTCTTCCGCAACGGACATAGATCGCCTGAAGCTCGCCGCGCTTTACACGCTGCAACACGGTTTGACGCGAGACTCCCAGTTTCCTTCTGGCGTCGATCATGGGCAGGTAACCTGGCGGCGCTTGTTCCACAAAACGCGCGCGGAGCTCCTCGGTCATGCGAATGCGCCACGGAGCGCCCGGAGTGATCTGCTCGCCGGCGATGAAACCCGTATTGAGCCAGCGGTGAAGCGTCGACGGCACGACGCCGAGAATCTCGGCTGCTTTTTGGACGGTGACTAGCTCGCCTTCCGATACATCGGCTTGAGACTGATAGCGGTCGATTTTGTGATAGCGTCGCAGATTGCCGACATGCCCTGCCGTGAAGCGTTGGCCCGTTGCCGTTTTCCGACCTTGCCGATTGAGAATGCCAGCGATGAGATCATCCGGGTATAGCTTTGCCAGACGCGCGAGAAGCTCGATCGTGTCTTCATCTGTATGCAGACCTGGAGGAGCGTGATGCGGCAGCGGAATCTCGAGTGGCGTCATTGCGCCACCTTTCCACCGCAGGCGCACTTGCGCATGCGGCGGAGTCTTCGCTACCGAGATGATGACTTCCTCCAGCAGAGTGCGCAGCAGTTCTTTGCGGTCGCGATCCGTGGTCGTGGGCGCAGTCCAGACTTGGCGAAGATCCACACCCAACGTGCGAAGGCGCTCGATCTCACCCGGACTGGGACGACGCGCGTGATACTGTTCGCGGCGACGGAGTTCATTTTCTGCGGCAGCTAGATCGCGTAGCCGGTTCGCCCACTCCGCTTCCAATCCGCGAGTGACCAGACGATGCTCCGGTTCTACGACCCGGTAACGGCGCTCCGCGCGTTCAGCTTCGTAGCGGGCGCGTTCGACCTCCAGCCGCCACTGTCGCAGCGCCGCATCGCGATCTGCCTCGAGCTGTTCCCAGGCGAGTAACGACGCTTCTACTGCCGCTGGAGTGATGGCCTCCAGAAACGCGTCGGCCACGGCCTTGTCGACGCCGACGGCGCCGACCTGGAAACAATAATGGCCTCCACCGTCGCCAAGGTCGTTCGCCGAACATCGATAGCCGGGCGTTGCCTTATCACCACGGTAATACGTGAACAGGCCACGACCGCAGTGACCACAAGTGACGATACCTTGCAACAGAGCACTGCCTTCTCTCACGGCTCCTCCAGACTGCTGTCGTTCAGCACGGGCGTTGCTCCGGATACGTTCCTGATTGGCTTGAAACGTTGGCCAATCCAGAAACCCTACGTGATGGTCATGGATTAAGACCCGCCATTCCTTCATCGGCAAGCGGCGGCTTCGCTTCCGCACGGCGCCTTGTTCATCGATGTATTGTTCTGAATGGTTTCTTCCATACACGTAGGCGCCTGCGTAAACGGGATTGGTAACTAGCTGATGGATCGACTGACGGACGCGTCAAAGTTCTCGACTTCGGATTGGCGAAGGCGTTCGCGTCCATGACGGACACGAATCTATCGAATTCGCCGACCATGATGTCCGGGTCCATGCCGGGAGTGATTTTGGGTACTGCGGCCTACATGACGCCGGAGCAAGCGAAAGGGCGGAATGTGGACAGGCGCGCCGACGTATGGGCATTCGGCGTGGTCCTTTATGAAATGCTGACGGGCCGGATGCTGTTTTCGGGTGAAACCGCCCCCGAGACCATGGCCGCCGTAATGATGAAGGAGCCGGACTGGACGGCGCTGCCATCCAAAACTCCGGCACGAGTGCTGTGGTTGTTGCGCCGTTGTTTGACTAAGGAACCGCGCAATCGTTTACGCGATATCGGAGAGGCCCGCATTGCGGTTGAAGAAGCTCAGACCGGGCCGGTAGCGGATGCCGCGGTTCCACAGCCGTCGCGGCGCAGATCGAAGGTTTTGCTTGGGATCGCGGCAGTTCTTTGCTTGGTGGCGGTCTTCTGGCTTGGTGCGCTTTCGGCTTTGTACTTCAACCGCACCACGCCGCCTGCGCCGCCTGAAATCCGCGTTGAGGTGAACACGTCTTCAACTGACGATCCGTTTTCCTTCGCCATTTCGCCCGATGGCCGGCAGCTGGTGTTTTCGGCATCGAACGAAGGCAAATCTCAACTCTGGGCCCGGTCATTGGATTCGCTCGCCGCACAGCCACTGGCGGGGACGGAAGGAGGAACCTCTCCGTTCTGGTCGCCCCACAGCGCGTCTGTAGGATTTTTTGCGGACGGCAAACTGAAACGCATCGACGTCGTGGGCGGCGCGCCCCAGGTGCTGGCCAACGCCGCTGCTGTGGGACGGGGAGGCGCCTGGAATCGAGACGGAACTATCCTGTTCGCTCCCAATCCAGGGTGGTCCTGCCCAGGGTGTCTACGCCGGTTCGCTCGATGGAAGCCCGTCCAAGCGCCTCGCTAGTGTGGATGCCGCAGCGGTGGTGTCCCCTTCAGGCTTCCTGCTCTTTGCGCGCCAGACCACGTTATTTGCTCAAACCTTCGATTTCCAGAGACAAGAACTTTCCGGCAATCCGTTTCCGGTGGCCGAACAAGCGGCCGTAAACGCGGCGACAAACGCCGCTGGGTTTTCCGCCATTTCGGGCATCGTGGCTTACCGGACCGGCGCGGCCGGCGCGGCCCGGCAGCTGACCTGGCTGGATCGATCTGGCAAAAGCGTGGGCGCTATTGGCGCTTCCGACACCGCCGGCTTGAACGGCGTAGAACTGACGCCGGATGGGAAGCGCGTCGCGGTCGGTCGAACAGTCAACGGTAATCCGGACGTCTGGCTGATCGATGCCGCGCGGGGTGTACCGACGCGGTTCACCTTCGATGCCGCGAACGATGCGCAGCCCCTCTGGTCGCCCGATGGCAGCCACGTCGTGTTCCAATCCAATCGAAAAAGCGGCTTCAACCTGTACTGGAAATTGTCGAGCGGCGCCGGCGCCGATGAGCTGCTGTTGGAATCGGATCAGGTCAAAGCTCCAGCTGATTGGTCCTCCGATGGACGTTTTCTGCTGTTCCGCAGCATCGATCCATCGCTGCCTGCTAACGCCACAATCTCTCACTACCGCATCCTGTCTCGAATCGGCGCGGGCGGAATGGGTGAAGTGTATCTCGCGCAAGACACGAAACTCGGGCGCAATGTCGCGCTGAAGATACTGCCTGCCGCAGTCGCAGCTAATCCGGAACGCATGCGCCGTCTCGTACAAGAAGCGAAGGCTGCGGCGGCGTTAAATCATCCGAACATCGCGCATATCTACGAGATTGGTGAAGCCGCCGGAGTGAACTTCATCGCGATGGAGTTCATTGATGGTCAGACGCTCGGCCGATACATTCACGGAGAGCGAGTCGGTCTGCCCAAGCTTCTGCGCCATTTGCAGCACGTTGCCGAAGGACTGGCCAAGGCTCACGCGGCGGGCATCGTTCATCGCGATCTCAAGCCGGGTTGCTGCAACGCGGCGACAGCCTGATGGTCGGCGCGGAGTTGATCGACGTGCGCGATAACAAGCAGATCTGGGGCGAGCAGTACAACCGCAAGCTCGCCGATGCGCTCGCGGTGCAGCAAGAGATCTCTCGCGAGATTTCCGGGCGGCTGCGCACCAAGCTGACTGGCGAAGAGCAAAAGCAACTCAGCCGGCGCGAGACCACTAATGCAGAGGCCTATCAGTTCCATCTCAAGGGCCGTTACTATTGGAACCGCCGGACCGCCGACGGACTGAAGAAAGCAATCGAGCAGTTTCAGCAAGCGGTCGGTAAAGACCCGGCTTATGCACTTGCCTACGCAGGACTGGCCGACTGTTATGCATTGCTCGAAGAATACGCCGGTACCCCTTCGAGTCAGACGCTGCCAAAGGCCAGGGCCGCGGCTTTGCGCGCCCTCCAGATTGACGACTCGCTGGCGGAAGCGCACACGTCACTCGGATACATCAATGAGCATTCGTGGCAGTTCGCTGAAGCTGAAAAAGAATTCAAACGCGCGATCGAACTCAACCCGAGTTATCCGACCGGACACCATTGGTACAGCACCCATCTCCGCATGCTCGGGCGGCTTGACGAATCGATGGCGGAAATCCAGCGCGCGCAACAACTCGATCCTCTTTCGCCCATCATCGGCGTAAACGTCGGAAATATCCGCATCGTAAAGGGCGATCTCGATGCGGCCGTTGAAGAGCTCAAGAAGACCATCGAGCTCGATCTGAACTTTGCTGTAGGACGTAGCTTCCTGGGCCTGGCCTATTTGAAACAGGGGCATGAGCAGGAAGCGATCGCCTCGCTGCAGAAGGGGGTCGAATTGTCCGACAAATCGAGCGAGCAACTGAGCTTTCTCGGATACGGTTACGGCGCCGTGGGGAAGCGCGCTGAGGCCATAGCGATACTGAGAGAACTGGAAGACAGGCACTCCAAACGAGAGTCGCCCGCGATCTTTCCAGCAGCGGTATACGCGGGCCTCAGGGAAAAGGATCAGGCGTTCGCCTGGCTCGAAAGAGATTTTCAGAATCGGACCGGCATGTTAGTCTTCATCGCCTATTACCCGAACTACGAAACGCTTCGGGACGACCCACGCTACACCGACTTGCTCCGTCGCATGGGGCTCAGGCCCTGAATGGGCGCACTACCAAATCTCGGAGATATTGAAGACGAAACCCGGCAAGACCGGTTCGCCGCTCAGGGTTAATGGGTTTTCCAGCGTCTGGACAGGCGCACCAGGACGATAGACGTAAACGGTTCTGTGATCGGGGTCGATCAACCATCCGAGCAGTGCGCCATTCGTGATGTACTCCTCCATCTTTTCTTTTTGCTCGGTCAACCTATCGCTGGGTGACATGAGTTCCACGACGAACTCCGGGCAAAGCGGGGCCCCTTTTTTCTTTGTCTCGGCCGACAATGCGTCCCAGCGTTCTCGCTTCAGCCAGGCTGCATCGGGCGCGCGGTTGGCGCCGTTGGGAAGGATAAACCAGCAGGCAGGGTCGAATGTGATCCCGGTCCCGTCCTTTCTTGCCCAGATTGTGAGTTCGGTTGTGATAATGACATTGCGTCTGCTTGTGTCCGCCCCCGGTGGTGGCATGATAACCAGTTCCTTCTGGGCGGTGAGTTCGAAGCGCAAGTCGCGATTGTCGCTACAAAGTTGGAGAAATTGATCCGAGGTTAAGCCGACATTTTCGACGTTCAGAATGAATGAACCCGTTGTAACTTGTTGTTCAATCAGAGGCGTTCGCGCCATGGTGTTTCCCCTGCCCGCCATTGTAGCGCACGCGACGAACCACCGTGGCGCGAGGTGGCTGAGGCGTGCGTCGAGGGCACGCCGCGCTGGACATCGAATTGATATTAACGAGGTGCCGAAGCTTCGTCGGGAATGCCTGCGAACAAGTCCGAGACACGGCATACGAAGGCAGGAAGCAGTGGTGTGGTGAGCGAATCAGACTCTATCATCGTGGCAATCAGTGCAAGCTGCGCATTCTCTCGGCGGAAGACCTGAAGACGACGTTGGCGCCAATCGACGATCCAGTACTCGTCGACGCCGCGCCGGGAGTAGAGCTTGAGCTTCGCTTCGCGGTCACGCTTTTCGTTGGCTACGCCCCGCGACAACACTTCGACGATCAACTCGGGGGCCCCATGGAAGTGCCCATCGCTTCCGAGTGTCATGGACATGCGACGTGAGCTCGTCCATACCAGATCCGGCACGACATCATCATCTTCTGCGAAGACGAGTCCCGGCGCGACGAAGACCGCGCCGTTGCCAGACTGGTTACACCATTGATCCAGCTTAGAGACGATCCGAGCGCAAACGAGCTGATGATAAGCATGTGGCGTCCTGGACACGTACAGGTCTCCGTCAATTATCTCGTAGCGCTTGCCGTCATTCTCAGGGAAGGCTTCAAGATCAGCCGAGGTAAAGCGAGGCATCGTTGTCATTCGGTCCTCTGCCATCAGGATCACTCTTTTGCGAATATAACACACCAACTTGATCAAAACTCGTGGATCCCGATCCCAAGCGATCGAATCGCATTGAGCAGTTTTATAACCAAGCGCTGGAGTGGAAACCGCCAGAGGCAAGTCTTTTCTTGCCGAGGCTTGCCTGGCCGAAGGCGTCTATCGCCGAAAAGTCATCACTTCCGTCTCGTTCGGCTATAATCGGGACCACTTTCCATGGCGATCACCATCGGCACACATCTCGGGTCCGTGCAGATTACGGCACTCCTGGGCCGCGGGGGAATGGGAGAGGTTTATCGTGCGCGCGACACGAAGCTGAAGCGGGATGTCGCGATCAAAATCCTGCCGGAGGAATTCTCGCGTGATCCGGATCGGGTGGGCCGCTTCCAGCGCGAAGCCGAAGTTCTGGCATTGCTGAACCATCCTCATATTGCCGCCATCTACAGTCTCGAGGAAGCGAATGGCTCACGCTTTCTCGTGCTGGAACTGGTTGAAGGACAGACGCTCGCGGATCGGCTGAAGCGCGGTCCGCTGCCCATGGACGAAGCCTTGACCGTCGCCAAGCACATTTGTGAAGCAATCGAAGCGGCCCATGAAAAAGGGATCATTCATCGCGATCTCAAGCCGGCCAACATCAAGATCACTTCCGATGGCATCGTGAAAGTACTCGATTTCGGTCTTGCAAAAGTACGCGAAGCCGAAGCCCAAGCCTCCGATCTCTCGAATTCACCGACGCTGATGACGGCGCGATCCACGCCGGGCATCATCCTCGGGACCGCGGCGTACATGTCGCCGGAGCAGGCGAAAGGGCAGGAAGCGAATCGCACGTCTGACGTGTGGGCGTTTGGATGCGTGCTCTATGAGATGCTGACCGGTCGAGCGCCATTCGAAGGCGACACGATGAGTGAGCTTTTCGCGGGAATACTGAAGGCGGAGCCGGATTGGAGCCGGTTGCCGGCGGAAACACCGGAACACATTCGCCGCCTGCTGCGGCGTTGTCTGCAAAAGGACCGGCGGATCCGGCTCCGACATCTCGGGGATGC
>Ga0209236_1002071_pt1 | contig 12222 bp, 11 predicted proteins | sample GraSoi013_1_40cm_FD_185819 | JGI IMG/M metagenome (GOLD analysis project Ga0209236, IMG submission 185819) | Grasslands soil microbial communities from the Angelo Coastal Reserve, California, USA - Sample 09_27_2013_1_40cm (SPAdes) (version 2) | ecosystem: Environmental > Terrestrial > Soil >... | reverse complement strand
GATCGGGATGTTCGCTGTCAGTCTGCTGCCGAACTGCGGGCTGATCTCAAGCGACTAAAGCGCGACACGGAGTCGGGGAAAGTCATGGCGAGTAGTGCCGCAGCTCGCCAATCATCGCAATGGTTGATCATGATCGGTGTTCTTGCTCTGGCAATTGCAGTAGTCGCCGGGGGATCCCTCTATCTCAATCATAGTCGTGACCGCATCGATTCAGTGGCTGTCTTGCCGTTCGTAAACACCAGTGGCGATCCGAGTCTTGAGTATCTTAGCGACGGCATCAGCGATAACTTGATGGATTCGCTTTCTCAGTTGCCCGATGTTCGAGTCGTGTCTCGTACTTCCGCTTTTCGTTACAAGGGCAGAGAGGTGCAGCCACGCACCATCGCACGCGATTTAGGCGTTCGTGCAGTGATATCAGGCAGAGTGACTCAACATGCGGACGCACTCACGATCAGCACCGAACTGGTAGACGCAAATGAAGACAGGCAAATTTGGGGGAAGCAGTACAAGGGCAAGCTTACCGATACGGTTGCCTTACAGCAGGAACTGGCAAACAACTTGTCCGAGCGCTTGCGGCCGTCCGCCAGACAGCAAAATCCAGCTTCGACGAAGCACTATACCGACAACAGCGAAGCGTATCAGGCATATCTCAAGGGTCGATATTTCTGGAATAGGGGTTCCGAGGAAAGCCTCAGCAAAGCGATCCAATATTTCGGTGATGCTATCCGATTGGATTCAAGGTACGCGCCGGCATTCGCTGGAATCGCCGATTCTTATCTCGATCTTGCGCTGTTTGACATCCAGCCTCCGACAGAAGCTCTGCCAAAAGCGAAGGCTGCCGCGATGAGAGCGGTCGAACTCGACCCTACCCTCGCTGAAGCGCATACTGCACTTGGTCAGGTCAACTGGGGCTACGACTGGGACTTTCTAACCGCAGAAAGCGAATTCAGGAAGGCGGCCGAACTCAACCCGACGAGCACGATTGCGCATTATCGCTATTCCAACTTTCTGGCAACCATGGGCCGCTTCGACGAAGCTATCGCCGAGGGCAGGCGAGCGCAGCAGCTTGATCCGCTCTCACCGACTGTAAACGCTCTACTCGGCTACGTCTATACGTTGGCACATAGATACGTTGAGGCTTTGCCATGGTACAAGAAGAGTTTTGAATTAGAGCCTCTCGTCCATGGACTAACGGAGGCGGAGATGACATGGACATATGCATTTAATAGTTCCTGCACCGAAGCCCTTGCAGAATACGAGAAAATGCCGAGTCCTCCAACTCCAGCGGAGGATCAGCTTGTCTCCGGCGGCAGGGGATTCGTCTATGCCGTTTGCGGCAGACGCCGTCAAGCACTAGACATCATTGCCCAATTCAAGAGGCTAGCCCCAAAGAGGTATGTCGATGCGTCCATCGTGGCAGCTATATACACTGGCCTCGGGAATAAAGATCAAGCTTTTGAATGGCTGAACAAAGCCTACGAGGATCGAGCCTCTGGTATACCGTTCCTCAAAGTTGACCCGTTCTTCGACAGCCTGCACTCCGAACCCCGCTTTGCCGACCTGCTGCGCCGGATCGGTTTGCCGCAGTGAGCACTTCAATCACATGATCGGCCAAACCATCTCGCACTACCGAATCATCGAGAAGCTGGGCGGCGGCGGCATGGGGGTGGTCTATAAGGCCGAGGACATCGAGCTTAGCCGCTTCGTCGCCTTGAAATTCCTGCCTCAAGACCTAGCGCGAGACCCGCAGGCACTCGAACGATTTCGCCGAGAGGCTCGCGCTGCATCCGCCCTAAACCATCCGAACATTTGCACGATCTACGAAATCGGCAGACACGGCGACCAGTCCTTCATCGCAATGGAGTATCTGGAAGGCGTGACGCTAAGACATAGGATCACCGGAAAAGCATTAGACATCGAAACCGTGCTGTCGCTCGGCATCGAGATCGCGGATGCGCTGAATGCCGCGCATGCTAAAGGCGTTGTTCACCGGGACATCAAGCCTGCGAACATTTTTGTAGCTGAGCATGGGCACGCCAAAATTCTTGATTTCGGGCTGGCGAAGCTCACGTCCACGGGTGCTCGCGTGGCTGAAGCGGCGGCTGTTATGACAGAGGCGACGGCAGGCATCAGCGCCAAGCACTTGACCAGTCCGGGAATGGCTCTGGGAACCGTTGCTTACATGTCGCCGGAGCAAGTGCGTGCCAAGGAGTTGGATGCCCGCACCGATTTGTTCTCATTCGGGGCCGTTCTCTACGAGATGGCGACTGGCACATTGCCCTTCCGTGGGGAGAGCTCGGGGGTGATTTTCGACTCGATTCTGAACCGCGCTCCGGTTCCTCCAGTCCGACTGAATCCCGATCTCCCAGCCGAACTGGAACGAATCGTTACGAAGTGTTTGGAGAAGGATCGGAACCTGCGGTACCAGCACGCTTCAGAGGTTCGAACCGACCTGCAACGGTTGAAGCGGGACACGGAGAGCGGGAAGTCCACCCCTGTTGGCATCTCGACGCCCCGCTGGTCACGGCGGACAAAACTGATCAGCGCCACAGCTTTCGCCTTCCTCGTCACGGTACTGATTGTAGGAGGATGGTTTTATTTTGCCAGTCCTCGCAATCGAATCAACTCGGTCGCCATACTACCCTTCGCCAACGTCAGTACCGACCCATCAATGGAATACCTGAGTGACGGCATCACGGAAGGCGTCATCGACAGGTTGTCGGGGCTCCCAAATCTGAAGGTGATCTCTCGTACTTCCGCCTTCCATTACAAGCAGCGTGACATCGAGCCTAAGAAGGTGGCGCGTGAGCTTGGCGTGGAGGCGTTGGTCATGGGGAGGGTCATTCAGCGGGGCGACGACCTCTCCGTAAGCGCCGAACTCGTGGACGCACGCGAGGACAAACAGCTTTGGGGTGAGCAGTACAGCCGGAAGCTGGCTGACATCCACTCCGTCCAACAGGAGATCGCGACTGCTGTATCTGGAAATCTGCGAGTACGGCTGACAAGCGAAGAAAAGACGCGTTTGAACAAGTCGTCCGCAACAAATCCCGAGGCTTATGAGCTTTATTTGAAGGGCAGGTATCACGCAAACCAAACAACAGCAGCCGAGCTAAAGAAGGGCATCGAGTATTTCCAACAAGCAATCGACAAAGACCCCGGCTATGCTTTGGCCTACGCGGGTCTGGCTGACTCTTACTCCTCGCTTGGAGGCGGATGGAATTATCTTTCCCCCAGCGACAGTTTTCCGAAGGCGAAGGCGGCGGCAACGAAGGCGCTTGAACTTGATGACACGCTCGCCGAGGCACATGCTGCGCTAGCATATGCCGTGTTCTTCGCCGACTGGGACTGGCCAACTGCAGAACGAGAGTTCAAGCGAGCTATCGAGCTAAACCCGAACAGTGCGCTCTCCCATGATCGGTATGCGGAATGCCTGAAAACCAGACTACGATTCGGCGAAAGCATGGCGGAGGCGCAGCGGGCACAAGAGCTTGACCCGCTGTCACCGGAAATAGTTTCTCAAGTGGGAAACGTCTATCTGTTCACGCGACGATACGATGAGTCGATTGTTCAATACCATAAGGCGCTCGACCTCAATCCAAACCTTCCGGTGGTGCGTGCCCTGCTATCTTGGTCATACGCAATGAAGGGCATGTATCCACAGGCCCTCGCTGAATACGACAAAATTGCCGACACGGACAAAGCTGTAGCGGCAGAGAACCAGTTCGTTGCTAGCGGCCTTGGTTGGGTTTATGCCGTCTCGGGCAGGCGGGCTGAGGCGCTGAAGATCGCCCAAGAATTAAAAGACTTGTCCTCGCGCACTTACGTCGATTTTTATCCGCTTGGCGGAATTTATGCGGGTCTCGGCGACAAAGACGAGGCGTTCCGGTTGCTCGAAAAAGGTTACGCAGAGCATTCCGCCACAATGCCTTGGCTTGCAATAGACGTGTACTGGTATGGGCTGCGTTCCGACCCACGCTACGCCGACCTGCTGCGCCGGATGGGGCTGCCGCAGCCCGAGTAACCTCTCGGCTGGTCGGAAGGTAGGCCGGCTGACCATCCTGCCGTTCTTAGCCCAAGGCCCATCCATGTTGTCGGTGCCAGACCCGCATAAGCACTTTTTTAAAGACATAGGTGAAGAAATGGCCAGACGACGCCCAGGTTTAGATCTGCTTGTGCGTTCTTTACTTCTCCACACGCCCACCGCTGGGGTTCTCGACGTGCGAAAGGTTTGAGGCTGGGGTTTTGGCGACAAAAATACCCCGTGGGTCGATGCCGGATGGTTCGGGACGGGGGCAAGAGTACTCAGAAGCGGAGCACGATCCCTGTCGAGAAGCGAAAATTATCTTGCGAGACTCCGAAAACATGAGTGAACAGCCCGTCTCCCTGCACTCGCCAAGCCACTCCTTTGATCAGCTTGTAATCAAGCCCGCCCCCGATGTCTTTGGCAAATGACGTATCGGAGGTGGAGAAGCCGCTGCTGCTAGCGCTTATGTGTCCCACGCCGAATAGCCCGTGAACGAATGGCGTAAATCGGCCCACGGAAACCGAAACACGCGGACCGAAAAGCACCGTGTATAACTTGGCATCCACCCGACTAGAGCCGCTGGGGATGGGGGCAGATTGCGCCGAGCCGTAATTCCCGCCGAAATCCGCTACCACACCGATCCAGGGCAGAAACTTGCCCTCGAGCGACCCTTCCCAACCATTGAAATTGACTCCAGACGTCGGAATAATAGCGGGGAAAACATCGCTATCGGCCCTCATGTAGGAATACCCTGCAAAGATATTGCCGCGGGTTGGTATCTGGGCGCATGCAACCCCCGCAACAGAAAAAATAAACAAAACCAGTCGTGCGGCTTTACGCATGATGACCTCCTATGCGGTGTAACCCCGGGGGGCTGGTACGATGCGATGCAGAGACACCACCCAGGGTTAGATGTGGTCGTGGCGTTCTTTACTTCTCCACCCGCATGAACTCCCCACTGGTGGCATTCACGGCTACTCGTAGCTTGGGATTCTCCCGGTCGCCGTAGATCACGTGCCAGATGAGTTCGTTGGTAGCGCGGCTCCAATCACAAACATAAACGATGGGAGTATCGGGATCTTTGCTCAGGATTTTGTCGCCGCCGTGCTTTTGCGCCGCCTCGAACGCTTTGTCGGAGTCGATCTTCAGAAACTGGGTGTCAAACACCTGCGTAGAAGAGTTGCTCGGGCTGTAGTTGTCCTCCGTGCCGGGATTCATGCCTCGGCTGGGTGCATCGGGGGCGTCCTCGCCCGACCACGTGTAAGCCTTCACCGCGCGCTGCAGTGCTGACGCGAACGCTCCGCGCCAGACGGCTGATTTACCGTCTTTCCCTTTGGCATCGGCTGTGGGCATGGACTCCAAACGATAAGGCTGGGCGTCGCGCGCCCAACCGCGCGCGGCGATGTAAACTTTCTGAAACGCGGAGCGGCCGGTAAGGAGTTCCGGCGGTTTGGGCTGCGGCTTCTCGCTTTGTGCCGGTTTCGAAGGCTCAGACGTGCAGCCCGCAGTCATGATCAGAGACAGCAGCGCCAGCGATAGCATTGCCATGACCAGCTTCTTCATAGCCGTTTCCTGAAGATGAAATTTTGCAGCAAGAAATGTCGCGCTTATTCTACTAGATGAAAGAACGAGGACTGGCATGGATTCCTGTCTTGAGCGGTTGCTTAATGCGATTACCTCGGCGACGCGTGGCATGACAGTGGAGGAGCTGACGCGGCATCCAGAAGGGAAGTGGAGCAGCGCTGAGATTCTGGAGCATCTTTATCTTACTTACACGGGGACGGTAAAAGGCTTCGAGCGCTGTTGCGAAGCGGGTAAGCCGCTGGCCAGTTCGTTGAGATTAAAACAGCGGTTAGCAATCGCAGTGGTGATCGAAGCTGGCTATTTTCCGGCTGGGCGGCAGGCGCCGGAGGGACCCGACCGAAAGGAATGCCTGCGGAGAAGATGATAAGCGAGGTAGAACGCCAAATTGCTCGAATGGACGAATGGATTGCGAAGTGCGAAGCGCGTTATGGAAAGAGGACGAAGCTAATCGACCACCCCGTCTTTGGGGCGCTGACTGCCCGGCAGTGGCGGAAATTTCACTGGGTGCACGGAAGGCATCACGTGAATCAAATCGTTCGGTTACGGCATCAGGCTGCTAATTGAAGGTCGATTTTCAACTAATCCGCGGTTTCTGCTACATGAGTTGAGCATACTCCCGCGCTACTCCCTCAAGCCTGCCGGAACGCCTGCCTTGCGAGCTTGTTCTTTCAAATCGTCAAGTTCCTGCTTAGCGGTAGCCAGTTCCTTTTGCTTAGCATCGAGCTGTTTCTTATATTGCGCATCTTCCTTGTCCCAGGCGCCCTGATTACGGAGACGGTTGCCGGCGTCGGCGTAGAACGCGGCGGCGCGCAGTTGATATTCGCGTTGCATCACATCGAGCTCGCGCGTAAGCAAATCCACTTGGTGGTTCTGCTCAGTAATTTTGTCCTTCCACTGCTGGTTCTTGGACTGGCCGTCTTTCGCTTTATCGCTGTCGGTAGGTTTTTCATGCGAATCGCCGGATTCTGCTTCTGGTTGCGCTTCGGACTTTTCTTCGGATTTCGCTTCCGCCTTTGCTTCTGACTCAGACTTGCTCTGACTTGCTTGCTCGGCGGATTTCTCCGGCGGCTCGGGTTTCCCTACTACGCTTAGCTTGTCGGTCTTGGGCAGGTTGTCGTTGTCGAACTTTTTAGACGTTTCTTTCTTGTCTTTGCGGGCGGCGCGAGCAGAATCGGCGAGCGAATCGGACTGCGCTGCGGCTAAAGCGAGAAAGGCGCCCAGCAGAACTATTACAGCCAGCGGGAAATATGCGATGCGTTTCATAGTTGCTCCATCCTTGCAACGGAAATCTAAACTTCTGCGGCGGCTCGGGCGGCTGTGCCGGCCAGGAATCCGCCGATCGTACGATCAAGGTGTGCCGCTTCGGCGGCGATGTCGGAAGCCAGTTGCCGCGCCAGTTCCGGGTCACGGCTGGCAGCGAACTGCTGCGCATAACCAGAAATGGTGGTCAGCGAGGTGCGGAGTTCGAGCGCCATCTCGGCGGACATTTCTCCGCGCAGTTCTTGCTGACGACGAATCTCGAGGAACTCGGTTCGGTCATTAATCAGGCATGCGGCGCCGAGGGCCTCACCACCCGGCCCGTGCAATGAGCTGACGGTGATCTCCAATTCTCGCTCCTCACCGCGCGGCGTGACATATTCTGCTTCCAGGCGGCGATAGGGCGATTTCTCTTGCAGGGCTGCTTGGACCGCTTCCGCTAATTTGGTCCGCGAGCTTCCAAGCAGATCGGCATCGCGAAACAGTTCGGCAGCGCTCATCCCCACCAGCGAGGCGAATCCCAAGATATGTTTAGCCGAGCCGTTCGCCTGGCGAACGAGGCCGTTTGCAGTGAAAAACACGACGCCGCAGGGAAGATTTGAAAGCACCGCGGCGCTGATGCTTTCTGAGGTTTTGGCGCGCCGCCGCTCGGATTGCTGCAGGCTTTGCAGTTCGTGCTTTTGCTGCTTGAGTTGCTGGATAACAGCATGGTACGTATGCAACGGCAAACTCTCGGACTCGCGCGGTGTGTCGAGAGAAAAATCTTCGTCAATCAGCCCTTTTCGCAAACGGCGCATGACCAGCAGCGCCACAACGAATGCGAAGACCGCCGTGAAGAATACCGCCGCCATCCGCAGAAAAATCGGATTGGTCAGCAGCTTCATAGCAGCCCCCAATACCAGCGCAGAAATCGATTGCCGAAGAAAAACGCGACCATGGCCATACTGCCGAGAAATACCCCGAAGGGCATCTGATGGCGACGCAGGGCGATGGTGGCTGACTCCCAAGCGTGGCGGAGGGCCTGGCGTGCCGATTCATGCTGGCGAGCCATGCGGCGGCGAGCACGCTTGATCCAGACTGCGAACACGGTCCAAAGTCCAAAGAGAGATCCGGCGATCGAAGCGGTAAATAGGGTGAAGATGGTCAGCTTCATTCCCAGGAAAGCGCCTATCATGGCCATCAGTTTCACATCACCAAATCCCATGCCTTCCACACCACGCGCACGAAGGTAAATGGCGCCGGCCCCGTAGATAAAAGATGCACCCACCGCGGCTCCTAGAAATGCATCGATGAATGACAGCAAATGTGAGGAAACATCAGAGCTCACGGGAAGTGAAATCAATCCGGGCAGCATCTGCGACGCCAAGTCGTTCACCGGCACGATGAGGCTAAACAGAAGTCCCACTACGATCCCGGACAATGTCATTTTGTCGGGGAGCAGATGTGTTTCGGCGTCAGTGAAGATAAGCCCGAGCAGCAGGAAACCAAACGCCCAATATTTCAGCGTAGCCAGGGTGAGTCCGAAATGCGCATAGCACGCCACGAACATCGCGCCGGTGAGGATCTCCACGATGAGATAGCGTGCCGAGATGCGGGTCTTGCAGTTTCGGCAGCGGCCGCCAAGCACGAGCCAGCTCAAGACGGGTACATTGTCATAAAAACGAATGCGCGTTTTGCACTGCGGGCAGGCTGATCCGGGATGAACCACGGATAAATGCCGTGGCAACCTATAGATACACACATTCAAAAAGCTGCCGAAAGCCAGCCCGAAGACGAAAATCGCCGTTGCCAGAACAGGGTCCACCCGTATCCTCTATATAAGAGTGCAGATTCTAAGCCAGTTTGCAGTGATTATAAGTGGATTCCCGGCGTGGAACCTGGGTACTAAAGGCACTGTCCAGGCGGGGACTGGATAACGTCAGCTCACGATAATCCCCGCGTAACCGACGACCATGTTGTGGTCGCCAGAGACGTCACCAGAAGTAGCGTACTTGATCAGCTCGGCCTTGGTGGCACCCAGGCTGAGAGCGGCGGTGAGCATGGCGACAGTTGGTCCGAATCCGCACATGCTGATCTCTTCTTTCATGACGACGTCATAAAGTCCGCGCGGATTGAGGGCGAGAATCTGGTCAATGGCTTTGTGGTCCTTTATGCGGGTGATTTGGTCGTTCTCATAATGATTCATATCACTGGACGCAAGGATGAGGATGCGCTCGCCCTGCTTTGAAATGACTTCCGCAATGGCGGTCCCAAGGCTTTCGAGAGTTTCATACCGGCCGGTGCCGAGGGCGATGGGAACGAAAGTGATGTCTGGTTTTAACGATTGCAGGAATGGAAGCTCGACTTCAGCGGCGTGCTCGGCGCGATGGGCGCCAGAATCTTCTTCGAGGCCAGGGAAGGAGCGCCTCAGATTTTCAGCCAGCTCGTGATCGATATTTACCAGCCCGAGCGGAGTTTGCCAGAGACCTTCGCTCATGATCGCAAGGGGATGGCCTATGCCGGTGTGGTTAGGGCACATCAGGATGCAGCGAGATGGTATTTCCAGTTTGGCGAAAACTGCGCCGGCAACGTGGCCCGAGTACATATAACCGGCGTGGGGAACTACGCAGCCGAGCGCGGTGGTCGGCGACTGGCGTGGAGAGAGATAGGATTGGACGTCCGCGAGCAGAGCTTTGGGATCGCGTGGGTAGAAGCGGCCGGCAACAGCGGGCTGGCGGATGGCTAACGCCATGGGGATCCCTTGCTAAAACTGACCTCACTTTCCGGTGCCATTTAGCGCTCGGAACAGAGCTGCGCTCTTTTCCAAAGATAATGCCTCAGCACGCACAGTGGGTTTTACTGCGGTCTTCTCCAACGCACTTCGCAGGACGTCCGGCGCATATTGCGATTTGAGATTGTTCCACAGCGTCTTTCTTTTTTGACCGAAAGAGAGTTTGAGAAAACTAATAAATTCTTCTTCCGGCACACGCAGACTTTCAATGCGCGGCGCAAGCGTCAGGCGAACCACAGTCGAGTGCACTTTAGGCGGCGGCGAAAAGGCGCCGGGCGGCAAGGTAAATAAGTTATCCACGCGCGCATAGAGTTGAGCTGTTGCCGAAAGCAGGCCATAGTCGCTGGTTCCCGGCGCCGCTGCCAGGCGTTCGGCAACCTCCCGCTGCAGCATGATGACAATGGTTTCGAAATACTGGCGATGAGCAAAGAGGCGCAACAGAATGTCCGATGTAATGTAATAGGGAAGATTTCCGACGACGCGAACCGGCTCAGGCTTGAAGTCTATGCCAGGCCGCGTACTGCCAGGTTTGGGGCCAAACAACGTACTAAAATCAATCGCAAGAATGTCGCCTTCAATGATCTCCACATTTGGCCTGAGGGCAAATTTCATGCGCAACTGTGCCGCCAGCACCCGGTCTAGTTCGATGGCGATTACCCTGCGAGTTCGCGGCGCCAGCAGGGAAGTGATGATTCCTCGTCCAGGGCCGACTTCGAGGACTGTGCCTTGAGAGACATCGCCCAGCGCCTCAACAATTTTGCCCGCCGCCGAGTGATCCGCAAGAAAGTGTTGGCCCAATTTGGGTTTACGTGGGGGGCGCGGAGGTGCTGCTGCGATCTTCGGCACGTTGACCCTCTTTCTTCCCGGCGTTTAGACTGACAGGTGTCCTGCAAGTCCTCTGCGGGGATGGCTCAGCACTCACTATGATAGCGTGTGCCGCAGAAGCAGGGCGATGAGTTTATAAGGAGCAGTCTTCATGCATATTGCGTTTGCGGCTTCGGAATGCGTGCCTTTTTCCAAGACCGGTGGATTAGCCGATGTAGTAGGTGCTCTGCCTCGAGCGCTGGCCGCGCTGGGACATCAGGTCAGCGTTTATGTCCCACGCTATCGCCAGACAAAACTGAGTGACGCTCAGACAGTGGTACGCAGCATCACGGTACCATTCGATGACCGGTACCGCTTCGCTTCAGTAGTGGCTGCCGGCAACCATTCTGGCGTGCAATTTTATTTTGTGGAGTATCCGCCATTTTTTGATCGTGAAGCGCTATATGGGACTTCAGCAGGTGATTATCCCGATAATGCGGAGCGGTTCGCGCTCTTCTCGCGGGCAGTGCTTGAAGCTTCAAAGATTCTGGGTGTGCCGCACGTGTTTCACTGCCACGACTGGCAGTCGGCGCTGATACCAGTCTTGTTGCGCACGCAGTACGGCGAAGATCCCGCGTTTCGCGACGTGGCGACAGTCTTCACGATCCACAATATGGGATATCAGGGATTATTCCCGCCTGACACCTTGCCGCTGCTGACGTTGCCGTGGGACCTGTTCACCATCTCGAAGATGGAATTTTTTGGAAACGTCAATTTCTTAAAAGGGGCGTTGGTGTATTCCGACTTTGTCACCACGGTCAGCCGCAAATATAGCCAGGAAATCCAGACCACGGAATTTGGGTTTGGCCTTGAAGGGGTATTGCGCGATCGTGCCTCAACAGTGACTGGAATTTTGAACGGAGTAGATTACGACGAGTGGAGTCCGCAGACGGATAAATTCATCGCCACGCACTACTCGCCGCAAGACCTCAGCGGCAAGCAGCTCTGCAAACGTGATCTGCTAGCGGCTTTCGGAGTTACAAATGCTGATCCGCGGTTGCCGGTGATTGGAATTGTCTCGCGCTTTGCGGCGCAGAAAGGGTTCGACCTGATCTCGCAGATTATGGATCGCCTCGCGCGCGAGGAGATGATCGTGGTCGCGCTGGGCGCAGGCGATAAGCAATACGAAGAATTGTTTCTACGGCTGAATAAGCAGTTCCCGCACAAGATTGCGGTGAAAGTCGCCTACGACAACGCAATCGCACACAAGATCGAAGCCGGAAGCGACATGTTTTTGATGCCTTCGAAATACGAGCCGTGCGGGCTAAATCAGATTTACAGCTTGAAGTACGGAACCGTACCAATCGTGCGCGCCACCGGCGGGCTGGACGATACGATTGAGCCCTGGGACGCGCGAACCGGACGAGGCACCGGCTTCAAATTCACCGAATACAGCGGTGAAGCGCTGCTGCTAACCATTAAGCAGGCTTTGCAGGCGTTTCGCGATCAGAGTTCCTGGCAGACGCTCATGCGCAACGGCATGAACAAAGATTTTTCCTGGAACGCCTCAGCGAAAGAGTATGTTCGCGTTTACGATCGTGCGCGACAGGCGAGAGCGGCGCCAGTGTTCGAACCCGCAGAAGAGTTTGCTGGCGTGACCACCGTGTCGCATCGCTTGGCAAAGTAATGCGGCATCGAAAGTAACGTGGCGTTGTAAACTGAGCGTTTTGACTCTCCATTGGCCCGCTGTTACGATCAATCAGCCGCAGACGCCCGCCTCATC
>Ga0209236_1002068_pt1 | contig 12229 bp, 10 predicted proteins | sample GraSoi013_1_40cm_FD_185819 | JGI IMG/M metagenome (GOLD analysis project Ga0209236, IMG submission 185819) | Grasslands soil microbial communities from the Angelo Coastal Reserve, California, USA - Sample 09_27_2013_1_40cm (SPAdes) (version 2) | ecosystem: Environmental > Terrestrial > Soil >... | reverse complement strand
GCACCGGGGTCTGGGTGAGCCGGAAGACGCGTTCGTGAAGCCGCTTCCGGTCATCGGAGATGATCGAAATACCTTGTCCGGGTTCCTTCGCGGGATCGATTGGCACCCAGTAACTCCCATCTTCGCTGAACAACGATTCCCACTCGTCGAAGCGGCGCTCATCCAGCAGCCGTGCCTCGGCGAACAGGAAGCGTTCGGCATCGGAGACCGTGAGAGCGGCGGGTAGCGCGGCACTCCCGGATTTGGTCCGCGGAGAGTGCTGTCGTCGGGATGCCTTCGCCCGTTGCCGTGCCATGTCAGGGCCGGGACATCTCCAGCCGCCACTGGCGGTACAGCGAGCGCTGGGGTGTTTCGTCGGTGGTGTGGCCGACCCGCTCACCGTTCTCGACCCGCTCCCGATGCTGCCCCCGGCTGAACAGGTTCCACTCGTTCCCGCGGGCCTGGGCGCCGGTTTGCACCTCGGTGAAAACCTCGATGTCGTCCGGCGCGCCGAACCCCGCCGGTCCGTAAAAGCGTTCGTGCCCGCGGATGCGTCCGTCGTTGATGGCATCCGGCACGCCATGCAGCGCGTAGACATACAGCTGCACCTCGGTGCGATTCACGGCCTTGGGTACGATGACGCGCAGGTGTGTGTCAAACAGATAGAGGTTCGGGAAGATGAAGATGTTGCGCCGGGCAGAGAGATCGATCAGTTGTGTTTCGGCATACTTCGCCCGCATCGCTTCGGCATACTCGGGATAGCGATCCATCATGCGGGCAGTCCAGCTCGACGCCGGGTTGAGGCTGCCGGGTCGCTCCAGCAGGCCGTGCCCATTGAGGAGCCCCCGCGCGGCGCCCTCCTGCCGGTAGCGCTGCACCTCTTCCACGGTCGACTCCTTCGACAGCTGCAGCACACGCTGCCAGGACAGGTGCACGTAGTTGCCGTGATAGCCGTCGTAGCCATTCTCCGCCTGTAACTTCCAGTTGCCAGGATACTCGTAGCGATGGGGCGGGAGGAGCAGCTCGATCTGCTCGACCGGCGAGCGGCCCAACCAGGCGTCGATGTATTTGCGGGCCGGCCCAATGTGCTCGTCGAATGTGGGACCGTGGTCGCTGAGGCTGATGAAGAACAGGCCCCGGTAGTTCGCCATCCGGGAGACGGGGACCAGTCCATACGCCCCGCGGTCGAAATCATCGGGATAGCCGGTGCTCTGGGACATGCCGATGAGGTCGCCGTTGTTGGCGTAGACCCAGTTATGGTACCGGCAGCGGAAGAAGTTGGAGTGCCCGCGCTCCTGGCGGCAGACGACTGCGCCGCGGTGACGGCAGCGATTGTACAGGGCGTAGATCTTCCCATCCTCATGGCGGGACAGGACGACCGGTTGGGTGCCGACCAGCACGGTTTTGTAGTCGCCCGCGGCCGGCAGCTCGGATTCGTGGCCCGCGTACACCCAGGTCCGCTCATAGATACGGTCCATCTCCGAGCCGAACACCTCGGCGTCCGTGTACACTGAGCCATGCACGCGGAACTCGCGCGGATCGTCGGCGACGAGGTCCGCGTACGATTGGGTGCGTTCTGTCACCGCCATATGAGGTAGACCTGCCTACCGAACGACGTCGAACGTCAGCCTGCGCAGCAAATCTTGCAGCGAGATCCCCGCGTCGTACTCTGGAGCATTCTCGAGTTGTTCCAGGTTGTTCAATCCCGACCACTTGTAGACCCGGTTCGTGGCAGAGATGATGCGGGCCGGCTTCTCGGATCCGGCGTTGAAGTGCTGATGGATCGTCGCGGGGGGGATGTAGACAACGTCGCCGGCCTTCCACTCGAACCGCTGAGGTTTGTCGGGGACGATCCAGCGCCAGCCCGACTGATCCGACTCCACGTCGCAGTCCCAGTGCAGATCGTAGCCCGCGCCTTCGGCAACATAGAATGCTTCTTCGGCGAAATGCCGGTGCCGGCCGGACTTGCTGCCCGGCAGGATGACCTGCATGTAGATGTCGATCGTCTCTGCGCGGGTGTTCAACTGCTCGTTCACCATGTGCTTGAGCAGTCCGTGCGGGGACACCTCCCATGGCATTTCGTCGGGTTTGACCAGGCGGCGGCGCTTGCTGTTCCGGGCGGGGCGCTCGGCCGCGTCTACCAGCAGTCGCCGGTAGAAGTCGCTCTGCAGCGTTCCGCGCTGCCAGACTTTACTCTCGCCCCAGGGCATTGAAGCCTCCTAGCATGTGGCATTGCGACGCCAACCGTCTGTCATTGCGAGGGGCGGAGCCCCGAAGCAATCTCCGCTGAAGGAGATCGCCACGGCTCCTTCGGAGCCTCGCGATGACAGAATGGCGTGCGAGCTCGCAATGACAGATGTGCTACTCATCTTGCCGTGGCACGAAGCCGACGCCGTTCGTGGTGGGCTCCTTGGGGCGCGGGATCACGGTCTTCTGGAAGAGCATGTTCATGAAGATGAACATCGGCTTGGTCTTCATCACCAGCACGCGGGCCGGACGCTGCGGGTCGGCGTTGTTGTGCTGGTGGACGGTGTGGTTGGGGACCACGGCCACGTCACCGGCTTCCCACTCGTAGCGGATGCCGTCGTGGAGCTCGAACCCCCTGCCGTCGAGGATATAGAAGATCGCTTCATTCACGTGAAAGTGCATCTGGGAACTCCCGCCCGGAGCGTACTCCTCGAGGTGAAGATGCAGCGTCTGGCCGAGGTTATCTTCGGGATGGAGGTAGTGTTTGGAGAACGCCTGAGGCCCGTCGATAAAGTTGATGTCTTCGGCCCGCCGGACCCGCGGCAGCGTGCGCAGACGTTTGAGTTCGTCTTTCAGACTGTATTCGCCTTGAATTGCACGGAGGAACACCCGGTCCTTACGTTGCTCGAAGTGCGGTATCGCCACACTCACCCTCCTCTGGCCTGCGGTTCGTCGAGGAGTTCGATATTCAAGTTTAGATGTAAGTATAGCATTTGGTGGCCGAGGCGGACTATTTGGTGGGCAGGCCCATGCGGCGTACGAGGTCGTGGAAGCGCGGGTCGGAGCGTAGCGGCTCTAACAATGGGTCCACGTTGAGCTGAACCATTCGGTCCCTACGCTCCTGGTAGCCTTTTTCCAGCCAGGCGAACGCCTGCTCCTTATCGCCGAGTCCCGCATAGGCCCATACGATTGCGAACAGTGGAATTTGTCCGCGCTCCGTTTCAATTCGCTTCAATTCGCCCACCAGCTTTAGTGCCTCTTCCCGCCGGCCGGCGCGCGCGTACGCATGCGCCAGCGCCCCAAGAACAAAGGGCTCTCTCGGGTTCAAGGTCAGGGCCTTTTGAAGCTCTACGATGGCCTGCGTATACTTCCCCTTTGCCACATAGACCCTGGTGAGTACCACGCTCGCATCCCAGTAACCCGGTGCTAACTCCAGCGCTTTTTGGCAGGCTGACACCGCCTCCTCAACCCGGCCGGCATAGAAGTAGGCCGCCCCGGCCCAGGTGCTGACAAACGGCGACACCGGGTCGAGTTGCTGGGCCCGTTGGGCTTGGGTCGCGGCTTCCTCAAAACGTTGCATGAAATAGAGATATTGAGCATACCAAATGCGTGCCACCGGATAGCTAGGGTTGAGCTCGATAGCGCGCCGAAACTCCCGCTCCGCGCCAGCCCAGTCCCACTCCTGCTGTATTACTCTGGCGAGAGCGGTATGCGCCTCAGCAAGCGTGTCGTCCAGCTTGAGCGCCTTTTCTGCCAACTGCCGGGCCTTGGGGCGGGCATCCCAGTATCCCCCTCTGCGGTCTCTTGTCAAAGGCCACCTGTTCTTTGCATAGAGTTCCGCCAAACTGGCATAGGCTGGGGCGTAGTCCGGATCTTTCTCAATCGCATTCTCAAAATACTCCTTCGCCCGCACCATGTCTTTCGGTGTGTCCCCGTAGGAGTGAGCGCGGCCTCTCAGGTAGGCTTCGTAGACTTCCGGATCCACGGGTCGGGAGGTGGCGAGGCGCGCCTGCTCCTGCGGCGTCAACTTGACCGGAATCTGGCGGGCAACGTTTCGAGCGACTTCCCCCTGCACGACGAGGACATCCCGCTGGTCGAATTCATAGCTTTCAGCCCACAGATGGCGTTCAGGCACCGCCTGGACCAGGTTGGCCGTGATGCGAACTTTGTCTCCGGAGCGGAGCACAGCGCCTTCGAGCAGCGCATTTACCTTGAGTTCCTGCGCAATCTGTGGCAGCGCTTTCGCGGTGTGCCGGTAGTTGATCACCGATTGGTACGATAGTACCCGCAGGCTGCTGATCCTGCCCAGCTCGGTAATCAATGCCTCCGTCATCCCGTCCGCAAAGTAGTCCTCCTGGAGGTCGCCGGAGAGGTTTTTCAATGGCAGTACTGCGATGGAAGTGGTTTCGCCCGCTGCAGATCGGCTGAGCAGCCGGCCGCGCATTCCGGCCACATTCAATCCCAGTCCCACGCCCAACAATACCGATACCCCCGCCGCCGCCCAGACGACTCTCCGGCGCCGGTCTGCCGTCGCTGCCCCTATCGACTCCAGCTGGGCGCGGCCATCGTTCCACCACATATCAATCTCAGCCGCATAAGCATAGACCGTCGCCTTCCGCTTATGCGCATGCCGGTGGACAGGCAGACCTTCCTTCTCCCACCGCCGGACGGTGCTCTCGTCACGGTTGAGGTAGGTGGCAATCGCTTTCCAGGAATCAAGGCGTTCGCTCGCCATGGGCTCCCGGGGCGCGGGAAGTGGTAGTAGTGGTTTATCTACGCTTAAGAATCCACGATCCCTTTCAGTTTCACCCGCGCCATTGAATGGCGGGCGATAAGCGCATTCGCGCGCATCTGCGCGGACTTACCTGTTGCAGGTTCACACGGGTGTCTCTACCCTGAGCGGCAGGCCGCCCTGAGGTCGTGGGTGAGCTCAAACTGAGTCAATGGAGGGGGAGTCATGAACTGTAAAGACATCAGAGCCATATTTGTCCACGCGTGGTGTAACCGAAGTGTGAGAATCGCATTCGCATCCAGCGTCGCCTTGACTCTGGTAATGGCCGGTCTAACGGCTATGGGCCAGTCGCGCGCAGCAGGTGCGGGGGCGGAAATAAGGGCTACGGGCGGATTCACGACCGTGTTCAGTGCGAACATAGGTCAACAGGCTGTTGGCGATCTCAACATCCTCACTCGATACGCCATGAGCGAATACACCGGACTGGCTGATCGCCCACATCTTGAAGGAACGACCGTCACGCTGCAGACGATAGCCAGGGACGATGTAGTGCTACACAAGGCGTTTCAGACGAACACAGGTATTTTTTGGGGAGCATTGATGACGCCTGAGAGGTTGGAGGGTAGCTTTTCATTCATCGTCCACCTTATCGGCGATAGAGTGAACTGTCCTTGCCCGCCCGGTGTAGTTCCGATTGACGGCAACGTCGTGGTGATTGAGGGCACCGGTAAGGGCGAGCTGGAAGGCATCTGCGGGGGCGGAACCTTCAAGGGTACGGGTGTGGCCGGCGTGCCTACCGACTATGACTATACTTTCCGATTCGGCAAGGACTGCAAGGCCAACAACTAGAGAGCATCGGTCCGGTGCTTTGACGTTTGAAGGGCGTATTTCTTCCTTGGGGTAGTGGCCTCGGTCTGGGAGGAGGATACGCCCTTTTCTCTTTGACCCCTAGTTTCGCACCACCCGCCAGATACGTGTGAGCATCGGAGGCTCCTTCCCACGTTGGAGTCGCCCTCTTATAATGAAATGCAACACTGTTGGGTGTGGAGGGGACGTCATCGACGCGCCTCGTTCTGGGGGAGTGAATTCGAAAGCCAAGCCGCCCGCAAAACGCTCCCTGGCAGGTGTCATCCCCGAGGTACTTCAGAAGATCCGCTGGTCCCAGGAAGATAACAAGATTCCCCGCGAGATCTTCACCGACCCGGACCTCTTCCGCCTCGAGATGGATGCCGTGTTCACCGGACAGGTCTGGGTCCTGGTGGGTCACGAGTCTGAGATCCCACAGCCGGGCGACTATAAGACGATCTCCGTTGGCTCGATTCCTGTCATCGTGATTCGGGGAGCGAATGGGCGCGTAGGTGTGTTGGTGAACGCCTGCGCGCACCGGGGTACGCGGCTGGTAGAAGGCCCCTCGGGCAACGTCCTGCGCGGCGGGTTCCGATGCATCTACCACATGTGGACCTACGACACGGAGGGTCGCCTGATCGCCGTCTCGCTGCCGGATGACTTCCCCGCCGAGTTTCGCAAGGAAGATTACGGGCTGCCGCGGGCCCGCGTGGAGACCTACAAGGGCGCCATCTTCGCGACCTTCCATGATGAGACGCCGCCGCTGCTCGAATATCTGGCCGAACTCACCGGCGGGCTGGACCGAGTGTTGGGGGATGGCGCGCTGCGGTATCTGGGGTCGATCAAAGTCATCTTCCGCACAAACTGGAAACTGTACGTGGAGAATATCTACGACGGGTATCACGTCACCGCGTTGCACACCGGGTTCCAGGTTGTCCGCCTCCGCTCGCACGGGGGGGAGCGTCTGGTCCCGAACTACGAGCGTAACGGGCACCTGTGGGGGCGGTCCAAGTCTACGCCGGTCAATGAGCTCACACCGGCGCTGCGCGACATGAGCTTGTTTGACACGCGGACGAAGCCAACCACCGACCACAACATGATGGTGGTGTTTCCTTCCGGCGTCGTCACCGATTACTTCGACACCATCCAGTTGCGCTACGTGATTCCTCTCAATCTGGACCGGACGCAGATTGAGTTCGCCTTCTTCGGCCGGGCGGCCGACACTGAGGAGGCGCTCTGGCATCGCGTGCGCCAGGGCCCGGAGGTACTCGGGCCTGCCGGGGCAATCACGCTGGAGGACGCGGCCGCGCTCGAGCGCGTGCAGCTCAGCGCCACCGCGCGGGGCGAAAACGTCGTGCTCAAGGGGACGGCCAAGCGCTTCCCGCCATACCGCCACGTGGATGAAGCCCCGATCCGCCATTTCTATCAGGCCTATCGGAGATTACTTGGATTTCCACTTAATGGGGGGACAGATGGTGCTCGCGGGACGCGTTGACCTGGCGGAGCGGCGCCAGGCCGCACTGGACCTGCTCACAAAATACATCCGGGTCGTGGACGATCCGCGCCGGATCGAAGAATGGCCGGCGCTATTCAGTGACGCTGCCGAGTACATCGTGATCACACGCGAGAATCACGAGCGGGACCTGCCCATCGCCGTGATCCGGGACGATTCGAAGGATCGCATCGTCGACCGGGTGACCATCATCCGGGAGTTCTGGGGCGCCGGCGGCCGCGCGGTGGACCGGCACTACAATGACGCCTGGCCCCGGCACATCGTCGGTCCGGTGTGGGTGGAGTTCGGTGAGTCGGGAGAAACCCTCGTCGGCGCAAACTTCGCCGTGTACCAGACGGTGCAGGTGGACGTCACACCGCGGTTGCTTGCCGTCGGGGAGTACCGGGACGTGGTAGAGTTCTCCAGCGCGACCCCGAAATTCAAATCCAAGAAGGTGATCCTGGACACATCAGTTCTTCAGGACGTTTTCGTCTATCCGCTGTAGCCGCCTTGTGCATGGGCGACCCGATGTCATTGCGAGGAGCGAAGCGACAAAGCAATCTCCCCTCGGAGGCGAGTGCTTCGGCCCCTTTGGGGTCTCGCAATGACGATATGAGGTGCTCATGGCTCCCCTGCGCGTAACCCTGGCCTGCGGCGCCTACGATCGAACCGAAGCACTGCGCACCGGCGTCGTCCGCCCCGAGGGTATCGAACTAAACTACTTGGCCATCCAGTCGCCTCCGGAGATCTTCGCCCGCATGGTCGCGAACCAGGCGTTCGACGTCTCGGAGATGTCCTGCGCACACGCGTTGATCCGGAAAGGGCAGGGTGAGTTCCCCTTTGTCGCACTGCCGATCTTTCCATCCCGCATGTTCCGGCACGGTTTCATCTTTGTGAACACCGCCCGAGGCATCCGCGGCCCGAAAGATCTGGAGGGGAAGCGGGTAGGCGTCCCCGAGTACAGCCAGACGGCCGCGGTCTGGATCCGGGGCCTCCTGCAGCATGAGTACGGCGTGGCTCTGGAGACGCTGCAGTGGGTCACGGGCGGGGTCAACGCGCCGGGACGGCCGGACGCGCTGGTCAACCGGCCGGACGAGGAAGTCTCGATCACCCGAGTCCAGGATCGCACGCTCAACGACCTGCTGGTCGAGGGAGAGATCGACGCGCTGATCGGCGCCCGCAAGCCCGCGGCGTTCGGAAAGGATGCCCGAGTGGTTCGCCTTTTCCCCAACTACCGGGAGCTGGAGCGGGAGTACTACCGGAAGACCGGCATCTTCCCGATCATGCACACGCTGGTCATCCGGGAAGCCTTCTACCAGGAGCACCGCTGGATCGCGGAGAGTCTATACAAGGCATTCGTGGAGTCGAAGGTATGGTGCCTGACGCAGATGCGATTCAGCAGCAGCCTCCGCTACACGCTGCCCTGGCTCCAGGCCGACCTCGACGAGATGGCCGAGGTGTTCGGCTCGGACCCCTGGCCCTACGGACTGGAGGCCAACCGCCACGTGCTGAGCACGCTCGTTCAGTATCTGGTGGAGCAGCGCCTGCTGCGCCGTCCGCTCCCGCTCGAAGAACTGTTTGTCCCGCTCACGCTGATCGGCGAGTAACCTGACATTCCAGCCGGAGGAAGCGCAGGCATCACAGCGAACAAGCGCCTGACATCTTTTCCATGCGGGGGGATCGATATGCGTGGTTTGACGTACCGGGCCGCCCTGGCCGGGATCGCCGGCGTCATGCTGCTCGCGCTCGCTGTACCCGCAGCTCAGGGTCAGGCTGATCTCATTGGCGCAGCGAAACGCGAAGGCCGCGTGGTGGTCTACGGTTCCATGGAGTCGGACGTCTTCGCCGTGATCCAGAAGATCTTCGAGGGGCAGTACGGCATTCCGGTCGACTACTTCCGCGCGTCCAGCAACGGCGTCATGGACCGCGTGCTGACGGAATCCCGCGCAGGCAAGCCGTTGTATGATGCGGTCCTTACCAACCGTAGTCCGATGATGATTTTGAAGACGCAAGGCGTATTTGGGAGGTACGTGTCTCCCTCCTACGGCAGCTACCCATCGGCCACACGCGACCCGGATGATGTGCTCTCGCCGTCATACCGCCAGGTAGTCGTCAGCATCCTTTACAACACACGTCTCGTGAAGCCCGAAGATGCTCCCAAGTCCCTGGCTGATCTGCTCGACCCGAAGTGGAAGGGCAAGATCGTCATGCCCGATCCGAACGTGCACACCACAACGGCGGTCTGGCTGGCGAATCTCGAACCGGTCATGGGAGCGCAGTACCGGCCGTTTGTGGAGCGGCTGGCGGGTCAGGTCACGCTCGTAGAATCGTTCCTGCCGGTGGTCCAAAAGGTCATTGTCGGCGAATTTCCGCTCGGCATCACCTACGTGAAATACGTATACATCTTCGGCAGCGAGGGTGCGCCGCTCGACTATGTCCGGCTTAGTCCCTTGCTGGCAGAGGCGCATCACGTCGCTCTGTCCGCGAAGGCCCCGCATCCCAACGCGGCGCGATTGTTCGTCGACGTGTTCACCTCACGGCTGGGCCTGCTGGCGCTGGCCAAGGCCGGAGAGTTCGTCCTGGTCCCAGGCGTCTATCCCCCCATTAAGGATGCGGAGAAGCTGCGCATCGTGCTGATGGACGACTTGAGCGAGCAGGAACTCAAGCAGTTTCGTGATCAGGTCGGCACCCTCTTCTTGAAGCGCTGATCTGCCAGTGGCCCAACTCGCCGCGGCCGGACGGCCGGCCTCCTGGTGCCGTACCAACTTGATGCGCCACATGTATTCTTAGCACTGTGGCAATCGCCAGAAAGCCAGACCTGACTATCAAGTTGGTACGGCACTGGTCCGCACGGACCGATCCTGTGGTCGTCGCGGCCGCCGGGATCGGAATCATTCTGGCGTTCCTCGCCCTCTATCCCACCGCCATGCTGTTCTACGGCAGCGTCAGCGATGCGCCCCTCGGCGTGCCCGGCCATCTGACCCTCGCGCACTACCGCGCCGCGTACGGCGACCCCAACACGTACCGGATGATCGGAAACTCCTTTGTCTTCGCTGCGGGCGCGGCGGCGATCTCGCTCGTGGTGGCGGGTCTGCTCGCCTGGATCACCGTGCGCACGGATGCGCCCGGCCGCGCGCTCTTCGAACTCGTGGCCGTGGTGCCGAACGTGCTGCCGCCGCTCCTGACCGCGACGGCGTGGGTGCTGCTGCTCAGTCCGCGTATCGGGCTGATCAACGTCGTGGCGCGGCGGGTCGGGCTGCCGCCGTTCAACGTGTATTCCATGCCGGGGATGATCTTTGTCGAAGGGTTGATCCTGGCACCGCTCGCGTATCTGATCATCTCCGCAGCGCTGCGGTCGATGGATCCGTCTCTAGAGGAAGCGGCCCGCATTGCCGGGTCCCATCCGCTTCAGGCGGCCCGGCGCGTCACCACGCCCATGATCCGGCCGGCGCTGCTGGCCGCGGGTCTGCTGAACTTTGTCCGGGCGCTGGAGAGCTTCGACACGCCATCGATCATCGCTATCCCGGCCCGCATCGAGGTGTTTACCACCAAGGTCGCCCGAGAGGCGCTGACCGCCTACCCGCCCAACCACAATCTGGCCGCAACCTATGCGATGAGTCTGCTCGGCATCGCGATGGTCCTCGTGTATGTCTATCGCCGGCTCACGGCGCGGACCGAACGGTTCGTAACAATCTCCGGGCGGGGCTACCGCCCACATGCGATCGAGTTGGGCCCGTGGCAGTATGTGGCTTCGGCCGGAGCCATCCTCTTGCTCGCGCTGATCGTACTCTTGCCATTCTGCGTCCTCCTCCTGACTTCGCTGTTGCCGTTCTACTCGGTCCCGACGTGGGAGACGGTCAGGCAGCTGACGCTGAAGCACTATGCGTTCTTGCTCACCAGCGACCGCGTGGCACGAGCGCTTCGGATTAGCACGATGCTTGCCGTCGCGGGCGCCACCCTGGGAATGTTCCTGGCCTCGGCCGTGGCGTATCTGACAGTCCGCACCCGCGTCGCAGGCCGTGGCGCCCTCGAACTCCTGACGTTCATTCCGTGGGCGTTTCCAGGCACGGCGCTGGCGATCGGGCTGCTCTGGGGCTACGTGCGGCTACCGGTCCCGATCTATGCCACGGTGTGGATCCTGCTCATTGCCTACGTCACGCGCTTTTTGCCCTACGGCCTTCGCGCCATGACCAGTACGATGGTCCAGGTGCACACGGACCTGGAGGAGGTGTCCCGGGTGTGCGGCGCTGGGCTTCTGCACACGTTCCGGCGCGTCCTCTTCCCGTTGCTGCGCCCCGGATTCATGGCGGGGTGGGCGATCCTGGCGACCATCTTCATGCGGGAATTCAGCACCTCGCTCTTCCTCTACACACCGCGCTCCGAGCCGGTGGGCCCACTGCTCTACCACCTCTGGATCGACGGCCTGCACGGACGCATGGCCGCGCTGGGTGTGGTGGTCAGCCTGGTGTCGGTGGTCCTCGTCGCTGGGGCCCGGCGGGCGAGCAGGACGCAACTCGCGGACTAGTGCACGTCATGTCATCGCGAGCCCCGAAGGGGCGTGGCGATCTCCTCGACTGGAGATTGCCGCGGGGCTTCGCCCCTCGCAATGACTGCTTAGCCGGCGAGATGAGGGAGCAGCATCAGATGCTTCGGCTCGATCGAGGCGTAGAGCCGTTCGTTGAGCGTGAAAAGCTCGTCGCCGTATGCCAGCAACGTGACTTCGCCGACGGCGACGCGGCATTTGACGCGGGTCCCTTCGAACAGTGAGGACACCACCGTACCCTCCAGGACGTTCGTCTGGTCCCGGGGACGGTCGCGGCTCAGCCTGACGTGTTCCGGACGGACGCCTGCCACCACGGGTTTCCCCGCCAGTGCGCGTTCCGAGCGTAGGCTGTGCAACAGCCCGCACGAGGTGAGGACCTCGACCATATCGCCATCCGCCGATGCCGCGGTTCCGCTGATGAAGCTGATCTCTCCGAGAAACGAAGCGGTGAACGGGTGCGCTGGTCTGGCGTAGAGTTCCTGAGGACTGCCCATCTCCACGATCCCGCCGGCCTGCATCACCGCGACCACGTCGGAGAGGCCCAGCGCCTCTAGCTGGTCGTGCGTCACATAGAGCGTCGTGATGCCCAGCCGGCGCTGCAGGGAGCGTAGTTCCTCGCGGACCTGCTCGCGCACTTTCGCGTCGAGGTTGGACAGGGGCTCATCCAGCA
>Ga0209236_1002061_pt1 | contig 12238 bp, 4 predicted proteins | sample GraSoi013_1_40cm_FD_185819 | JGI IMG/M metagenome (GOLD analysis project Ga0209236, IMG submission 185819) | Grasslands soil microbial communities from the Angelo Coastal Reserve, California, USA - Sample 09_27_2013_1_40cm (SPAdes) (version 2) | ecosystem: Environmental > Terrestrial > Soil >... | reverse complement strand
GCCGGTCCCCGTTCGAACGCGGCTGGCGGGAGTACGCGAAGCGGGTCGGGGCGTTCTCGAAGGTCCACAAGGAGGTCGCGGAATACTATAACTCGAAGGTGAAGTCCACCGCCGTGAACTCCCTCCACATCATCCTCCAGACCTTCCGGGACGCGGCCTCGAAGCGGATCAAAGTCGGCGGGAAGACCCTGCGGTACGAGCAGATCGCCACCGTCTGGGTGGACGGCGAGCGGAAGGTCGCCGGGGACGACCGCCTCCCGGGGCTGCTGAAGCGGGCGGGGATCTCGAGGATCCGCCTCGGGATGCTCCTCCGGAACAACGCGGACGTCTGGCTCCTGGCGACGGACTGATTCAGCGGCGCCGCCGGCGGGCCCGGATCACGAGGTACGACAGGCTGATCGTGATCCCCATGATCAGGGCCGCCCAGGGCCACGTGAGCTCGACGTCCTTCTTGTAGAACACGTCCACGATCGCCACCTCGCCCCTGTCCGGCTCGATCACGCCGTTCTTGTTCAGGTCCGCCTCGACGCGAACCGTGTGGGCCCCCGGTGTGAGGCCGACCGGCAAGTACGTGAGCTTCGCGGTCGCCGACGTCGCGGGATCGATCCGCGAGATGTTCGTGGACCCCGCGAGCTTGCCGTCGATGTAGAACTTCACGGGAACGTTCAGCGCGGCAGACCCGCCGTCATTGCGAAACGTCGCGGTGAGGATGATCGGCGTAACAATCGTGATCGCCCGCGTCAGGGTCGTCTTCTCCGTGCGGATGCCCGCCGTCGAGTTGATCTCGACGACGAGCGTGATCACCTGCTCCTTCTGGGGCGCGGTGACGTTGAAGTTGAACGTCCCCGTCCCGTTCGACGTGGCGGTGTGGGGCGAGGATTTCTGCGGCAGCCCGCCGGTGAGGTCGGGCCCCGTGATGTACACCCTGATCGTGACGTTCCCCTTCGCCTCCGACGCGGGGCCTCCGCTCACGTTCAGGTAGAACTTCGCCGTCCCGCTCGGGGCGATCGCGGTCGGGCCGGACAGGTCCCCCGTGACGGTCGTTTGCGCGGACGCGAGTCGCGTGCCCGCGATCAGGACCGCGAGGAGCACGGCGATCGCGAGTATCCCGAAGAGGCCCCGACGCATCTCATCGCCTCCGCTTTCGCGTCAGGAGGGCGCCCGCGGACAGGCACGCGATGATCGTGACGAGGACCGCGATCAACGGGTACGGCAGGTCCTGCGTGATCACGATGTTCGGCCCCGTCGCCCCAATCCGTCCCCCGGGCGCGAGGGCGGGGAGCTCCAGACGGAACGTGACGGCGGACCCGAGGCCCGGGAGGTCCTCCGCGAACGTCTTCGCGGTCGCGGACGCGCCGTTGCCCCCGCCCTTCGATTCGAACGTGACCGTCACTGTCCGGCTCGCGTTCCCGTCCACGGACAGGTTTCGGATTTCCGGGAGCGAGGCGCCTCCCGTGGGCGGGGCGAAGCGGGCGATCCATCCCCGGGACGCGAGCTCGTCGATCCCCGGAAGGGTGAGGGCGACGGACTCCTTCGTGTTCCCGCGGTTCGACACGGTCAGGGTGTAGTTCAGGAACCGTCCGTCGAACGTCGGGATCGCGGAGGAGACCACGAGGGAGAGGGCCCGACGGGGCACGATCCCGACCTGGACGATCACGCTCCCCGCGATCGCGGTCTCCGCGGTGCTCCGGGCGGTGATCGTCACGTCCCCATGCTCCACGAGAGCGTCCTTTGGCGTGGTGATCGTCACGTCGACCTGCGTCGTGTTCCCCCCCGTCCCGAACCCGAGGTGGGGGCGTGCGGGGCGGAACTCGAACGTCCAGCCCGCGGGGAGGGTCGAGAACGCGTACTCGTCCTCCGTGTTCCCCGTGTTCGTCATCGTGATCGTGTACGACACGGACGCGCCCGCGGGGATCGTGAGCCGCTGGGAACCGTCCCAGGAGAGCTTGACGCCCCTCCGGGCGACGCGATCGAGGGCGATGTTCAGGGGGTCCGGCGGGCCCGACAGGACGAGGGTCGCGGGCTTCGCATAGGCGACGACGATGCCATTCTCGACGCGGCTCATTCGGGCCGTCACCGCGTACGTTGCGGGAGGGAGGACAACCTGGTACGCACCCATCGAGTCGGACGTCACGTGGACGTTCGCGGCACTCGAGAACGTGAGGTCCGCGGAGACGCGGATTCCGCCGTTGAACGTGGTCACCCCGAACACCCGGAACGCGGGCACGAGGGCGATGTCGAACGTGACATCGATCCCTTGCGTCGCGATCAGGAGGCCGAGGAACGCGGACGCGGAGCCGGAGGCGACCGCGTATAGGCTGTACGTCCCGGGCTGGAGGCCCACGGAGTACGAGCCGTCTGCGGCGGCGACCGCGGTCCCGTTCATCGCGCCCCCGGACTTCGCTAGGAACCTGAGGAGGGCGGGGGAACCCGTACTACCGACGGACACCCGGCCCCGTACCGTCGTATTGTCGAGGTCGCGCGTCGCGGTGATGTCGTACGACACCGCAGTGGCGCCGGAGGAGACTTGGAGGCTTCCCGTGAACGTCACCCGGACGAACCTCTGGACCCCGGAGATCGCCATCGTCGTGCGCGCGTCCACGGTGACGGCGAAGTCGCCGTCCGGCACGTGGAGCCGGTACGTCCCGGCGGGCTCGCTGAGCACGTGGAACGTACCTCCCTGGACGCGGTCGAACGTGATGGTGACGGGTTCCGGGGGAAGGGCGCCGTCCACGCGGACCGTCCCCGAGACGGTCTTCGCGGGTGTCAGCGGGATCTGGAGGTCCGTCGGCCCGGAGATCGTCACGCGGCCCGCGTACAGGACGGTCTGCGGACCCTGCGTCCGGTTCGCGTACACCGTGTACGTGCCGAGCGCCAGGTACGTCTGGAAGTGTCCCGAAGCCCCGTCGGCGACGAGGTTCTCCGGGCCCTCGAACGCCACGGGCGCACCGAACGGGTTCCCGAAGAACGTGATGTTCCCGGTGACCCGCGCGCGCTGCACGACGTCGACGTCGTGGAGGGCGAGTCCCGCGCCGACCTCCAGGGTCACGTGGTCTAAGGTCCTCGTTTGCCACCGGAGGGCGGGGGACCCGCTGACGCTCTCGTCGACGATCACCTGGTACACGCCGGGCGCGAGGGTCCGCGAGTAGCCTCCCTGCATCGTCGTGTTGACGTCCCCGGTCACGGCCCCGTCCCGCTCCGCGAGGAACAGGATCGAGATCGCGCGCCCCGTGAGGGGCACGCCGTTCCATCGGACGATCCCGGAGACCGTGACGTTCAGGGCGACGAGCGGGATCGCCACGGTCCTCCGGAGGTCGGCGGGGGTCCCGGGGAGGAAGGAGCGGGACTGGAACCCGGAGGCGTCGACGGTCATCGCATACGTCCTCGCCGCCTCGAGAGGTGCGGAGAAGGTCCCGTTCGCAGGGGTGACGACTGTGAACAAACGACCCGACGTGTCCGTGAAGGAGACGAGCGCACCCCCGATCCCTTCCGACGCCTCGCGGATGCCGTTCCGGTTCATGTCCCGGTACACGAACCCTGAGTAGACGGAGCGGAAGGTGAGGGGGAGGTCGAGGCTCGTGGAGGTGGTGAAGCTCCTCCGGTCCTGGTACGCGTTCGGCCCGAGGACCGACTGGACATCGTAGGTCCCCCGTGGGATCCACGCGATGTAGATGCCGGCGTTGCTCGTCCGCGTGAGATACAGGTCCCCGCTCTCGGATCGGAACGTGACCGCCGCGCCTCTCGAGACGTTCAGAGGATTGCGGGAGTACGACATCCCCCGGACCTCCACGCCGTCGACGAAGAGGGCGTCGACCGGGGTCGTCGCGCCCCGGACGACGTCCACGGTCTGAAGGACCGCGAACAGCCGGATCGATTCGTAGTTGCGGCCCGTCACCGTGTACCGTCCCGTGGGAAGGACGACGGTGAACCGCCCGGAGGCATCCGAGGTCACGGTCCGCGTGATCGTCGCGGCCGCGAAGTTCCGGAACTCCATCGTCGCGAACCCCTGGACGTTCCCGCCGACGAACGTCCTCCCTTGGACGGTCCCGGACGGGTACGCGGTGAGGTTGAGCCCGAGGACGCTCGTGGACCCGAGGGACACGAGGGCGGGGAGGGTCGCGAGGTCGCCCGAGGACGCGGAGATCTCAAACTCTCCTCCGAGGAGCCCTCGGACGCTGTATCCGCCTCCGACGTCCGATCGGACGGAGATCGTCGTGCCGTTCGTCTTGTCGAGGGCGACCACGTCCGCGTTCGGGACGACGTTCCCCTGGGTATCCTTGACGGAGCCCGTGATCGAGAGCCCCGCTACGGGGATGTCCACGGTCGTGTCGGAGACCGGGATGTCGTGGGAAGCGAGGGCGATCGTGCGTCCCGAGACGGTGACGTTGAAGTACGTCGTCCCGTGGTAGACGTCCCGGATCTCGTACAGGCCTTCGGCGCCCGCGGTCGTCGTGTTCTTGACGCCGATGTCCCGGCTGTGGATCGCCAGGGACGCCCCGGGAAGCGGGAGGTCGCGGCCGTCGTCGAACTGCCCGTTCGCGTTCGTGTCGAGGAACACGCGCCCGCTCACGGTCGTGGCGAGGAGGACGACGTCCTTCGTGATCTGCCAGTCCAGGACCCCGTCCCCGTCCGCGTCGACGGGCCGCCGCTGCGCGGCGTCGTCCGTGACGGTGAAGGACAGGGTCTGGAGGACGGTCGCACCGGTCCTGGTTCGTGGGTCGATGGCCCCCGTCGAGACGGTGACCTTCACGATGCCGAACGGGGCGAGGACCGAATACCGTCCCTGGGCGTCCGTCGTCGCCTCGTAGTGGGGGACGTCGAGCTCGTCCGTCACGGTCACGTGGAGGCCGGCCACAGGGGCCTCCCCGAGGGTCACGGTCCCGTTCACGAAGGCCCCGTCGTAGTACTTCGCGAAGATGACCCCGGAACGGTACGCGTTCGCGGGGTTCGGGTCGACGACGCCGTACGTCCGGCCCGCGGCGATGTCCTGCTGGATCTTGAGGGCGTCGAAGTAGTTCACCGCCCGCCACTCCTGCGTGTGGTTCGACGTGTCGTTGAAGGGGTTGTAGTACGCGGTCCGATACACGACCCTCCAGTGGGTGAGGCCCCAGCCCGGGAGGGGCGTGAGGGGCTGCGCGTTCGTCCCGGAGAGGCCGGGGATCCCGTCGTCCTGCTTGCCGACCTCGGAGGGCGCGAACCCCGTAAATACGCGGTAGAAGAACGAGTGGTAGAACATCGGCTTGTACACGATCTCGCCCTGGGGATTGTCGGGCCGGTCGAACTCCCCGAGGCTCTCGGCGGGCACCCGGTTCCCCCGGACGGTGACGTAGATCCGGAAGAAGTCGTAGGGGAGGATGCGTCCGTCCCTCAGGTTGATCACCCGGCGGTCCGAGAGCTTCATCGGGGCGTAGAAGATCCCGGTGTTCGAGGCGCTCGTCGGGAAGAGGCGGGAGTCCACTGCGAAATACCCGATGTCCTTTCCCGTCACCTCCCGGATCGCCCGGTACAGGTCCGCCTGCCGGTCCGTCACGAGGGTGGACGTGAGGAGGTCCGAGGTGTAGATGTACAGGGCGTTCGTCGCCTGCATGTTCGGGTCATAGTATCCGTACCGGAGCGGGTTCGCCTTCACCGTGGAGATCAGCAGGTCCGGCTGACGGAACGCGTTCTGGACCGCGTTCGGATCGATCCCGTACGAGGCGAGGACGGCCCGGGCCGCCGGGGACAGGGTCCGGCCATGGGTCCAGAAGTCCCCCTCCACGAGCCGGAGGGTAAGGAGGGCGATCACCGAGTTCTCGCTCTGCGCCGCGATCGCGTTCCCGGCGAGGTGGTAGCCGTCCTGGAAGTTGTCCGCGACCGTCGGGTGGGCGCCCTTGTCCACCGCCTCGAACCCGTAGTCCCACCAGCTCAGGAACGCGGGCCTCTGCGGGGGATCCACGTTCGAGTCCTGGGTCGCGAACCATTCCCAGGCGGCGGGGAAGTACTCCTTCGTGTGGGGGAGCGAGAACCCGAAGGCCCCGAGGTAAAACGGGTTCCCCCCTTGCGTAAGGGTCGCATAGTCCTTCGGCCGGAGGAAGTCCGGGGTCAGGTCGTGGATCTGCTTGTCGTACGCGAGCTTGTTCTCGAACGGGATTGAAGCGTCCACCGCGTACCAGACGTTCGGGACGAAGAACAGGAACACGATCAGGAGCGCCCCCACGACGTGACGGGGCTTCACGCTCTTCCGGACCGCCGCGCGGCGGCTCCCCGCCGCGACGCTCAGGTACGTCCGCTTCAGGCCGTCGTAATCGAGCCGCTTGATGATCAGTCCGATCGCGAACCCAGCGCTCGCCGCAAACGCGGGGCTCGCGTTGAAGATGAACCGCGCCGCCGCCTGGGCCATGATGATCGCCGCGAGGGTCCAGACGACGAAAAACAGATAGGCGGTCTGCGTCCGCCGCCCCGCCACGAATTGCCAGAGGAGGTAGCCGAGGGCGCCCCAACTCAGGAAGTACGTCCCCCAGCCGAACGAGAGGATGATCTGGCTCAGGGGCGGGGCCTGGGCCTCCGCGATCGTCTCGTACAGCTTCGTCTGCACGAAGTACCCCGCGCCGCTCACGAACGCGTTCGCGAGGGCCGGGTTCACGAGCATCCCGATCCCGAGCGTTACGCTCGCGGACCCGAGGACCGTCGGCAGGACGAGGGCCCACGGATAGTCCCGCGTGATCGTGAACAGGAACGCGAGGCCGATCGCCGCCGCGAAGAGATACGCGGGGACGTCGTACCAGACCTTCACCTGGTTCATCTGGACGTACCACGGGGCGGAGATCAGGAGGGCGACCCCCATCGTGATCCCGAAGGCGACTGTGATCCCCAGGGTGTCCTTGTTCTTGATCCGGTGGAAGAACAGCTGGAAGATGAAGTACACGAGGAGGATGATCGGCGCGTACGCCCACCCCTGCCACGTGAGCGCGATCGCGCCGATGCAGAACGCGCTGAGGAGGCTGTACAGCACGGGGACCTGGTTCTCCCGGAAGAACAGGGCGATCCCGGAGCGGATCGCGGAGGGACTCCGCCAGGACGCCACCCACCGCTTCTCGTTCATCGTCTTGAGGGCGCGGAAGAAGAAGAAGTACCCCGTGACGACGAAGAAGAGGATGAACGCGTCATGGTCCGCGTTGCTCGCGACGGACCTTTGGAGGTGTCCCGGGGACACCGCGAGGAGGAACGCGGCGATGAGGCCCGCGCGGCGGTCGAACGCCTCCGTCACCAGGGCGTACAGCGGGAAGATCGTGAGGGCCCCGAAGAGGGCCGTCGTCAGGATGAACGAGTACGTGATCGCGGACCAGGCATCCGGGAAGGCGGGGGAGATCACGTAGCCGGAGAGGAGGGCCCACCACTGGAACATCGGCGGCCGCGGGTTCGTGAGGCCGAGGGGATAATTGAGCAGGGGATCGAACGTGAGCTGATGGCCCGTCTGGTACGCGTGTCGGATGATCTGCTCATGGTAGAACGAGTCGGACCCGCCGGAGTATAGTCGGTCCGGGATCGCGGTGCCGTACACGAAGTACGTGCGGAGGAAGAATGCGATCCCGAAGACGATCAGGAGCGCCGCGAGGGTGGGCCAGTTCTTCCGTAGCCAGTGCTCTTCGTCCGCCACGACTCCGTCTCCCTCGGGTGCGCCTCGCCTAAGTGGGGCCCCGTATTTAGTGTTGATTCCGGACCCATGCGGGGCCGGGCCATCCCTCGGAGTAGAAGGGGGCGGGTCAATAGGCTTTTGGCGCACGACTCGAACCCGCGGATGGAGCGGGGAACCTTTAAGGGAGCCCGCGCGATGGTGCGGCCCCGATGAAGCGGGACCTCATGGAGATCCTGTGCTGCCCCGTCTGCAAGGGGGACCTCGAGCTCCGGGTCGCGGTGGAGACGGACGAGATTGTCGAGGGCGTCCTCTACTGCAAGGCGTGCGGCCACTCGTACGAGATCTCGGACGGGATCCCGAACCTGCTCCCGCCAGACTTCAAATGAACTCCGCCTGGGCCGCAAGGACGTCGGCTCGGGTCTTCGCGCGGGCGTAATCGTCCAAGGGCTCTCGGTTCAGCGTGAGGAATTGCGTTCCCCACCCGAACTTCGAGAGGATCTCGGAGGCCTCGGAGGCATGCCCGAGGATCCACAGAGCTCCCGCCAGGGCCTCGACGCTCGAGAGGAGGAATGGCTTCCCGTAGTTCACGGGGTTCGCCGCGAGGAGGAACGGGAGCGCCCTCGTGGGGTGGCGGGGGATCGCGGGGACGGGCCCGCGCTTCCACGAGCTGTCGACGACGGCAAGTCCTCGACGTTCGACGGCATCGCGGTCCTCCATCGAGAGGACGTGCTCTCCCTCCGGGTGGAGCACGACGGAGCCCGGCGGCAAACGGCCCGCGCGGGACGCTGCCTCCAGGAGCCCGAACCGGATCAGCTTCCGGGCCGTGCATCGCTTCGGGTCGCACTGTTCGAGGGCGAGGGCGGCGAGCCGGACCCGAGTCACGGGATACTTCGAGGACTGAACCACGAAGCTGGAAAGCGCTTAAATATGCTAAGACGCTTGCGCAACCACTGGATTGGGGGAGGAAACGACTTCCAGTTCTCCCAGGAGGAGGTTTCGATGTTCTCGTCTAGAGATGGCTATGGTGGATTCGTAATCGTTTTGCTCGCGGTCGTCGCGTTCGCGGCCATGCTCGTGCTGTCCGCCGGACCCGCGGCCGCAGGCGCATCCGGCGCACCCGCCCCGACCGGGGCGAGGCCCGCCCTGTTGACGGGGTCGCAGATCCCGTCGCAGTATCGACTGCACCTCGGTGGCGCTTTGACCCTGACCGACCTTGGATCGACGCCGACGCCGGCGTCCTCGGCCCCGGGACCCGGGCCGCAGCCGAACGATCTCCCGTTCGCGCCGAACGTTCAGGTGTGGTCGGACCCCGCAAATCAGAACCGCCCGACGGAGGCCCGGGACAGCCTGGGCCGCACGTATGTCGTGTTCCAGAGTGAAGTGACCCCGACAAACCACGATCTGTACGTTGCTCGATCCGACGACGACGGCCGCACTTGGATGGCGCCCGTGGCGGTCGCGACGACGACCGCGGACGAGACGAACCCGAGCATCATCGTGTCGCCCGGGGACCGGCTCACCGTCTTCTTGCAGCAGAACGCGAATGCCGACGCCTTCGGGTACGCCTATTCCACGGACCGCGGTGGCTCGTGGACGATCCAGGCGATCGGTTTTGGCGGGACCCCAATCCTCCATCAGTTCGAGTACCCATCGTTCGTCGCAAACGGTGTGGGGGCGATGGGGATGTACGGCGCATGGTGCACCCTCAACAACCCAAGCCCGCCGACCTGCAATGGCGGCGCGTGGACCGTGATCATGCTCTTCAGCACGGATGTGAGCAGCCCGGGCGCGTGGTCGGCGATCTACTTCGCGCAGCCGCCGAACGTCGAGCTCTTCCACCCCTCCGTTGGGATGAACTCGGTCACGGGCGACCTTGTCGGTTCGATGGAGATTGAGATCTACGACAACACCGCGTGGGATGTCACCTGGTTCCGGTTCAACCCCGCCCCGCCCGGCTTCTTCTCCCAGGACGGGATCATGTGCGGCGTAGGGTCCGGCACCTGCGCGTCGAACGCCTTCGTGTGGCCTTCGATCGCGGTGGACGGCCCGAGGATCATCACGGGCGCGCACTTCTTCAATACGAACCTGACGACCCACAACGAGATCCTTGCCGTGTACTCGACGAACGGGGGCGGCACATACGCCCTCGTGAACGGAGCCACGGGGATGATCGACAATTCGGCCGTGGACAAGAAGTACGTCTCCTTCGACATCAAGGGCACCCAGGTCTTCTCCGCATTTTGGAAGGGGAACGCCGTGTGGTACGCGGGTGGGACCGGCAGCGGGGCCACGTTCCAGGCCCCCGCCCGGGTGAGCGACAACACCCCCGCGACCGCGATCGACCAGCAGCATGCCGTCGTCGTGAGGAACTCCAGCGCGGGCCCCCTCGTGGCGTGGCATGACAACCGCGACGGGAACGCGAACATCTACTTCGCATCCTTCCAGCGGTACACGATCACGATCGCCACGAACCCGGCGAATCTCCTCGTGCGGTTCGACTCGGGCCCGTTCGTGACCGCCCCGGCAACGGGGCAGTTCCCGTCCGGGACCTCCCACAGGGTTGAATGCCAGAGTCCCCAGCCGGGTGGAATCGGCGCGCAGTACGTGTTCACTCAGTGGAACGACGGGAACGCGAACAACCCGCGGACGATCTCCGTTGCGGCTGACACGACGTACACCTGTTCGTTCCGAACGCAATTCCAGATCACGATCGCCTCCGTGCCGTCGGGCAGGACCGTTTCCGTGGCCGGCGTGCAGCAGACCACGCCGTATCTCTTCTGGTGCAACGCCTCCGCAACCGCGGCGCTGGACGCTCCGAGCCCGCAGACCGTTTCCCCGACGAGCCAGTACCGGTTCAATTCGTGGAGCGACCTCGGTGCACAGGCACATCCGATCACGTGCGACGCCTCGAAGACCGTGACCGCGAACTTCGTCCTACAGTGGCAGGTCACAATCGCGACGAACCCGGCGGGCCGCGACGTCGTCGTGGACAGCCAGACCCGGACGGGTCCGTACGTGTTCTGGTGCGACGACGGCTCCTCGCACACGATCAGCGCGCCGGGCCCCCAGGCGACCGGGCCCGGGACGCAGTACCGGTACGACACGTGGAGCGACGCGGGGGCGCAGAGCCACTCGATCACGTGCACCGCATCGAGCACGGTCACCGCGAACTTCGTCCTGCAATATCAGATTACGATCTCGACGACCCCCGCGGGGCGGACCGTCACGGTCGACAGCTTCCCGAGGGTCGGCCCGTACACGAGCTGGTGGGACGCGGGGAGCAACATCGGGCTCCTCGTTCCCTCCCCCCAGAACCTCGGGGCGGGCACGCGGTACTCGTTCTCCGCGTGGAGCGACGGGAACGTGAACCCGTCCCGGACCCTCCTCGCGGACCAGACCCGTACGCTCGGGGCTGTGTTCACGACGGAGTACTACCTCACGATGACGACGACGCCCAGCACGAACGTGAATCCGGGGAGCGGATGGCATCCGATCGATGACAGCGTCGCGATATCGACGACGGGTCCGCCGGACGGCCTCACGGACCGGTACCGGTTCTCCGCGTGGTCCGGCAACTATACGGGGACCGTACCGACCGCCACGGTCACGATGGACGGTCCGAAGACGATCAACGCGAACTGGGCCCACCAGTACAAGATCGACCTCCGCTTCGGGGCGGGCGTTCCCGGCACGAACATCACCGTAGACACCGTGCCCACCTCGGCACCGATCACGGCTTGGTGGGACGACGGCTCGACGCACACCGTGGCCGCCCCCGCGAACCTTGCGGTAGGCTCGGACACGCGGTACAACTTCCTCTCCTGGCAGGGGGCGGGAGTGAACCGACAGTTCAGCGTGACCGTCACGGGCGCGGCGACGTACACCGCGACGTACACCCAGCAGTTCCTCGTGACCCTCTCCGTCTCCCCGGCGGGCCGGACGATCCTCGTGGACGGGATCGCGTGGGTCCCAGGGACCCCGATATGGTTCGGTTCGGGGACCCAGCACGTGTTCGACGCGGGATCGACGCCGCAGATGGGCGCCGCGGGAGAACGGTTCAAGTTCTCGGGATGGGCGGGAGGCAACCCGAGCGCGAACCTGAACACGGTGACGATGGACTCCCCGAAGGTCCTGACGGCGACGTACGCGAGGCAGCTGCTGCTGACCGTCGTGTCGTCGTACGGGACTCCGACGTGCGTGAGCCCCGCAGAACCCGGGACGTGCTGGTATGCGGAGAACGCACCGGCGCAGGTCACGGTCACGTCGCCCGTCTCGGTCGGAGGCACGAAGTACGCCCTGACCGGATGGACCGGAGCGACGTCGAGCTCGGGGTCGGGCGCAACGGTCACGATGGACGCCGCGAAGACGGTCACCGCGAACTGGCGGGAGGTCACGTTCCTCGAGGAGAACGGACTGTACCTCGGCCTCCTGATCGCGATCCTCGTCGCGGTGATTGCGATCGTCCTCGTCGTCGTGATGCGGCGGCGGAAGAAGCAGCCCGGCATCGCGGCGGGGATGGCGCCTCCGCCCCCGATGCAGACCCAGGGAACGCAGATGGGCGGGACGAAGAACTGCCCGGCCTGCGGGATGGAGATCCCGGGCGGCGCGACGACATGCCCCGTG
>Ga0209236_1002058_pt1 | contig 12257 bp, 12 predicted proteins | sample GraSoi013_1_40cm_FD_185819 | JGI IMG/M metagenome (GOLD analysis project Ga0209236, IMG submission 185819) | Grasslands soil microbial communities from the Angelo Coastal Reserve, California, USA - Sample 09_27_2013_1_40cm (SPAdes) (version 2) | ecosystem: Environmental > Terrestrial > Soil >... | reverse complement strand
TTTCATGCTCATTAGTACTAACTGTTCAATGAAAGCCACCTATCTTTTGCAGTTTACCCCCCGAGGTCTCGGCCGGAAACTCAATTCCTCAGATTGCCCGCTTGTCTGCAAGCCATCCAATTTCTTGGAGGAATAACAACCCTCCAAAATTTTGGAAGGCTCGAGAAACTCGAGACCACATTACGTTGTGTAACGTGCCCCGGATTTTCTCTGTCCCTGCTGTTGCTGCGCTTGCATTTGTTCTGGAGAAAGACCCATAGGAGGAAGTGGAGGGGGGATCCCCAGGCTCTTCGACAAGAGAATCGCCTCAGCCATTGCAATGCCGGAAACTGCCTGAATTATCGCCACCGGTGGCGGCTTGTTCTGTTTGTGCTCAACTATCATCTTAGAGATCTCTCCTTCTTCACCAATCACTTGCGCGCGACCTTTGACGCTGAGCTGTGCAATCGACGGACTGTAATTCACCGTGAAAACAAAGGGAGCGTCAGCTGTGGACTCGTTTTTCATCTCTAATCCGACGATATTGATGTTAACAGCGATCTGGACTTGAGGCGGCAATTGCGAGTCTTGGCCCCAGAAACGTTCCCCAGTAAGATTCGTAACTTGCACGGTCACTCTTAGCATGCGACTTGCAGCGCAGGGCGGGTGGGGTCCCTGAGGTATTATGGTTTCTGCCGGGCATCTACGCTTCCAGATATCTGGAGAATACTCTTATGAGCCCTCTGAACGATCAACTTACGGCCATCAACTCGAATGGTGAGTAAGTCTCCTTCTTTGAATGGAAAGCTAGAGTCATCAGTCAGTTTCGTTGGCAGATATATTCGCGGGGATCTGTATTGCGTACCCTCAGATCGAGCTGGTTTCTTTGCGACGGCGAATCTAGTCAGGATTTTCTTAACCAATTTACTAAGCCTTGACGGGTTGAATAGTTGACGTATTTGCATTGTGAAGGGTTTTTAGGTATTGCGGTAATATTGGCAACTTAGAAGGGATTACGTTTTGGACCAGCTTGTCCGATTTTGGGAATTCGCTGCAAGACTAAAGGCCGAACCGCGGAGGGGCTGGCTCAAGAAACTTCGTCTTCAAAGAACGGAGTCGGTGGCCGATCATTCGTTTGCATTATCGCTTCTCTGCTTATTCGAGGGTGAAAGACGAGGCCACAACGTGGAAAGATTGCTAAAGCTCGCTCTATTACACGACTTGGAGGAAGCGATTACTGGAGATCTGACTCCTCAAGACAAGGCGTCGAGGGGAGAAAATATTGTGAAAGCTCAGAAGATCTCCGCCCGTGAACAATTGCTTTCGTACTTTCCAAAGGAGAATCAGCGAGTCTACCGGGAATTATGGTCGGAGCTGGAGAACGAGAAAAGCAAAGAAGCACAACTAGTTCACGAACTCGACAAGCTGGAGATGGCCCTTCAGGCGAACGAATATGCTAAGGGAGGCATTGAAGCGGCGAAGCTCAAAGAGTTCTACGAATCCTCTAGGGGGGCAATCAAAGATCCGAAGCTAAAGCAGCTTTTGGACGAAATTTCGTCTCCGAAGTAAGAGCGAGTCCATCCGGACGAGGCCGGCCATGGACAATGACTCCAGTTTATTCGACGGCCGCGCTGCTAGATTTGAGTGACCACAGCAACGCGCGCCTGAACCGCTTTTGTCAGGTACTCTTTAGGAAACAAAGTCTTGAAGTCTCTCGCCAGGATCGACATGTATTCCCCGATTTCATCTTCACTCATGAATTGGAACATGTAACCTCCGTTGTAAGGCGAGGCTTCTCCCTCGCGCTTCATGAACTCAATATGCATTAACGGGTCACCCCTCTTGATCGTTATCGGCTGTCGCTCGTTGCTGAGATTAACTAGCTCGAGTGCGAGGCGCCCTATGAAACCGCTGTGGACCTTTGCCGCGTTCAGAAACGAGAGCCCCATTCTCCCGTACTTACTCTTCGCAGTGAGGTGCGCCACAAATTCTGGAGGAGTGAACACGATCTCGTTAGAGACTAAGTTCTGGTGTTCCAGATAATGGAGCGTCCGTTCCTCTTTAACCGTAAGCACGTAACCGTCCCCGTCCAGGAGTCCATAGTCGAACGGATGAATGCACTTGTGAGCCTTGATCAGGCTAACGAGTTGGTTCTTGCCGATCACACACATGCAAATCGCTCACTAAACGGTCGAATTTGATGGTTTCGGTAGGGCTGTTAGACCACTGATGTCTGGACGACTTGAATCGAGAGGGCTGCTGGATTTGCTAGTACAAGTGAATCATCGAAGCTTACGAGCAAAAGAACGTCTCCAAAGCCATTCGGAGGGATTGGGAGGGTGAAGTTTGCGCTCAATGTCGGGGTATTCGGTAGAAGCACATGAGTTGTGCCGATTATTGCGGTCGAATTTGTCATGAGCAACCGAATTGCATCGTATCTGCCTGAGGTTATCTGTGCAGAGGCCAGAATTTGAGGCAAGAACTGAGTTGGGATGGGTATCAAATCGATGGTTGGCGTTGTTTCATTGACGTTAACCCATCCGGCACTGGATCCGAACCCGTAGGTGTGGAATTGCAAGCTCGTGAACTTGACGTAAAGATGGTCGATCACACCCGGCGCAGTCAATCCGTAGATGTGGACCTTGATAGTGCCCTGAGTGATCGAGGGGGCCAAAGCGATGACCAGCACGACAACAAGGACTGCGACAAATAGCACGCGTCGCCATCCAGGGTAATGATACATTGGTATTATCGCGATTGGGAAAGACCACTGCTATTTAACAACCAGCAAGCTGTGGGGCTCAAGCCTTGAGTCTACTGGGGCGCAGGTCTTCGGGCGGTGAAGAAGAGGTTCATCAAAAGATTCTCGTAGAATAGATTGGTGTCCGCGAAGAATCCCGACAGCAATTCTTTCAGACGAGGTTTTGAGAAATTATTGTGAAATGGTTCGGATTGGGGATGTGTCACGCTTAGAATGTTCCGGAACCTCCACAGAGGATTGCTGCTCGGAACGGACCCGATGAAAGTGCCTTTGGGCTTCATTACCCTTGCAATTTCCGCGAGAGCCCGCGAAGGGAAATAGAGATGTTCGATTACTTCTGTGCAGATCGCAAAATCTGCAAGAACATTTCGGAAGGGTAAATGCTCGACGTCGCATTGTACGAAATCGGCGTCGGGAATCCGTTCATTTGCCCTCACAAGGTTCCAGCGATTAATATCGGTGCCTACAACCTGCGATGATTCAATGAATCTAGTGATCAGCCCTGTCCCGCACCCTATGTCAAGCGCAAACTGCGACCTGCCAAGTCTTCGAATCAACCTCTTTGCCACGGTAGATCGTCCCCAATGGAATATTTGTTCTAGGGCCCTGGGATCGGTTACCCAGTCGTAGAATTCCCCCGCAACATAGTATCGCTTCACGTTTCGAGCATCGTTGGGCGGGGGCGCGACCATGTCAGCGGTTCTCCTCGCTCAGCCGAATCTTTGCAATCAAGTGGTGCTCCCTCGACCAGTTCCGTATCTTTGCAAACCTTTCAGGCATCACGGCTATCCTTTAAGCGCCCCAACGTCCTCCGGCGTGAGATCAAACCTAGCTCAAACAAGCACGGAGCAACTACCCTACATGGCCCCAGAGCGGGGACGTTAGAGACAAAAGGAACCCAGCATTCCCCACGCGTCCTTCGAAGAAGCGAAACGACTTGTTGAGTAGGACTCCAATAACGGTTCTTGCCCTCGGCGGGAACGCAATCCTTCAGCGCAACCAAAAGGGAACGTTTGAAGAGCAATATGAAAACGTAAGATCCACCACGGCTCAAATAGCGAGTCTTGTTAACGACGGATTCAGAATTGTCATCGTCCACGGAAACGGTCCCCAGATTGGTGCAACTGTAATCAGGCACGAGCTAGGCCAGACAATGGTACCACCTTTGCCACTTCATGCTTGTGGTGCGGAAACTCAAGGTTTCCTAGGCTACATCATTCAGCAATCCCTTCGAGACGAGTTGGCTAGACTTGAATCGAGGAGAGCAGTTGCAACGATTATCACCCAGGTTGTCGTGGACAAGAGTGATCCTGCGTTCAAACACCCATCAAAACCAATCGGTCCATTCTACACGAAGGAGCAGAGAGACACATTGCTGAGAGATAGAAGCGACCTCGTCATTGAGGAAGACTCTGGCAGAGGATACAGAAGATTCGTCCCGTCACCTGATCCTAAAGCAGTTGTAGAGGACGAGGCTATCCGAGTTCTCGTTGACGACGAGGCAGTGGTCATTGCTTGTGGAGGAGGAGGGATACCTGTCATAAGACAAGGGACCCACCTTCAGGGGGTAGAAGCCGTAATCGACAAGGACTTAGCTGCCGAAAGATTAGCCACATCGATTCATGCAGAGAGCCTTGTCATACTCACTGACGTTGAAGGCGTCTACCTTGATTACGGAAGACCGGACCAGCGATTACTTTCGAAGATTAGTTCAAGTGAGCTCGAGATCCACGCCCAAAAGGGATATTTCGCTAAAGGAAGCATGGGACCGAAGGTGGAAGCTGCAATAAGATTTCTCCGAAACGGCGGAAAGAGAGCGGTGATAGCAAACCTCGGAGACCTGGGAGGAGCGATCAAGGGCTCCGCCGGAACTCAAGTAAGAAATTAAGAGCTTCCAAGTTTCATCACCACCGAGCTGTTTCTAACTATGCTCTACTCGCAGATAGTCGAGACGTACGCGAAGATCGAGGCGACCACGAAAAGGCTTGAAATAACCAGTTTTCTCGTCGAACTCATTCAGGATACTCCACGTTCAATTCTCGATAAGGTGGTGTACCTGACTCAAGGAAAGCTGCATCCGGATTTTCTCGGGATTGAACTCGGAATCGCAGAGAAGCTGCTCTTCCGTGTTCTCGCAAAAGTAACCGGACAAACCGAGGCGAAGGTTACAACCATCTACAAGAAGTTGGGCGATCTAGGAACAGTTGCCGAGGAACTCCTCAATGACAAAACTCAGACGTCCTTTCAAAGAGGGGCCCTCACCGTAGAAGAAGTCTACAAAATCTTCGACATGATAGCACACGAGGCAGGCCAGGGCTCTGTTGACTCCAAGCTCAGGCATATGACTGGCCTCCTTGGAAAAGCTTCTCCCAGTGAAGCCAAGTACCTCACCCGAATGGCTCTCGGCCGCCTACGGCTTGGAGTGGCTGACATGACCATTCTCGACACGTTAGCGATTTCCCTCGGAGGGGGAAAAAATTCAAGGCCTCTTCTAGAGCGTGCTTACAATCGATCCTCAGACCTCGGCTACGTTGCTAGAACTCTCGCCACGGGAGGTATGAAAGCAATTGAATCACTCAAAGTTACAGTCGGAAGGCCAATCCGGCCAATGCTCGCCGAGCGGCTTTCCGACGCGCAGGCGATCATGGCCAAGATGAACGGCGAGTGTGCAGCGGAGTACAAGTACGACGGGCTAAGAATCCAGGCACACATCTCCACCGAGGAAGTCACATTCTATTCTCGACGTCTTGAGAACATCACCGACCAATTCCCAGATATTCAACGACTGCTGAAGAATAACATAGAGGCAAAAGGAGTAATCCTTGAAGGAGAAGCTGTCCCTGTTGACTTGTCTACCGGCGAACTTCTACCGTTCCAGCTGATCTCGCAGCGTCGAGGCAGAAAATATGACCTTGACAAAACGATCGAGGAGATTCCCGTGGCTTTCTTCCCTTTTGATCTCCTATACGCCGACATGACTGACTATACAGACCGTCGGTATCCTGAAAGACGCGAACGGCTTCGAGAGCTTATCCCGAGGAATGGAAAGATCGAGCTCTCACGGCAGAAAATTTGCAATGATCCCAAGCAACTCGATGACTTCATGCAGCAGGCGGTCGCAGACGGATGCGAAGGCTTGATGATCAAGTCGATTGGTCCCGACTCAACCTACAAGGCCGGAGCGAGAGGATGGACTTGGATCAAGTACAAGCGTGAATACAAGTCGGAAATGCAAGACAGCGTGGATCTCGCAGCGGTGGGGGCGTTCGCGGGTAGAGGACGACGTGGAGGAACCTATGGCGCCTTGCTTCTTGCAGCTTATGACAAGAGCGAGGACATGTTCAGAACGGTCTGCAAGTGTGGCTCAGGATTTACTGATCAAGACTTGAGCAAACTGCCCAAGCTGCTGGAGAAGTATCGAATAGGTTATCGATATCCGAGGGTCGATTCTAAGATTGAACCCGACGCGTGGTTCGTTCCAGGACTTGTCCTCGAGATAGTTGGAGCAGAGATCACACTGAGTCCCATACACACATGTGGAATGAACAGTATCAGGCAAGGTGCTGGTCTGGCTGTGAGATTCCCACGGTTTACCGGGAAATATCGGGAGGACAAGTCACCTGAAGACTGCACGACTACCGATGAAGTGGTTGAGATGTACCGGGCTCAGCTGAAGAAGTTTTCAGAGAAGCTCACCACAGAAGCAGCTTAGCTTGAGATCGCGATACAGATTCCCAGACCAAATGCGTCCTGCATCACTCCAAGAGAGACATGAATTCTACAAGCGAGAGTTCCAGACAAATCTCATTCGGGAATGGTTTCGAGGTTGGACGAAGCCAATTGTATTCGCGGTGGTAATTGGACGACACACCAAGATATTTCCAGCCAGATATCGAAGAGATAGGGATCGAACAATTCTCATTGACGAGTACGATACATTGCAAGATCTCCGACGATATTGCCTGGAATTCAAGCCCGAATCCGTATACTACGACAGGAACGTCTACAGGAACTGGGACGAAGCCAGACTCGGCCCAGGCAAGATTGAACAGCTGGGCAAGTCGTTCGGCCAACAACTAGCTTTCGACATTGATCCGGAGAATTTCGAATGTCCGATCCACGGCACTCTTGAAGACAAAATGAATAGGCGGCAAGGATTGTCGTTTTGCAGATTAGAACTCCAGCTGGCCCAAGAGCAGGCGCTCAGCTTAGTGGACGAGCTGTCCCATTCTTTTGGAGAACTCCGGATGGTCTATTCGGGAAGAGGTTTCCACGTTCACGTTCTCGACGAGGACGCATTCTTCTGGACATCGAAGCGACGGCTCAGATTTGCCAGGTCTCTTGCTCGTAGAGGATACCTAATGGATGAGTGGGTCGCGGGTGGAGGGATGAGACTGATCAGGCTGCCGCACTCGCTTAACGGGTTAGTGAGTCGCGTGGCCAGACAATTGGATAGATCTAGGGTCCATTTCTTCGACGCCGTGACCGACCCTTTCTGTCTTCCAGGATTCGCCCGGAGTTAGGCCGTCTATTTCTTTCTCGGCTTACGGGTTGACTTTTTCGGCCTCTTGGGAGATTCCTTTGCTTTCTTCTTTGCTACGCTCTTTGCTTTGGTCTCTTTTCCAGCGTAGTAATAGTAGGCTTTGCGTTTCTTTGCCGTAGCGCTCATAGGTTTCGCGGGCATGAGTCAGGATTTGTAGCTAGATGTCTTAACATTTTCTAGAAAAGCGCTTGCTCTAAGTGTCTTCGAGAGTGGATATAATCCGCTTGTGGGTTAGGTCTATGCTATCGACCCCTGTGTTTAGAAGTAGACATTTGACGTTGAATTTGGAAATCATTCGGCGGAAGAACTGTTCTTGGCGGGCGTGGTCCAATAGTAGGAGATAAGGGTTGTACCATGGTTCGCCGGCAAGCTTTCCCCACATCTCTTTGGGACCGGCGCCAGGGCGTACCATGTACTCTCCCTTCCTGAGCACCTTGATTGCCTCGTCAGCGTCCAAATGCACTTCGGGAGGGCTTTTGTCGTCTCTCCGCAAGAGAACGAGTAGCCTAATTCTTGCCTGGTCAGTGACCTTTCCGGGCCCAAACACTTTTTGCCATTTGTTAGCTTGCAACCTGTAGGGCCTTGGGTGAACTCGCAACTCTCTTTTGCCGTAGTGATGTTCTCGCATTTGCTTTCGTCGAAAATTTTTCGCAGCCACGGCTTACTCATTTGTGTCTCCGTCCTCATGTAGAGACTCTTCTCAGGCTGTCTTCCAACCAAGTGTCCGAGTCGCTCTCCTTCGTTATGGTCAATGTAGACCCAGTCGTCTCCAACGATTCTGCCTCCAGGGAGTTCCATTAGCTTGAAGGCCTGTGTTGTCTTGCCTGTCCCGGTCGGGGCGACAATGATGACTCCTTTGCCCGAAACGTCGACGCAAGCACCGTGTATGGAGTGTGTGTTTCTCTTCTCCTCCATGATTGCCGCGGCCATGCCTAAGGCCCAGCTCTTGCATTGCCCGTAGTATTCTGTGTTGAAGAATACTGACTCGTGCGTCTCCGGGCAGTAGTAGGCGGTCGGTTCATGCCCCTCGACCCCGTACGCCGAGTATATTCTTGCATCAGGGTGGGAGGAATGGGGTGCCTCCTTCCAATTTAGCTTCCAAAAATCTTTCTGATGCTTGCTGTTGCCGTAGAACTCTACGGTAATGCCGTTGAGGTTAGCCTTTGAACGTGCAGCTCGCGCCTCGTGGAGTTTTTTTTCAGCGACGGCCTTGAGCGTTTGAAACTTCGCTTTTGGTACGTTCTTGTCGCTTTTGACACGAGCGGTGGATGATGTGATGTAGTTGTCCAGTTTCACGTCTTATGGCTCCGCGCTGACAGAGCGGCAACTGCCTCGAATATGACCTTTACACCGACCGCGGCTGTCTGCCCAGTGTCCAGTTGGGGAGATACTTCGACCAGATCGAATCCGACTGTGTTCTTTTCCATTGCTGCATCAACCAATGTCAGAAGCTCGTCTGTTGAAAGCCCATCCGGTTCGGGATTCCCGACGCCTGGGGCGAATGCTGGATCCAGCACATCGATATCCACTGTTACATAGCTGTGCGAGAACCCGGACAGGAATCCTCGGATTCTCTGAGCTGTCTTCGAAATCCCCGCGCGCCTCAGGTCCTGTGGAGTAATCATCGTGACGCCAGATTTCTTTGAGAAATCTAGCTCGGGCTTGGAGAAGGCGCGTATTCCGACTTCCATAATGTGATGGGGGCCAAGTTGCTCGCTGACCCTGCGCATGAAGGTGGCATGGGAGAGTTTTTCTCCCAGAAATTCGTCTCGTAGGTCAAGATGAGCGTCAAAGCTCACGAGTCCTGTGTCCTTCGGCAGAGCTTCGGCCGCTGCTTTGGTTATGGAATGTTCTCCTCCTGCCATTATCGGAATCTTCTTTGACTCTACAAGCTCCGAACAAACGGACTTGACTCTATCGAGAGTCCGACCAAGATCCTCAACGATATCGACATCTCCCCAGTCGTGAACAGCCACCCTCTCCAAGTCCACGCCAGATCTGACGCTGTAGAGTTCCATGTTAGCGGAAACATCCCGTAGTGATCCCGGAGCAAATCTTGAGCCGGCCTTGTAGGTGCTGGTCTTGTCGTAGGGAACTCCGAAGAAGACGAAGTGAGACTTGTCATATGCTGAGGATATTCCGGTGAATGGTACCCGAGGTGACAGGTATAATTTTGCTTGGCTCAAATCCATTCGATACTGGGAAGGACAGCCATTGTAAAGCTTATTGGGTAAGGCGCAGAACCGACCGTTCGATCAATACTATGCCTAAGCAGGAAGTAAAGCAAGAGTCAAAGGACGAGGCAATTAGCCCAGGAGTGATACGACCTGTTGGCCTCTCCTTCTCCTCTTTCTTCTACGCCGCTTCCGGCTTATACTATCTGATCTATCCGTTCGTGGTGCAAGATACGTCGCTGTACCCCTTGTACATCATTGGAGCGTTGTCGATAGTAGGCTCGGTCGGAATAATGAGAGTGACGAGATGGGGTCTCTGGGTCGGGCTCGCCCTCTTTCCCCTCCAAATAGTCGCCCCTGCGTTCGCGCTAATGGCAGCCCTACAATACCCTGGTGTTGCGTCGAGTAGCAGCGCTCTAGCCTATATCGTGTCCCTTGCAGTTCTAATGTTCTTTGCATCCTTGACCTTCCTGCTCGTTCTTGATAAGAGAAGGAGCTTCAAGTAGCCGACGGAGCTTCGCTCGCGATTCGTGAGGGAGCCTCCATTCGCTTTGGAAGACGATCTCGCATCTCCAGTTTTTGCTACGTAGCAACGTGGGCAGGAGACTAGGGGCCGGCGTCCTCTAGATCTTGCCTGAATCATTTGGAAGCCGCAAGTGTTGCAGTGACGGGACAGAAGTGTTAGATTGCCGAATTGAGGTAATGGAAGCGTAAAACTGCATCCGGTTTGCCATTTTCCGTTGCAACCGATGAATCTCTTGCCGGTCCCGCGGCTGCGAACGACCGCAAGTTTCAGCCCGCATTTCGGACAGGGCGTGTCAAGGGTAACATCAGCTACCCTTTGTGCTACAATAACCTCGGAGAGCTGAAAACCAATTCTCTCTTCGTTTTCTGCCAAAGAAAGCATGATGGATCGAAGATGCTCCAGTGCTTCCACCAATACGAGTCGTCTAGACGATGTTCCGTTCTGGATAGCTTGCATTAAGTTCTCGAGGTTCGCTGTGAAGGATGGATCGATGATCAAGGGGCAATATGCTGAGAGAACACCAGTCACCTTGTCGGCAAGTTCGCTCGCCTTCATCCTCTCGTCCCTGACATACCCGCGTGTGTAGAGTAGATCAATGATGCCGGCTCGAGTGGCCTTTGTCCCGATACTCGTCTCTTCCATTTTCCTTAGTAAACTACTAGGATTGTAACGGGGAGGCGGCTGCGTGAACTTCTCGACGGATTTCATATCCTGAACCTTTGCTCTGTCGCCGATTTTCAAGTCTGGCAGAGATCGTGATTCATCAAACACATATGGCCGGTAGAATTCAATCCAACCCAGTCTGACGATTCGGGAACCTGAGAGAAAGAATCTGTAGTCGTTGAAGTTGAAAATTATTCTGGAACTATTCTTGAGGCTGGAATCTGCGAAGGTCGCCATGAATCGTCGCGAAATGAGATCGTATAATTTGGCCTCTCCGCCAAACAGGGGCTTTTTCGCAGATTCGCCTGTAGGGAAGATTGCGGGATGAGCGGGGTCATCCTTGGGACCATTGTTCGGTCGAAGATCGCCTCGGGTCATCAGCTTGGCGACCAAAGATCGATATACCGCATTAGACCCGATTCCCTGCAAGATTCCAGCATACCCGATATCAAGAGGGAGTTTCTGGCTAGACGTCCTCGGGTAAGAGATCAGCGCGTCGAGGTACAATCTCTCAGCCAAGGCAAGCGTCCTCGCCGGGGAGAAGCCAAAGTGTCGATAGGATTCTGATTGAAGAGTAGACAAGTCAAATGGGTAGAGGGCTTGCTGCTGAACGTCACGAGATTCTATGCCCCTGACTTCAAGAAGAACGTCGCGACACTCGTCGCACATCAACTTGGCCTCGGACTGCGAAAAAACCTTGTCCCTTTCATACTCTAGTGCGAAGGTCTTGCCGTCGTGAACGATCGTGGCTTCTATTGTCCAGAATGGAACTGGGACGAAACAGGATATCTCTTCCTCCCTTGCGACAACGAAGCCCAAAGTGGGTCCCTGTACTCTTCCGGTGCTAAGTGTGGCGTAGCCTCTCCCTTGCTTCAGGGCCGACTCCGTTAGCAATCGTGACAGATTGATCCCGTATAGCCAGTCTAGTTCATGCCGGCACTTTCCCGCGTCTACTATGGGAAGTTCGGCGTTTGGGTCAAGCTTTTGAAACGCGGATCGAAGCTCCCGTTCGGTCATAGTACTGAATTTCATTCTAAGCGCCTTGACCGCGGCGCCGTCACATGCGTATTGCAGAATTGTGTGACCGATTACGGACCCTTCAATGTCGTAATCGCAGGCGTTGATGTAACGATCCATGTTTGTCGCAAGGGATCCTATGGCACGTACCCATCGAGCTAACCTCGCTGAAGCCCTGTCGACCAGATATTTTGGCGCCCAGTGATAATCCCAGATAGGATAGGAACTCCTGCTTGACCGACCTTTCGAATCGACACCATATAGATGTCCGAGGGCTGAGCAGACTATGAGCGGACCGGTTTTAGTATGACACTCGAAATAAGGAACCCCCTGAGATTCTAGTTTTCGAGGGAGATTTTCGTCGTCGAGAGCTCGAGCGACGCGTTGAGCCGCGTCGGGCTTCTCGCAAACGATAAGTGTCCTGATCTATTTCCACCTCTCAGGATTACGAGACAGGAACAGAGCCATCTCTCTGGCGCGATCACCGGTTTCAGGCAATGAAAGGAGACGCTTGAGAAAAGCGTCGGTTGTCAACCTGCCGTAGGCGGCGTACCAGAGCGAGTATGCGTCCTTGACTTTACGATACGCCTCGGA
>Ga0209236_1002056_pt1 | contig 12260 bp, 10 predicted proteins | sample GraSoi013_1_40cm_FD_185819 | JGI IMG/M metagenome (GOLD analysis project Ga0209236, IMG submission 185819) | Grasslands soil microbial communities from the Angelo Coastal Reserve, California, USA - Sample 09_27_2013_1_40cm (SPAdes) (version 2) | ecosystem: Environmental > Terrestrial > Soil >... | reverse complement strand
GAGCGTATTCGATGCGACCAACGTCATCGTCGACGGGACCGACCCGCTGGGATTGAACGGCTGGAAAGTCAGCCTCGCCGCAGGTGAAAAGGTCGTATCTAGCGCGACTACCGTTTCGGGGACGACGTTCTTCAACACCAACCAGCCCAGCTCCTCGGCGGGCGGCGGATCCTGCGGCTCCAACCTGGGCATCGCACGCCAGTACCTGATCGGATTCGCGGATGCCTCTGCGACGGTGGACCTGAACGGCACGGGGGGCATCACGCTCGCCGACCGCTCCATGATTCACGCCGGCGGCGGCTACCTGCCTTCGCCGGTGCCGCTGGTCGTCGATATCAACGGCACGAAGCAGCAGGGCGTGTGTTCCGGCACGTCGTGCCTGACCCCGCCAGGCCTGACGCTGGAAAGACGCACGCGCACGTACTGGTACAAGGAACTCGACTGACCGCTGGCGCCGCAAGGCCTCCAGCGTCCTAGCATGGACTCCGTGGTGCGCGAGCGACGAAAAAATCTTTCGCTCGCGCTCATCCTTTCCGCCGGCCTGCATCTGATCCTGATGCTGACGCTCGATGTCTCTCCGGGCAGTTGGCACTACGGCTTTCACCCGGCCTTGCGCGTAGTGCTGAAAGAGGCGGAGGCTGCCGATTCAAAGGACCAACCACGCAGCGTGCCGGCCGCACCGAAAGCGGTAGCAACACCGCTAGGCGAGCGCTATTTTCGCCGTAGCGAGGTCGACGTAGCCGCCGTGCCCTTGCACCGCGCGCCGCTGATATATCCGGAGGATGCGTACGTGTCGCGGCTCGCCGGAAAGGTGACTGCGCGCGTCTATATCAGCGCAACGGGAAGCGTCGACAAGGTCGAGATCGTCAAGGTGCAGCCGCGCGGCGGCGTATTCGAGCAGGCAGCGCTCCAGGCGTTGCGCCAAGTGCGCTACCAGCCCGCGCAGATCGGCGGCCGGGCGGTCAACAGCCAGAAGCTTATCGAGGTGACGTTCAATCCGTACGAGGAGCCAGACCCCTCGGCAGACTGAATATGTTCTCGCTGATGCGCGCTGTCCATCAGCGCGCGCCCGGGACGCTTCGATCGTCGCCCCAGTCGACGGTCAGGTCCGCCTCCGCGCCGGTGCCAGGGAAGCCAAGCACCGTCTTTACCGCCAGGAGCAGATCGTCGACCTCGAACGGCTCGGTGAAATAGCCCTGGACGTCGCTCTGCAATGCCTTGAGAAGCCTGTCGCGCGCGGCATCGGGAGCCAGCACGATGACCGGCACGTCCTTCAGCACCGGGTGCGAGCGCATCTTGGCGAGCACCTTGAGGCCGTCTACGTCGGGCAGCGCGGCGCCAAGAAGCACGACATCCGGCACCGGCGGCTGGTGCAGCTCGCCAACGAGCTCCGCTCCGCTGCCGGCCGCGCGCGACACGAAACCCTCCAGCGTGAAGTACGAGCGGAGCAATTTGACGAACTCTGGCGCACTGGCGACGGTAAGGACATGGACTTTGCGCCCGGCTTCGCGCTTGTGCGTGGCGGCGCGTCGCGCTAGCGCAAGGTGGTTGCCAGCGCGGGATGCATTGCCTGTTCCGCCCTTGAAGAAGTCTCTGGCATCGACTACGGAGATTTTGTACCTATTCGCTGCGCTCTCCAGATGACCCGAGGTGAGCAGCTTGCGCAGCGCTTCACGAGCAGCCTCGGCCTCAAGGCACGCGGCGCTGTTGACGACGGCGGCGACTGAGCCTCGATCGTCGGCCAGAACCAGCAGCTCGAGCTCCGCGGCGGAGAGAGAGGTGCCCGGCGCGCACAGCTCCGCCTTGCCCTTCGCGGTGAGCACCAGGACATCTTCGTCGATTACGGGCAGCGCTTCGTCGCCGGCCATGCGGTCATTCTGGGCGCGATCGCCAGCGCGCCGGAGGGAGTATTTCCTGCAGCGAGCCGCGCGTGAAGTATTTCACGCAATGTTGCGCCGCGTCGCGCCGCCTGATGCGCGATTACCGCCGCCGGTCGCCCGCTCTTGCTGCGTGCGTCGACGGCTCCGTAGCATGCACGCTATATCAAGGGAGGCATCATGCGCAGCGCAACGGGCTTCACTCTCATCGAGGTGATGATCACGGTCGCCATCGTGGCGATTCTCGCCGCCGTTGCGATCCCTTCGTACACCAGCTACATCACGCGCAGCAAGATCCAGGAAGCAACCACCACCTTGCTTGCAATGCGGACCAAGATGGAACAGTACTTCCAGGACCAGCGCACCTACGTCGGGGCGTGCGACCCGCTCAACCCGAACACCGTGGCACCGGTTCCCACCGGTCTCAAGTATTTCACCGTCGCGTGCAGCAACAGGACTTCGACCACCTACACGGTCACCGCGACCGGCATCGCCGGCACCGATATGGCCCAGTTCTCCTTCACGATCGATCAGGGAAACACCCGGCAGACCACCGGCGTCCCAACTGCCTCTGGCTGGTCGCTGCCTCCCACGAACTGCTGGGTCACGAGAAAAGGCGGCATATGCTGAATCGCCGCAGATCGCAGCGCGGCTTCACCCTGATCGAGATCATGATCTCGCTCACCGTGCTCGGCATCCTGCTGATGGTCGCCCTGCCGAGCTTCGGCACATGGCTGCAGAACCAGCAATTGCGCGCCGCCAGCGAGGCGACCCTCAACGGGCTGCAGGTCGCGCGGGCGGCGGCGATCCAGCGCAATGTCCTGGTGCAGTTCGTCTCGGGACCCGGCACGGCCTGGACCGTGAGGGAATTGGGAACCGGTGTCGTCGTCCAGAGCCGGGCGCATGAGGAAGGTTCGCCAAATGCAGTACTCACGATAACGCCGGCCGCCGCGACCACCGTGACGTTCGCGCCGCTGGGAAGCGTGGTCGCAAACGCAGATGCCTCGGCCACGGTGACGCAGTTCGCCGTCAGCAACCCCGCCGGCGGCAGCTGCCAGCCGGCCGGGCCGATGCGCTGCCTGCGGGTGACGATCTCCGGCGGCGGCAGCCTGAGAATGTGCGACCCGATCGTCGGCGTGACTGACCCGCGGGCATGCTAAGGACACAAAGCGCCATGCGAACTCACTCTCAAGCACCGAAGCGCGAGAACGGCGTCATGCTGCTCGAGGCGCTGATCGCGATCCTCATTTTCTCGATCGGCATCCTGGCCGTCGTCGGGCTGCAGGCGGTCAGCATCAGGAACGTCACCGACTCGAAGCATCGCACCGAGGCCGCGTTCCTCGCCAACAACCTGCTGTCGCAGATGTGGACCGACGCGGGCAACATCGCGTCGTACGCCTATCCGGGAAGCGGTGGCGTTCCGACCCGGCTGACCGGCTGGGTGGGCCAGATCAATGCCCGCCTGCCTGCCGCGGCCACCCCGCCGATCGTGACCATCACCGGCGCGAGCGCGGCGGGCGCCACAGTGACCATCCAGGTGCGCTGGCAGCTGCCGGAGGAACAATCGCGGACTCCGCCACCGCCGCCGCACAACTACACCGTCGTCGCTTCGGTCTATACAAGCTGACCATGCGCGCCCTCCTCGCCCGACATCCGTCCCGCGGCTTCAGCATGGTCGAGCTGATGGTCGCCATGGTGATCAGCCTGATCGGCGTGATCATCATCTTCCAGGTGTTCGAGACCTCCGAAGGCGTGCGGCGCACCGCGACCAGCGGCGGCGACGCGCAGCAGAACGGCGCGGTCGCGCTCTATTTCATGGAACGCGACCTGCGCAATGCCGGCATGGGCATCAACGACACCATCTATTACGCGCCGGTGTGCAACATGATCGGCTCCGACTCGTCCCGCACCACGCCCAATCTCCCGCCCATGATCCTGGCGCCGGCGTTCATCGCGGCCGGCGCGAACGCCCAGACGCCCGACCAGCTCAGCGTTTTCTACGGCTCGCAGAACCAGATCGCGAATTCCACGACTCTGGTGGCCAACATGGTCCTGCCCACCTCGCCGCTGACCGTGCAGACCCGCTTCGGGTTCCGCCCCGGCGACCTGGTGCTGCTGCTCGAGCCCGGCAGCGGCAAGAACTGCGCGTTCATGGAGGTCACCTCCCTTCCGGCAGTCCCGAGCAATCAGATCAATCATGACCCGGGCACCTATACCCTGGCCGCGGGACTCGTCTCGGTACCCGCGCGCTTCAATCCGGCGGCGGGAATGGGCGTCACCTACGGCGGCGCGAATACGGCCAGTGTCGCGCGCGTGTTCAATCTCGGAAATCTCCACGACGACCTCAACTTCCCTGCGTCGCAGAACGTGACGCTGCCGGTCTACAACCTGTATTCCATAGCGGCGAACAATACGCTCACCGTGTCGAATGCGTTCGTCATCTCAGGCGGCGAACCGGCCGTGAACTCGGTCGCCGACAACATCGTCCACATGCGCGCCGATTACGGCGTGGATGACGGCCCCGCAAACGACGGCATCCTCGATCGCTACATCTCCGCGACGCCGAACTGGTCGCAGGTCATCGCCATCCGCATCGCCGTGGTGGCGCGCAGCGCGCTTGCCGAAAAACCGGCGGGCGGCGGCGCGACCTGCAACACGACGACTGTGCCTCCGACATGGTCCGGCGATACCGGGGGCGCCAGGTCGTTCGACCTGTCTGCCGACCCGGACTGGAAGTGCTACCGCTACCGAATGTTCGAAACGACCGTGCCGCTGCGCAACTGGATCTGGAAGTCGAGCTGACATGAAACGACACGCCCAAATCAGTCTGCCGATGCGCCGCCGCCAGCGCGGAGTGACGCTGTTCATCGCGCTGATCGTGCTGGTCGCGATGACCATGGCCGCCGTGGCCATGATGCGCTCAGTCGATACCGCGACCGTGGTCGCCGGCAACATCGGCTTCCGGCAATCGGCGGTCAACGCCGCCGACCAGGGCGTCCAGGCCGCCTATGCCTGGATTGGCGCGAATGTCGGCGGGGCGGGAATCAGCAGCGACAGCCCGGCGAGCGGCTATTTCTCGAGCGTCGCTGCAGGCGAGGCGCCGGACTGGTACACCAACTCCGCCAGCTGGGCAAGCGCCTTTAACCTGACGCTTAACTGTCCTGCGACAGGCGCGAACACGGACTGCGCAGGAAACACAGTGTCCTACGTCATTCACCGCATGTGCCCGGTCGCCAATTGCGCGCCGAACGCGACCTGCGCCGGCGTCACCAACGTCTGCGGCCAGACGCTGTCGAGCACCGCGATCAGCGGCGAGGGCGTCGACCAGAGCGCGCCGAACTTCTTCACCACGCCGCCCGCCACGCATTACCGCGTCACGGTGCGCTCGACCGGCCCGCGCGCCTCGATCGCCTACGTCCAAACAATGCTGCGCAGCAAATGACAGCGCTTAGGGAGAATTCCATGAGCCCCAAGAAATCGCTCGCAAAACGCCTGGTTCTTTACGGCGTGCTCGGCTGCATGGTGAGCCACACGGCGCTCGCCGCCGTCACCGACATTTCCAGCATTCCGCTCGCGACGAGCGGCGGCTCGAACATCCTGCCGAACCTGCTGTTCGACCTCGACGACTCGGGCAGCATGCAATGGGATTTCATGCCCGATTACGTCAGCCCCAACACGCCCGGCTCGGCGCTGACCCAGTCCAAGCCCTGCATGGCCGACAGCAGCGGCCAGCCGTTTTGCTCCAGCGGTTGCACGTTCACCGGCACCTTTGTGTGCAACGCCGCTGGCGGTCCGCCCTACCAGGCGGGGGGCGCGAACGCCCTCAACGGCGTCGCCTACGATCCCAATTTCTATTATCGCCCCGGCCTCGGCTCGAACGGCCAGCCGCTCATCAATCCGCCCTCCGGCCTTCCGCTCGGCAACCCGGTGACGACCACCGTCGTCGCCGACGACATCTACTTTCACGCCCCCTTCGGCGCGAGCGTGACCAACGTCGACCTGGCCACGCAAATTGGTGAGTTGAAGTACTGCAACAGCAACAACGTCTGCCTGCGCCACGGCGTTCGACTCATCGAGCAGCAGCTCGGGCAACACCATGCCCGCGGGGCAGTTCCCTTACCGCACCAACCCGGCCAATGCGAGCACCGCGATCTTCGGCCTGCCGGAGATGATGCCGATCGCGAGCTTTGCCCGCAGCGGGACCACCGTCACCGCGACGACGGTGACAGCCCACGGGCTCGCCACGACGGACAAGGTCTACGTTCCCAGCCCGGCCAGCGTGAGCGTCACCTGTGTCGCGGTCACCGCCGTCACCACCAACACGTTTACCTATTCGACCAGCACCTCCGGGACGGTCGCGGCCACGGACGGCTCGTACCGCAAATGCGATGCCGCCAGCTTCGTTCGTGCCGCCACTACCGTGACAGTAACCGAAACCGGCCACGGACTAGCCGTCAACGACATCATCACCACCTTCATCGCGAGCGGCAACGCGATGAACGTAACCAACGCCAACGTGACGGCGGTAACTGCGACTACTTTCACCTACACGACCGGTACCAGTGGCGCGCTTGGCGCGACGGCTGGATTCTGGGTACGCACCGGGCTGTACAACGTCGCCAGCTCGGTCACCGGCACGGCAAACGCCTACGCCGTCATTCCGGTCGAATATTGCTCGGACGCCAACCTGACGAACTGCGCCTATGTGCTTCCCGGGAACACGCCGCCTGCCGGCTTCACCTTCCCGGCCTACGTGCGCTTCTGCCAGACACAGGCGCAGGCGCTCGCGCCCGGCGCGGTCAGCGACTCATCCGGTACTCCCCGCTGCCGCTCCAAATACAACGAAACGGCCGGCATCACGCAGTATCTCTATGCCCGTCACGGCTGGTTCAAGCGCGACATCATCAAGGCCACGGTCGGCAGCTACACCAGCCGGCCGAGTCGCGCCGACTGCCTCAGCGCGCCCACTTGCACGTACACCGAGGAGATCAACAATTACGCGCGCTGGTACACCTACTATCGCACGCGCCTGGGGATGATGAAGAGCTCGGTCGGCACGTCGTTCCTCTCCTTCATCGGCAACCCGACCGGCACGCCGCCGAAGCCGAACTCCCTGCGCATCGGGCTGATCACCATGCACGCGCAGGACTCCGGCAGCGTCGTGCCGGCGAAATATCTCAAGATCAGCGACTTCAACACCACTCAGGCGTCGAACTTCTACACCAAGTTCTACACGCAGACGGCGGGCAGCTTTACCCCGCTGCAGCAAGCGCTCGCGCGCGCCGGCTGGATCTACGCCGGCAAGCTCAATACCGGCCTCACCACTGGCATTCCGACGGCCGACGATCCGATCCAGGCAGCCTGCCAGCGCAACTTCACCCTGCTGACGACGGACGGCTACTGGAACCAACTTGCGTCCTATCTACCGCAAACGCCGGCAGCAAGGACCATCGGCAATCTCGACGCGTCGCCCTCGAGTCTCCTTGGCTCGACCTTGGTCGACCGCCCTCAGACCGTGACGCTCGACGGATCGGGCTCTTCCTCGACCACCGTCACTCCCATCTCGTCGAACTCGGAACAGAAAATCTGCCAGGGCAACAACAACGTGGTCTTCGGTATCGGCAACCCTGGCGGCACGGTCACTTGCGCCTGCCAGCCGAACCAGCACGCGATCAAGCAGGAGGACATCCAAACGGCGCGCACCGACGTTTTCAACAACGGGGTGCTCGTGAGCAGCACGACGGCAACGAACCCGGTGATTACCACGCCCGGCGGCTGCCAGGCCGCCAACTGGACGCAAACCGACACGCCGCAAACGGTGCAGGAGGACAGGCTCTGCCAGAACACCGGAAAAACGCCCAGCGTCACATTTCTTAATGGCGACACACAATCGTGCAGCTCGTGCGCAAGCAAGGCGTATGTGATCATCCGTCAGACCAAGACGCAGACGAATACCGTCATTACCGCCGACGGAGTGCAAACGAGCAACAGCACTGGCACCGCGACTGTCCAGCCATATCAGTACAGCACCGATGGAAAGAACTTCAATACTCCGTTCCCCACGTGTGCGAACTCCGCGCCGGCGATCACGCTGAGCCCGAACCCGAAGACCACGAACACCACGCCAGTGGTGAATACGAGCGGGAGCGGCACGGCGCTGACCTTGTGGAGTCCAAACCCGCAGACGACGACCGGCGGAACGGTCACGTCGACGTTCACCGCCGGCGGGACCGCCTCCACGGTAGCCGACGTCGCGCTGTACTTCTATCAGACGAAATTGCGCGGCGGCACGGATGTCTACGGCGACGCGACCGGGCCGCAGTTCGGCCCCAATACCAATCCGCCCAACACGGTCGACCTCTCGACGAATTCGATCATCGTCAAGAGCGGCGCCAAGGACTTCGTTCCGTACCAGCACATGGTGACTTTCGGCATCGGCCTCGCCGACGGCCTGATGCGCTTCCAGCCGGACTACGAGACGGCGTCGACCGGCGACTTCGCCAACATCAGGAACGCCGCGCTCAATGGCTGCTTCTGGACGACCGGAAACTGCAACTGGCCGGCGCCGGCGGACAACCTCAACGCCAACCTCGATGACCTGTGGCACGCCGCGGCCAACGGCCGGGGGACGTACTACCAGGCGCTGAACCCCGACGCGCTGCGGCAGGGAATTTCCGCCACGCTGACTTCTCTCAACGCGGTAGTCGCGGCGGCGTCGGCATCGGCGACTTCCAGCCCGAACGTCACGCAGACCGACAACCAGATTTTCAGCACCACTTACGAGACCAACACCTGGTCGGGCAAGGTCTTCGCCCAGACGATCGACCCCAGCACCGGCAACGTGAACCCGACCATCACGTGGCAGGCGGACCTGAACCTGCTCTCCAGGGTCGCCGCCTCCAGCGACTCGCGCAACATCCTCACGCTCGATGACACCGGCGTCGGCTCGAAGGTCAAGCCGTTTGCCTGGGCGTCGCTCACGGCGACCGAGCAGGCGTTCTTCGCCAACAAGTGCACGCCGCTCAGCACGATGACACAGTGCGCGCTGCTCACGCCGGCGCAGCAGATCACCGCGAACAACGGCAGCCAGATGGTCGGCTACCTGCGCGGCTGGCAAGCCAACGAAGGCACCATCTTCCGCGACCGCGTGGTCATCGACACGATTACCGGCGTGACCTCGAACACGGTGCTGGGCGACACGATCACGGCCAAGCCGGTGTTCGTGCGCAACCCGACAAACGCCTACGTAGATGCGGTATTGCCGAGCTATGCGACCTACGCGAGCGCCAACGCCAGCCGGGCATCGCGCGTGTACGTCGGCGCCAACGACGGCTATCTGCACGCTTTCGACGGCGCCACCGGCAACGAGTCCTGGGCGTACGCGCCGAGATTCCTGCTGCCGGCGATGTATGCGCTGGCCGACACCGGCTACTCCTCGCAGCACCGTTATTTCGTGGACGGCTCGCCGGAAGTCTTCGATGTATACGACTCCGCCGCCACGGCGTGGAAGACCATCCTCATCAGCGGCCTGGACGGCGGCGGCCGCGGCTTCTATGCCCTCGACGTTACCGACCCGGTCAATCCCAAGGGACTCTGGGAGTTCTGCAACGACTCGACGCTGTGCGCGATCAACGACGCGGACCTGGGCCTGAGCCACGGCAATCCGGTCGTCGGCAAGCGCTCCTTCGACGGCAAATGGGTGGTCGTGCTGACCTCCGGCCTGAACAACGTCAGCCCGGGAAGCGGCATCGGCTACTTCTACGTCCTGGACGTGATCACCGGCGCGGTGCTCAACAAGGTAAGCACAAGCGTCGGCACGGTCGGCACGCCCTCGGGCCTGATGAAGAACTCCGCCTTCTACGATTCGCCGGCGACGGACGCGACGTTCCGCTATGCGTATGCCGGAGACCAGCTCGGCAACGTAATGCGGCTCGACGTGAGCACGAACCCGGCGACCGTGCTGCACATGGCCACGCTGAAGGATGGCAGCGGACGGGCGCAGCCGATCACCACCCGCCCGGCGCTGACGCACATCGGCACGAACCGGGTGATGTACATCGGCACCGGCCGCTACCTTGGCAATGCCGACCTGTCTGATCCTGGCGCGGCGAGCGGCATCGCCTGGCAGCAGACGATGTACGGGTTCAAGGACAAGAACATCGACTACGGCACCAACCTGCGTACCGGCGCCACCCTGGTCACGCAAACGCTGACCAAGATCAATGCCACCGATCGCGGGATCTCGGGCAACCCGGTGGACTGGAACACCCAGGACGGCTGGCTGGTGGACTTCAACCCGCCGGCGGATCCGAGCCCGGGCGAGCTCATCAACCTTGATCCGAGGCTGGTGCTCGGCACCGTGAAGGTCACCACCAACACCCCGACCGGGGGCGGAGCCTGCGCGATCGGCGGCAGCAGCAGGGACTACGACTTCGACTTCAGGACCGGATCGGCGATCGCGACTGCGACGGGCGGCGTGGTCGGCCGCTCTCTCGGCGGCACGATCGCGGTCGGCATGGCCATCATCCAGCTGCCGTCGGGTGCGATCAAGGACATCATCACCGGCGCGGACACGAGCAAGACCACCGTGGACGTGCAGATCAACACCGCCGGCACCGGGGTGAAGCGGTTCTCCTACCGTGAGCGCTGATCGGGCTGCCTCAGCGACCGCCGCCCGCCGCGCGCGGCACGAGCCCGCGCGGCAGGCTGAACACCATGTTCTCGGTGATGCCCTCGAGCGGCCGCACGCTCTCGGCGCCGAGTTCTTTCAGCCGTTGCATGAGCTCGCTCACCAGGATCTCGGGCGCCGAGGCGCCGGCGGTCACGCCGACGCGGCGCTTGCCCGCGATCCACTCGGGACGCAGGTCGTCGGCGCTGTCCACCATGTAGGCGTCGGCGCCCATGTGCTCCGCGACCTCGCGCAGGCGGTTTGAATTCGAGCTGTTGGGCGAGCCGACGACGATCACCACGTCGCACTGCGGCGCCATGAGCTTCACCGCGTCCTGGCGGTTCTGCGTCGCGTAGCAGATGTCGTCGCGCTTGGGGCCGCGGATGTCCGGGAACCGCGTCTTGAGGGCGGCCACTACCACCGCGGCATCGTCGACCGACAAGGTGGTCTGCGTGACATAGGCCAGTTTCGCCGGATTGCGCGGCTCGAGCCCGGCCACGTCGCCGAGCGTCTCCACCAGGTACATGGCGCGCTCGGCCTGCCCCATGGTGCCCTCCGCTTCCGGGTGCCCGCGATGGCCGATCATCACGATCTCATAGCCGGCCTTCAGCATCTTGGCGACCTCGACATGTACTTTGGTCACGAGAGGGCAGGTGGCGTCGAACACCTTGAGCCCGCGCCGCTCGGCCTCGGCGCGCACCGCCTTCGACACGCCATGCGCGCTGAAGATCACCGTGCCGCCGGTCGGCACCTCCTCGAGCTCGTCGACGAACACCGCGCCTTTCGAGCGCAGGTCCTCGACCACGAACTTGTTGTGCACGATCTCGTGCCGCACGTAGATCGGCGCGCCGAACTGGTCGAGCGCGCGCTCGACGATCTCGATCGCGCGCTCGACCCCGGCGCAGAAGCCGCGGGGGTTGGCGAGGAGAACGTCCATGCGCGATTTTCTCACGCCGGGCGCCGCGCGTAGGCGGCGTCGAACGCCTTTTCGAGGCCCGCATGGGCTCCGCGCACGCCGTCGACCACGCGCCTCGCCCAGTCGAAGTACTCGCGGCGCCGCTGCTGGTCCCAGTGCGCCGGGGGATGATCGGAGACGTCGCGCAGGTTGCAGACCTTGTCGGCGAGCTTCACCAGCTTGGCTTCCTTGCTCAGGCTCGCCGCGTGCTCGACCTGCAGGCGCTTGCGCTCCGCCTTCGGCAGCGACTTGTCGTCGGTCACCTCGGCGACGATGCGCGCGATCTTCGAGCCGAAGGCGTTCACCAGCTCCTCGTGCGTGGTCGCCGTGTCCTCCACCGTGTCGTGGAGCAGCGCGGCGCAGAGCACTTCGACGTCCGTGACCCCGGCCTCGTTGATCAGCACGTCGGCGAGCGCGATCGGGTGGTTGATGTACGGCGAGGACTCGGCGTCCTTGCGCCGCTGGTCACGGTGCTTGTGCGCGGCGAAGGCGAGCGCCTTGAGCAGCAAAGCCAGATCGCCTCGATCAGCGCCGCTTTTCATGGAAAAACCCCTCGAGGATCAGCAACCCCGCGCCGACCGTGATGGCGGAGTCGGCGACGTTGAACGCCGGCCAATGCCAGCCGAAGGCATGGAAATCGAGGAAGTCGACCACCTGGCCGAAGCGCAGCCGGTCGATGACGTTGCCGAGCGCCCCGCCCAGGATCAGCGCCAGCCCGCCGCAAAACATCGGCTGCGGCGGCGAGCGCAAAAGCAGCACG
>Ga0209236_1002055_pt1 | contig 12262 bp, 13 predicted proteins | sample GraSoi013_1_40cm_FD_185819 | JGI IMG/M metagenome (GOLD analysis project Ga0209236, IMG submission 185819) | Grasslands soil microbial communities from the Angelo Coastal Reserve, California, USA - Sample 09_27_2013_1_40cm (SPAdes) (version 2) | ecosystem: Environmental > Terrestrial > Soil >... | reverse complement strand
TCCTCCGGCTCTGCCGACAACACTTTGACCGACTTGAGGTTACTGCCAAGTTTGATAAAGCCTGACAGGTTCTTTGGCTTGAATTTCTTTTCCAGCAAGAGAAATGTTTCGTCTTCGCTTGCTGCAAGTACTATGGGGCCTTCGTGCGCTACAACAGGCAGGAACTTTGCGGCCTTTTCTGGCTCTTCGACTACTTCTTCAATTGTAGATTCGCTTTCCTTCTCTTGTTCCACGGCAGGTTCATTTTTCTTGAACTGGGCCATCAGCTCGACTATCTCGCTGTTCTCAAGTGGCCCTCTGTGGTAAGTCAGCGTCCACCTTGATTTGATGACGTTTCTGAACCTCGGGTCAAAAATGTTGCAGAAAAATTCGCCCGGCCGGAGCCTTGCGATCTCCCTTTCTGCATCAGAATCGAGCTCCAGTCCCACGCTTACGCGTTGGATATCGCGCTGCGCGCCAAGCCTTCCGATAAAGCGGACGTTGGCGTTAGAGATCACTTTGTAGTCAAGGTCGACAGCATTCTGGCTTGCAAGCAGCATACCCAAACCAAACGCTCTTGCCTGTTTGATCAGTAGCAACAGCAACTTTTTGGAGGGCGGCTCCCTGACAGGTGGACAGTAGCCGGCAATTTCATCGAAATATAGAAGGTATCGCAGCGTTTGCACACTGCCCTGCTTGATTAGCCACTGGAACAGTTGCTGCAGTATCAGCTCGACAAACAGGTGCTTTTCCTGCTCCGACTGGATGTTGCGAAGATCCAGGACATTGATTGATGGACTGCCGAAGAGCTCTGAAAAATTGATGGATTCAGCCGACGACCAAGATCGCAGCTTTGGGTCTGATATCAACAGGTTTATCCTCATTGCAAGATCTTTCCTTTCCTTTTCAGATACCACCTTAGAGACTGGAAGTGAGCCAACGTAGCTGAAGGATGGGCTTTCGATATTCCTTATGAGATCCTTTACCGTGAGATTGTCGCCGTTTTTCCATGCATTCTCAAGGGTTGTGGAGACAAAGGTTATCTGCTTTCTGTCGCCTTCTCCATAGCCGGCAAGGCGAAGTAGGTTAAAAGAAGTTAGGTCAAGTAGGTCTGCAGCTGAAGCAATGTCGGTGCTCAGTAGTCGGTTGAAATCTTTTGGGGCTGACAAGTCGGGTGAAATTCCGACAGCGAGCCCGACCGATGACTTTGGCGTAAAAATCCTAACGGTAATTGTTTCAAAGTTTGAAGCTGCGCTTGGCGCCATCTTGAATTCAGTTGCCTTGTCGCGGTATGTTTTCTGTAGGCTGGCAGCATATTTTTCCCTGTTAATCTTTAGTGCGTCTGCCTCCTTGCCCGACCACTTTGTGAAATCGAAACTGGCTGACTTGAACGCAAGGTTGGCAATATCCCCTTTTGGGTCAATGGCAAAGGTTGGGATACCCTGCAGTGCGGCCTCTTCCACAATGACCTTGGACAACACGGTCTTGCCCGAACCGGTAGCTCCAAGTATTATCGCGTGTTTTGTTAACGACACACGGTCGAGCTCGAATTTCGAGCCATCCATCGCCTGTCCTATGTTGAATTTGGCGGGACTGTACAAGTATGAAGTGCAGTATGGAGTGACGTCTTAAAAAGTGCTGTGGAATTATGCTTGCAAGGGCAAGCGTCAAGATAGCTATCAGTCGCCGTCTACGTAACTGCAGTTCCAATTAATTTCGGATGGTAATTGTTGCAATGTTTAACATATTCTTCAATGGAAGAGAACGCTTGTCCACATTCATTGCATGCAAAATCATATCTTCTATTGTCCACCTCTCCCATTAAGTAAAGATGTTTTTGTGATGATAAAATGTTTTTGGTAATGTGTTCTAGATATTGTAGTGCAGCAGAAGCTCGCCAGTCTTTTTTCGTTGTACTTTGCCCAGCTTGAGCCGTATGCCCTGCGCGATTTCATCAAACCCGTCTCCCTCAACAAGTGTTGTTGCCAGCCTGCCGCCAGCTATTTTTGGAGCGATTGTTACAGTCAGCTCGTCGACAAACCCAAGGTACAAGAGAGACCAGTTGAGCTCGCCTCCGCCTTCAACCAGTATCCTTCTCAGTCTCATCTTTTCCAGCCTGCAAAATAGTTCTTTCAGATTGACTCCGCGGGGCACCGCGGCGCTCTGACCTCTTTTTCCTTCGCTTATGACCAGCACCTGCGCGCCCATATCCTTTAGCTTGAGTATTTTTTCCTTTGGCGCTTGGTCCGTTACCGCTACGATAGTTTTGATCTTGGATGCCATTCGCATTATCTGTGAGTCAATCGGAATCCTGCCCCTGCTGTCAACTATTACTCTGGCCGGGTTTTTGCCCTTTACCAGCCTGACTGTGAGCCGTGGATCGTCTGCCAAAATCGTCGAAATGCCTACCAATATTGCATCGACAGAGGCGCGCAGTCTGTGGACCCTTACAAGGTCTTCATTTGAAGAAATTTTCGAATCGCCACTTGCGGTGGCGATCTTGCCGTCGACCGTCATTGCGCCGTTCATTATTACCTTCAATTTACTGTCTCCACGAATCGTCCATCGATCATGATGGCTCTAATCGAGCTTTGGCTCAGCCTATGAACTACTGCAGCATACGGGTCGTGCATCGGGTAGAGGTCTGCATGTTTTTTGTCAATGAATATCAAGTCTGCCGCGCGGCCTGCCTCCATGCAGCCAGAGTTTAGGCGTAGAATTTCTGCGGCGTTTACAGTTGCCATTTTTATCAGCTCGCGCGGCTCAATCATTTCACCTTCGGTTCCCCTTGATGCCTTCCAGACGTAATCTAGCTCTCTCAAGATATCCGGCGAGTTCAGCATCACGTTGTCCGTGCCGATGGCTACAAGGCAACCATGCCTGAGCAGTAGGGCAATTCTTGGCATGCCTGCACCCAGCACACCATTTGCCCTTGGGCAGACTACAACGCCTGTTCGCCTTTTTGCAATAAGCGAAATTTCGTCTTCTGTCGCATTCGTCATGTGCACTACAAAGTCCGGTTTCAAGTACTCGATCACCCTGTCGACTTCGCTTCTGCCGGTGTGCACCTTTGAAAACTCGGTTGTCTCCTTTGACTCCGCAGCGTGTATACCAACCAGTTTTTTTCTTGCCAGTTGTCTATATTGCGATAGTGTCATGTCGGTGTTTTCGTTTGCACCACTAATTCCAAGCCCGTCTGCCATTTCTAACACTTTTTGGACCTGCTCTATTGCTTCGTGCGGGAGGCCGGCAGCATCTCTTGGGTTGCTATAGTAATTTGCTCTGCCAAGTACCACGCATTTTACCGGAAGCCCGGCGATCGCTTCTTTCAGAAGCACTACCCCCTCCCGTCCATCTTCGCGGAAGTCAGCAAATGCAACAATGCCTTTTTCCATCATCGATATGGCAGAATTTCTGATGAATGCCTTTAGGTGCTCCGGCTGGCTCTTTTGCAGGATATTCTTTTTTGCCCCAAACACAGGATGAACCCGCGCGTCGAGTCCGTCGCTAGCGGCAACATCTTTCGCTATCGAGTCGGCAATGTGCGTATGCGCATTGATAAATCCTGGCATGATCAGAAACCCTTTGGCGTCCAACCTCTTTCCGGAACCTTCGTAATTGCCCGCAGCCGCACTACTGATTCTAGTATCCTCAATTGCGATGTATCCCTTCTCAACGTAGTCGAGCTCTTTGCCCAACAACAGGTTGGCGTTAGTTATGACTAGAGACATCTTATTTCATATATTGGTTGAATTTTTCCTTGTTTGCGCAGGTCTCTAATGGTGTCAAGAGCCTTAGTTGCTCCCTCGGCTGCTTTTCTACCTGTTTTACCTATGCCTATTCCACAGTTGAGCTTGATATCGGTTCCCGCTGTTACTTTTTTTATCACCGCGTCTGCATCCTCTTTTGTCATACCATTTGAAATAACCATAAAGTTGTCGCCGCCAAGGAAGAATGTGAGCGAGTTGTGTTTAAGGAACTCTTCTGTAAGCCGGCTGTAGATCTTGATTACCAGCGCAGTTATTTCATATGGAGATAAGCGACTGCCTACCTTTGTCGAGCTATCGATATCGATGTGCATTATCTGCGCTATGTCGGCATCATCAACAACATTACCAAATATTCTAGCTTCATTATCAAGCATCTTACATTCTTTTCTTGCGCTGTAGGCGCTCAGATTCGCTTCAAACGCAGTTTTACCAGCACCAATCGCCATGGACAGCTTCAGGTCATCGTACAGCTCTGCTAGGTCGTGCTGAATCTCCTTGTGGTCGAGAGCATCAAGGCCATTCGTTATTGCAAAATACTCGTCAAACCTATTGAAGAAGACAATGCAATTGTTTTCGGAAAAGAGCCGCTGCACGTCATGGTAGATTTTTGCCTGCAGCATTTGCAGCTGTGTCTCCCTGTCGCTCCCAAGCGTGACCGTCCAAGGTCCGTATCCTTCGATCCTAATTATTGTTAGCTGTATCATCTATTACCAATGTTCCCCTGCCGACTGCCTTTTGTAGCTTTCCCAACCTCGCAATCATGTTGACGGCCGCATTTACCGCTCTCACCGGCATGAGGTCGGCCCGCTCTCTTGCCTGCTCTACTGTGATGCCTGGACCCAAAACTCCGAGAGCGACTGGCTTGCCGAATTTTAGCGAAAGATCAGCTATTAGCCGCGCAGCGTTTTCAGCCACAATGTCGTCGTGCCTAGTCTCGCCCTTTATCACCGCGCCAAGTGTGACCACGGCGTCGACATTTTTCTTTTTCAATAACCGTTCAACTGCAAGCGGCATGTCAAAAGTGCCTGGGACATACAAGACGTAACTTACCTTGGCGCCCACCTCGTCTGCATGATTCCTTGCGCGCTCAAGCATCTTGAATGTTATTTCGCTGTTAAACTCGGAAACTACTATCGCAAGACGTGTCAATTGCTGGTTATGCCACCCTGGCGTGAGCTTTGAGCTCGCTTGCATCAATCAATGGGATGTTGAACTTAGTCGCGTACTCTTTCGCGGCTTCGATAGAGAGTGCCATGTGTGTGGCAGAGTCCATCATTTCACATATGGCAACTGCGGGCGTAAGCCCTGCAAGCTGCATAAGGTATACGCACAGCTCGGTGTGACCCATCCTGTCCCGCAGCAGGCGCTTTGACGCTATAAGAATTGGCACATGACCCGGGGCAAAGAAATTCTTGGCGAAATCCTCCACGCCGCCGTCATCAATTTTCATGCAGACATTTGCCATCTTGGAAATTGTCAATGCCCTGTCGTGATCGGTGATCCCGGTGTATGTCGAGCGGTGGTTGACCGAAATCGAAAAAGATGGCTTGTCCCCATATGCTGCTTTGCCCCCTGTTAATCTTGAAAACACTGGGTTTACTTTGCCCATGGCGGCTATCATGTCGTGCATGTAGACAAGCCCGAGCTTGGTCGTGATCTCGTTTGCAATCGCAAGACACACAAGGCCACCTGCATCATTCCGCATTGTGGCAATGTGATGAGGTTTTACTTGCTCCGCTGCGACTACCATGTCTACCTCATTCTCGCGCCCCTTGTCATCGTGGACAAGAACGAACCTTCCGGCCTTGAGAGCAGTTATCGCTTCAGTAAGAGACAATGGATAGCTTTTGTCGGCAAATCTAATTAAAAGATTACTAAAACGTTGGTTATTACCATCATTTTGGTAGTGTTGCATTAAGCTGTGTTTTATTCGGTTGTTGCAAAATGGTTGGTAAAATTATACAATGGTAAAAATTTTCTACTGATTAGACGCCGACTTCTATGTAAAAGCATAATAACGACTAGCTTATGTAAGCTGTGTCCGTTGTAGGGAGGTTGGGATAAGCTCCCGCCAGAGTCACTAACCCGACCAATGAACTCGCGGACACCGCGTTTTAGTGTGTGTAAGTAGTGGTGGTAGACAAATAATCGGTAATTAAGCATTTCTAGGCATTTTGTGCTCAACGCCAAAAGTCAGTATATTTAGTCAAGCTCTTTTGTTATGCCTTAGTGGAGTGGGCAGCTGCTTTTAGCATTGCAAGCCATTTGTTCTTGCCGTCAATTTTTAGTCCAGCTTCTTGAGCTGGTGTTTTTCCCTTTAATGCTAAGTGTGGCTTGACGAAGTTGTACTGTAGTTTATTGCCTTCTGCGAGCACTGACTTTGCTGTTTTCCAACCGCGCTGCACCTTCACACGCTCCCCTAAAGTGCCATTCAAACGCTCAATCCTATTGTTATTCTCGCGTTGCTTATTCCGCAGTTCTCTATTCGCTTTGCATTTGCAAATGTTTTGACTCCACTATTGTAATGCCTGAGCGAATCGGTAAACACTTTTTCAGGATCTATTCCATGAGCGTTCTTTGCTGCATCTTCAAACTCGGCAACAGTATCACAATTTTGGCGAGTTGCGGGTTACATACTTGCCAAGAATATCTGTCTCGATGTTTACGCTTTCGCCTTTGCGCCTTAACCCCAGCGTCGTCGCGATCAGGGTATGGGGTATGAGCGAAACAGAGACACGGTCGGCTTCAACGTCGACCACTGTGAGGCTGACGCCTTCAACTGCTATCGAGCCTTTTGAGACAATCGATCTCGCCAATTCTTTATCTAGCTTTATCCAGATTTTTGTCTCGGACGGCAAGTTTTGTATGTCCTCAATTATGCCAGTGTCGTCCACGTGACCCAATACGAAATGGCCCTCAAGCCTGTCACCGACCCTCATGGACCTTTCGATGTTCACCATGTCACCCGGCTTGACTTCGCCAAGGTTTGTCCTTCTTGTTGTTTCGGCCACCATCTCAAACTCGGCCTCACCTTTTGACAGCCCTGTCACCGTAAGGCACGCGCCGTTTATGGAGACGCTGTCGCCGCGCTTGAGGTTACGCCCAAGCTTTCCAAGCCTGACCCTGAGAGAGGTGTCGGCTCCTTTCTTGCTCTTTGAAACAGACCTGACTTTGCCCATGCCCTCGACGATGCCGGTGAACATCCATTATGACTAATGAATTTTGAATATTTAACATCAACTCTTTAGTGATTTCAAAGAATGTGGTGATATGGTTAGAAATCTATTCATGCGGTTCCTTCATGCGAAGACGAGGAGAGGCTTTTCATGTTTGTTTCTCAGCTTGCTTCTATGATTAGCATTTCTAGGATGGCTTCGAAGCTTCAGCCCGCAACATGGGCACCATACGCCTGGCCAGTTCATGAACATCATGCAAGTCTGGCATCGTTTCTGGCCAAGAGAATAACGTCCTACGCCAGCTTCTGCCGGCGGCCTAAAAGCCCTGTGACGTTCGCAGATTCCTTTGCAAACCAAACCATCTGACGACCTGTTGTGGTTATGTTTATTAGCGTTCCATATATGATGGACTAATTAACCCAGCTGATTATCACGCTTGATATTTACGATCAGGTGAAGAATTAAGGTAAATATCCAAGTTAAGTTGACGACCTAATCTGGACCACCAAGCTTTTAATCCACTAAATGTACATTCCTCCAATGGAGTATCAGCGCATCCATCAAGATATCATGAATCTGGACCAACAGATACGACTTGTCACCATCTGTGATATCAGTGGCAAGATAATTTTCTCTGACCACAGGTCTGGTGTGAAAAATCTTCTGACTCCAGAGGAAAGCAAGAGATCGCTCGAAATGGCAGTCAACGCATGGAAAGAACGAAGTAAGCTATCTTCAAAGATTGGAAGGGGCAAATATGTTTTGGCAGAATACGAGAAGATCAAGCGTATCACAATGCCTTTTGGCGATGATATTCATCTTCTCTACATAACCGCTGAGCCTGGAGCAGATCATGACAGGATAATACAAGGGGTTGCCAGAATAGCTGGAAAGATGCTAATCAAGAAATAAAACCCAGGCGAATGGATGGATTGCAAGCCTCAGGACAAAAACATCCAATTCCTGCACATCCGATGATCTAACTTAATAGAGAATTTCTCGTTTATTAATGGCAAATCTATGCTATTTATGTATCCTCTGACAGTCATGAATAAATAGTTGTAAAATATCCTGAATCTATGGAAATTTCGTTAGAATCGCGTGGTAATGGCAGAAATAGCGACGCTAACACTTACCCGACTAGCATTTCGGGCTTGCTCGCATCTCCAATAGGGAATGCGATGAACACTGATGTAATTATTCGGGAGGCCGATTCAACAGCTCAGGAATCCATTGGGATGTTAAAGGAAAAGAATCAGCGCAGTGTTCTTGCTTCTTACAAGGGAGAGGTAGTAGGCTTGGTAAGCAAGACAGACATTCTTTACAAAATCACTTATGAAGGCAGAAACCCAGCCAAAGTAAAGTTAAGGGAAATAATGACGAGTCCTGTGCTTGCGGTTGATCCGCAAACCACCGTAAAGGATGCCTTGGAGCTGATGAATAAGAAAAATGTAAGGCAGGTAATGGTTCACGCATACTCTGCTGTATTGGGGATGGTTTATCGAGAAGATATCTACAGAATGATGGAGACGATATCTCTTTGTTCCGAAGACACTGCGTTGCATGGGACACCAGTTTGTATAATCGACCAGAAGGCAATTTCGTTTGTCAAAGATACAAGCAAAGCAAAGTTCGTTTGTGCATATTGCGAATCTACATTTGATACAAATGAAGCACTATCTAAGCACATTGACCGATTGCACATTGGCGCCGGAGTTCTAGAGGGCGACGTGCGGCGGATGATGGATTGAGATTAACATGATCTTGGGTCACATAAGTATCCTTTCCATAACATGATTTTCATTTCTGAAGGAAGAATTGCTACACGCGAGGATTGGCAAGAAGCTGAGGGATTTTTAGACGTCTACCTGAAACAAAAAATACCATAGGAAGAGAGATTTACGCCGCAAGCGATAATAGATGTTTTGCAGCGCTTGATAGTGTAATATTTAATTGCAATCACAGGCATTGTCCTCCCGTGTGTCAGACCGCTGTGTTTTATGGTGAAGCCCTTGCAAAATACGGGTTTGGCGGCTCTCATCCGCTAGGTACCGACAGACTGGGCGCATTCTGGGACAAGCTGCAACGTGAGAATATTGGCAATGTCGTGGTGGAGGAGCCGGCGCTTGGAAGCGATCGGGACGCGCTGTTGTTCCACGACAAAGAATATGTTGATCTTGTCAAGGTGTCGTCAAAGAATGGGGTCGGTTTGCTTGACATGGGTGACACGCCGGCGTACAAGGGCGTATTTGAGGCGTCGCTATACGTCGTTGGCTCGACTCTAGCCGCACTTGACTATGTGATCGCCGGCGTGGACAGCAAGGGAAGAAAAGTCGATCATTCGTTCAACCCGATCGGAGGGCTGCACCACGCCCGGCGCGACACAGCCGGTGGGTTTTGTGTATTCAATGACATCGGCGTAGCAATTTTGGCAGCGCGGGAAAAATATGGGATAAAGAGGATTGCGTATGTTGACATTGACGCGCACCACGGCGACGGCGTCTTTTACGAATTTGAAGATGATCCAATGCTGTTCTTTGCAGACATTCACGAAGACGGGCGATATCTGTATCCGGGCACGGGTTCAGCTGCTGAAACAGGCAAAGGTGCTGCAGAGGGCACCAAGTTAAACATACCACTAGAGTCGGGTGCCGGCGACAAAGAGTTCATACAAGCATTTGGCAAGATCGAGCATTTTGTAGATAATGCTAGGCCAGAACTGATAATACTGCAGTGCGGCGCCGATGGGCTTGCCGGAGATCCGATAACGCACCTGCAATACACGCCGCAGGCACACAAACATGCGGCCGACGTGCTGCACGAGCTGGCTCACAAGCACTGCATTGAGCGGATAATTGCTCTTGGGGGGGGCGGCTACAATAGGGCAAACATTGGGAGCGCCTGGACGGGGGTCGTAAAGTCGTTCACAGATCAATGACTTTCATGATGCTCTCTTATGCAGTCTGTTCGAATTTCTTTTTACATACATCACGCTATGTAGCTATTTGCAGCATATCACTTGAAACAGATAGATAATGCCATTTGGCCTCAGGAAGAAAAAGGCACAGGTTACGGTAGATAGGCAAAGGCAGGTGGATATCTGCTATGCCACCAGGCAGCTGGAGCAGGGCAACCTGTCATTTGTTGTAGTGAGCAATCCTGACATGCCTATTGTTTTCTCGTTCCAAAATATATCGCTTGCAGAACCTAGGATGGCTCAAGGAACCTTGGAAGGCGGAATAAAAGAGAGGATAGCGAAAGGTTTGTACTTTTACGTTGGTCAGGCGCAAGACACAGAGCTTACTGAAGAGCTAGTACAACTTGACACTGGCACGATGACAATCAACTCAGATGGAATAGCTTTTGTTGGCAAATCTAAGCATATCAGCGTGGATTTTGGTGATATTGATTCGATCGGACACACGAATAATGGAATAACAATTTCTGCTAGAACCCACTTGAAAAGGCTGCGCTTTGAAGGCGCGGATAAGGTTGAAGTTCCCCTGAAGGTGCAGGACAGGATGTACAGCCAGCACCTTTCCGGCAGGCTCATGCAGGTTCTACTTGAAGCGGTGATGAAGACCTCTCTTGAAAGAAGGAGATGAAGCTTGAGCAACTATTACATTCTATTGGGGATTTCACCTGGCGCCACTGGGGACGAAGTAAGGCAGGCCTACCACAGACTCGCCAAAATATATCACCCTGACAAAAACAAGGCACCCGATGCCACGACAAAAATGGCAGAAATAAACCTGGCGTACGAAACTCTGTGCGATAACCATAGGCGCAAGAAGTACGATCGTGAAAACAAGATCGATTCAAGAGGTAGGGTTCAAAAGGATGTGTCTGAAAAGCAGAAAGGGTATCAGGTAGAACAGGAAGCTCACAACTCATACACAGGCCCGAATTATGATGTCAGCTGCCCAACATGCGGGTTCAGGCCAAGAATGAGTGACAGATTCTGTTCTCAATGCGGCACGTCTTTTAGCCATGGCAGGTGCGTGCAGTGCAATTTTGTCAACAACTCTGGTACATTTGTCTGCTTGACGTGTGGGTATATTTTTGAACCGAAGGCCAACTCGTACGAGGAAAAGGAACACCGGGATGACGACATTCACCATGAAGAACCCGATGATAGTCGTCAAGAAGTGGCTGGAGACGACCTAGCTGAAATAATACGGTGTCCCCAATGTAATGAGATCAATTTGTATAGCCGGGGCTCATGCTGGCACTGCAGATTGCATTTTGAAATAGATGAGATTGTATAAAAGAATAGAGTTGTTTAATTATTGCCACTGATTCCCAATAATTGCAGTTAGAATTAATGCCCCGCAGGAAGACATTTATCAAAAAATCGCGTCGGACAGTCTGCGACGCTTGTGGCAGGGCGATTTCAAAAAAAGGCAATTCTATTGATAAAATGTTTGGTGGATTTACTTATCATTTTGATTCTGATGATTGCCTGATGATTTTCAAGAAATTGAGGACTTTATACGGTAAGAATTTCTTCAGAAAGTTGTCAGCTTAGCTCTGAGATCCTTGTAGGTATTGCCGGATTGCCAAAGTCCTGTGAAAAAGCGGAATACAACGTTAACAGCTGGCCATGTTTGATCTTGTATCCGCTGCCTACTGGTCTTATTACTTTCCGGTATTCGTCCTTTAGATTCACGAGTGCCTCTGCTATGTTATCTGCCAGTAGAATATGGCCATCATCTCCAAGATCCATAACCCTTCTGGCAAGGATAATGCCCGGTCCCCACACGTTTTGATTATTGTTGACATCGCTTACAACGAATACTGGACCGGAGCTGATGCCGATTCTGACGCCTATTGATTTATCAGAAGTCGTTTTTGCATTGAATGCCTGAAGTTTACGATGAAGCTGTATACTCAACTGCAACGGGAGCTCCGGGTTTATCAAAAAACCAATGGCCATGCCATCACCCGTGGGAAGGACTATTTTGTTGTCCTTTGGCACTTTGCTGTAGGCGTCACAGGAACCAATAAGTGCATTCAAGTCTTCGATCTTTCCGATCTGTTTTTCGACAGAGAGAAGAGGATTGGATAATCCTACAATGTCTATAAAGAAAAAGTTGGCATTTACGACCCCCGGCTGCAGTGCATAGAGAATATGAGAGCCATAAATGTCGCCGAGCTTTTGATACGTATCTAGACAATGAGGATGGAACGGAGACCCTGATCCTGATCCTGCATTGGCAACATTACCAATAATGGGCCCGTTACATAATTTGCATACAAGCTCGGATGGAGACAGGCTATTATCGCGTACAAATTGTAGACTACCATCTTGTTTGATGCTAAACCTTACCCATTTGG
>Ga0209236_1002054_pt1 | contig 12266 bp, 7 predicted proteins | sample GraSoi013_1_40cm_FD_185819 | JGI IMG/M metagenome (GOLD analysis project Ga0209236, IMG submission 185819) | Grasslands soil microbial communities from the Angelo Coastal Reserve, California, USA - Sample 09_27_2013_1_40cm (SPAdes) (version 2) | ecosystem: Environmental > Terrestrial > Soil >... | reverse complement strand
CCGGAGCCTCGCAAGAGAACCCTCCACCCTGACCGCCCTCGCTTCGGCCCTCGGAGTCTCGAAATCCACGGTGAATTACCACCTGGCCAACCTTCTCGCCAGGGGAGCCATCGAGATTGTTGACACGAGGGTGGGGAGGGGCGGGGTAGTGAGCAACGAGTATTCCCTGAAGGAGGGCTCCCTCGTCATTCTCCCTTCAGCCGACGAGGAAGAGGGGGCGTTGACGAGCCTCGAGGAGGTCTTCGATGTTGAGACGCTGCTGTGGGGGACGGCGAGTGAGCTACCCGAAGGAGGAAGGTTCGAGGTCCTCCTCTACAAGCTGTTCTTGCACCTTTTCAAGATCAGCAAGAGCGAGCACAGAACTCTCCTAGAGGGCTATGGATACCGGGCGGGATCGATGCTATCGCAGGCAGTCAAGGGGAGGAATGCGAGAGAGACACTGCGCGAACTCACCGATGCGATGGGAAAGAGGGAGATTGCGTCCGGGCAGGTCGTCGAGATAAGAGGCACGAGAACTGGGGTCCTCGTTCTGGAGAAATGCATTGGATCTTCAGACCACCCGGGTTATGCGTGCCGATTCCTGGAGGGGTTCATCCGGGGGATAGTGCAGCCGAAGCACGGCGCCGGTCAGAGGGTTGAGAGACTCGATGTCGACCTGCCTGCCTGCTGCCTCGCCGTCGGGCGCCCAAGGCACGCCAGCCTGGATTGGCTGAAGGAGGCCGTCTTGCACCATCCCTTGAAGCTCGTCGGCGGCTCGTCGGAAGAAGAGGAGAAGGAGGAGAGGGAGAGGAGCTCGAACGTTGACTGACCTTCGATCGAGGGAAACATTCTCTCGCGACCTGAGGAACTCTCTCAGGCCTCGCTACATCGACAAGCACCCGTTCATGAGACTCCTCTACAAGGGAGAGCTGAGCAAGAAGCAGATACAGGCGTGGATCATCAACAGGTTCTACCTCCAGAACAACATCATAAGCAAGGACGCGGCGATACTATCGAATTGTCCCCTTCCGGAGATCAGGAGAATCTGGATGTCGAGGACAATCAGGAGGGAGGGTCTGGAGAGGCCGCCGGGGGATGTGGAAGGCTGGCTGATGCTCGCCGAGGCGGCGGGGCTGAAGCGCGAGGACGTCCTCGCCGCGAGATGCCTGCCTGGCGTGAGGTTTGCTGTCAACGACTTGGTCAACTTCGCACGCCGCGCAAGCTGGCTCGAGGGAATCTCCACGAGTCTGTACGAGATACCCGCGCGCGAGGAGCTCGCCAGGAGGATAGAGAGCTTGAGGAGGCACTATGGATGGATAAGGGCAGAAGGGATGAAGTTCTTCCTTTCGAGGCTGGCTCAGCTCGATAGGGATTCCCAAGTCGTGCTCGAGATCGTGATGAAACACTGCACAACACGCGAGATGCAGGACCGCGCGATCGCCGCGGCGCTGAGCATGAGCGATGTGACCTGGAGCATCCACGATGCGGTCTACATGAACTACTTCATCGAGGACCGGTCGCTTTTGGACTCCCTCTAGACCTAGTCAGCCTATAAACGGCGAACAAGGTCAGACCGGCAGCTGCTCCACCCAACCCTGCGTAGAGCGCGTAGCTCAGAAGCTGGGCACCCCTCTGCGGCAGACCGTAAGCGATGAGGTATCCTCTTTGATTAGCCGAGAAGACACCGTACGAAGACGGGGATGTAAGCTGAAGCAACAGTGTGTCGCCACACCTGGCCGAGCCGACGGTTGGCGATTCGTAGAGGTCGACTCCCACGTTCAGGGCGAATATCTCTTGCCCCGTCCTCGCGTCGAAGGTGTGGATGTAGCCGTCGAGTGCCCCCGCGTAGAGAACTCCATTGCTCACTGTCAGCCAGCCGCGATACGGTATCTTCGCAAGGAAGTGTGACCACACGACCTGACCCGTGGAGGAGTTAACTGCGTAGATTGTTGTGTTAGCTTGCGAAACTGCGGGTTCGAGCTGCCTAACACCCCAATGACCCGCTCCAAAGGAGTCCACAGAAGTCACCGCGCCGAATGCGCACAGGTTGTAGGTCGCGACGAACACTAATTTGTATGCGAAGGCGATGTCCGACTCGATTGAGCCATTGGCACCGGGGCACTGCTCGAAGACACTCGCTGACGGATAATCGATCCATCGCTGGGTGGGGTCATAGCTGTCCGTCACGACGTAGTTCGCATTTGGGGTACCGACCCGCTTCACGCTCGGCGGGTTGAAGTACCACAGCAGCGACCCGATTGACGCGTCGAGGGCGTAGACGTAGCCGTTCTTGCATCCCTTGAAGACGACCGACCTGTTTTGTCCGTTGACTAAGGCATTCCCAAGCACGACGTTCCAGCCGCAGTCGAAGTCGAAGAGGTCGTGCGGGGTGGACTGAAAGAACCAGAGCATCTTGCCGTTCGTTACGTTCAGAGCAACTATCGAATCCGAGTAGAGGTTCGGCCCTGGTCGGTAGGTCGCATTCCAGTCTGGGGAAGGTTGGGAGGTTGCGACATAGATAATTCCTCTCTTTTCGTCGACCGCGGGCTGCCCGAAGGCTGGCCCCGCACCGGCGAGGGAGAGATGGTTCTGCGAACCCATCGCCCCCCAATCGCCCTGGTACGCAGCCACGTTGCCGTGGCAGGTAGTTAGAGGGCAGGATGTTTGGTCCCAGAGAGGGTCGCCCCCGGCGGGGGGTGTGACGAACCACCTCCACAGCAGGGTGCCGGTGGTTAGGTTGTAAGCCGCGAGGAACCCTCTGCCGACATCCGTTCCTTCGGAGACGGAGCTGACCCAGATCATCACGTCGTTGTGGAAGACTGGGGGGACGCCGGAGGAGTCATAGAGCCCCGAGTTTCCTGGAATATCGGCACAGATTCTGGCTATGTGGTGGTCCAGCTTGCCGCTCACAGCTCCCACTCCTACCACAGAACAGTCCGGCAGGGAGAACCAGATGTCTCCTCGGTAGTAAGCGAGACCGTGAGTGTGGCCCGTGAGTCGAGAGAGTGACACGCCGGTCCTATTGAGTTCAGCCTGATACGACCACACAGTAGAGCCGTCTGTTGAGTCCAGCGCGTAGATACGGAGGTAGCTGGTGACGATATAGACGGTCCCGTTGACCGAGAGGGGCGGAGAAATCGAGCCGTTCTGGAGCAGGTCAAGCCCCTTAACGGGCGATGCTGGAGGGATGGAGAAGACCCATCTTTTCGTGAGCTGGTTGACGTTGTCGGGTCCGACCTGACTCTGCTCCGCGTGATTCGTCCCGTTTCTATTCGCGTTCATTGCGGTCCAGTTTGCATCGGTCGGCGCTCCAGTCGACGATGAGTTTGTGGCCAGGGAAGGTCCCTGGGCGAAGACGAGAATGGATAGCAGGGCTGCGGTTCGGCACGCTAGCCTCATTCGATCTTCTCGCCGCGGTGACGAAGTTAAAGAGTTTCCAAGCCTAAGACAATCATCCCTTGCGCAGCGCTGTCCCGTTTGTGTACAAGGCGGCCACCGCGAAGATGACCTTTTCTGACGGCGATAACGGACGTGGTAGCTGGGGGCGGCGGTAGAATATTTTCTGGGACCCTCGATCACGAGGAAACCAACTACTTATACGACAAAGGACGACGGTGCCACTCGTGCGCAGAGCAGTCTCGATTCTCGGCGCGATAATCGGTTTCCTCGGCGGCGCGATGTATGGTCTCCTGATTCAACTTCGTTCTGAGACCTTCCGTGCTGACCTCCCCCCTTGGATGACGGGGGCGCTCGCGCTCGTGGGCCTGGGCATCATTCTGTTTCTGGCCGGGCTGGCCCTGCCAAGAAAGGAGATGGGAACTCTAGATGTAGTGAGGGCCTCGAATTACTTCGCGTATTCGACCGTCTTCAACACGTTTGCGGCCGCGTGTTTTTCGATTCCTGTCTTGATCCCTACCTTTGAATTTCCGATTCTGATAACGCGATGGCCAGGAATCTACATGGTAATCGGGTACGCATTCTTCGTGCTGATCGGCGTCCTGGGGTCTCTGGGCTGGTCGGTGTTGTACAGGTGGCTACCTGAGTTGTTCGCGCGCCATGCGGTCCTCAGACCTCTCTTCCTCTTTCAGTTTTCCACCCTAGAAGTCGGAGTCTACCTTTTGTCCGTCTTCATGTTTCTTGGAGGTTACGTTGGAAGCGCCCTCGTGCATCAAGGGGTCGGTGATACGATCGTCGGAATCCAGATGGAGTTTGCAGTTATACCGTCAGCCCTCGGCATCTTCCTCGTGATAGTCAGTACTTTAGTGGGGCTGGCCAACATTTTTCTCTCGCGTAAATTCTCCTAATCCTCAGACTGATTAGCCGTTAATCCTTATTAGAGCCAGAGAAGCCGTGAGAATGGTCAGGCTTGTCGCACGGACGTCACCTAGTTTTGGTCGTCACCATGATCTTGGTGCTCTCCCAGTCGAGCTACGAACGGACTAGCGCTCAGAGCGGCAACGCCGATTGGCCCTACCCCGCCTACGATTCGAGCAACACTAACTTCAACCCGCAGACGCTGATAAACAGCAACAATGTCGCCCAGCTTCAGCTGAGTTGGGTCTACCAGGTCCCCGTCAATCCATTTCACATCGCTGGGGCCGCGCCCGCCCTCGGTATCGAGACGACGCCGCTCGTCGTCAACGGCATATTGTATTTCGCGACTCCCTACAATCGGCTGATCGCGCTTAACAGCGCCACGGGTGGGGTGGTTTGGTTCTACCAGGTCAACATGTCGGAGTTTTCTAGCAAACCCTGGTGGGCTAGCGCGTACATCGTGAGTAGCATCCTTTACAACAACGGGACGATTTACATGATGGCCTCGGACACCTCCCTCTACGCCTTCGAGGCCGTGAGCGGCCAGGTCAAGTTCGTGATTCCAGACACCGGGAAGAACATACCTGGCAACACGGGTTACTACTATGGAGAGAAGGCTCCCTTAATCTACAAGAACCTCCTGATCGTAAGAGGTTCAACTACAGACTACGGAGGGAGGGGATACGTCGCGGCGTACGACCTGTCGACGCAGAAACTTGTGTGGAGCTGGTACTCCGTACCACCGGCCGGCGGCCAACCTAATTGGGATAACAATTCCTCGCTCGGAAATGTCCAGGCCTATCAGTCCGATTGGGGAACAACCAACTACATCGGAGGAGGTGCGGCCTGGGGTTTGATGGTGGTGGACAATTCAACGGGAGTCCTGTACTTTTCGACCGGCCACCCGTCTGGGCTCTATGACGCCTCACTGAGGCCCGGGCCGAACCTCTACTCGGATTCGGTGATTGCCCTGGATGCAGCCACCGGGAAGATGATCTGGTACTATCAGATCAATTCGCATGACGTGACGGAGCACGAGGGAGGATGGAGCATCTCTCTTGTCCAGGTCAACGTAGGGGGCACGACCAAGAAAGTCATTGTGCAGGCTGCAAAAAGCAACTACGTATACGTCCTGGACGCCGCCTCTGGGAAACCAGTCTACGACCCAATCAAGATTGGGCCCCCAAGTTCGAACAGCCCGAACGACAACGCGGGTTCAAGCAGCAACCTGACGCTCTCTCAGAGAGTGATGGTGGGGAAGCGAATCTGTCCTGGACCGGACGGCGGAGTTGAGATGTCTCCGGCCATACACGATGGAACGCTATTTGTGGTGACGCAGAACGCCTGCGGACTGATGACGACAGGGCCTGTCACGTACAAGGGACAGACAATTGACGGATACATCTACAACGGCGACCCCTCGGCCCCCCAGAACTCGACGCTTTACGCGATTAGCCTGAGCAACGGCCAGAGAAACTGGAAATTCGAGATGCCTTTCCGTTACCAGGGCTCCTCAGCGGTCGTAAGCGGTGGAGTGGTCTACGTCACCGATAGGTCCGGTGTCCTATACGCTCTCGACGAACAGTCGGGGAAGGTGCTCAAGAGCATCAACCTCGGGGGCCTCGGCGCCGCGGGCATCTCGTTCGGCGAGACCTTGCGGGGAGAGGAGGCACTCTTCGTTCCAGCGGGAGGGGGTGACATACCCTCGCCCACCCCCGGAGTCGTAATCGCCTTCACACTCCCTTCGAACACCACGGGCGGGGGCGGGGGGATTGGCATCCAGGAGATAACCTCGATCGCACTGGGCGTCGTGGTCGTCATCATGGCGCTATACATCATCGCTAAGAGAGGAGCCAGAAGGAGCGCGGTCTGACTCCCATGCGTCCTGTTTTCTGCTCCGCAGGCTGACCAATATGCCCAGGGATGCCACTGCCGCGCCTACGACAAAGTTGACCTGAAGGGCGCTAATGTACTTCGCGGGGTCAAACGTCCCTCCGAGTTGTGGGGACTGCCCGAATAGGTAGAGGCCGAGCAAGGCGGTGCTGAGAGCGAGGCTCAGGCTTTGCCCTGTGTGCCGCATCATCCCCAGTATCCCGTTCGCCAATGCCCGCATTCTCGGGGGAACGGACGAGAGGTTGGCGTTTGTGTTGTTGGGTGCGAAAAGCCCAACGCCAGCCCCCAGCATCGCGAGGAGGAAGGCGACGTACAGGACATCAGAGCTTGTGGAGATCGTACTCAGGAGGAGCAGCGCGACGACCGTCACTCCCAACCCCGCTATCCCGGAGTCGCGACTCCTAGTTCTGTCCGATATCCACCCTCCGAGCGTGGCAAATACCGTGACGGAGAGGGGCTGAACCGTCAGAAGGAGTCCGCTCGTCAACGGGTCAATCCCCTTGATCACCTCGAGGTAGAAAGAGAGCATTATCAGGACGCTGTAGACAGAGACGTAAAGAAAGAGAGCCGCCAAATTCGTCGAAAGGAAGAGCGAGTTCTTCTTGAAGAGTCTGAAATCGATCATGGGGTGGCCGGTCGTCAACTCCCTCAAAACGAAGACCGCAAAGGACGCGACGGCGGCGATTGCGAAGGCGAGAAGAGGTATCGAGACGAGAGAGTTGGTGTAGAAGTAGAGGTTCAGGACGGGAATCCTGATGTACTCAACGTAGATGTCGATGCTCCCGACGCTGTTCGCGCGCCCAGCGATTGTTACCAGAGAGCTGGTAATCGCCGCAGCAAACAAGAGGGCGCCAGGCCAATCCTGCTTCGCCTCTGGATTCTTCTTGCTCTCCCTTAGAAAGATGAAGGAGAGAGGGATCGATGCGAGTGCTATTCCTCCGCTAACGTAGAAGACGTACCTCCAACCAATGAGTTGAGTTACGCTGACAATTGACCCGGTGATAGCCGTTCCGATCGTCATTGCCACATATATCGATGATACGTGTGTACCGAGCGCGAAGCCCCTCTGCTCCGGGCCAAAGCTGTCGACGATAAGCGCCCGCCCGTTCGCAAGTATGAAGGCGGAACCAAACGATTGAATGATTCGGTAGATGAGTAGCTCGAATATGGTTTGAGAATTTCCGGCGAGGAGGGAACCAAAGGCGAATAACAGGAGCCCCAAGATGAAGTACCTCTTCCGCCCGTTTCTATCTGAGTAGTTTCCAAAGGTAGGCATGAAAGCGGCTTCGACCAAGAGCGACACCAGCGGAACCCAGATTACAACGTCGACGGGAGCCTTGAGGCTAATCGAGATTGTAGGAAGTATTAGGGCCATTATGCCCGTGTCGAGAGGCGGGACGGAGTGAGCGAGATTGATCACTGAAAGTGAGACCCACTTGCTCCGTGTTGAGGTCAGCAAGTGAGGAGAGAACAACAACGGGGTATATCTGTGCTGCGCGAATTCGCGGGGAGATGCCGCGAAATGGGAAAGGAATCGGCCAGCGGATTGCTCCAGACAACAGACGACCCGCTGTTCAATAGGAAGTAGGATTGTGCTTAGATGGGAATGCGATTCAAGCACCCTGCCCGATTGATTTGACATGGTAGTCTGAAGGGTCCTGCACCCCACACAGGGCCGTCACCAGGAAAATTGAGGTGAGAGATTTCAGAAGATAGGAGCGAGCCTGATTATCGACGGCGAAACAATTTAGGATGCGGGTCTCCTGCGCCTCACAGCCAGGATTCCCGTCGCAATCACGAAAATGGCTGTCACCACCGCCAGAGAGTAGAATGTGGTTGGATCAACGCCAGACGTACCCGTGTTTACTACGGTGGTTGTCAAGGTCTTGGTGCTCGAAGGTCCAAGCCCCAGAGCAAACATGAACCCCGGTGATGCTATTACTGATTCGACACCAAACAGCATCCCCGCTGTCGAAGGTCCTGAAGCGGGCATGACTATCTTAACGTTGCCATTTGCGTCCGCTGCTATGGCAGGCTGCGTTATCATCGCCCCTCCGATGAGCTTGGAAGCCAACACGGTTCCGGTTGTAGCGTCGAGCATGTCCAGGACACCATCGTTCCTTGGCACGAAAAGAACGCCATTACTGACGGAGATACCCCCTCTGTATCCTATCCCGTCTATGAAGTAGTGCCACTTGGCTTGGCCTGTATTCGCGTCGATTGCCCATACCGTCGTGTTGGTTGAATTGGGAACGGTAGTCACGCTGTTAAAGTCAATTCCCTCTGCGTAATAGCCCGCACAGGCTGTTTTGCCAGTGACTGCGCATGGCTTAACGGAATATACCACGTTGTAGGTTGCCACGAAGACGGTGTTGGTGACCGGATCATACGATGGATCGGACTCTATCGCACCGCCAAAGAATGGAGTGATAAGGTAGGCCTTTGTTGAAGGTTGATTCTGCCAGTTTATCTTCATGGCATTAGCATTGAGGGGATCGATGGGCTTCCAAAGTCTTTTGATGCTCGGGGCGTCGAAGACCCAATACATGTGGCCTGTAGATGCATCAAGCGCGTAGACATAGCCATTCTTGCACCCCTTGAAGACCGTCTCGTGTGTCTGTCCGTTAATCGTAGAATTGGCCAACATGACGCTCCAGGAACAGTCCCAGTCCTCGATATCGTGGGTCGTTGTTTGGAATGCCCACGAGATCTTCCCGGTGGCATCGTCTAAAGCCAAGATTGCGTCACTCCAGAGGTTAGGTCCCGGTCTGGTGGTGGCATTGAAGTCTGGAGATGGTTGGGCCGTTCCCAAGTACATCATCCCCGTGTTCAGATCCAGGGCCCCGCTGCCACCCCAGGCCGTGGCAGCACCGGCAAAGCTGCGTGTCCCGTTGAAACCGAAGTTCCCCCAGTCATTGTAAAGGAGGTCATGCAATTGACTGGCAGGAAGGGCTTTGAGATCGACCGCAGTCTTCCCATCGAATATGTACGCGTGTGACATGTTTTGGACCGAACTTATCGCCCAGTTAGGGTCGCTACCATCTTGTGGAGGAATGAGGAACGTCCTCCAAAGAAATTTTGGAGGGGTTTGGCTTATGTCGTATGCTGCATAGAAGCCCCTCGCTGAATTCACACCTTCACTGACCGCGACGCCCCCGACAAGAATGTTCCTCTTTTCATCGATAACGATTTGGGGCGTTGTCGAGCCGTAAAGACCGAAGTTCCCAGGAACCTTGCTTCTTGGGTTGAACATATTGAATTGAAGATTCAGGTCACCGTTCAGAGCGTTATAGGCAAAGATGGTGTAGTTGTTCGCTACTATCCAGATGAGAGGAGTCCCCCTGACATTTGAGGTGTACCAGATGGCGTGGTAATGTCCGGTGATGTTGAAGCCCGGGTCGGTAACCGTGTTGATATTGATGAACTTAAGATACGGAAGCTCCTTCTGCCATATGATGGAGCCGTCTTTAAGATTTTCAGCGAGCAGGAGGTGGTACTCCGTGATGGCATACGAGATTCCATTCACGATAATCGGAGTGTGTACGATTGTACCTTCGGTGGCGCTGGTGGCATACGGACTGGGAAGCGCCGGAATTGGATAGACCCAATTTATTTGAAGATCCTTTACGTTGCTCGGAGTAATTTGATTTTGCTGGACGTAGTCCCAATTATAGTGCTCGTTACCGTCCACGCCGTTCCATTGGGGCGCTCCAGAAGGTGCTTGAGCTAGTGCTGAGTAAGATGAGAAGGCTAACATGATTGCGACAATTGATAAAGTCGCTATGCTAGTCTTTGAATGGGAAAGGGCTCTCGTCACTAAGACTAAACCAGGCCATTAGTCTATTTAAGGTTAAGACGGCCCGTGGTGTTGCCCGTAAATTGGAAGCGCTCGAGAAAGATTTAATGTCGCCCTACGGAACGAATGCGTAAGGAGTGCGGAAATCTTGTTCAGGCGCGGCCTCGCTGGCGTAACGACGATGACCCTCCTGTCTTACGGAGGGGAGTACATGGCCTTCACCAGCGTCCTAACTTGGCTCTACAATCTGACCACTGCGCGCGGCGTCGACCCCCTTCAAGCGTATGGATTCGGATTCTTTGTTTCAGCAGTCTATCTTTTGGTCTCGGGCGTTCTTGCGGTTCCTTTCGGAAGCTTGAGCGACAGGTTCGGCAGAAGACCGCTGGCCGTAGTCGGTTGTGTGGCAGCGGGGATCTCGATACTCGCTCTCCCGGCCACCGCCTTGCTCACTGAAGCGAATTTTGTAATTCTAGCCGTATCATTGGTGTTGCTCTTCGTCGGGATAGGGCACGGCACGTTCACCGCAAGCGCACTGGCCTACGCTGGTGACATATCTTCGTCATCAAACGTAGGACAGGCCTACGGGTTAGTAGAAACGGCGGAGTACGCCATGTTCATGTTTGGGACGCCGCTAGGATTTATCGTGGCGCAACTCTTTGGAAACATATGGACCTTCGTCATAACGGGGGGCATCCTATTGACGGCGGCCTTGGCCGCGGTCGTTGGCATGCCTGAGCGAAGAAGGAATGCCGACTCGACCGCCTCCTCCTCGCAATCAGGTGAAGTCGGAAAAAGTGATGCCCCGCTGACAGTTGGAGCGAATTCCGGACCTCAAGGCCAAATCAAGTTGCTCTACAAGGCTGTCCAGGATTCAGGCGTACTGATCGCGCTGCTAGCCATCTTCTTCGTATCGATGGGTTTCACCGCCTTTCGAATCTACATGACCCAGTACGGCACGAGCGGACAGGCTGTCCCGTTTGTAGGTCCGTACCTCATCTCAATCATGGCAATTGCGAGCACGCTAGCGGCCGTGCCGATAGGGAAGCTCGTTGATCTGAGCAAGAAGAGAATGCCGGTTCTGATAGTCGGATTCGTCATCGAGGCGATCGCTCTTGTGGCTATACTCGTCAACCCTACCGCGCTTACACTGATAGTCTGGTCGGTAGCATTTGGGGTCGCAATCATGCTGGTCAGGATCCCCCAAGCCGTGATCGTAGCCGAAAGGACACAGGTCGAGAATAGGGCCGGGGCCATGGGAGCTAACCACGCCGTCGAGCACATAGGCTATGGCGCCGGCGCATTCCTGGGGGGGCTCTTTGTCGTTTCGTTCGGACTAAGCTCGCTTACCTCGTTTGCAGTCTTTGGGGCCATGTCTCTCGTTGCGGGTTTGGTGTTTCTTCCACTCTGGAAGAAGCTCGGATTGAATTGAAGTACGATCGCCGAATCTAGTCAAGAGAGAACCAGATTCATCTCACCGTGCCTCTGGGCTCTTCCGTCTCCCTTCAGCGAACAGCACCTCTCCGCGGGGTTAGTCACCCTAAACCGCGAGAGCCGCGACAGTCGTTAGGTTGCCGTTCATCGTCAACCAAAACTTTTCACCCAAGAATATTATAAGCTCTTGGAACGGGTGACATTCTTGGCGGAGAACAATGGCAAGCGTGAGGGTGGAAGCCCTGACCAAGCGGTTCGGAGACAAGGAGGTCGTCAACAGAGTAAGCTTCCAGGTGGCCGATGGCGCCTTCGCGGTAATACTCGGGCCCTCAGGTTCGGGAAAGACGACTCTCCTCCGATGCATCGCAGGACTAGAGCTGCCCGATTCCGGCTCCGTCTACATCGGCGATGTCTTAATGGATGAACTCTCTCCCAGAGAGCGTGACCTCTCGATGGTCTTTCAGAACTACTCGCTCTTCCCCCACATGAGCGTCAGGGCCAACCTAGCCTTCCCGCTCGTCGTGCGTCACAGGCCAAGGGGAGAGGTCGAGGAGAGAGTAAGGAGGACGGCCGAGTTGCTTCGGATCGAACAGCATCTCGACAAGAGGCCAAACCAACTCAGCGGAGGAGAGCAGCAGAGAGTCTCCCTGGGGAGAGCGATAATCAGGGAACCGAGAGCTTTCCTAATGGATGAGCCACTCTCGGGCCTAGACGCTCCCTTGAAACTGCAGATGCGAGCGGAGCTCAAGAGAGTTCAGAGAGAGACCAAGCTTACCACGATTTACGTCACCCATGACCAGGTTGAAGGGATGGGGTTAGCGGGTGTTCTCGGAGTGATGAATGAAGGCGAGCT
>Ga0209236_1002053_pt1 | contig 12267 bp, 13 predicted proteins | sample GraSoi013_1_40cm_FD_185819 | JGI IMG/M metagenome (GOLD analysis project Ga0209236, IMG submission 185819) | Grasslands soil microbial communities from the Angelo Coastal Reserve, California, USA - Sample 09_27_2013_1_40cm (SPAdes) (version 2) | ecosystem: Environmental > Terrestrial > Soil >... | reverse complement strand
CCCTGTTCAACCTGGAAACCGGCCTGAACCTGGACACCGGCACCACCGCCAACTCCAGCAAATTCTTCGACCGCGCGGCCATCGTGGGCCTGGGCGGCAACTGGGGCCAGGTCACGGCCGGCCGCCAGACCAACCTGCTGGCAGATGCCATCAGCCCTGTGGACCCCGTGGGAATGCGCTTCGCCGCCTTCAACCCCAACATCGCCACCGCCGCGCTCAGCAGCCACGGCCTGGGCGTGGAATACGGCAGCGCGGGCGCCACCACGGGCTCCTACCGGCTGGACAACTCGGTCAAGTACACCGGCCGCCTCGGCGGCCTCACCGCCCGCGCCATGTACAGCTTTGGCGAGACGGCGCAAGGCGGCTCCGCCCGCTCATCGGCCGGCGCGGGCCTGGCCTATGGCACGAAGACATGGACCGTCTCCGGCGCCTACCAGCGCTTCAAGACCGCAGACCAATGGGAACTGAAAGCCGCTACCCTGGGCGCCAGCTACAAATGGGACAACCTGCGCCTTGCGCTGAACACCGCGCGCAGCGACGGCCAGACCAACGCCACCACCGCCCGCACCGTGCAGCGCGTGCACTCGCTGGGCGCCACCTGGTCCGCCCGCAGCACGCTGGACCTGACCGCCGCCCTGTACCGCGTGGAACGCGAACGCAGCGGCCGCGCCGCAGACGGCTACACCCGCGCCCTGCTGTTTGCGGAATACAAGCTGTCACGCCGCAGCAAGCTGTATGCGGAGTTGGACCGCACGCATTGGAGTGGAGGGTTTCAGGGCGGGCAGAACAAGGATGTGGCTACGGGGGTGACTGCGGGGTTGATGCATAGTTTCTGAGGGGTGCTGCGGCGACCCGCAGCGCCCACTTTTGAAGTGCTTGTGGAGGGTTGTTGCTGGCGATCCTCGCCAACTTCAGGCGCAGGCGCAGTGCCTGCTGCTCCTGAATCAACGCTCCCCTTAAAAAATCCATATAGCTCAAAATTAGAGGTACGGCTGCTTCTTAACGCCCCCGCAGGCGACAGGAGAAGTGTCAAAAAGGTCACAATTCACCGAAGATCAAACCAAATACGCACGGGAATCAGTCGATAGCAACACTGCAGCAGTGAGACAGTGAACGGCATTTAAATAATTCGGTTGTCGCGGCTCGCGAGGGTGGAAATTTTTCGCAAATCTAATTCTCGCCTGCGAAACTTGGCTGTGCCTCTCCAGGTTTTTTCAGGCAAGGAGAAACTACCCAAGCGATACCGCTTGCCGGTAAAGCCCAAACCCCATAGCCAAACTTTAAATAACCCGGAATTTCTGAAACCTGGCTCAAAACATCTTCAAGCACAAGGGTCTTGAACTGTATCTCGCATGCCACAGGATATGTAATAGTAATATCGAAATTCTTGGTCGGATGCGCCATCGTCCAATACTGAAGCTTTCCCAATTTTACAATATACTCGGCTTCGGTAAAAACAACTAACAAGTCTACTTCCTTGTATTCAGCCAACGACACTTCTATACCCTTATCAAGGCAACTTTTTAATTTATCTCCATCCTCCTTGAACAATTCCCTCTTCTCGCCTGCGAACTGATGTCCAGGTGGAAATTGAATCAAAATTGAGAGTGATTTGACATCCTCGAATTCGCCATCGTCCGGCCTCCAGACTACCTTTTCTTGGAGCCGACCGCCTGAAGATCGGCAGACGTACCGAACCCTGTCAAGAACTTCCAGCTTAGTTCCGTCGTCGCATGGTTTCATAAGCACTTCCGCCGACACATCCTCCCGGAAAGGCTCTGAAATAAATCTATGAAGGTTGCTCTCGAAATACTTCAGAAAACTACCCTCTTTATCAATGGCTTGATTCCTAAATTGTGCCTTTAGAGTTCTCGTTTGCAGGTCCTTTAGCGACTCGTAATCCAAGGTTTCTATATAGTCTTGCTCAAGGATTACTTCCTTAAGCCTTTCAGCGAAATAATCTCTCCAGTGCTTTGTGTCGAAAGTTAGGCTGAAGATGGCATAGCCAATCAGCGCCACTGAAATAGTTGTAAGTCCGGAAGCACAGGCGCTTGAAATTGTGCCCGCCTTTGGAGTGAAAGCTTCGGCATAGTACGCAGCAGCGATGACGCCCAAGACACCGACTAAGAAAACAATTAGTGAAAACTGCCTGGCACTTTTCGCGAGGAGGTATTTCTTTTTTTTTGTATCTTTCATATGCGATTTCCCCATCTTTTTCATGTGTCTTTTACGACCATGCAGGTTGCAAAGAAATTTCGATTATTGCTCGATCTACTGATGGAAAGTCCTAAGAGCTGATGGTCTCCGCCACGCGTACCCAGCATCCGAACGCCAAGATGCTCGGTTCAAGGAAGTCATGGTGCATTCTGCAGCTTGGAGCAGGAAAAAGCATTATGACAATTAGCCTGCACAGCTGCGCCTTCATAACGCCGCGTATCCGCACAGAATTGCATCTAGCGACTTGCTCCTGGCCAAGCTCTGAATCATCAACTCCAAGACGTGGCGTGCACGCACCTCTGTGCTCGATGAGCCCATGGATCTGCGGGACAGAGCAAGTCGGCATCTGTCCCCAAGAGTAAGAACACCTAGCAATCGCGTTGCGCAAGCAAGGGCATTTGCCGATAGACATCCTCATGGCGCAGCTTCTGGAGGCAGCCCCCAAGTTCAGTCGCAGTGCCTTACATCGACGCCTGCAGCGTCACGGATGATCTTGCCCCCGTATTCCCGACCCCGTCCTATTCGCAATAAAGCAGCTGGTAAGCCCCTGCCGCCTGTTGCCGCCTGAACTCTCGAGGCGACCGCATTTTCAGCGAAGAATGCGGATGCACCTCGTTGAATTGCTCGAAGGCCGCTGGCAGTTGCGCCAGTACCGTCTTCAGGTCCAGGCGGGCCACGTAGTCACGTTTGAAGGTGTTCACGAAGCTCTCCGGCCATGCTGTTGCTTTGCGGGCTGCAGACGGGCGCCGGCGAGGCGCCTTGGGCAGCAGCAGAGCGGCTTGTGCCATGACGCGATAGACGCGTTTGGCATTGACCTTCGGGGCGCCCCGTGCCGTACGCTGGCGGTTCACCAAGGCACAGGCACGTCGGTAGCCATAGCTGGGCAAGTCGGCAATTTTTCTGCGGCGTACTCCACGGCTTCCTTGAGGATTTCGTTCTCCAAGGTCTTCTTGCCGAGCACGCGCTGCAGCTTGGCGATTTCCGCGCGTGCAGCCGCCAGTTCGGATGCCGGCACGACTGCCTCGCCAGCGGAGACGGCGGTCAAAGCACCTTGGCGTTCGAGCTTGCGCCACTGAAACAGCAGTCCAGCCGAAACGTCTTCCTGCCGAGCGACCAATGACACGCTCATGCCTGGTTCGTAGGTTCGACGCACCAGCCGCCGCCTTCTCTGCGAGAGACCAGCGCCTGCGGCGCTGGTCCTTCACGACTACCTCGATTGACTCCGTATGCTTAGTCATATGCACAGTCCTGTTCCTATCTTCAAAGATAAGCGATAGGACGGGGCCGGGGAATCAGGGGGCTATCTCATTCGACCGAGCCGAAGCAGCGTTCGACGGCCTCGATGAGCATCTCGCGTACCGGCTCACCTGGCTGGAGCCGTCTTCACTTTGAGTCAGTGTCTCGACGAGACTGGGCAGGGTCAACCCGCACCCGCAGCCTCAATCAATGCCCACCACTGGTGGTGCTAACGCAGGGTGGCTCAGTTCACTTTGAGACTTCTGAAAAGGTCCACCCCCTCGAGCAGCTCCACCAAGTCCCCCGAAAAATCTTCCTGCCGCATTGCATCTACGATCTTTGCATCTGTAATTGACAAGCCAAGTGATGCCTGGGTCTTGTCTCGAAAGCGGCGCAATGCCTCTTTGCCCGAGACCAAGTTCCAGCGCTGGAGCGGCTCATTCCAACGAGATCGGAAGGCCGAGGTCGCCTCCTTCAGTAGGGTGGAGAGGTCCTTCTTTCCATTCTTATGGTGGTAGTCCGAGTAGCGGCTTACGTACTGTTGCTCCGCATCGTCTTTCAGTTCGTCCGTCACTTCTAGAAGAACCGCTTCCGAATTCCGTGAAGGGTCCTGCACAGGGAAACCTTTGGCGCGCCGCTCTGCAATGCCTCGCCCGATGACCCGATCCAACACCGCGGGCATGAGTAGGTAGTTTTCAACCTCCTTCCGGCTGTGCACATGTGCGAACCGAAGTGATTTTCGAAGCTTGGATAGAACTTCGTCAATCTGCTGATCACAGAAGTAGTCCCGGTCATAAACGGCCCCGATCAGGAGTTCGGCGCCAAGGGCTTGCCCAATTCCGTCGGCTAGCGAGGTGATTCGTTGCCATGAACCAAAACCACCTGAAGGCATTGCGGCAAGCCCCAAGCTGGCTGCAAGGTCGTTCATTCCGCGCTGCTTTGCAAAACGTCTAATAAGACTGAAGTCATAGTCACCTTCAACAAAGAGAACGCGTCGGCTTCGAGCAAGCGCAGCAAGCGATATGTTCTGCTGTGATCCCAGAACATCCATGGCCTTCTGAACTCCGGCTACATCCTTGATGCGTTCGGCACTTGTCCTTCGTTTGTCGATCAGCACGATGTCTGCGGGGTCCGCCTCGGCGATGATCTCAGTCGAGTGCGTCGCGAGTAACACGTCTGGCCCTGTATCCTTGAGAACGCCAAGCAAGCGTCGCTGAATGTCGGGATGGAGGTAGACCTCTGGCTCATCAACAACTACGAGAGTCGCGGCAGCTGCTCGATGCAGATGTGTGAGTAACTGGCACCAGATCTGAAAGCCAAAGCCGACCCAGTAGAGCTCTCTATCGAAGCGATCTTCACCTACAAACATCGAAAGCTCGCCCATCATGGATCGTTCCGGTGGTCGAATCTCCATCCCCGGCCAAGTACGGGTTACGAGCGCGCAAAAATCCTGAAATCCTTCAGGATTGTGGTACCAATAGCTTCTGAAGTGTCGTGATGCGCGATGCGTGGATAGCGATGCAGCGACCGTTTCTCGCTCGCGCAGATCTTCTCTGTGCTCCACGGGGCCAAGAACGGGAACAACTGCCAAGTCAATCGGGAAGTTCGACTTGAAGGTCGCGGGACTGGTAACTGCAGCGCCGCTTGTATCTGGCACCAGTACACATCCGTCGGAGGAAAAGTAGAGGTGCAAGTGATTGCCATTGCTTAGCCGGAAGCTCACTCGCGATTCGCCGTCCTCATAGTTCGTGGCGACATTCTCGAGCGAGATCGGAAGTTGGGTTTCTCTAACTCGATAACCCAAAACGTGCCGCTCGTTGATAGCAAGGCGCTCCGGTTTCCGACTTCTTGCTGCGCGCATAGCCACGGCAAGTACGCGAAAAGCTCCAAGGATTGTGGACTTGCCGGAGTTGTTTGCGCCGGTCAGTACGTTGATCCGGTCCAGAGACAAGCTATACCGCGCGAGCCCCTTGTAATGATGGAAGCTAACGCTCGTGATTCTTACTGGCCCGTCAGTCTTGCCCATGCTCTCCCTTCCTTAATATGGATCTCGCGGCTTCTCAAGCAACTTCTCTGTCATACGACCGCGGTGGCCGGATTCTGCGCCACATACGTGCTTGTGACCCTCGTGAAAAGTACTGGTTTGCGCTGCTGAGGCTGCCGCCTTCGGTGATTATGTGCTAAGTCACATGGATGCAAGGACGCCCTACAGTTCAATTCAACGCACGTCTAACGGTGCAACTTTTTTTGTCGCGGAGCGACTGATTTCAGGCGTCGAGTTCAGCAAGTCGAACGACGGCACCCGCTGCAAAGCCGACACCTGCAGGCAACATATGAGCGTCACCAAATGGGTAGATATCAGACCAGACGCTGGACCACCAGCCAAGCCGGTTGACCAGTCCTGAAAAGATCCTCCGTGTCGCATTGCTTTCCAAGGCGGCGTTCACGGAGCTGCGCATACTGGCAGATCCTAGACTCAAGGGCGCGGAAACTTCCGCCGCAACTCCAGCATGGTTCCGATCACGGAAAGCCCATGTTCGTCACTGCGCATGACGGGATGGTCTTGATTGAGCGGGATCAGCTCAAACACCTCATTACCCAGCCTATCGTTTCCGTGTAGCCGGTATTTCCGAAACAGGGCTTCGGTCTTTCCCACCTGGGCGGCCACGTAGTCTCCAGGCTGAGGCTTGACACCTGGATCGATCAGTACACGGTCTCCTTCACGGAACTCCGGAGTCATGGAGTTTCCAGCCAACTGGAGGAAGAAAGCATGAACTGATGCCTCGTTGGCAGAGACTTCCGTGCCCAGACTCTCCAAGCCCTCGACGGCTTCACTTCGGGCAACGGCCTGGCTGGAAGTAAGCACCGGGTATCGCCGAATTCCGCAGGGAAGCTGAGCAAGCATCGCCGCCTCGTCAGGCGTCATCACCCCCTCGCCGCTTTCCAGCCAAAGAGCGCTCACTCCGCACGCTGCTGCCATCGTGGCAGTCCGCTTGGAACCATGTCCCTTCGACTCAAGATCCCCAATGGAGGACTGCTTCAACCCAGCCTTTGCGGCGAGCTCCTCTTGAGTAAGACCTGCATGAGCACGAGCTGCTTTAAGACGCTTGGCGAAATCTGTGGACATAGCGCCGAAGCTTACGGAAAACCGATAACGATATATCGTTTGTCTTTTAACGATTAAACGTTAGACTGCGTGCATGCAATGGAAAGACTACCTCGCCAAGCTTGCAGCGAAGGGTGTCAGTCAAAGCCAGATCGCCCGCGAAGTGGGCTGCGGTCAAGCAACGATTTCTGACCTCGCACTGGGCAAGACCAAGGAACCACGAACTTCTTTGGGTATGGCGCTCATGCGCATCGGTGCCCGCTGCGGTATCGAGACACCCTTCGGTTCGGTTCACCCAGGCCAAAGTCGCAAAACCGATGAGTGAAGCGATGCACATCACTCACCACTTCACCCCCGGCTTGCACTTCGCCGCACGCTGGAAGTACGCCGCCCGCGCGCCATCGGGCAGGGTCTGTTGGTCGCGGCTGCCGCTGGGGCAGCCGGATGCGGGCAGGGCCGATCCGCATGGCGCCTGGTGGTGCGTGAGGCGCTGCGCTGCCGTGCTGCGGCGGGAGATGTGGCAGTCGGTGGATCTGCCGCCAGGCATGCCCTTGCGGCCGGGGCCGGAAGATGTGGCGCTGGCCCTGCACGCGCTGATGCCGCGTTGGCAGGTGCAGCTCAGCGCAGGGGCCGGGGCCGGGCACAGTCCGCTGCAGTCTTGCACCCGGGCGCTGTTGGCGGGCGGCGGGGCCGTGCTGCAACTGCAGTCAGAGGCGCTGCACCGGTGCCCACAGAGCACGTTCTGGGCCTGGGTGATTGGTGTGGAGATGCATCAGAGAATGCTGCCCGCGCCGGTGAAGCCATGGCCCTCATGCCGTGCGCCCCGCCCCGTCGCGCTACTCGCCATTCCCTTTGGCTGGAGCATGCCCTGGGCCTGTGGCTATGCGGCGCGGGTACAGGTGAACCGCGACGGGCATTGCGATGTGGATGGCATTGACGGGCAGTGGCGCGAGTGCCGCTGCCTGGCTGCAATCACGTTGTCGCCCGCGCAACGCGGCAATGCAGGGCCATTGACGAGGCACGCACCGTGTTGAAGTCCACCACGACAAGGTCCCACATGGATGAGACCACGCACCTCACCCACCGCTTCACCCGAGGGCTTCGCTTTGACGGACTGTGGACCTACTCGGCGCTCACGCCTTCAGGCCGAGCCTATTGGGCACGGCTGCCGGCAACCCGGGCAGGCGGCATGGCTGCAGCAGATCCACAGCGGGCCTGGTGGTGCGTGCGCCAGTGCGTTGCAGTGCTCAATCGCAGGCCCTGGCGTTCCGCGCATCTGCCCTCGGGCCTGCCTGCGCAGCCGGAATGTGGCGATGTGGCGCTGGCCCTGGGCGCAATGCTTGCGGGCTGGAACGTGAAGGTGCTCGATGAACCCTCGACACAGGCGCCGCTGCTGCGCAGCACCGATGCGCTGCTTGCCGGTGGCTGCTCTTTGCTGCAACTGCAGGCCGAGGATTCAAGCGATGGCGTGCAAGCCGTTTTCTGGGCCTGGGTGATCGGCGTGGAAATGCACGAGAGGTTCCAGCGTGCCAAGCGCATTTCAGCCTTTGACATGCCCGGGCGCCCTGGCGCGCTGCTGATCTGGCCCTTCGGCTCGCCCCTGGCATGGAACCACGCCTTGAGGGTGACGGTGGATGGCGAAGGGCTGTGTGATGTGGATGGCCTGGATGCGCGCGCAAGCCGGTACCGCTGCACGGCGGCCATCACGCTGGAGCCACTGAGCAACGACATTGCCATCAACGGCAGCTTCTCCTGACCGGCTTTTTCTGACCGGCTTTCCTGACCCGAAGAAATGCAGAACTCCAATCTCACCCCAGAGCAGTACGAGCGGGAAATTCCGCTGGAGCCAGGTAGTCCCGGTCAACGCCTCATCAGCGGCCTGCTCTTTGATGGTCACTGGCAATACAGAAGGCGTGCGGAAGCCGGCAAGACCAGCTGGACACAACTGCCGATGGCCTCCGACCTTGCTGGCCCGGCCGACCCTTATGGCACCTGGTGGTGCGTTCGCCGGTGCGCCGTGGTTCTGGAGCAGCACCACTGGTTGTTCCTGCGGCTGCCCGTTCACCTGCCCCCGCTTCCCGGCGTGGAGGAGCTGGCGCAGATCCTTGATGTGCTGCTGCCCGATTGGGACGTGCAGGCACCTGCTGAATGCGCCCGAACGCCCTTGCTGTGCGCCCAGGCAGTCGAGCAGGGAGGCAGTGCCTTGCTGATGCTGGAGTCACCGGAATGCGAAGGGCCCAAGCCGGGCATTTTCTGGGCCTGGGTGGTGGGGTACGAGCCGGAGCTGCCGTTGTCGTGCACCGACGATTGCGTTGCGTCCGACACGTTGCCGTCACCGGACGCGCAGGCCATGGCGCCTCCCAAGGCTTTGCTTGCCCTGCCCTTTGGCTCGACCCTGCCCTGGTCCAGCGGGTACGCCACCCGGATCCAGGTGCAAGCCGACGGGACCTGCCTCCTGCATGATGCGGGCGGCCCCTGGCACCCATGCCAGTGGCTTGGCACGGTCACGCTTGCAGCCAGGCCCGCACCGGCCTGACGCTGGTGACTCTGCAGCCGCAATGCACATGCCCAGGTCTCCCATTCGTACCTTCATGCCCGGCCTGCGCTTCGATACGCAATGGCGCTACGAGGTGGGTACACAGACGCGCAAGACGCGCTGGGCCACACTGCCCACGGTTCCCGATGCCCAGTGCCTGCCCGATCCGCTGGGCGCCTGGTGGTGTGCACGGCGATGCGCTGCCGTGCTGCGGCAACGGGCATGGCTGCAGGTGCAATTGCCGCTGCAGTTGACGCCACAGCCCGGCCCGCAAGAGCTGGCGCAGGTTCTGGCTTTGCTGCTGCCCGGTTGGAAAGCGCAGCTTGAGAATTTCCCCGCCCTCGCTCCGCTGCGTTGTGCCCAAGCCATGCAGCGGGGCGGCAGCGCCATGCTGCTGCTGGAAATGCCAGGTCACAGATTTCGCCACCCGGCGCTCTTCTGGACCTGGGTGATCGGCATGGAGCGATCACCGCTGCGCCTGCGCTCTGCAAACCATCTCACGCGCCTCGAACCCTATCCACCAGCGCAGCCGCTGCCCGAAGCCTTGCTGGCCATGCCCGCCCGCCGCTCAAGGCCCGGCGCCAACCGCCACGTCACCCGCATCCAGATGGACGCCGCCGGGCGCTGCATCTCGGATGACGCCGCCTGGCCATTGGATGGATGCAGGTGGCTGGCCTGCATCACGCTGGAGCAGTTGGGCGGGGGTTGAGCTGTGGCTGCGGCAGCCAGGCGCGATGGTTGGTGAAGGCGGGCCAGGTTTGCAGCCAGGGGGATTGGAGATACCTACCACGGCCATGGTATATACAATGCCCATGTTATCCAAGGAGTCGCCCATGTCCTCAACACGCTCACCCATCAGTCGCGCCAGCCAGGCCGAGCGGTTCGTGGCCGGGCTGTTTGAAGACGCAGGCTGGACGATTGATACCGCGCCGGAAGGGGACGATGACCGTGTGGACCTGAGCGTTCACCGTGGCAATCAACGCTATGCAGTGGAGATCAAGTCTTCACAAGGACGGGCTGATCGCGTGGTGCCACTGCTGGCTCAGGCCATTTTGCAGGCCCAGACTCTTGCAACTCAGGAGCGCGGCGCGGCTCCGTTGGCGGTGGTCTATGTGGACCATGTATCACCTGCCCTGCTCAGGCAGGTGATGGCATTTGCCGAGCGTTTTGCGCCCCATGTCGCCTTCGGTATCGTGTCTGAAGAGGGGCCCAATCATTTCCACGGTCCGGGCCTCGATGATCTTCAAGAGTCACCGCGCCCGCGCTTGCTGGCCAGACACGCGCCCGCCAGGCCCGCTCCCGCGATCAACCTTTTCTCGGACCTCAATCAATGGATGCTGAAGGTGCTCTTGGCACCTGAGTTACCTGAAGGTTTGCTCAACGCGCCAAGGGGCCGGTATTGCAGCGGGGCGGAGCTGGCTGCTGCGGCCCAGGTTTCTGCCATGAGTGCTTCCAGATTCCTGACCCAGTTGGGCAATGAGAATTTCCTGGACAGGTCATCAAGCCATCTGCGACTTGTGCGCAGGCGCGAGTTGTTCAGCCGCTGGAGTGCAGCAGCCACACGCCCTGGCGCCGAAATTCCCGCCCGCTTTCTGGTGCGGGTGCCGGTGGCCTTGCAGATGCGTGAGTTGCTGGACCGCGCGCCCGGTGAACGCTGCCTGGGCCTGTTCGCGGCAGCCGACGCGCTCAAGCTGGGCCATGTCAGCGGTGTGCCGCCCCATGTCTTTGTGCGCAAGCTGCCGCGTTCGGGCTTTGCGGCCTCTGAAGATTGGGACATGCTGGCGGCGTTTCCCGAGGGAACGCCCGACATCATCGTGCGACAGGCACCGTGGCCGGAGTCGATATTTCGGGGCGCCACAAACCATGATGGACTACTGACAGCCGATGCAATCCAGGTCTGGCTGGATGTTTCCAACCATCCGTCCCGAGGCAAGGAGCAGGCTGAACTGATCTACCAGGAAGTTCTTCAGCCGCTGGTCGAAGAAGGACTCTGAATGAATGACTTGCACGCATTCGCCAAGCTGGTCAAGGCACTGAGCCCCTGGCGGGGGCAGTTGGTCTTCATCGGTGGCTGGAGCCACCGGCTGCACAGCTTGCATCCGCAGGCCAACAGACAGGAGCACCAGCCGGTTTTCACACGCGATACGGATCTGGCTTTTGCCAACAAGGCACCCATTGAGGGCGACATGAGGAGTGCGTTGGCGGCACATGGATTTACCGAGCAATTGGCAGGAGAGTTCAAGCCACCAGCGGCTCACTACACGTTGGGCAGCGACAGCAAGGGGTTCTACGCCGAGTTTCTGACACCACTTTCCGGCAGCGGGCGCAAGCGCGATGGAACGCCAGATGCCACGATGGAGAAGGCAGGCATCTCAGCCCAGAAGATTCGTCATCTGGAGATCCTGCTGGTCGACCCGTGGGTTGTCACGGCAGGTCCGCAAAACGGTATTCCGCTTGAAGCACCGGTAGACCTTCAGGTCGCCAACCCGCTGTGCTTCATGGTCCAGAAGCTGCTGATCAAGAAGGACAGGAAGCCAGCGAAGCACGCTCAGGACTTGCTGTACATCTACGACACCATCAGCCTCTTCGGCCATCTTCTGCCGCTATTCAAGGACTGCTGGAACACGAGCGTGCATCCCGCCCTTGGCGACATGGGAGACACGGTTACAAGAGAGTGGGATGCGAGCTTTGCGCATGTGACTGATGCCATCCGGCAGGCCGCACTCATTCCTGCAGATCGGAAGCTTTCTCCCGAGGAATTGCAGGCCACGTGCAGGTATGCGTTCGACCGGATTTTCAGGTAGGGCAAGCAGTGCAGTAGTGCTCGCCCCGATCCGCATGGGTTCTTGATGCGCCCTGCGCAGCACGCCTCAGGTGGGCGTATCCACGTCATCCCAGTCATTGCCTTCGAAGAGCACCAGCCAGTTCAGAGCATGGTGGCGTTCCATGAGCACGTCGGCGTTCAGCCCGGCTGGCGCGGGCTGCTGTTGCACCTGGGCCTGGCGCACGATCCAGTGCAGGCGGTAGTGCTGGTCCAGTGCGTCGAGGATTTCGCTGTCGGGCCGCATGCGTGCGGCATGCAGGGCGCCTTGAAGGTCGCCCGCCTGCAGCAGGGTGCGCGAGGTGAGCGGCACGTCGCAGATGGCGTCGGGGAAAGGCAGCGCATCGACCA
>Ga0209236_1002050_pt1 | contig 12276 bp, 11 predicted proteins | sample GraSoi013_1_40cm_FD_185819 | JGI IMG/M metagenome (GOLD analysis project Ga0209236, IMG submission 185819) | Grasslands soil microbial communities from the Angelo Coastal Reserve, California, USA - Sample 09_27_2013_1_40cm (SPAdes) (version 2) | ecosystem: Environmental > Terrestrial > Soil >... | reverse complement strand
GCGGTGAGTGACCGGACATGAGGCTGCCGCCCTTCCCGCCGGAGTACCGAGCGTCGGATCTCCTGCTGCACGTCACGTCCCTGCCCTCCCGATATGGGATCGGCGATCTCGGTCCGGCCGCCGTGGCGTGGATCGATCGACTTCACGAGGCCGGCCGACGCATCGGGGATCTCTTGACTCACAACTTGCCCGAGCTCCTGTCGCCGGAGGTGACACGATGAAAGCCACTCAGACACTCCACGAGCAAGGCCAGAGTCTCTGGCTCGACAACATCACCCGCGACTTGCTGGAGACTGGCACGCTCGCGCGCTACATCGACGAGCTCTCCGTGACCGGGCTCACCTCCAACCCGACGATCTTCGACCACGCCATCAAGAACAGCGCGGCCTACGACGCAACCATCCGGAAAGAGGTCAAGGAAGGAAAGTCGGGCGAGGACGTGTTCTTCGAGCTGGCGCTCGAAGATCTGACCCGGGCCGCGGATCTGTTTCGACCGATCTGGGACCGGACCCGCGGCGTGGACGGCTGGGTATCGCTCGAAGTGTCACCGATGCTCGCCCACGACACCGCGAGCACGCTGACGGCCGCCAAAACCTTGCACGCGAGGGCCCGGCGACCCAACCTCCTGATCAAGATCCCCGGTACGAAGGAAGGCCTGCCGGCCATCGAGGAGGCGATCTTCGCCGGGATACCGATCAACGTCACGCTCCTCTTCTCGGCCCAGCACTATCTCGCGGCGGCCGACGCGTTCATACGCGGCATCGAGCGTCGCGCGGCGGCCGGTCTCCAGCCAGAGATCGAATCGGTCGCCTCGGTGTTCATCAGCCGGTGGGACGCGGCGGTCAAGGACAGAGTGCCCGAGGCGCTGCGCAATCAGCTCGGTATCGCGATCGCTAAGCGGACGTACAAGGCGTACCGAGTGCTGCTCGGCTCGTCGCGCTGGCAGCGCGTGTTCAACGCCGGCGCACGCCCGCAACGCCTGCTGTGGGCCAGCACCGGCACCAAGGATCCCGGCGCGTCCGACGTCCTCTATGTCAAAGCGCTCGCGGCGCCGTTCACGGTGAACACGATGCCCGAGGGTACTTTGAAAGCGCTCGCCGATCATGGCGCGGTCGGAGAGATGCTGCCCGCCGACGGTGGCGACTGTGAGGAGGTGCTGGGGCGGTTCGCCAGCGCCGGCATCGACGTGGACTCTCTTGCTAATCAGCTTCAGGACGAAGGCGCGAAGTCATTCGTCAACTCCTGGCACGAGCTCATGGACGTGATCGCCAGGAAGAGCGCCGCCCTGGCCAAGGCGAGCTGAAAGGACGAGCGATGCCTGGAATGTTGCCATTGACCGCGCGTCAATCGTGGAAAGCGCTGCAGACTCACCAGCAGAAGATCGGCGAGCAGCACCTGCGCTCGCTCTTCGCCGACGATCCGATGCGCGGCGTGCGCCTGACCGCGGAGGCGGCCGGCATCTACCTCGACTACTCCAAGAATCGCGTGACGGACGAGACGCTCGCGCTGCTGCGTCGTCTCGCCGACGAGTCCGGGCTGCGCGAGCGCATCGACGCCATGTTCCGGGGAGACAAGATCAACCTGACGGAAGACCGGGCCGTCCTGCACGTCGCGCTGCGTGCGCCGCGCGGGACGTCGATCGTCGTGGACGGCAAGGACGTCGTGCGCGAGGTCCATGCGGTGATCGACGCGATGGCTGACTTCTCCGACCGGGTTCGGAGCGGAGCGTGGAAGGGGCACACCGGCAAGCGCATTCGCAACGTCATCAACATCGGCATCGGCGGCTCCGACCTCGGCCCCGTGATGGCCTACGAGGCGCTCAAGCACTACAGCGACCGCGCGATGACCTTTCGCTTCGTGTCGAATGTCGACGGGACCGACCTCGTCGAGGCAACCCGCGACCTCGACCCGACGGAAACCCTCTTCATCGCCTCGTCGAAGACGTTCACGACGCTCGAGACGATGACCAACGCCGAGAGCGCGCGCCGGTGGCTGTTCGCGGGGCTCGGCGGTGACATCAAGGCGGTGGCCAAGCATTTCGTCGCCGTCTCCACCAACGCCCAGAAGGTGTCGGAGTTCGGGATCGACACCGCGAACATGTTCGGATTCTGGGACTGGGTGGGCGGCCGCTATTCCATGGACTCGGCGATCGGGCTCTCGACGATGCTCGCGGTCGGTCCCGAGAACTTTCGCGCCATGCTGGCCGGGTTCCACCAGATGGACGAGCACTTTCGCACCGCCCCGTTCGAGCGCAACCTGCCGGTGCTCCTCGGGCTGCTGACCGTGTGGTACACGGATTTCTTCGGCGCCGAGACGGTCGCCGTCCTGCCCTACGACCAGTACCTCAAGCGCTTCCCGGCATACCTCCAGCAGCTCACGATGGAGAGCAACGGCAAGCACGTCACGCGGGAGGGCGCCGAGATCGGCTACCCGACCGGGCCGATCTACTGGGGAGAGCCCGGAACCAACGGTCAGCATTCGTTCTACCAGCTGATCCACCAAGGGACCCGGCTCATCCCGTGTGACTTCATCGCCTTCAGCCAGCCCCTGAACCCGCTCGGTCGGCATCACGACTTCCTGCTGGCGAACGTGTTCGCGCAGACCGAGGCGTTGGCCTTCGGCAAGACGCGCGAGCAGGTCAAGGCCGAAGGCACGCCGGACAAGCTCGTTCCCCATCGGATGTTCCAGGGCAATCGCCCCTCGAACACGATCCTCGCCGAGCGGCTCACGCCCGAGACGCTTGGAAAGCTCGTCGCGCTGTACGAGCACAGCGTGTTCACCCAGGGCGCCATCTGGGACGTCGATTCGTTCGATCAGTGGGGCGTTGAGCTCGGCAAGGTACTGGCCCAGCACATCATCCCGGAGCTGGAGAGCCAGACGGAGCCCAAGCTCGGCCACGACAGTTCGACCAACAACCTCATCCGGCGCTATCGGACCCGCAAGGGAGCAGCGCGATGACACCCGGGCCCATCAACTCTTGGAGTGCGAGGTGACGGACATGGGCAATTTCGACGAGCAGCTGCAAAAGATGAAGACCCAACCCGGGTTCATTGCGGCGCTGGATCAAAGCGGTGGGAGCACGCCCAATGCGCTGCGCGCCTATGGAATCAAGGAAGGTGCGTGGTCCAACGAGGACGAGATGTTTGCGATCGTGCACCAGATGCGGACGCGCATCATGACCAGCCCGGCCTTCAACGCGGAGCGGATCCTCGGCGCCATCCTGTTCGAGAACACCACGGACAGGGACATCGAGGGACAGCCGACTGCGGATTATCTATGGAACGTGAAGCGCGTTGTGCCGTTTTTGAAAGTCGACAAGGGCCTGGCCGCGGAGAAGGGCGGCGTTCAATTGATGAAGCCGATGCCCGAGCTCTCGGCGCTGCTCGACAAGGCCCGGGCGAAGCGCATCTTTGGCACCAAGATGCGTTCGTTCATCAAGCAAGCCGATGCAGCGGGCATCAAGGACATCGTGGCCCAGCAGTTCGAGATCGCTCGGCAGATCATCGCCGCGGATCTCGTACCGATCGTCGAGCCTGAGGTGGACATCCACTGCCCGGAAAAGGCCAAGGCCGAAGAGCTGCTCAAGGCGGCCGTCCTCGAAGAGCTCGCGGGGCTGCCGGCGGGTCAGCTGGTCATGCTCAAGCTCACCTTGCCGGAAAAAGACGATCTCTACGCGGACTTCGTCGGCCATCCCAAGGTCGTGAGGGTGGTTGCGTTGTCGGGCGGCTATACCCAGAAAGAGGGCAACGAGCGCTTGCGCAGGAATCACGGCGTCGTGGCGAGCTTTTCGCGGGCGCTGGTCGAGGGACTGTCGGCCCAGCAATCCGATGCCGAGTACAACGCCCGGCTGGACGCGTCCATTCAGCACATTTTCGAAGCGTCCAACACGTGAGCGGCAAATGGCCAAACCCACCGTGAAACTCGCCCCGTCAATCCTCGCTGCCGACTTCGCCCGTTTGGGGAACGAAACCGAACTCGTCGAACAATCAGCTCTGCAAAGGAGTCGGTGATGCAACTCGGAATGATCGGACTCGGCCGCATGGGAGCCAACATGGTCCGGCGGCTTCTCGCGGGCGACCATCAGTGCGTGGTCTTCGACATGTCACCGAAGGCCGTCGCGGAGTTGACCCAGGCAAAGGCCGTCGGCGCCTCCTCGATCGCGGATCTCGTGAAGAAGCTGGAGACGCCGCGGGCCGTCTGGCTGATGGTCCCGGCGGCGGTCGTGGACACGACCATCACCGCGCTCGTTCCACATCTCACGCCCGGCGACATCCTCATCGACGGCGGCAATTCCTATTACGTCGACGACATCCGGCGCGCGCGGGAGCTTGGCCAGAAGGGCATCCACTACGTGGACGTCGGAACCAGCGGCGGCGTCTGGGGACTGGAGCGAGGGTACTGCCTGATGATCGGCGGCGAGGCCGAGGTGGTCAAACACCTCGATCCGATCTTCTCGAGGCTGGCGCCCGGCGCCGGGGACATCGCCCGCACGCCGGGGCGAGACGCCGTCGACGGCACCGCCGAGCGCGGGTACCTGCACTGCGGACCGAACGGCGCCGGCCACTTCGTGAAGATGGTCCACAACGGAATCGAGTACGGCATCATGGCCGCGTACGCCGAAGGGCTGGGCATCCTCCGCTCCGCCAATATCGGCAAGCGGGGCCATGCGGTCGACGCCGAGACGACGCCGCTGCGCGATCCCGCGCACTACCAGTACGACTTCAACCTGCCCGACATCGCCGAGGTGTGGCGACGCGGGAGCGTCGTCGCCTCCTGGTTGCTCGACCTGTCGGCCTCCGCGCTCATCAAGGATCCGGAGCTCAAGGGCTTCCAGGGGCGCGTGTCCGATTCCGGCGAGGGGCGGTGGACGATCAAGGCGGCCATCGACGAGGCGGTGCCGACCCCCGTCCTCTCTTCCGCCCTGTACGAGCGCTTCACCTCCCGCGGCGAGGCCGACTTCCAGGACCGCGTGCTGTCGGCGATGCGCTTCGAGTTCGGCGGACACCTTGAAAAGCCGTCGCAGTAGCCGGAGCGAACCATGAGCGACATCCGTTCCGATGCCTTCGTGTTCTTCGGTGCGACCGGGGACCTCGCATACAAGAAGATCTTTCCGGCGCTGCAGGCGATGGGGAAACGCGGCCATCTCGACGTGCCGATCATAGGCGTGGCGAAGGCCGGCTGGAGCCGGGAACAGTTCGAGGCCCGCGCGAAGGACAGCCTCGAGACGCATGGCGGGCTCGACCCCGCGGCGTTCGGCAAGCTGCGGGGGCTCCTGCGTTACGTCGATGGCGACTACCAGGACCCGGCCACGTTCGAGGCCATTCGCCGAGAGCTCGGCTCCGCCCGACGGCCGGCGCACTACCTGGCCATCCCGCCCGTGCTGTTCGAGCTGGTCGTGGAGCAGCTCGGCAAGGCGGGCTGCACCCACGGCGCGCGGGTCATCGTCGAGAAGCCGTTCGGCCACGACGTTGCCTCAGCGCGGGAGCTCAACCGCATCCTGCTCAGCGCCTTCGACGAGACGTCGATCTTCCGGATCGATCACTATCTCGGCAAGCGGCCGGTGCACCACATGCTCTTCTTCCGCTTCGCCAACGCCTTTCTGGAGCCCTTCTGGAACCGCAATCACGTCGAAAGCGTGCAGATCACGATGGCCGAACACGTCGGGATCCAGGGCCGCGGCGCGTTCTACGACGGGACGGGCACGGTCCGCGACGTGGTCCAGAATCATCTCTTCCAGATCCTGAGCAACCTGGCCATGGAGCCCCCGATCAGAACCGACAGCGAATCGATCCGGGACGAGAAGTTGAAGGTCCTCAAGGCAATCTCAGCGTTATCCACGAATGATGTCGTCCGCGGACAGTTTCGTGGTTATCGGTCCGAGAAGGGCGTGGCGCCGGACTCGACGGTAGAGACCTTCGTCGCCTTGCGACTGCAGATCGATTCCTGGCGCTGGCAAAGCGTGCCGTTCTACATTCGGGCCGGTAAGTGCCTGCCCGTCACGTGCACGGAAGTCACCGTCCGACTCCGCCAGCCGCCCACGATGTTTCACAACTTCGCTCTCGAGTCGAACTACTGCCGCTTTCGGATCAGCCCCGACGTCACGATCGCCATCGGCGCGAACATTGTCGCGCCCGGGCAGGAGACAGTCAGCCAGACCGCTGAGATGGTGGGTACTCAGCTGCCCCGAGCAGATGAGATGGACGCATACGAACGAGTGCTCGGTGACGCCATGCACGGGGACGCCACGCTCTTCGCCCGGGAGGACTACGTCGAGGAGGCGTGGCGAATCGTCGATCCGGTGCTGAAGGACGGCACGCCGGTGTTCGAATATGAGCCGGGCACCTGGGGACCGAAAGAGGTCGACTCGCGAATCTTGCCTCCCGGGGGCTGGCAGAATCCGGCGATCAAGACGTCATGAAGATGTAGGTTGCGCGCTTGGAGCTCCAACCGACGAGGACAAGACAATGACAGACGCCGAGCTCGATCAACTGTCGGTCAACACGATTCGCACGCTCTCGATCGATGCGGTCGAGCGCGCCAAGTCCGGGCACCCCGGCACACCGATGGCGCTGGCGCCGCTCGTCTATACGATCTGGAACCGCGTAATGCGTTTCGATCCGGCGGACCCGATCTGGCCGAACCGCGATCGGTTCGTGCTGTCCAACGGTCACGCCTCGATGCTGCTCTGGTCGGTTCTCCATTTGACCGGAACGCGAGCGGTGAACGCCGACTACGAGCGGTTGGGGCAGCCGTCGGTGTCGCTGGAAGACATTCGCCGCTTCCGGCAGATCGACAGCAAGGCGCCCGGTCACCCCGAGTATCACTGGGTGTCGGGAGTGGAAACCACGACGGGGCCGCTCGGACAGGGCGCCGCGACGAGCGTGGGGATGGCCGTCGCGCAGAAATGGCTCGCCGACCGTTACAACCGACCGGGATTTACGATCTTCGACTACGACATCTACGTCGTGTGCGGAGACGGGTGCCTGATGGAAGGCGTCACGGCTGAAGCAGCCTCGCTCGCCGGGCACCTCGGCCTCGATAACCTGTGCTGGGTCTACGACAACAACCACATCACGATCGAGGGGCAGACGAGCCTCACCTTCACCGAGGACGTCGCAGCCCGATTCCAGGGATACGGCTGGAACGTCTTGCGGGTGGGCGACGCCAACGACCTCGATCGCATCGAGCAGGCGATCGGCGTCTTCCGGGAAACTCAGGCCCGCCCCACCCTCATCATCCTCGACAGCCACATCGGCTACGGCGCGCCGCACAAGCACGACACGGCGGCGGCCCATGGCGAGCCGCTCGGTGCAGAAGAGGTACGCTTTACCAAGCGGAGCTATGGCTGGCCGGAGGAGGCGCAGTTCCTGGTCCCCGACGGTGTCCGCGAGCACTTCGCCGCGGGCATCGGAGCGCGCAGCGCCGCAGCTCGAAGCCGCTGGACCGATCTCTTCGGGTCCTATCGCACCGCCTACCCGGAGCTCGCGACCGAGATCGATCAGATGCAACGGAGAGAGCTGCCGAAGGGATGGGATCGGGACCTTCCCGTTTTCGCGGCGGATGCCAAGGGCGTGGCCGGCCGTGACGCGTCGGGCAAGGTGCTCAACGTGCTCGCTCAGAACATCCCATGGTTCCTCGGAGGGTCGGCCGACCTCGGGCCGTCGAACAAGACCACCCTGACGTACAAGGGTGCCGGGAGCTTCCAGGCGGCGCAGCCGAGTGGTAAGAACCTGCATTTCGGCATCCGCGAGCACGGGATGGCGGCGATCGTCAACGGCCTCTCGCTGTCGAAACTGCGGCCGTTCGGCGCGACGTTCTTCATCTTCAGCGACTACGCGCGCCCGGCCATCCGGTTGTCGGCCCTGATGGAGCTGCCGACCATCTTCATTTTCACGCACGACGCCATGGGCGACGGCGAGGACGGCCCAACTCATCAACCCGTGGAGCACCTGGCATCCTTGCGCGCCATCCCCGGCCTCGTCACCGTGCGGCCCGGTGACGCCAACGAGGTAGTGGAGGCGTACCGCTACGTGATGCAGCTGAGACACCAGCCCGCCGTACTTGTGCTCTCACGCCAGCCGCTGCCGACCCTGGATCGGCGCGCGTACGCGTCGGCTGCGGGCGTCGCGCGTGGCGCCTACGTGGTCGCGGACGCGCCGAACCGGGCGCCTGAGGTGATCCTCATCGCCTCGGGCAGCGAGCTGATCCTCGCCGTGGAGGCGCACGAGAAGCTACTCGCTGAAGGTATCCCCTCGCGCGTAGTGTCGATGCCGTCCTGGGACATCTTCGACCACCAGACCCAGGAGTATCGGGACAGCGTTCTTCCTCCCTCGGTGAAGGCTCGGGTCGCGATCGAGCAAGCCTCGACGTTCGGGTGGGAACGATACGTCGGAAGCTCCGGTCAGGTGATCGGGATGACGACCTTCGGTGCCTCCGCGCCCCTGAAGGAGCTTCAGAAGAAGTTCGGCTTCGAGCCCGACCGGGTCGTCACGGTGGCCAAGCAGTTGCTCGGCAAGAAGTGAGCGCCGGGCCCGAGAACGGCAGCAGCTCACCGCTGGGCGCGACGCCCTCGCCGGGCGGCGTCAACTTCAGTGTCTTCTCGAGACACGCGACCGGGGTCGAGCTGCTGCTGTTCGATGGCGTCGACGACCTCAAGGCCGCGCGTGTCGTACGTCTCGACCCGGCGGCCAACCGCACCTACCACTACTGGCATGCGTTCGTACCCAACGTGCGGCCCGGCCAGCTGTACGGGTATCGGGTCGAGGGCCCGTTCGATCCCTCGAGCGGGATGCGCTTCGATCCTGCCAAGGTTCTCTTGGATCCCTACGCCCGCGGGGTCATGCTCCCCGGCTCGTACGATCGCGTGGCCGCTCGCCATCCCGGCGATAACGCCGGGACGGCCATGAAGAGCGTAGTCGTCGACGTTTCCGCGTACGACTGGGAAGGCGACGCGCCTCTCCAGCGACCGTCGTCACAAACGATTGTGTACGAGATGCACGTCCGCGGCTTCACCCGTCACCCGAGCTCTGGCGTCTCCGGAAAGACGCGCGGCACATTCGCTGGGCTCATTGAAAAGATTCCCTATCTCCAGCAACTGGGCGTCACGGCCGTGGAGTTGCTGCCGGTGTTCCAGTTCGACGCCCTTGACGCACCGCCGGGACTGGCGAACTACTGGGGTTACGCGCCAGTGTCCTTCTTCGCGCCCCACCGGGGCTACAGCTCGCGTCGAGATCCACTCGGCCCCGTCGACGAATTTCGGGACATGGTCAAGGCGCTGCACCGAGCGGGCCTCGAGGTCATTCTCGACGTCGTCTTCAACCACACGGCCGAAGGCGATCACGGCGGCCCGACACTGAGCCTCCGGGGGCTCGACAACGCGACCTACTACATTCTGGGAGCGGATCGCTCGCGCTACGCGAACTACAGCGGCACCGGGAACACGCTGAACGCGAATCACCCCATCGTCCGGCGGATGATCCTGGACAGTCTCCGCTATTGGGTCGACGCCATGCACGTGGATGGCTTTCGCTTCGACATGGCGTCGATCCTGGGGCGGGACGAATCAGGCAACGTGATGTCGAACCCGCCGGTGCTGTGGGACATCGAGTCGGATCCGGCGCTCGCCGGGACGAAGCTCATCGCCGAAGCGTGGGATGCGGCCGGCCTGTACCAGGTCGGCCGTTTCGTCGGAGACGGGTGGAAGGAATGGAACGCGCGCTTCCGCGACGATGTCCGCAGCTTCTTCCGAGGCGAGGACGGTACGGTCGAGCGATTTGTCGACTGCCTGATCGGCAGCCCGTCGCTCTACGGTCACAAGCAGCGCGAGCCCGAACAAAGCGTCAACTTCGTGACGTGCCACGACGGGTTCACCTTGAACGACCTCGTCTCCTATGGCGCCAAGCACAACGAGGCGAACGGCGAGGACAACCGCGACGGGGCCGACGACAACCGCAGCTGGAACTGTGGAGTCGAAGGTCCCACCGACGATCCCGACATCGACAGGTTGCGAACGCGACAGGTCAAGAACTTCTTCACCGCCACCATGCTCGCCGTGGGAATGCCCATGATGCTGATGGGCGACGAAGTGCGCCGCACGCAGGGCGGCAACAACAACGCGTATTGTCAGGACAACGAGACCAGCTGGTTCGACTGGACGCTGCTCGCGAAGCGAGCCGACGTGCATCGATTCGTGAGCTTGCTCAACGCTCGTCGGGTATTGCGCGACGTCGAGCACGAGGAGAGGCGGGTCGCGCTGAGCCAGCTGATCTGCCAGGAGGCCATCACCTGGCACGGCGTGAAGCTCGGCGAACCGGACTGGCGCCAGTTCTCGCACAGCGTCGCCTTCACCGTGAGGTCCTCGTTGGATCGAACGCGTTACCACATCATCGCCAACGCCTACTGGGAGCCGCTCGAGTTCGAGCTCCCCTCGATCGCTGACGGCGGCCGCGCGCCGTGGCGCCGCTGGATCGACACATTCCTCGACGCGCCGCACGACATCGTCGAGTGGGAGCGCGCGCCGCTCCTTTCCAGCGCGACGTACCGCGCAGAGCCGCGCTCCGTGGTCGTGCTGTTCGCCGGCCTCGAACCTGATCCCCAAGGGCCATGAGCGCCCCGCGTGTCCACCGGCGCGTCGCCGTCAGGCGTCGGGCGTCACGGCCCGGGTGCTAGGCCTCAAAACGTCAGGGCGCCTGGGTCTCCGTACGAAGCACGGATCTCCCCATGCCTCCGCTTCCTGACGGCCACATGATGCAGGCGGGTCAGCCGCCGTTCCGCGTCAGCCCACGCCTTCGTGCCCAACGCGCGCAGGACTTTCCCTTGCGCCTGGGCCCACATGGGCCGCGCCTCCTCTAGGGCTCGTCTCCCCCTCGCTGTGAGCCGCATCGCCTTGATCCGCCCGTCAGGGTGCGACGCCCGCTCGATCACGCCGCCGCTCTCCAAGAGGCTGAGGCTGCGCGTCAGCGTCGTCTGATCGATGGCGAGCTCGTCCTCCAGCTGCTTCAGACTCGCCTCACCGAAGCGGGCGATCGCTGCAAGAATACTGAACTGCGTCACCCGGAGACCGCTCGGCCGTAGGCAATCGTCGTAGAGCTGCGTCACCACGCGGGTGACCATCCGAAGCGTGTTGCAGACGCAGTGTGACAGGCGTCCACGGTCCTGTCCGGTCGTCAGCTTGGTGCCACCTCGCGTCCATGGACGACCTGCGCTCATTATACATGTATCTACATCCTACTCGCGAATCCTGCCGGTTCGGCCTGACGTCTTAGGAGACAGGAGGAATCAAGATGAGTCCAAGCCCGAATCGCGGGGTGGCCGAGACGATCCACCTGACCGATGCGAACTTCGACGAGGCGCTGCTCGCAACCGAGGGTCTCGTGATGGTCGACTTCTGGGCCGAGTGGTGCGGCCCATGCCGGGCGATCACGCCGGTCCTCGAGGAGCTGGCCGAGGCCTCGGAAGGTCGCGTGACGCTGATGAAAGTCAACGTCGACGAGAACCACGGCCTGGCGGCCCGCTACGGGATCCAGTCGATCCCGACGATCCTGTTCTTCAAGGAGGGCGCGGTCGTCGACCGGGTCCTCGGCGCGGCGCCCAAGGCCGTGCTGCAGAGCATCGTGAACGCACGAGCTTGAAACCGCCCCCGTATGACTGTCGAGATCCCTCGACACCTGGCCGACCCTGAACGGGGCGTGATCCTGCGCAACGGCGCCTCTGTGCGCGTACGCGCGATCCGTCCCGACGACGAGCGTCGTTTGCTGGCGCTGTGCGGTCGCTTGAGCCCACGCACGCTGTATCAGCGATTCTTCTCTTTCCGTCGACTTCTTCCCGAGGAGGCGCGCGCCTTCGCCAACGTCGACTATGACCGGCGGATGGCGGTCGTCGCCGAAGTCGACGATGGGCCGGAGCCCGAATTGGTCGGAGTGGCGCGATACGGCCCTTCCGACGAAGGGACAGCCGACATTGGGCTCGTCGTGGCGGACGCCTGGCAAGGACTTGGTCTGGGCTCGCTCCTCCTCGAGGAGATCCTTCATGCGGGAGAGCAGCGCGGCATCCATAAATTCAGCGCCGACGTGCTGACGGACAATCGCCGCGCGCTCGGATTGATCACCCGGCATACAGCCATCACGCGGCGCTCGGTGGCCGGCGGCGTCACCAGCGTCGTGTTCGATCGCCGTGCGGAAGCCGCTCTCGAGACGACAAAACACGAAGGCTCCTAGCATGCGCCTCGCTGTGCTCGGATCGGGCGGGATCGGCGGATACTACGGGGCGCTCCTCGCG
>Ga0209236_1002049_pt1 | contig 12290 bp, 16 predicted proteins | sample GraSoi013_1_40cm_FD_185819 | JGI IMG/M metagenome (GOLD analysis project Ga0209236, IMG submission 185819) | Grasslands soil microbial communities from the Angelo Coastal Reserve, California, USA - Sample 09_27_2013_1_40cm (SPAdes) (version 2) | ecosystem: Environmental > Terrestrial > Soil >... | reverse complement strand
GGCATGGCCGGCTCTTTTGGACAGGTTTCTCAAAAAGGAGGGAGAGATTGTCTCGCCGATGTCGGTGCGAGTGTTTCGTTCTACTAGGAAGTGAAGAGGTTTGCCGTGTAGGTGCCGACGAACGTGGTCAAGGAGCCCTGAATGGTGCCGAATCCGTGAAGACTCGCGAGGCCGCCGGTGCCACCATAAAGCGTGTACGGGCCTTTGAAGCTGCCGGCGCTGAATGTGGCAGCAAATGGGACGAATATGATGCCGTAATCGGAGCCGGATCGGGTTGTTACTGTCCCGGTGAACGTGTTCTGTCCGAAGAATATCCCATTGCCGGTTGATGTGTTGACGATGATCGTAACCTGGCCCTGAGTGTCTCCGTTGAAAGCGCCTGTAAAGCAGAGACCGAAGTTCTCGGTAGTGATTATGAACCCGTTCACTTGGCTAGTGACTACGTTGGTGGGAGGGCCTGTTGGGACAAACGCGTTGCTCGTGGTTCCCGTGCATGTCGCTGTTGTCGCGTGACCGACTGGAAGGAGCATTAGAACAGGTACAGCTAGGAGTGTGAGGAGGACGATTGGTCTCGTTGTTATTTTCACCTCCCGATCTTGCTTGATGCTTGCTTTTCTGTGACCGGGCCCCGCTCAAGCTCAGAATTTAGCGCTTTGGATTTTGGCTCAAAAAACGCGAACTCGAAACATTCAGGACCTTGTTGGAGAGTCATATCTGGGCGGGCTTGCTCACACCGGGCACAGTTTTTACCTACTAACTCTACGATGGCTACAAAAGGAACGAGCGTGATCCTTGGATAACAATCTGCGTCAAACTCAAGGCGGTTCAAAAATTGAATGAGTCCACTCTGAGATGGCTTCTAGACCCGGAGGACCCTTTCATCAGGTGTCAAACTCTAGTGGATGTCCTGGACCACTCGCCTCAAAGCAGGGAAGCAATTGAGGCCCAGCGTCGAGTCGCACGCCACTCCGTCTTCAAGCGGATAATGGCCGGACAATCCAAGGCCGGCTATTGGCCGCGAAAAGACACCTGCGATAGTCCAAGATTCACGGGGGCTCTCTGGGCCCTGATGCTCCTCGGCGAGATGGGCATCGAGCCGGACCCTCGCGTCAAGAAGGAGTGCGAACGGTTCTTCAACCTACACCAAGCGGAGAATGGGGCGTTCACATACCGCAGCAGGCTCTCCGGGAAGAAGCCGTACTATGAACCGTGTCTAACAGGGAACATGGTCAGGACGCTACTCGTCCTAGGGTATGATGAGGACCCGCGGGTAAGAAAGGGCATCGACTGGATGCCTGAGGCACAGCTTGAGGAAGTGGTTGGAACTGTGATTATCCACAATTCAAAGGTGTCAAGGTGAAGCACAGCTCCTTCATGTCAACCATAGAACCTCTCTGGGCATACTCTGAGATTCCGCGGCGATCATGGACAAGGCGGATAAAGAGGTCGGTTGAAAGAGGCGCCGAGTTCTTGCTCAGGCATCGATTGTACAAAGCGGACCATCATGAATGGATTCCGATGAATCCAACATTCACTGACCTCCACTTCCCAATGTACTTTTACTACGACGTCCTTCACGGGCTGAGAGTACTGACAAAGCTGGGCTACGGAGATGATGAACGATTGAGAGATGCGGCCTATCTGGTCATGCCGAAGATGAGACCAGATGGAAAGTGGGTCCTGGAAGGAGATTGGTTCGGCGAGCCGGCCGCTTCCACGAGATGGCTCGGGCAGAAAGCCGGTGAGAAGTCTGCGGGGCCGGCAGACCCGTGGGGAAACTCCTTGGCCGGCTCGAAAAAGTTTGACATGGAACCGGTAGGAAAGCCCAGCAAGTGGGTCACCCTCAACTGCTATAGAGCACTGACTCGCACCGGAGACCTAGAGACCTCCCACAAGTAAGATGATCCCGTGGCGAGTGGGACGGTCGTTGACGGAGGCCTCGGCCACCCTGAGATTGGAGACGGATTCTGCCCCGTGGATACAACCGTTCAAATAGAAGCCTCTCCCGCGTTCAAAGATGAGTAGTATGCAATCTCAACAGCAAACCAAAGGCGAGGTAATCGCCGAGCTGCGCGGTAAGACTGACAGCTTCAGCATCAAAGACATCGGCCCTAGCGGCATCAAGATGGAGAACAACGACGTAGGCCAGATCACGGGCAAGTATCAGGCCAATTTCATGGAGACGGTCAGTATTCACATGAAGACTGACGGTACGAGCGAGTGGGAAGGCAAAGGCATTCAGATGGCGGGCAAGGACATGGTCGTCGCAACAGGCCACGGCAAGGGTCGCAGGAACGCTGACGGAACCATCTCGTTCGAGGGAGAGCAAAAGTACATGACGCAATCCCCGAGCCTATCTTGGCTCAACAATACCAAGGGCTGGATCGAGGGAACCGCCAGCCAAGCCGACCAGACGTTCACCGCAAAAGTCTACGCCAAGAAATAATCAAGCGATCGTCAAACATCCAACTTCTCATTTTTTTTGTCGCCTATATGGCTAGATATGACGCTCGGGCTGTTGAACGTGTGGCTGAAGGAACTTCTTACTCTTGACCCGAACGATTCCTCTTTCGTTGACGTGCATCTGACGCTCGTTGAATGATACGCCCAAGAATTGCTTATCGCTTCTCAGGCGGCGACTCTTTTCTGCGTTAGCTGGTCTCTGTAGAGTATCGCAAGGGCTAGGATCGAGATGAAGATCATAGTGTATATTGCCGAGATCGCCATCGACTCAAAGATGTCACTTGTCGTCCAAACATGTCCGGCTGCATCTGTCACGTAACTGCTTGGGGACATGAACAAGTAGCCGAGGACAAACCCGACTCCCGTCCACAGGTAGAGTATGATCGCCTGGAGATAGTGGGTTGCAGGTAGTGCTCGACCCAGGTCTTCTGATCCATGCTTCCGCTGGTACAGCGCGAAAAGCTGGAAGAAGATGTAGACGGTGAATGACCAGCCGAGATAGTTGGAGAATGGTACGCCAAAGTATCCTCCTCCGCCCCTCCATATCCAGGCGTGATTGATAGTGGAGGCTATCGGGTCGAGGCAGAAATCCCAGGCGACCATTACGAAGGATGCGACTAACGGGACCGCGACCGAGATGAAGAGGGCGGACCCTTTGCGGACTTCGCTTACGAGGAGGGTTGAGAAGACCCAGGCGAGATAGCCGAACGAGATGTAGGATAGAGAGATGAAGAAGGGTACGAGAGCTATCTTGGGCCCCAGCGAGTCAGTGTAGTAGTAGTGGCCGAATGGAAAGCCGGTCAGGATGCTACTGTTTTCCAGGATGTTGCTGACGATTGCCGTGACGACAATGAAGACAGCAATAGTCTTCCATCCATACCGCCTCCCCCCGTGGATCAACGCGAAGGGAAAGAGTAGAGGTGTGATGAAGCCCGGGATTATGCGGCTCCCGATCGAATACGCTATTACTATTCCCCAGAGAACGCCGTCTGTCAGCCTCTGATTGTGCGTCGGAGCCGAGCCGGTCATGTTTGCTCGGTTTCACCAGGCATGCTGATGATATCCAGCCCCGTGTTCACTTAAGCTCTCCGACTAGTCCCGATATCTGCGAGAATCTTGCGGAGAAAAGTCGTATCTGCGACAGGAGTTATGCCGTAACTTCTCTCGAAGACTTCACACCTACTATAGTTTCAGCCTGAAGAGGAAGCGATCCGATGGACTGAAGCCGACTGATTTCCAGAAGGAGGCTGCAGTCTTGTTAGGGGAGAGAACTTCGAGCCCAATCTCGTCCACCTTCAAACTTCTACATTCTTCAATCAAACGTTTCGCCAACGCTCTTCCTACTCCCTTCCGTCGATAGGCTGGTCTTACAAAGAAGTCGTTTACCGTAATGACCCGTCCAAGCTCTGCGGAAGGAGTGTAAACCGCCAGAGCCAAGCCGACCATCATTTCCTTCTCTCTAGCAACCAAAAGCAGGCCAGGCGATTCACCAGACAATTGCTGGTCTACGGCCCACGAGATCCTCTCTCTGATCGGTGTCAGGCTCTCAGAAGCATGATATTCAGCGATGAGCTTCTCAACCTCCCGGCGGTCTGAAAGACCAGCCCAGTCTACCGGTACGATAACTGATCCCCTTACGAAAAAATCAAAGCTGCTCCGTGAAAAAGTCAGCTACGCAGGATAATAATAATTTCAATCACTAAGCAGCTTGTTCAAGAAGGGTTGCATCTGTTACTATAGGTGTTGAAAAAAGAGGGGTTTGGCGGTCGGGCTGCCGTTCTGTTATGGTAGCAGGTTCACTTGAGCGTTGTAGTGGAAGCCTGGAGATGCTGGCATGCCGATCAGGGCGAGAGTGTTGTAGTGGCCAGGGGCGCCAGGGATGCCGGTTGGTTGTGGGAGTGGCTGGAAGCTGAAGCATGCTGGTGTGTTTGCACCGGGTCCAGTGCAAGTGACAGTCGCGGAGTCGAGGATGAACTGAGCGTATGGGGCCATGTTTGGAACAACGCCGATATGCCAGCCGCTGACATCAATTGAGTTGTGGGCTGGGTTCTGTGGCATTCCAGGTCCGGCTCTACCGTAGTCTGTTACTTGACAGTCTCCACTGTTTCCGGTCATAGCCGTGGGGTCTGTTCCACCGAATTCGCACCATCCCCAGAATCCAAAGGTCCCACTTCCGCCGCACGAGGATGCGATGTTGCAGTTCACGGAGAACGTGACCTGCCACTGCTGGTTCCTTCCACCATACGCGTGTGCAGAAGGGGTCAGTGGTACAGCTAAGATAATTGCAACGATCGCGACGAGCATTGAAAATTTCACAGCGGTTTTCATGGTTAATGGTCAAATGGGGACGCTATAAAAGATGGGGGATGCTTGAGAAGTAGGAATATATCCCGAGATAGCGCCCCCTCTCCGCTGGCGGGGCGGCAGACCGATCCTCTCTACATGAAAACCGGCCCTAAGAGAAAATCGCAGTCGGGCATGATCAATTTATCTTACTCAGAACCTTGTTGGAGAAGAGCCGTATCCGTGACCGAGGTTTGTTGAGGACCATCTATCGCGAGGATATTCAGAGACAAATGGGGACCTTCCCGGTTTAATGATCAAACTCTCCCGTGACCAGGTCAACTCTTGGCGGCTTTCAAAGAACCACCTGGCCGAACGGGCGCTAAAGCGTGACATGCTCCTTGTGGTTTCGGATGCTTGTGGGCTCCAGGCCCAGGTACTCTCGGGGGCCGCTCTCTCCCTATGGGCGAGGGTCGAAAACATCACTATCGAAGACGTTGAGGATGCTCTCTGGAAACACTGGACCCTCGTCAAGACTTGGGCAATGCGGGGCACACTCCACCTGCTCTCCTCCTATAGTCTCTCTACATACGTCGCCGCGCTCAAGACTCGGCACGACCTTCATGGCGAGAAAATCTCGTACCGGATAGGACCGGGGCCTGAAGACAAGAAATACGAGATCACCAAAGCCGAGCAAGAACAGATAACAAAGGCAATCGACAACGCGCTCGACCAGCACACTCTAACAAGGGAGGAACTGGCCCATGAGATCATCAAGCGGACGAAACTGCGCCCCATCCTCCAGTCCCATCTTATCTCGGGCTTTGGAAGCCTCCTACAACACGCAGCCCATCAGGGAAGCCTCATCTTCGGTCCCAGCCAAGGCGCAAAAGTAACCTTCACCCGGCCAGACCAGTGGCTAGGCAGACAAGACCAGCCCTCCAGCGAACAAGCCTTGAGAACCCTCCTGCGACAGTTCTACAGCACATACGGCCCCGCGACCTTCGAAGACTTTGCTCACTGGTGGGGCGTCTCGGCGCCCGAGGCCAAACCCCTAGAACAACTCATCGCCGGGGAACTGGAACAGGTTGAATTTGACCATCAGCCGTCGAAGATGCTGAGTCGTGATGTCGACCAGATTTATTCCATGGACGAAGCGGAATGTATCCGGCTCGTCCCCAGCTGGGACACGTACGTCATGTTCTACCATCCCAGAGAGTTCTTCGTCTCACAAGCATACCGGACCAGAATCTTCCGACAAATCCAGGGAAACGCTCCGGTACTACTAGTTGATGGAATCGCCGCGGGAACATGGGAGAAGATCAAGAAAAAAGCTGGGATTGAGATCATGGTTAGACCGTTCAAAGCCCTAAGCTCAGCTCAGAAGCGCACCGTTGAAGAAGAGGGAGGACTACTACGAGAATTCTTCGGGACCAACGTCCAACTCTCCTTCCATACCTAGCACACTAGCAATAAAACTGACTGACGTACGCTGCTTAACTCGACTCAAGTGTGTGGAATAGGTTGTAACAGTAAGTCAATAGTTTCACGGTGGTGGAGGTGGAATTGGGAAGGATCCGACGCCGAGCATCTTGGATGCGCTCTGGTTCACTCCGTTTGCAAACTCTGACAGGAAGGTTGCAGAGTATGCCTGATCGACACGAACGTCGGCGCAATGGAAGGATCCGTAGTTCTGGAAGCGTTGCCAGTTGTCATCGAGCCCGTTCGGAGGAATCCGTCCATCCGAGAAAACGTAGGTACTGTTCAGACTCAGTGTGAGTCGGTTTATGTAGATGTTCCCGGTGTTCGAGACTGTTGACCGGATGTAGCAGTCGGTGCCGTTCTTTGAAAGATTGACTGCGACGACGATGAAGCCTGGTTTGTCGAGGAATGTTCTGCCGAAGGTGCCATTGGAGATCCAGAACGGCACGCCAAGCAACGCGATGAGTACGATAGCCACAGTGACAGAAGCTGCAAAGATCAGAACCCTGTTCCTCAAGCTCTCAAGTTGATCAGCTTGGTGCGCGCTATTAAGAATTCATTTTGGGGTAAGCTCGTATTCTTCCCTACGAGGGTTCATTTCGTATCCTGATAACTCATTCGATGGTTGGATCAACTTTGCCGACTAACCTTGGGACAATCAGCCTGTTAGCTCTAGAAGTTCACAAACTACTGTTCGACCTTGTTGGAGAAGAGTCGTCACAGATTTCTGAAACATCAAGATTACCGATTACGGAGACAACGTTAGGTCGTGACTGGCTAATGATTTCTGTGTAATTTTCAAGGCAGTGTCGCCGAGAATCCAGGTCTCTCCCCCACGCTTTCAGGGATTGCATTACGGGTCTTATCTGCTCCCCCTTGTCAGTCAACGCGTATCGTACGGTGAAGGGTTGTGTGCCGAGAACTTCTCTCTGAACGACTTTCTCTGAGGCAAGATACTTGAGGACCCGGGAGAGTGTCTTGGTGTCAATCTCGCATGCAGCTCTGAGCAGCTCGTTGAACCTCATAGGCCGTTCTAAGAGATATCTGATTACTATCAGGCGCCACTGGTTGCCTATTTTTCGGGCTGACTCGACCGCTGCGCATGTCACATAATCGTTCTTCCTGGTCGACATGTATTCGGAGATGGTACGTTTTCTTCTTCTAACTGGCATTATGTCTCCTAGTGGCTCGTGAGCCAACAAGCTATTTAGCTGTCTTTTTGCCAGCGCCGATGGTTTACAATGCCAATGATTGATGTCTACGCACCAGCAGATCTTTTCCCGCCAGGCTCCGATGGTAGGCTTGGCCACGAGCTGACTATGGCCGTTCTACGTGCCGAGGGGGTGTCGACCCCTGGCCCGTTTCATCTCAACAATACTGCGGCTTTCATCCATCGAATGGATCCACACGCGGTTCATACCGCAGCCACCGACTCCGCCCGGACTGTCCGAATTCAGGTCATCACTCCTCCAGCCGCTTTGACCCGTGATGGTCAGAAGCAACTCGTCAAAGAAATCACCGAGATTGTCACCCGGATCGCAGGCGATCCGAACCAAGCCAGTCGAACGTGGGTCATATTGACTGAGGCAGCAGAGGGCGGTTGGGGACTCTCAGGCACTGCGTTCGGCCATCAGGAATTCGCCGCGCTCGCCGCCAAGGCCGCCGCGGCGCGCGCGAAGTAAGCTCCACATTTCCCCTTGACTGGCTAATTTCCGTATCTGAGACTGGTTTGTTATCCGAAATGGATTCGGGTCCCAACGCTTCCTTGAACATACGCTTCAGCCATTTCATGGCCAATGAGATGAGCGGCCCTCCAGCCCGTGCAGTGTCCAGGAACGATGATGTCAGGATTGATCGTTGCGACATCCTGGATTGTCTGTGGGATTATCTTCTCGAAGATTCCGCCGGACAGGTGCATTCCGCCGATGAAGGCGTGGACCTTGTTAACGCCCGTTATGCGCTGCGCGTTCCGGAGCACATTGACTGCACCTGAATGGCTACAGCTTGACGCGACGACCAGACCTTTACCGTTGACGTTGAAGACGATGCCCTGATCGTCCCAGATCCAGGGATCAGGTTCCCACTCTTCGTCGTCCTTCTCTTCGTACTGGTAGGGGAATCCTTTCTCGTAGTCCGTGACCCTTTCCACCTGGCCAGTAACCAGGGCTTGTTCTGAGAGGAGGAGGCTTGGGGCTCGACTGTCGACTAGCCTGACGTCATTCTTTTCGAGTGCTCGCCGGTCTGGGGGAGGCATATGGATCTCTACTCCGGATGGGAACCTGATCTTACGATTCTTCCACGCGTCGGGATGCAGAACTAATGGGAGATTCTTTTTGCCCAGGCTGTGAACTACACCAAGCAAGCCGCCGTGGTGATCTGCATGCCCATGAGACAAGACGATAGCATCCAGGTCGGCCAGTTGGATGCCCAAGACGGCTAAGTTGTGGGTGATAGTACCGGGGCTGAGGCCAGCGTCGTAAAGGATGGCCTTGACGCTGCCCTTCTTGTGGACCTTGAAAAGCAGAGAGTAGCCGTGTTCCGCTATCAACTGGGGCCTGTTAGACCAGTCCCAGGATAGAGGGGCCCGGATCACATTGTCCGTGGAAGGCAAGAGGATGTCGACGGTATTGTCGACAAGGATGGTCGCGTCCACAGCATCAACAGTTTGAAGATGAGCGATGTCTGGGATTGGACTTGTAAGACTTGGAGAGGCGAGTCTACGCCTAGCTTGCACAGAATTGAGACTGATTCCGTCCGACAGACACAATGTGCTAGCCAGCCCCCCTTCCGCGCTCAGGCCTTGAAAGCGCAGTTAATTTCAGCACTTCTTCAGCTCCTTGTTGGAGAAGACTACCGCTGGCCGTCGCTTTGATTACCTTTCCTATGTCTTACTGGCGCCGATCTGGACTTGTCCGGGCACGCCTTCTCTGACGAAAAGCGTAGAGATTCACGATAACCACATCAACCAACACTAGCAAGAGACCTTCACTTCCAAGTGCACCGAGCGGTAGGGAAACCACACCTTGAAAGTACAAGAGGCCTGCCCACCCCCAGTAAGCCACAAACAACGTGAAAGCTAACACGATTGCACCGATTCGGTCCGGCCTACGCATGGACAATAGGAACAGGAGACCTCAAGAAAAAAGATTACTTGACGTAGTTCCTGTTAGGATAAACTGAGAGGCAAGTCGCCTAGTTCCGAATACTCAGCGCTTCGTTGGAAAAGAGGCGAGCGGCCCCGTTATAGTGAGATCGTGTTCTATCTAGCGCAACTGTCCAACCCTCAAGGGTTAATTCTCTCCTCTCCCCATTGTCATGATACGAGAGGATTCTGAACGTCATCCATAGCTTGCCCGCGATGCGGAGCCAGCAACGTGGCAACGGCGAGATACTGTCTGACCTGCGGCACCCCACTAGTAGCTGCGCCTCCAACAATGCCCCCAGCCTTCAGCGGGCCTCAGCCGCCACCATACCCGTACTACGGGTCAGCAGCTGGCTATTGGGAACACCATCTAGCGGGCAAGATAGACAACACAAGAACCGGTCTACTACTCCTGATCATCGGCCTGGCAATCAGCTGGATTCCATTCATCGGCGCGATAGGTGGACTCGTAGCGCTCATCGGTGCCCTGCTGGTTATTCTTGGACGTGAGGCTTTTGGACGCGAGCATGCCCGAAACGCAATACTGGCACTCATAGTCTTCTTCGTAGGCATCGGCGTTACAATTGTTGGATTCGTCGTCCTGTTTTTCGCGGCGTTTTCTTATCGAGCTGGTCCTGGCACTCTTGTTCAGCCGTCATTCGCATGGCTTGGTGTTATCACCATTATCGGTGGCGGAGTCACAGGCATCTCCGAGGTCCTGCTGACCTATGCGCTTCAGCTGAGCAACGGCCGGATACTATTATGGACCGCCTATGCAGCTTCAATCGCAATCAGTATCGCAAACTTCCTGTTCATCCTTCCTTTCTTCAGCGGAACCGGATTCGTGTTTCCCGCCATTTTTCTCACCTCTTTCCTAGGAATCATACCAGCTCTGCTCTACGCAGGAGCGTACTACTTGGCAAGACAGCGCATCGTCAGGCGAGAAATCCCCTCACCCATCACACCGCAGCCATTCATGGCTCCGTACGGTGGCATACCTCCAACCAGTGGCAGTGGATAACCGAGGCCACTCGTTAGTCTGTGTCAGAACGGTCCAATGATTGGTCGAGGTTACTCAGCGCCTTTCTGGAGAAGAGTCGTATTTGTGATAGGGCTGGTTGAAGATCAGAGTCCTCCCTTTGGCACAAAGGTGATCGTGATCTCTTTGCACCTTGCCTTCCGGTAGTCTTTGTTCGACTGGTTCCGCGGGTCGACTGAGTACGGAGGGTTATGATGACGATCGTTTGAATGTAGTTTTGGTTTTCACTCCGAAGCTATCATTATCAGCGCAGTCATTAGACTGATCAGACCTGCTACCATCAACGCTACAGGAAGCACAAAGGTGGTTGCCAGGGAGAAGGTTGACGATGGGGAGGATAGCGGATCGGGGAGATTCCCAATCGCATCTGACAGGGATAGTGCGAAGAACAGAAAGCTCGCCAGGGCAGTCTTTCGGAGAGCTTTCGACGTTCTTTCCAGTCTATTGGCACGCTGCTGATCTGATACTTGAATCGCGCGTTCGGTTCTGAACCGTATCTCAGCTAGCATGCCTGTGAATATTATTCCAGTGAAAGCTATCATCAGCCCGTTCGTCGAAATCAGGTCTTTGTCAAGCTCGATCACCGCAGATGAGGAAACATATGATCCAATATGCGAGAGAATGAGATAGGCCATCCCGGCCAGAACTAGAGCTAGAACAATCAGCAAGGGCCACGCCTTTCGGACTCGGCTAAGTTCTGACTTGCGCATGAGCTAGCCTACTCCATCCCTTGCACGATAGGCTCCGGCCAGACTTCGTCTTCTTTAAAAGTCGAGTGAGAATGGGCTGCTCGAAGACTACTGTCGAAGTAGGATTTTAGCAGGTTATCGTTGCCGCCCTTAGTTTCGGCCGGGACCTTGTAGAGCATCACCTAGGATTGTCATGGGGCTGCTATCGCTACAGGTAAACGAAATGCTGTTTGAGCCTCCGACTCGAGTTACCAAATAGTCTGTTTCGGCCTGGCCGAAGATCGCGTTAGCCAAGTTATGAAATGGTGAGATGCCCTGACAGCTCTGGTCATCGTTTATGGCTGTACTGACTATAACGAAGTCTTGCGCTCCGTCCGGTGAAAAATTAATCGTACACGTTCTGGGATCGGTGCAACCTGAAGAGAGCGCCTGTTTCGCAGGTAGATTCCGAGATGGGTCCCAAGGGTGTTGAGTATTTGCTCCACTGACGCCTATGGCGATGAAGCCGACAAACGCGTTGGAGCCGGACCATGTGACATTTATTCCGTCTGAAGATAGAGGCGAGTCGGCTACGGTGTAATATTCCCATATGGGACGACCGTGCGGGGGCGTGTAGGCCGCTCTCAAGGTCCACGTGTGAGCAGCATCATCGACAATTGATGTTACATTATCAACAGAGGAAGGTGAAGGGCAGCATGATCCGCAATTTCCAAAGATCCCACACTGGGCGATCACAACGATCACATCATTGCTACTCGTCGTTGTCAATGTTGCAGACGCCGAACAATTGAGGTGACTGGAGCAAAGGCTAGAGCAAGATGATGTGTCGCAACTGTATGAGTTGCCAATCGTGACGCCGTCCAGGCTCATGCTGGGTGGAGCAGCATTGACCGGCGGCACGTAGACAAGGAGCGCTATCAGAGGCAGTAGGACTATTCCGGATAACCTTGTTTTTGATACCATTTAAGAAACGACCCGTTTTGGGTCTAGCGTGTTCCGGCTTTTAGGGGTAATGGTGTTCGGGCGTGGACCCAAATTGGAGCTGTATCATACCTTGCCCGCGCGTTGGCTAATGTTCCAGGCCCTAGAGCCTTGGCTCAATAGTTTGAGGACGATCTTTCTCTCTAATTTATCGCTTAAATGGTTGATGTCTGATTCCCAGCAGACAGACTCTGCCTCGTTCGACCTGATT
>Ga0209236_1002046_pt1 | contig 12299 bp, 9 predicted proteins | sample GraSoi013_1_40cm_FD_185819 | JGI IMG/M metagenome (GOLD analysis project Ga0209236, IMG submission 185819) | Grasslands soil microbial communities from the Angelo Coastal Reserve, California, USA - Sample 09_27_2013_1_40cm (SPAdes) (version 2) | ecosystem: Environmental > Terrestrial > Soil >... | reverse complement strand
AAGGTCTGGATCTGGAAGCTCGAGGGATATGTCCTGAGCTGTGGCGAGCTCCGAATGTCGCTGCCATGGAACCCCTTCATGGGAACGCTGGCCGTCGCCCCCGACCTCGAGGCAATCAGCACGCTGGCGCCGGGTCCCTTCGGAGGCAACATGGACGTGCCGGACGTCCGTCCCGGCAACACGGTCTATCTCCCGGTCTGGAACGAGGGCGCGCTCTTCTACACGGGCGACACTCACGCTCGCCAGGGTCAGGGTGAGCTGTGTGGGGTTGCGCTGGAGGTAACTTCGAAGGCGACCTTCGTCTTCGAGGTGATCAAGCGCCGATCGATATCCTGGCCTCGGATCGAATCGCCGGATCGGATCATGACTGTCGGCAGCGCTCGTCCCATGGAGGACGCCGCGCGCATCGCGTACGCGGAGCTGGTGACGTGGCTCGAGGCGGATCATGGTTGGTCCCGACTGGATGCATACCAGCTGCTGACCCAGGCCGGCGAGCTCTATGTCGGCAATATGGTGGACACGGCCTATTCACTCGTGGCATCGATCTCCAAGCGGTACCTGAAGCGAGGCTAGTCGTGGCTTGTGCCTTGCATGCTGAGAGGTGCAGCCTCGGTGGTGAGGTAGCGTGTTCCGCCCACCAGTTCGGCTGGAACGAAGATGACGGGCGTCGAGAGCCGAGAGCGGTCGACTCATCGCCAAGCTGTGAGCCCGGCCGATGACTATGACCGACGACGAGCTCTTGGCGCGCCAGGACGCGCTCCAAGACGAGGCCGCGACGGTGCTCGATGGTCTGGACCTGATCGCCAGGATTTCCCGTGTCGGCCGTCCGATCCGCACCGGCAGCGCGGCGCTCGGCCTCATGGTGGCCCGAGACATCGACGTGACATCGCTCTGTCCGAACCTGGCGGTCGCTCCGATCTGGGAAGCCGTCGCCCCGCTCGCGTTGAACCCAAACATCCCGAGATTGGCATTCCGCAACGACACGGGTCGCTGGAATACTGATCCAAGATACCCCGATGGGCTCTATTGGATGATCGAGTACGTGAGCGATGGTGGTGACAAGTGGAACCTGGATCTCTGGTTCCTGCTCGACGGGACGACCCAGTTTGACCTCGTGCACATGCAGACATTGCCGCGACGGCTCGACCGGGACGCGCGGGTGGCGATCCTTCGTATCAAGACCGACCTCCACGAACGCCCGCCCTCCGCGCGAATCCCGAGCTACCGCGTCTATGAAGCAGTGCTGGATCGGGGCATCCGTACACCGCAGGAGTTCCGCCGCCACGTCGAATCGTCGGCATCCTTGTCCCAATGAAACATTCTCTTTGAAGCGTCAGAACCACCGCTCATCCCATTGGTGGAGAGCATCAAAGCGAAAGCAGGCTGAGAGTGAGCACGAACGGGCGCAGGTCATGGTGCGTGGGGCGGAACTCGGCCTCGGTGCGCGTTTGTCTTGTGGCGACCGTGAGTCTCCAGTTCTCAAATGGCGATCTCTCAAACCGGCCGACCCACCGACGGCACCCTCAGGTGCCTAGCTGCGCACCGAGGTGTCGATGAGCGCACCGATCATCCAGAATCTCGCGTACTTCACGGACGGAACTAAGGAAAGAGTTCGAAGACCGTCCACTAAGGGGAGCCAAACTTCGTGTTTAATCGAGCTTTGTCGGTGCGATGGCGATCGCGGTACAACAGTTTCTACAGCGGTTGTAGACCTAAGCCTCGAGATCGGTAGCGGGCTCCTGATCCCAAACTCGAAAATCCGCCCCGACAGGCGACAAGTGGTGGATTCAATGGACTGAAAGCAGCGTAGGTCCCCGACTGGTCGCGGTCCAAGCGAGAAGCTACCATTGGCCGCGATGCACGCGGACGACAACCCGCTGCTATTTCGTACGCCGCCCACGATCCTCGACGTTGCCTTGGAAGCCGGCGTCTCGAAGTCGACGGTCTCGAACGTAGTTCGCGACGCGACAGGTGTGTCGGAAGCGACTCGTCGCCGGGTTCGCGCCGCGATCGAACGCCTTGGCTACCGGCCGAATGTAATAGCGAGACAGCTGGTCAAGCGGCGCACTGAAATCCTGGGAGTCGTGGTCGGCGATCTTTTCAATCCCTTCTTTGCCGAGATGGCCAAGATGATCGAAAGACACGCCGCGGCGCGCGGCTACACCGCAATGTTCTGCAACACGGAAGGCGACAGCCAGCGTGAGATCGAAGGTGTCGAGTCGCTGCTTGAGCACCGGGTCGCGGGCATCGTCTTTCTCGCCTTCTCCGGCGAATCGCGCGCCATGCGCGAAGCTGTCGAGCAACGGGTTCCAGTCATCTTTGTAGCGTGCTCGGGCGACGCGGGTGATGTGGTCTCGGTCGACGACGTGCAGGGTGGCACGCTTGCCACCGAGCACCTGATCGCCGCCGGCCACAAGCGCATCGCTTATCTGTCGGTGCCTGAGCTCGAAGAGCGATCCGACCTGATGCGGCTCCAGGGATACGAAGACGCCCTGAGGGCGGGGGGGTTGGGACCTCCGCTTCGCATAAGCTGGTCGCCGCCGGCCGATCAGGCGGTCGTCGACGGTGAGGCGCGCAAGCTGGTGGATGTGCTAACCGGTCCGGAACGGGTCACCGGCGTCTTCGCCTCGAACGACTTTGCCGGGATCTATCTGCAGGAGTTCGCCGACCGCTACCACCTGCGTGTTCCAGGCGATCTTTCGATCGTCGGCTTTGACGACATCGCAATGTCCGGGCTGGCCCGAATCGCGCTGACGACTGTCGCCCAGCCACGCGAGCAGCTCGCTCGGCTCGGGATCGAGACCCTCGTCGCCCGGATCGAAGGCAAGCTGACGGGACCTCCGCAAACCAGGCTGATCGGAGTCGAGCTGGTGAAGCGAAGGTCGACCGCACGGCTGATCGAGCCGGCCCGCCCTTGAACTACGAGCAGGCCACGGCCTAGGCTGGACCGCCGACCGAACTTGACAGCGGCCCATGGGCGTGGCAAGGTCGCAGCGGAATTGGAACGTTGCAAAAGACGGATGAGCCTCCCCTGGTGAGGGGGCAGCCCGAGCCGACGACAGGCACCCTCCCCGCCTGCTGACGCATGGAACTCCGCTACGAACTGGTTTGCAAGCGTTTCGGGGCCGCTGATGCGCTGATCGATCTCGACCTGCACGCGCCCGACGGCTGTTTCCTGGTCATGCTGGGGCCGTCCGGTTGCGGCAAGACAACCGCGCTGCGCCTCCTCGCGGGTCTCGATGATCCGACGAGCGGGCGGATGTTTATCGGTCCTCGAGACGTCACTCCGCTGCAGCCTCGCGAGCGCGATATCGCGATGGTGTTCCAGAGTTACGCGCTCTACCCGCACAAGACTGTCGCGGAAAACATTGAATATCCCTTGCGCATCCGCCGCCTCACGCAAACCGACCGGCAGGAACGCGTTGCGCAGGTCGCCAAGATGCTCAACATCGACGCGTATCTCGAGCGCTACCCCCGGCAGCTGTCGGGAGGCCAGCGGCAGCGCGTCGCGCTCGCAAGGGCGATTGTGCGCCAGCCGCAGGCCTTCTTGATGGATGAACCGCTTTCCAATCTTGACGCCCAGCTGCGGTTTCAGATGCGGGCCGAGCTGAAACGCCTGCAGAAGTCTTTGGCCGTGACAACTGTCTACGTGACGCACGATCAGCTCGAGGCCATGACGATGGCCGACCTCATCGCGGTGTTGTCGAACGGGCGGCTCCAGCAGCTCGCGACGCCGGCCGAGATCTACGCCCGGCCCGCCAACCTCTTCGTGGCTAGCTTCTGCGGCTCCCCGCCGATGAATCTGCTCCACGGGACGGTAACCAATGGTCATTTTCAGCGGGCTGAGGGCACATTCCCAATCGACAACGGGCCTGCGAGCGAGCTCGTGCTCGGGTTCCGGCCAGAACATGCGCAGATCACCATGCGTGGCGCTCCGGATTCCTTCGCCGGCGAGATCTATGTCGTCGAGCCCCTGGGCAGTGAGACGCTGGTCTCGGTGAAGGTCGGCGCTGATCGTGTGAACGTTCGTGTCTGGTCGGACTTTCAGGGCCAGATCGGCGACCACTGTGGCGTTCGGCCCGACGCCAGCCGCACGGTGCTCTTCGAAAAGGACAGCGGTCAGCTCATAAAGGGCAGCACGAGCGGCTCTTCGAAACAGCCAGGGACAGGCGGCGTTCGTGAATCAGCATGACCGGCTCACTGGCCGGCGCTCAGCAAATTGCGAGGACAGATACATGGCGCACAAGGAAGAAGACGTGAAGTCCGAGTCCATCCTTTCCCGGCAGCTCAGCCGTCGATCAGTGCTCAAGGCGGGCTTGGCCGGAGCGGCCGGCCTCAGCGTGGCACCGTTTCTCGACGCGTGCTCGACCTTCTCTTCTTCTTCTTCGAGCGGAAGCACGAACAAGATCGTGATCGGCACGTTCCAGGACAACGCGATGGTCCCCTTCAGGGACGTCTTCGTCAAACGCTTTCAGTCTGAGACGGGCATCAAGGTCCAGTACAACGAGACCAACTACGACGCCTGGTACCAGAACTCGAAGAACGATGGCTTGCACAAGACTGGCGCATACGACATTTATGTCATGGACGACAACTGGGTGCCTGAGTTCGCAGCCGGGAAGGTGATTCAGAGCCTCGACAAGCTTGGCTTCAAAGTGAATCCCGACATTCTTGCCAATGGCCTCAACCAGGGGTACTGGCCGCCCAAGACCGGGGCGAAGATGAAAGCTTTTGCCAACGCGCAGCCCGAGCTTTACGCGATCGTCATCATCGACGACGTCGAGATCCTCTATTACAACAAGCAGTATTTCGACGGAGCTCCTAAGACCTGGGACGACATCGCGCAGGCGGCACAGTCCAAGAGCAAGCCTCCGAGCCTCTATGGCTGGTCGGCCCGCGGCGTCAAGGGCAACCCCATAGTGCAGACCTACTTGCCTCTGCTGAATTCGTACGGCGGCAACTTCGTCAATCAGGATTGGTCGCCGGGCTTCGCCGGTCCGGAGGGGGTGGCCGCGCTGGAACGGCTGTTCAGCTTTATCCCGTACATGCCCTCCGGCAGCGCCGAATTCGACACCGACCAGGAAGTCCAGGTCCTGCTCCAGGGCCAGTGCATGGCGCTCACGGAATACACCGGTCTGACCCACCAGGTGGACGACCCCGCCGCCTCCAAGGTGTCCGGCCAGATCAACATGGCGGCGACTCCGAGCCAGGAAAAGAGCGGTCCTGCCATCGGTACCTTCATCTGCGGCATCGCATCTGGTGCACCGAATCCGCAGGGTGCCAAGAAGTTTCTGGAATGGTTCACCAGCAGCCCAGTTCAGATCGACTTTGCGAAGACGAACGGCTCGGCGGCGGTGACCGGTTCGGCGCTGACGGACAAAACGATCAGCTCTCAGTACCGCTGGCTGCCCGCCATTGCCGACGCCGTCAACAACTCGGTGGCGAAGCCGCACACGCCTGATGAACCAAAATTTGAAGACATTCTCGGCACGAGGCTCAATGAGGCCCTTGTTCAGGCGCTGAGCAAGAAGAGCGGCTACAGATCGATTGCCAGCCAGAAGCTGACCCAGGCGGCCAACGAAATCACCGCCTATTTGAAGCAGCAGGGCGGCTACTTCTAGTCGCGGACCCTGAGAAGCAGCCGGTAGCCTTCATGGTCACAGCGGGCGCCGCTCGACCGCGGCCGCGGAGGCGGCGGGCGGCGTTCATCGCCGGCCCCCATGTCCTGTTGGTCCCGGCCGCCATTGCGCTGGCCGCGGTCAGCGTGTATCCGCTGGCCTACGGAATCGTTGCCAGCTTGCGCCAGTACCGCTATGGGCTGGACATGGGGTTTGCGGGCGCCGACAACTACCTGAACGTCCTCCAGGACGCGACTTTCCTCACCGCCCTGGGGACCACCGCGAAGTACGTCGTTCTCTGCGTCCTCATCGAGACTCTGCTCGGACTGGGACTCGCCCTGCTGGTGAATCGGCAACTTGTCGGCACGGGCCTTTGGCGCATCGGAATCATCTTGCCGATGACGGTCGCTCCTGTTGTGGTCGGGGTGATGTGGCGGCTGATCTACGCCTCGGACATCGGCATCGCCGACCCGGTGCTTGGACTGCTGGGCGTGCATGGAGTGCACGTGCTTGGCGGCGAGTCGAGCGCGTTCCTTGGAGTCGTTCTGCTCGATGTCTGGGAGTGGACCCCCCTCATGTTCTTGATTTTGCTGGCGGGCCTGCAGACCATTCCGCAGGAGCCGCTGGAGGCGGCGGTGATGGATGGTGCGAGCGCATTGCGCGTCTTCTTCGACCATGTGCTGCCGATGCTGAGGCCGGTGCTCTTTGTCGCCATCGTGCTGCGCACGATTGACGCCCTCGGCACCTTCGACCAGGTCTACGTGCTGACCCGTGGAGGACCGGGCGTTTCGACCCAGCTATTCAGCATCTATGCCTACAACACAGCTTTCTTGTTCACGCAGGAAGGGCGGGCGATGGCTATGGTGGTTCTGCTGCTGGCCGCTGTCCTGGTCCTGGCTGGAATCGCCATCCGCCTGGTCCGGCTGGGACCGGGAACGAGATGAAGCGCCGGTCGCGCCGGGCGTTGATCTACCTCGCCCTCGTCGCCGCTCAGGTCTTCGCGCTGTTCCCGTTCTGGTGGATGATCACCACGTCGCTCAAGCACCAGGTTGAGATCTTCGGGGGTCTGGAATTCCTGCCACAGGCTCCGACACTCGACAACTTTGCCGCCCTCTTCGACAGGTACAACTTCGGGCCGTTCCTCGCCAACAGCCTCCTCGTGGTCGCCTTTTCAGTGGCGGGCAGCCTGCTGCTCGGCACCCCCGCCGCGTACGCGCTTACCAAACTTCCCACCGAGAGTTGGCTGCAAAGGCAGGCCCTCATCGTGGTTCTCCTGGTCCGCATGCTGCCGGCGATCCTGCTCGTGATTCCGTTCTACCTCGTGTTGGCCAACTATGGGCTCCTGAACACCCGGCTTGGCCTGATCCTCGTTTATACGGGGCTCAACACCGGGTTCGTGATCTGGTTGATGCAGAGCTTCCTGGCTGAGATTCCGCGCGACATCGAGGAGGCCGCGCTGGTCGATGGCGATTCGCGCCTCAGCGCGCTGCGGCGAATTGTGCTGCCCCTGGCAGCACCAGGCTTGGCCGCGACGGCAATCTTCAGCGTCATAAACATCTACAACGACTTCTTGATCGCCCTCACCATGACGTCAACGCCGGATGCGCAGACCATCCCGGTCGGCGTGTCGACCCTGATCGGAAAGATCCAGATCCAGTGGGGGCCTATGGCGGCGGCAGGCGTCGTCGGCGCCTTGCCGATCATCGTCTTTGCATTGATCGTCCAGCGCCATTTCGTACGCGGGCTAACTTTGGGAGCTGTGAAATGACAGGCCACGGCGTCTCGTGTCAGCGGCTCCTCGTGTGCCAATCTCGGTGATGTGGTGCTGGCTGCCCGGCGTAGATTGAACTGGCTGGACGGTCCCGGAGCCAATTTTGGTGGTGCGACGTGGGAATGATCACCCTATCGAGGGCAGCGGGTCGAGCCGGAGTCCACGCGTGAGACCCTCGCCGGAATGAGTTAACGCGGAACCGAATAGGAGACTATCCGTTCGAGCTTGATCTTGCCTTCGTCGTCCAGCAGCCAGGTCTGAGCTGAGGGAAATACCTTCGATCCGATTGCGCCGCCTTCCGTGCTGACCTCATACATGATCAATGCGTTTCGCTCGTCGCCCATGGCGGCGATCACTCGCAGGCTGCCAGGTACTACCTGCTTTGCGAATTGAGCGAGGCCTCGGGGCCCGTCCATGTATTCGCCGATTCCCACCAGATTCGTGGCCGGGCTGAAGAACTGCACGTCCTTGGCCAAGTTCCCTCGGGCTTTGTCGAAGTCGTGATTGGTCCATGCCTCGAGGTGACTTCGGGCCAGCGCGACTGCTCGTGATTCCGACATCGCCCCCTCCTTCCCGGCCTCGTGGTGGCCGGTCGCCCTTTGCTTGCCCTTGACCAGCATACGAAAGCAGAAGTCCGCCTCAGCCCGCATGCTGCTTGCGGCGCAACATCAGCCACGCATCGGCGAATCACAGTTCAGCGGCCGGTCGAATACGCGGGAGGTCTTCGCCTTGTGGGAGTTTGGTTCTCCGATCGGGATGGAACCCTCGGCAGAGCCGTGGTAGGAGACCATCGCTGGCCGAGCCCGCCCGCAGGCAGAACATCGGAAACGGTCTAGCGTCTCGACTACTTGTGGAGCTGGCGCTAGCAGCCGAGTTCGAAGAGCGTCCACCCAGGGGAGCCAAAACTTGAACTCGAAACGTCATCCGTTGTCGAGTGGCGGTTGACAGCCTTACAACAACGTACGGCAACGCGTTGTCACGCCCGACCTCCTTATATGCTTCGCCCGCTCAGATTTGAACTCGAGCCGTCAGGCGATTTGCTGTAGCAGCTGTCTCCTTGCGGTGCAAAACCGCAAGGTCGTTCAGTCCGGATGGAGGTTCGCTCGCCGCTGGCTACCGGTTACAAAAGCCGATCCGACGCAAGTCTCCGCCTCGCTCAATCGGGCTTAGCTTGCGCGCGTCAATCGGATGTCGACTTCTCGTTCAACGTAGGTCCACTCCTCAGTCGAGCGCAATATGCCGACTAGCTCGTCAAATGCTGCCATGTCACGCGGAGCGAACTCAAACCACGTGAGGAAATCGAAGGGCTCGAGAAGATCGCGTCCATGATGGAGGCGCCGCGCGATCTGTGGCAGGTACGTAAGGGAGCGAGCGATGTGGTGCGAGCGCTCCTCAAAGATTGCGCGGCGCTCGTCCTGGGGCAGTTCCCACCAGACCGACTTCTTGCGGATTGGGATCAACGCGGCAGCGGTCGCTGACGGTCGGCCCAAAGGCGCGCGGTGCGCTGCCAGCGCTGTTCGCTCCTCGGCAGCGACATAGCGGTCGTGGCTTGTCACTCCTCGCAACACCCACGTCGTGTGCGATGCCACATGGACCCCGTCGGATCCCTCCAAAATCGCGACTCTCTGAACCGGCTGAAGACCTGCACCAATCACGGTAAGCATGCGATCCACCGACCATTGGCCGCGGTCGCCTCCCAAGAAACTCACTAGCATCGGTTCCATTGCTTGGTCGAACCCGGTACCGATGGACTGTGTTCCTCGATATATATCGCCCGGGGTGCTGCCGGCGCTGAGCTCCTCCCCAATCCTTCCAGTGCTGACGAACTAGGGGTCGGCGAAACCAAATGAACTGTCCGAAACCAGCCCCAGTCGACCTAGGTGAAGATGCCGAGTTGCGTCTATGCGCCGGCGGTGGCAGAATCGGGCTCCACATGTAGTTGGTGCTGAGGCAAGAGGAGGGTGCTTGACATGGTCGCGCGCAGAATCGCGCTGGTTTTTGCTGCCGCTGCACTGGCCCTCGGTCAGTCGCTGGCAGTTGGAGTAGGTGTAGGCGCTGCCGACTCGGGCAATTACACGATTCAGACCAGCCAACGCGTAGGAACCGCTCATCCAAGCAAGACCTGGCCGAATGTCGACTACGGGACAAGCTCGGTTGAGATCCCCAATCACCAACCGAACTCGAAGACGATCCGTCACACCTATGCCGCCGGCACACCCACTGTCGGCGTCACCGGGATAGCGAGCGGCCAGGTCGCCGGCTTCTCTGGCTTCGCAGGCCTGACTCACAAGGACCAGCGGAATGCTGGCACGGGCAGCTATGCGAACACGCAGTTCACCCTGGAGCCGCCCGACCAGGGTCTTTGCGTGGGCAACGGCCAGGTGCTGGAGGGCGTCAATAACGCGTTCCAGGTCTTCAATACCAGTGGGACACCACTCACGGCGCCGACGGCTTACAGCGAATTCTTCGGATTCGCTCCGGAGATCATCCGAACTAACCCACTCGTGTTCGGCGACTTCGTCAGCGACCCAAGGTGTTACTTCGACCCGGATACGCAGCGTTGGTTCATGACTGAGCTGCAAATCTCGACCGACCCGACGACCGGCAACGTCAAGGCGCCAACCAACCTAGTCGTTGCCGTCTCCGCGAGTAGCGACGCCTCTTCGACCTGGACCGTATATGAGATTCCGACCACCGACGACGGCAGTGGCGGCACGCAAACTCACAGTGGCTGCCCCTGCTTCGGTGACCAGCCGCTGGTCGGCGCCGACGCCAACGGCTTTTACGTGGAAACCGGTGAGTACGCGCTCAGTACCTCCGCGTTCAACGGAGCCCAGGTCTACGCCTTCTCAAAGGTTGGCCTCGAACTCGGCACTAATACTTCAGCCGTGCACATCAACGCCGGCCCCTTCACCGAGCCCGCATTCGGGGCCCCGGCCTTTGACCTCCAACCGGCGACCTCGCCGAATGGCGGGTATCAGACCGCCAGCAACGGCACAGAGTACTTCCTGAGCAGCCTCGACCTGGGTGCGGGACCGGCCCTTGGGACGCGGGCAAGCCAGCTCGGGCTCTGGCGCCTGACCAACACTGCCTCGCTAGCCAGCGGCAGCCCCAACCTCACGTTGTCGTTCACAGCTGTGGACAGCGAGACCTACAGCCAGCCGCCCAACGCCACTCAAAAGAAGGGCCCGCTCTACCTGGGCGCCATCGTCAAGAGCCCCGAAGGCCTGGTATCGGCCAATGAGGACCGTCTCCAGCAGGTGGTCTTCGCGGACGGCAAGCTCTGGTCAGCGATCGAGACTGCAGTTAAGCAGCCGAACGGAGCCACCCTGTCCGGGATCGCGTGGTTTGTCGTCAACCCCTCGAACGGCACGGTCTCGCATCAGGGCTACCTGGCCACGGCGGGCCAGAACCTGCTCTTTCCGTCCATCGGGGTGACCGGCTCCGGCAAGGCTGTGATGGCGTTCTCTCTGGTCGGCCCCGATTTCTTCCCGAGCGCTGCGTACACGATCCTCGATCCGGCTACCGGCCCGGGCGCCATTCACATCGCCGCCGTGGGGCTCTTCCCGGATGATGGCTTCACCCAGTACCCAAAGGTGGGCGGAGGAAGCGGCGTCGGCCGCTGGGGTGACTACTCGGCCGCTGTGGCCGACACTTCCGGCAACGTCTGGATGGCGAACGAGTTCATCCACGACTTGCTGCCGCCGGCGCGGACGCTCTTCGCCAACTGGGCAACCTTCATCTCCAAGGTACCCGCTAGTTAGGTTGCAGCAGGCTTAGGGGTGTCGGCCGGCTAGCCCGGTCGGCACCCCGCGGGTGGATCAGCGACCGGCACCTCCGCAGCGGGGCCTCAGAACTAGGACCGGCGAAGGGATTACTTAGGTCATCCGATTGAGAAACCTGACGAAGCCTATGACAGCGTTTCAGTTCGTCACTCTTGGGGCTGGCGTGGCAGCACAGGACCAGACCTAGTGGACTCAACTCGATTTCGAGAGATGGCTCGAAACTGCCTAGGAAATCACGATGAACTCGCCGGAGCCGGCCCGCCGACCACGTGTCCACGGGTTCCGCTGATTCTCGGGTGCCATCGAAGATCTCGACCATGAATCGATCTGCGTTGCCCCGAAAATCATCACGCCGGGCACACCCGATGAAGTGATCGCGGCTGTTCTGGCATCCACTCCCGCCAGCCTCGTGGTGGCCGGTCACACTCACATGCAATTCGACAGAGTTGTCGCAGGCCGACGGATGGTCAATGCGGGTAGCGTCGGAATGCCATACGCTCGACGACCTGGCGCTTACTGGGTCTTAATCGGTCCGGACGTCGAACTCCGGCGGACAACCAATGACTTCAGGGCCGCGGCCGAATCTGTGCGCCGCACTCAATATCCGGAGCGCGAAGACTTCGCGAAACATCTCGTTCGCCCGCTTGTACCGGAGGAAGCTATCCCCACTTTCGAGCGCATGGCGGGCCGAGCCTGATGCCGACATGGTCAGCCGCCCCAAGCACCTGAATCAGCCGGCCGCGCCATCCCGGTTTCGTGCAGCAACGCCGGTGGCAAGCAGTGGGATGCAACCGCATTCAGCGGTACGCAGCGAATTCGAGTCGCTGGTTCTAAACCCATTGGCGGATCCTTTGCCGTCGCGCGGACTCTAGACAATCGCTGCATCCCTACGCGCGGGATGGAGCAGTGGGATCCACGCCGTGGGGAGGAAGTCTGCGATTCCCATGACCCTACCGAAGAGTGTCGGCGAGAGCATCGGAACGAGCGCCCGCCGCTCAAAGATGACATAGACCCAATAGCTCATTCGCAATAACGGTGACTCCTCGGTTATGCGTGCCGACCTTGGCGAGCGTGCCTTGCATGGCCAAATTTGCGGCCCAGGTCATCAGGAGGCAGACCCGGACC
>Ga0209236_1002044_pt1 | contig 12303 bp, 14 predicted proteins | sample GraSoi013_1_40cm_FD_185819 | JGI IMG/M metagenome (GOLD analysis project Ga0209236, IMG submission 185819) | Grasslands soil microbial communities from the Angelo Coastal Reserve, California, USA - Sample 09_27_2013_1_40cm (SPAdes) (version 2) | ecosystem: Environmental > Terrestrial > Soil >... | reverse complement strand
GTCATCGAGGACAAACCGGGCCGCGAGCGATGTCAGCACGACGAACAGTATGTCCAGGTCGAGCAACAGGCCCGTCGCCTGGCCAGTCACGCTGCCGCCCATCGCGGCCTGTACAGCCTGGCCTCCAACCACTACGAACGGGATCCACAACGGCAGTGTGAGCACGGGAAGCAACAGCTCGCGCGCCCGCACCCGCGCGACCATGGCCGCGAAAAGGCACCCAAGCACCGCCATGCCCACGGTGGCCAACAGCACGGCGGACACCACATCGAAAGACAGCCTCACGCCGAAGAACAGGGCGAGCGCGGGCAGCAGCACAGCCTCGCAGATCGCCAGCAGCAGGGCTGCCGCCAGCGCCTTGCCCGCGAAGATCGCTGCCGGCGGCGCAGCGGTCAGCAGCATCGCCTCGAGCGAAGCCTGCTCGCGCTCAGCCGCAAAGGCGCGGCCGAATGCCACCAGGCCCGCGAATACCAGCGCCATCCAGAGCACCCCCGGCGCGATCGCCACCGCGTTGTGCGAGTCGATCTGGAACCCAAAGTTGGCGATCACCAGAGCCAGAACGACGAACTGGGCCAGCGCCGGCACCAGCTCGCGCGTGCGCCACTCGGAGGTCAGGTCCTTGCGGGCCACCGCCAGGGCGATGGAGATCGTGCGCAATCTAGTGAACGACTCGGAGCCGTGTGGGTACGCCGACCACCCGCCCGCGCCGCAGGAGCAAGGTGCGCTGGCACAGGCGGTTAGCCAGCGCGTGGTCGTGAGTGGCGATGATCGCCGTGCGGCCGCGCATCACGCGCGCCAGCAGGTCCGCGCCGTCTGAATCGAGACTGGCGTCGGGCTCATCCAGCACCAGAAGCCGCGGGTCGTGCAGCACCGCCCTGCCGATCGCGAGCCTCTGCTGTGCGCCGCGCGACAGCTTGGCCGCCGGGCGCCGCCCCGCGTCAGCGAGACCGATGAGGTCGAGCACCTCGGCAACACGCGAACGGGCGACGCCTTGAAGAGTGCAGAAAAACCCGAGGTTCTCGGCGGCCGACAGAGCGGGATACAGCCCAGGAGCGTGAGCGACGAAGCCGATGCGCGCCCGCAGCCGCCTGCGTTCGACCATCGCGTCCAATCCAAATATCTCGAGGCTGCCAGACGTCGGGCGTGCGGCCGTGGCCAGGATGCGCAGAAGGGTCGTCTTGCCCGCGCCGTTCTCACCCAGCACCGCGAGGTGCTCGCCGCCGTCGATGGCGACGTCTACGGCATCGAGCGCCAGCTCGGAGCCGAAACGTTGGGTGAGGGCGGTGCCGACGAGAGTGCTCATCGGGCTTCGTCCTCAGGAAGGTCCGCCGGCGTCCGGATCAAGGGCCACATAACAAAAGGACCGGCGGCAAAAAGCAGCAGCGTCGCAACCAGAAGGGTCATGACGCGCCCACCGGACTCGGCACGCGAGCTGCCACCGGTTCGATGACGGCGCGCCGCACACCGGCGTTGCCCAGAAGCACGCCGAGGATGATGATGGTCCCGCCCGCCCAGATCCAGCTGACCAGCGGGTTGACGAAGACGCGGAAGGAGGCAGAACCGTCCGCGTTCGTACCCGCCAGCACCACATAGACGTCGGCGACGGGGCTGCTGCTGATCGCCACGTGAGTGAGCGACTGCCCGCCAAGCCCGGCATAGGTGGCGCGGGCCGGTTCGAGCGTCTGACCACCGAGCCTCATGGCGGCCACGAGCTCGGAATGGTCGGCGAGCTCGGTGTGAGCGGTTCCGACATAGGTGAGCGTGTAACCGGCAACCGCAACCTGCTGCCCTGGCTGGAGCGTGACGTCTTTCTCCTGCTGCCAGAAGTGGGATGCGGCCATACCGACGACGACGACCGCCAGACCAAGGTGAGCCAGGTAGGCGCCATAGCGACGCCTTCTGCCGGCGACCAGCGCCATCGCACGAGCCGCGCCTCCGCCTGCGCTGCGCCATCTTCCGGCAGCCCGCACGTATTCGTGCACGACGGTGGAGGCGACAGCCACTCCCAGCGGGACCGCCAGCAGCGCCGGCAGCGAGCGCACGCCGGCGCCGAGCAAGGCGACCAGGACGACCAGCGAACCCGCCGCGGGCCATCGAAGCGCGCGCCATAGCGGCGCCCCGGCATGGCGCCACGGCACCAGCGGCCCCGCGGCCATCAACGCCAGGATGACGGCGAACAAAGGGCCCGTGGCTCGGTCGTAGTAGGAAGCGCCGACTACGCGCTGCTGGCCGGCCAAACCCGACACCAGCGGCAGGATCGTGCCCCACAGCACCACCGCGATGACCCCGATCAGGAGCAGGTTCTGCAAAGCAAATGCGCCCTCGCGGGAGACCGCGGGCGCGGGCTCGCCGTGGCTCCGGAGGCCGCTTGCGCGGAACGCGAGCAACCCAATCGAGAAGATCAGGCTGGCGCCGAGGAATCCAAGGAACCAGGGCCCGATCGCGCTCACCGCGAACGTGTGCACCGAAGGAACGATTCCGCTGCGCACGATGAAGGTGCCGAACACGACCAGCAGGAACGCGAGGATGACGAGCCCGAAATTCCATGCTCTGAGGCGGCCGCGGCGTTCCTGCACCTGTGACGAATGCAAATAGGCGGTGGTTGCGAGCCAGGGCATCAGCGCCACGTTTTCGACAGGGTCCCAGCCCCAATAGCCGCCCCAACCCAGCACGTGGTACGCCCACCACATTCCGAGCACCAGTCCGGTGCTTTGCAGACCCCACGCAACGAGCGCGAAGCGGCGCGTATGCGCAATCCATGCTGAGTCAGACCGACCGGCCAGCAACGCGGCAGACGCGAAAGCGAACGGAATCGCGAACGCGGCAAAGCCCGCGAGCACCACCGGCGGGTGAATCAGCATTCCCCCGTCACGCAATACCGGGTTGAGACCGAGGCCGTCCGGAGGTGTGATCTGCAGCAGGTCGAACGGGCTCGCCACCAGCACCAACACGAACAGGAAGAAGCTCAGGATCGTGGCCAGGATCCCGGCCGCGTATGCGGACAGGCGCAGGCCAAGCGCTGAGCTGGCCAGCAGGGAGGCGCTGCCGAGGATGCCCAGGATCAGCGCCCAGTAGAGCAGCGATCCCTCCTGCCCAGCGTAGAAGGCCGCGGCTACGAGCACGATCGGAGTCGAGAGGTCGCTGTGCTCGGTGACGTACGCGAGCGAGAAGTCGTGCGTCAACAACGCAGTCTCGAGCAAGGCCGACGCGACGAGGATCATCGCGGCGGCGGCGTAGAACGCGCGCCGGCCGACCTGGATCATCACGGCGTTATCCGACGAGCCGGCCCAGAACGAGAGCAGCGCGGAGAACACCGCCAACACCAGGCCGGCCAGCAGCGCCCCCGCGCCGACGAATGCGAGGCTCATTGGACGTAAGGGGTGGTCGAGAAGCGCGACGGGCATTTCGCGAGCACCGCGCGCGCGTGGAAGACGCCGTCCGCGCCCAGCCTGCCCTCGGCGACCACGGTTATGCCGGGCTTGAAGATGTCGGGCAGCGTGCCTCGGTAGTCGACCGGAACCGACGCCGTCCCGTCCTTCTCCGTGAATTGGATGTGCAGGCCACCTTCGCTGCGCTGGACATCGTTCTGGACGACCCCCGCCACGCGTACGTCCTGGCTCGCGGGCTGTCGCGCCCGGAGCTCAGACACGGTGAGGTAGTACTCGGACGAGCTGCCGGACGCTGAGTAGACGAGGTAGCCGACACAGGCGGCGACGATCACCACCACCGCGCCCCAGCGGATCATGCCGCGATGAGCCCCAGGTAGTGGTCGAGCGTCGAGGCGTCGAGCGGACCGGTGAAAGACGCGGCCACGACGCCGTCCGAATTGATGAATACCGTCACCGGAGGCCCGACCACTCCGAAGGCTTGATAGCTGCCCGACACGATCGGGCCCACGGGATACGCGTGCTTGTGCTGCTGCTCAAAGATCTGGACACCGGCGTTCGTGTCCTGCATTGCGGCGCCGACAAAAGCGATGTTGGGATGGCTCGAGGACGCCTCGCTGAGAACTGGCACCTCCTGGGCGCATGGGCCGCACCACGACGCCCAGAAATTGACGACCACGGGCTTGCCCCGCAGCTGCTGGATCCCCAGCTTGGGCCCGTCGAGCTGCTGGATCGCGAGCTCTGGAGCGGCCTGGCCGAGGAGGCGCGGGCTCGTCATGGCCGCGTGCTGGAGCCCCCACGCCAGCGACACCACCAGGACGGTGCCAAGGACGATCGCGCCGAACGAAATCAATCCAGACCTGACGTTCAACGCGCTGAGTCTAGACGACGATGGAGAGGCTGTTTGCCGCGGCGATTCGGCCGTAGTGATGACCGCTGGGCTTGATCGTTCGCTCGAGCGTTTGGCGGTCGACACCGATCAGGCCGAAGCGGATTGCATAGCCTCGCGCCCACTCGAAGTTGTCCGTGTTCGTCCAGTGAAAGTAGCCCCGCACATCGACTCCATCACCGATCGCGAGCCGAACGTTGGACAGGATCTCGTTGATGTACCGCCGGCGCCACTCATCGTCGACGCTCGCGAGTCCGTTCTCTGTGATGTAAACGGGTTTGCCGAGCCTGCGCAGCTCATTCAGCACCAGGCGGATCCAGCTCGGATCTGCGCTCATGCCCATGTCGGTCACGGGCGCACCGGGAACATTGAATCGCCGGATGAACTGATCCCTCGGCCGGCCGGGATCGAAGGCACACATCTGGCCCCAGTAATGGGCGATGCCGATGTAGTCCGAGGTCGACTCGACGATCCTGCGCAGCACCCCAGGCGCGACCGGCCAGCGATCCAAAGCCATCTGCGCCGTCCGAGCGGCCCAGCGGTCGCGCCGCTTCTCCGACGCAGGCAGAAAAAGCAGCTTGTGATGCGAAAGCCCGACTTGCGCGTCAGGCCACCGGCGTTTGATCGCGCTGTACGACAGCTCATGCGCCTTGCGCAGGTTGCTCGTGACCCGATACAGGCCGGCGACGTCCCCGCGGCGGCCGGGCGGGAACTCGCCCGTCACCCATCCGTTGGCGGCGCAAATGTTTGGCTCGTTGATGGTGCACCAGAGCCCGACGAGGTCACCGAGCTGATCGACCACCCGATGCACGAAGGGCAGAAACGCATGGGCGGATCCGCGGGTTGCCCAACCCCCTTTGCGAGCAAACCAGATCGGGCTCGTGAAGTGGTGAAGGGTGACCATCGGTTCGATGCCTTGCTCGCGCAGCTCACCCAGGACGTCGCGGTAGTGACGGATCTGACGCGCATCGAACTCACCTTGCGAAGGCTCGATGCGAGACCACTCGATCGACAATCGGTGGGCGTTCTGCTTGAGCTCGCGCAGCAGAGCGAAATCGTCTTGGTATCGGTGGTAGTGATCGTTTGCGATCTCGGAGGTGTCGCTGTTTGCGATCCTGCCGGGCTGCTGCTCGAACTCCCACCAATCCGAGTTGCGATTGTCGCCTTCGACCTGGTGGGCTGCGCTGGAGGTCCCCCACAGGAATCCCGCAGGGAAGCGCCCGGCGTCAGGCGCCGCCATCACGAGTCGCGAGGCTTGCTTGCTTCTCGACCTTGGGCGGGGGCACGTACTCCCAGCGGACCGGCTTGTCGCCCTCCATGTCCACCATCAGCATCCCGGCTTTGTCGATGGCCTTGCGATACATCTCGCGCTCGTTGTGAGGGCGGCCGTCGAGGACGATCCACGCAGCCTGGAGCGGGTCGGCGTGGCTGACGATCGCCATCGTCTCTCCAGGATGTTCGCGCGCGATCCGTTTCATGACGTCGAGGATGCGGGCACTCATCCGTTCGACCGACTCGTCGCCCGGGAGCAGCCCGCGCCTTGCCTTGTGCACGAACCACAGCGGACGGCGCAGCGGGATGTGCCAGTACGGAAGTCCCTGCAGGTAGCGGCTGAACTCGGCCTCACGCAGGTTCGGATCGGACTCCAGGATGGCCGGTGGATCCAGTCTTGAGTTGATGAGCTCCGCGGTCTCTAGAGCGCGAGCCAGCGGGCTGTGCACGATACGCTTCACGTTCTCCGAGCGCAGCCTGTCCCCCACCGCGGTGGCCTGCGCGCGGCCGAGCGCGCTGAGCTGGAAGCCGTCGAGGTGTCCGTAGAGGAGCCGGCGGGGGTTCTCGACGTCGGCATGGCGGATCAGGTAGACGCGGGTGGTCGTCAAATCGATTCCGATCCTACGGAAATGCTGGGCGACTAAGAGCGGAAGGCGCCGACTGAGGTGCGGTTGGTACCGGCCGAGCGTCCAGCCTCGAGCGCGCGGTAGGCCTCGCGGAGAAGGTCTCCCGTGTACTCACGTCGATTCATGAGGCCGGCCTCGTCGCCGAACGTCCTTACGGCGTCGATCGTGGCAGCGCCACAGCTGACGGTGATCCGCCTCCAGTTGCCGCTCGTCGCGAAATCGTGGGAGGCGATCGCACGCCGGATCTTGTCGGCGGCGAGGGTCGCCCCCTGCTCGTCAGTCTCGGGCAGCACGATCGCGAAGTGCGGCGGCCCCTCGACGTCGAGAAAAGCGACCGTGTCGGTGTCGCGGATGGCCTGCCCCAGGCGCTCCGAGATCTCGCGTAGGAGCCCGTCGAGCTGGATGTGGCCCAGCTCCTTGTGCACGTGCTCGGCGTGGTCGAGCTCCACCACCAGGACCGACAGGGGACGGTGGTAGCGCACCGCCCGGTTGGCCTCCTGTCCGACCAGGGCATTGATGAACTGGGAGTTCCAGATCCCGGTCACCGGGTCGACGACGCCATAGAGTGGACTCGAGGTTTTGTCGGACTGGCTGTGGCCGCAGGTGGGGCAGTACTGGGCCCCATCCGGCAGCTCCGAGCTGCAATACCAACAGGTGACCACGGCGGGCATTCTACAGAGAGGGTCCAGAATCTCATCTGTGACCGACCAGGGGGAGCTTTTCGAGCTTCCGAAGGGGCCCGAACCAAGCGCGCCGCTGGCGACCCGCTTGCGGCCCAGGAGCTTCGACCAGCTCGTCGGCCAGGAGCGGATCGTCGAGGTTCTGCGGGGGCTGGCCGGCTCAGGGCACCTGCCCAGCATCGTGCTCTGGGGTCCCCCCGGGAGTGGCAAAACGACCCTGGCGGGCCTCCTGGCGGCGGAAACCAAAGCCCGCCTGGTCGCCATGTCGGCGGTGACCGCCGGTGTCGCCGACCTCCGGAAGGTCGTGGCCGAGGCGCGTGTTCAGCGCAGGGCGGGCCTCAGGACCGTCCTGTTCATTGACGAGATCCACCGCTTCAACAAGGCCCAGCAGGACGCCATCCTGCCCCACGTCGAGGACGGCACCGTCACCCTCATCGGCGCCACCACTGAGAACCCGTCGTTCGAGGTGATCGCGCCGCTGCTCTCGCGCAGCCGCGTGTTCAGGCTGGAGGCCATCGATCGCGACGACCTGAAGAAGATCGTCGAGCGAGGAGTCACCGAGCTGGGCGCCGCAATCAGCGCTGAAGGCATGGACGCCCTGCTCGAGGGCGCGCGCGGCGATGCGCGGGTCGCCCTCAACGGGCTCGAGACCGCTGCCGCGCTCGCAAAAGGCGATGAGATCACCGTCAGCCACGTCGAGCGCGCACTGCAGGAGGGCCACCTTCTGTACGACCGCGCCGGCGACCAGCACTACGACATCGTCTCCGCGCTGATCAAGAGCGTGCGCGGCAGCGACCCGGACGCCGCCGTGTACTGGCTGGCGCGAATGCTGGAGGCGGGCGAGGATCCCCTGTTCGTCGCGCGCCGGCTTGTCATCTCGGCCGCCGAGGACATCGGCCTCGCCGATCCGCAAGCCCTGCAGGTCGCGATTGCGGCGCAGCAGGCGGCCCACTTCGTGGGCATGCCGGAGGCGGTGCTGCCACTGACGGAGGCCGCCCTCTATCTGGCGCTGGCTCCGAAATCGAACTCCGCGCTCACGTCGTATGGGGCCGCTCGCGAGCTCATCGAGCAGACCGGCAACGAGCCGGTGCCGCTGCACCTGCGCAACGCCGTCACCGGGTTGATGCGATCGATGGGCTACGGCCGGGACTACAAATACGCGCACGACTTCGAAGGCGGCGTGGCCGACCAGGTCCACATGCCCGAGAAGCTGAAGGGCCGCAAGGTCTACAAGCCCGGGCCGCGCGACCTGAGCTCCCCGCCACGCGGGGAGCTCACGCCACGCCCGTAGGGCATCGCGGGTGTGGGGAGGCCGGAATTTGAATTCAGTTAGATTCACCACTCGTGGCTGACGCACTAGTGATCTTCAAACCGGACGCGTCTTACCGGCTTGCCGCGCGCGCGGGCATCTGGGGCTGGCTCTCCTCCGAACGCGAATGGAAGATCGAGTCGCTCATGTGGTTCCAACCCCCCGCGGCGCTCATCGAAAGCCACTACGACTTCTTGAAGGGCCGTCCTTTCTTCGGATGGCTCGTCGATTTCATGACCGCGCTCCCCATGGTGGTCGGACGCGTCAGCGCCTCGGCCGAAGCGCTGGAGCGAATGCGTCATGACCTCGGCGAAACTCGCATCCAGCAATCGCGGCCTGGTTCGCTGCGCGAGCGGTACGGGATCTTTGGCGGTATCAACTGCCTGCACCTGTCTGACGCGCCCGAGACCGGCGCTTCAGAGGTGGCGCGTTGGGCAAAGTTCGTTCAGCTCGACAAGCTCGACATCGACCTCGACGTCGAGAGCGACAAACCCGACCACACGTTCCACCTGCGCTCGCTCGCCACGCAGGTTGCTGGAGGCATCCACGTGGAGCTGGCGTCGCAGATGATGCGTGAGCTGCTGGCCGAGGAGTCAGACCTCGAGGGCGAACCACTCGAAGCGATGTGGCGGATTACTTTGGGGGCGTTGGCGTAGCCTCGGGCGCGGGTGGCGGCATGCGTCCGTGCACCAGGACCGGTTTGTTGAAGAGCTCTGAATTCGGGACCACGACCATGTCGCCCTCATCGCTGCGCAGCAGCGTGACGCGCAGCTTGATCTCGGTCACGGTGCCTGAAAGGAGATCGAGCGTTATGCGGTCGCCGACCCTGATGTGCCGCTCGAGAAGGACGTAGTAGCCGGATACGTAGTCCTTCAGCACGTCCTGCACTCCAAAGCTGGCGATGATGGTCGCCAGAACGATCCCGGCGAGTGCGACGTTCGCGCTTTGAATCGCGATGCCGATCGCGAACACCGCGCCGAACCCGATCAATGCGAACGCCACGACGCGACTGACAACCGTGACCTGATCGGGTCGAAGCTGACGCCGAAGCAGAGCCCTGGCGGCGATCGGCGCGGTCATTCGCGCCGCGACCGCGAAGGCGATGAAGACCAAAGCGCCGACGCCGATTGCGACGAGTTGGTCGACCGGTGCGCCCAACAACGATGGCGCCAGCGGCGCCAGCGTCACTTCTTCTTCTCGGCTGTTTCCTCTGCGGCGGGAGTCTCGCCCTCGGCCGCGGCTTCGCCCTCGGCAGCGGCCTCGCCTTCGGCGGGAACCACAGCCTCGGCCGCCGGTACCTCTTCTTCGACCTTGAGCTCGCGCTTGTGGACGATCTTGACTAGCAGCTCCTCTGGGTCCACGAGCAGGGTCACGCCTTTGGGGAGGGTGAGGTCGGAAACGCGAAGCTCGGCGTCGATGTCCTCCAGCGGGGTCAGGTCGACCTCGAAAGCTTCGGGGATGTCGGTCGGCAGGCACTCCACGCGTAGCGCGTGGATCGGCTGGAGGATGTCCGCGTCTCCGCGCTTGACCGCCGCGGACTCGCCGGTAAGGTGAACGGGAACCTCGACGGTGATCTTCTCCGCGAGACTGACCGCGTAGAAGTCCACATGGATCGGTCCGAGCCGGCGTGGGTGGGTCTGGATCTCACGGACCAGCACCTTCTCCGATCGGTCGCTGTCCACCACCAGGTCGACCAGGTGGGTTCGCCCCGACTTCACGAAGACCTTCTGAAACTCGAGGCGGTCGAGGATGAGCGCGGTCGGCTTGGTGTTGTGGCCGTAGACGACGGCCGCAAGCTTGCCCTGGCGGTGTAGCCGCCGGGTGCCCTTGCCGAGCAGTTCGCGGGTCGAGGCGTTCAGCTGCATGGTTGAGCCTCTGGAGGAGAGGCGGTCGCTATGATACCGCGCGAGCCGATGCAGAGTCCGCCTCCTCCCCGACCCGCCGGATACATGCCGGCGGCGAACTCTGCTCCGGCCGCCAGATACGGTGGCTTCTGGATCCGAGCCGTCGCATATATCATCGACACCATCATCTTGAGCGTCGGCAACGCGATCATCGAGGCTATCTTCCAGGCGCGGGGTACTGCCGCCATCGGCGCAGCGATCCTTAATCCGCAAAGCTCGCGGGGCCCCGTGTATGGCGCCGCCGTGGCCGTCGAAATCGTGGTTACCATCGCTTACTTCGTAGGGCTTTGGAGCTATACGGGCGCAACGCTCGGCCAGCGCATCTTCAGGCTGCGAGTGGTCGACGCCACCACAGGCCAGCCGATCTCGCTCGGCAAGGCGCTGCTGCGATGGGTCGGCATCTTCATCTCTTCCATCGCCTGCTTCATCGGCCTCATCTGGGTTGCGTTCGATTCACGGAAGCAAGGGTGGGCTGACAAGATCGCCGGCACTCTCGTGCTCCGGGGATAGAGCAGATATGCAGAGTCCGCCTCCTCCCCCACCCGCCGGATACATCCCGGCGCCCGGCGGCTATCCAGTGCCGCAGCCCTACGCGGGCCAGACCACATTCGCGGGGTTCTGGATCCGTGTCCTGGCGAGGCTGATCGACGGGCTCATCATCGGGATTCCGTTCAGCATCCTGTTCGGGTTGCTCGCTGCGTTTGGGGGGTTGTTCGCAAGCAATTCCAGCAGCAGCAACCAGAGCGCGCAGACTGCCGCGTTCACGCTCTTCGGAGGTGCGTTCCTCCTTCTCTACCTGTTCGCCATCGTGGTTTCGATCGGCTACTGGATCTATTTCTGGGGCACCACCGGAGAGACGCTCGGTATGCGCCTGTTGCGTTTGCGAATCGTCGACGCCAACACGGGAGGCCCCATCGGTTACGGCCGAGCCGCAATCCGGTTGCTGATGACCTTTGTCAACACCTGGGCCTGCTATATCGGGTGGATCTGGGTCGCCTTCGATCCGAGGAAGCAGGGCTGGCACGACAAAGTCGCCAACTCGGTGGTCATCCGCTACTGACCGAAGGACCTGGGCCTTCAGCCTCCCCTCAGGTCAGGGCGTGGGGGTCGGAAAGGCGTTGATGAATCTCGGTAGGGTCGAAACGCCGACCAGGACCAGGAGCAGGAAGCCGCCAACGATCACCCCGAGCCCTATCGCGATGAAGCCCGTGATGATGCCGGCCAGCGCTTTGCCGCTGCCTCCGATTGGATTGCCGGTGCTCATCGACTCGGCGATCCGACGGCGAGCCCGGAAACCGAGCACGGCGGCGACGATTCCCAGTGGAATCGAGACCAGCTCGAGGAAGCCGCAGAAGCATGCGAAGGGCAAGATCGCGACCGAGACGATCCCGCAGACCAGCGACGCCGTCGCGCCTGGAGCTTGTGTGCCGGGCATCCCCCCCGGAACCATTGGGAACTGCTGCCCTCCCATGGGCGGCCCTGGCGGTTGACCGGGCGGACCAAGCGGGGGCTGCATCGGAGGCGGGCCAGGCGGGGGCTGGATCGGGGGTGGGCCGGGCGGCGGACCAGGCGGTGGAGGCGGGGTCCCAGGCGGAGGCGGTATCCCCATGCGCGGATGTTAATGGCTCAATTGCGAATTACAAGGGACATCCTCTAGGCCGCGTCCCCGCCTGCCGTCGACCTGAACCGATCGACGACCCCAGCCGGCGTCCAGATGGAGCGTTTGGCCGCATTGGACGCGTCCCCCGCGTTGGCGCCGGACCTCAGCGCTGAAACCGCCGCCTCGGCGGCGCGATGTGCGGCCGCCGGCGAGGCCGACAGCGCGCACGCGGCCCAGGCGTACCACAGGCTGTAGGCAGGCGCCGCAGGCACGGGGAGCGGCCGTCTGGCCACCGCGGTGAGGATTCGACCCCGCGTCAGTCGAGCTGTCGTATGCGTACGCTCGGCGGCCAAGATCTTTTTGAGTGCGGCCCAGTTGTAGATCGCCGCCGCGGCGAGCAATGCGACGGCGGCCCCGGCTGTTGCGAGTATCTCGCGGCCTCCCGCCGGGTACCTGCCCGTTGCCGCCAGCTGCGACGCACTGGGCGCAAACAGAACGTATGCCAATCCGCCACAGATCCAGGCTCCGATGAATCGAATCCATCCGGCGGTCCTCGAAGCTGACACCAGGCGCATGCCGCTCGCGACGATGAACAGCTCGAGCACGGTGATCGCATACAGCACATTGGTTGGCAGCT
>Ga0209236_1002041_pt1 | contig 12316 bp, 8 predicted proteins | sample GraSoi013_1_40cm_FD_185819 | JGI IMG/M metagenome (GOLD analysis project Ga0209236, IMG submission 185819) | Grasslands soil microbial communities from the Angelo Coastal Reserve, California, USA - Sample 09_27_2013_1_40cm (SPAdes) (version 2) | ecosystem: Environmental > Terrestrial > Soil >... | reverse complement strand
GGAGCGAGAGATTGCCAAAGACGGGCTGACGCTGCAGCAGCTTGGACGCGAGAAGTTCGAGCAGCGGGTGTGGCGGTGGAAAGACCAATACGGCGACATCATTGTCGAGCAACTCAAACGTATGGGATTTTCCTGCGACTGGGACCGCTTCGTCTTCACGCTGGATCCCTCCTATTCCGGCGCGGTCATTGAAGCCTTCGTGCGCCTGTACAACCAAGGACTCATCTACCGCGGCAAGCGCATGGTGAACTGGTGTCCGCGAGACGGCAGCGCCATCTCCGACCTGGAGGTGGAGTATGAGGAGGTGGAGACGCAATTGTGGTACGTGCGGTACCCCGGCGCCGATGGGGGTCCCGGTATCACCATCGCCACCCAGCGGCCGGAGACGATTCTCGCCGACGTGGCCGTCGCGGTGCATCCGGACGATGACCGGTATCGCCGGCTGGTGGGCACGCATGTAATGGTGCCGCTCGCGAACCGGCGCGTCCCCATCATCGCCGACCGCCGGGTGGATGCAGAGTTCGGCACGGGCGCTCTGAAGATCACGCCCGGGCACGACCCTCTGGACCACGAGATCGGCGCCGACCATCGTCTGCCGGTGCTGGTCGTCCTCGATCCGAAGGGCCGGCTTACGCCAGACACCGGGAAGTACGCGGGGATGGATCGCTTCGCCGCGCGACAGCTGATGGGCGAAGACCTCATGGCCCTGGGTCTTGTCGAACGTGTGGAGACCTACCGGACCAGCATCGGTCATTGCGACCGCTGCCACGCCGTGATCGAACCATACATCAGCGATCAGTGGTTCTGCGAGATGGCGCAGATGGCGGGGCGGGCGGCAGCCGCGATCCGCTCCGGGCGGGTGCGCTTCCACCACGAGCGGTGGGCAAAAGTCGTGTTGCACTTCCTCGACAATATCCGGCCCTGGACGATTTCTCGACAGTTGTGGTGGGGGCATCGCATCCCGGTGTGGCAGTGCGATGCCTGCGCGGCGCGCGTGGCCTCTCAGTCCGCCCCCCAGCGCTGCCCAACCTGTGGCGGCAAGACCCTGACGCAAGATCCCGACGTGCTGGACACGTGGTTTAGCTCGGGCCTCTGGCCGTTTGCGACTCTGGGCTGGCCCCGGGAGACGCCCGATCTGCGCTACTTCTACCCGGGCCACGCGCTGGTCACGGCGAACGAGATCCTCTTCCTGTGGATCGCCCGCATGATCATGTTGGGGCTGCACTTCATGGACGACATCCCGTTCACCGACGTGTATGTGGCTCCGACGGTCCTGACGCTGGAGGGCCGCCGGATGAGCAAGTCGCTGGGCACGGGGATCGATCCGTTGGAGATGGCGGACGGACGCGGGTATGGCGCCGACGCGGTGCGTTATGCTCTGGTGTCCCGCTGCTCGCAGGTCCAGCAGGACCTGCGGTTCAGCGAGAAGATGATTGGCGACGTGCGCAACTTCAGCACCAAGATCTGGAACGCGGCGCGCTTCGTGCTGATGAACCTGGGTGAGTTTGACCATCGCGCTGCGGGGCCCGAGTCCACGACGCTCCTGACCGCTGACCGCTGGATCCGCAGCCGGTATGCACGGCTTGTCGACGCGGTCACAGGAAACCTGGAGGCGTACGAGTTCGATAAGACGGCCCGGGCGCTGTACGATTTCATCTGGAGCGAATATTGCGACTGGTACCTGGAGATCGCGAAGGTGGACCTGCAGGATGCCCGCACCCAGGATCCAGGATCCAGGATCCGTCGGCATGCGGTGCAGCACACACTGTGGTACGTGCTGTCGAACACATTAACGCTGCTGCATCCCATCATGCCGTTCATCACCGAAGAGATCTGGCAGCACCTGCCGCACGACGGACCCAGCATCATGGTGTCACCGTGGCCGCAGGCGCCGCCGGGGTGGACCGACCCCGCGGTCGAGCAAGAGATGGAGGTACTGATGGCCGTCGTCCGTGCGGTGAGGAGTCTTCGGGCGGAGCTCTCCGTCCGCCCCGCGCTGCGGATCCCGCTGCATGTGCGAGCCGGCGGTCGGAGGAAGGAGGCCCTCGAGCGCGCCCAGCCCTATCTGGCGGTCCTGGCCAGAGTCGAACCCATCCGGTTCGAGGCTCCTGGAACGCCGCGACCTACCGGCAGCGTGACGACCGTCCTGGCGGAGGCCGAAATCGCGGTCCCGCTGGGGGGCCTCATCAACGTGGCCACCGAACAGGCCCGCCTGCAGAAAACGCTCTCGGTGACTCGGAGCGAGTTGGAGCGGCTGCAGCAGCGTCTGGAGAGCCGCGACTTTACCGAGCGAGCCCCCGCCGAGGTGGTGTCGCAACAGCGTCAGCGAGCGGAGGAGCTGCGCGCGCGGACACGGCGGCTGCAAGAATTGATAGACTCATTGTCGACTGTCGAGTAGTTATCAAGATCATCCAATCTGGCGGGTCGGTTCGTCGGGAGACCCGGTAGACTTGGTAGACCTTGTAGACCTGGTAGACGCATTCTCCGGGGGGAGCCGCGTCGCACGCACCGAATTCACGGGTAGACCAGTACGCGGAGGATGCGGCCCTGCAGCCACCTGACGTTGCTGATGCCCGTCTCGCGGCTGCCCGCAAGGCGGTGCGGGGAGTCGGTCTGGCGCTGCGGGTGCATCGTCTCTACTCAGCCGGTCACGCCCGGACACAGCAGGGCCTGCTGGAGGCCCAGGAAGTCCTCCGCGCGTATTTGACCACCTACGGTTCGCTGGGCTGCACGCCGGCCGGGCGAACCGTCGTGTTCGATTTCCATCCCCGCTCGTACGAAGACGATCTTGTTGCCGAACTAAGTCGCTCGCTCACGTCTGCCAAGATCGGGGCCGTCCAGTTCATGGCCGGCGTGACGATCGAGGAGATCGCGGCGCTGGTGGAGACGCTGCGCCTTCCCGTCACGGCCATTGATCGAGCCGGCGGGGCCGGAAAAATGTTGCGGGAGCGAGGTGTGCAGACCATCGCGCTGCAGGACCTCGGCGTGGCTCCACCGGGGGGAAGGCCGGCGACCGGTATCGAGCGGCTGATCGAGACGCTGCGCATCGCTCCCGATCAGCTCGCGACGAGGCTTCACGACGCATCCGCCGGAGACGTGGGAGAAACGGTGCAGCTGCTGCGCGTCCTCGACAGCATCCTCGTCAGCTGGCCGCGGGCGGAGCAGGAAGCCGCCTGGAGGAACCTGGCCGCCGCCATCGTGGCCACGACGCCATCACTTCAGGTCCCGCTCTGCCGGCACATCACCGCCGCGCTCCACGAACCTTGGGCGGCATCCATCGCGGCGCGGTGGCCGCAGAACCTCATCGCAGGAATTGTGGGCGCCGATGCCGGCCAGCAGTCAGGCGGCGCAGACGATATCATCACCTCGCTGCGGGCGTTGCATCGTGGACCATCGGCCGCGCGCGTTCCCCCAGGCGCCGCGCTGTCTGGTGAGGAGCGCGAAGGCGTCAGGGGGACGCTCGCATCGCCGCGCGGCGCAGTGCCACCCGGGTACGACCTGGCCACGCTTCTCCACGTCCTCGCCGCGCTCGATACCACCCGGTTCGAAGAAGGGCTCAAACTCATCGAACGCCACGTCGTCAGCGCTGTCGAGATACGCGACCTCGATCCCGTGGTCCAAGTGCTCACGGACCTGGGCGTCCTCATCCGCCTCCCCGATGCGCGGGCAGAACTGGCCCGAGCGGCACTGCGCTGGACGCTCTCCACCGCGGCACGCGATCTCGTGGCCAGGAACCTGGCACAGGTGGTTGACGAACGCCATCCGCTCAGACAGGCGCTGGCAGCCGTGCCAGAAGACGCTGTACCGGTGTTGCTGGAATTGCTGGCTGACGAAGCGCGCCTGCACGAGCGCCGGCAGCTCGTCACTCTGCTGGCAGTACTGGCGCGCGACCAACCCGGGCTGCTTGCTGCGCATCTGACGGACCCCCGCTGGTATGTGGCGCGGAACGTTGTGACGGCACTTGCGGAGATGGGCACCCCCGCCCTGGTTCCATATGCAAAGACGGCGTTGCAGCATGAGGACCTCCGGGTCCGCAAAGAAGCGATCGCAGCGCTCGGGATGCTGGGGACACCGGAGGCGCGTGCGGCACTGACCGATGCCTTGCGCCACCCCGACGCCGAGACGCGTGCTTCCGCGGCGAACTGGCTGAACGCAGGCAGGGCGCCTGACGTATGACCATACTCCCCGCAGCGGCCGCGGTCCGCACGCTGCTCGTCGCCGTCCAGCAGGTCCGGCTCTACGGCGGCGACCATCCTGCGGCCCGGGAGGCGAGCGAGCAATTCTTTCGTGTCGTCCAGGCCGGACTGGAGCAGGGGCCGGTGCAGATCGAGATCGACGAACGCACCGTGATTGTGCAGGCCATCCCGCAGCCGACCGAAGACCGCTATGTTCCCCAACTGCACGCGCACCTCGCGGCCAGGCGAATCGGAGGGTTGGTATTTCAGAGGGATGCGGACACGGAAGCGGTGGTCACACTAGTCCGGCTGCTGGCCCAAGAACCAGAAGAGCTCCTGGCCGAGGGCGGACTGGCGGACGCACTGCGAGCCGCGGGGATTTCAAGCGTCGGCGTCCAGGAGCTGACCCCTGTGGCCGGACGGCCAGCCGTGCGCGCGCAGGACCCGTATGAGGCAGCGGTGCGTGCGGTGCATGGAATTACAACGGCGACGGAGGGCGGACAGCCTGCGGACATTCCTCAGGCCCTGCTGGCCGCGGAAGGGCTGACCGCGGCGCTCAACACCGAACCCCAGCACCTCTGGCGGTGCGTGGCCGACCGCAGTCACGATGAACTGGATCCCGCGCACGCGGTCAACACGTGTCTGTTCGCGCTCTTTGCCGCTGACGCGCTCGGTCTACCGCACGAGGCGCAGATTGAGCTGGGTGTAGCCGGGCTCCTGCACGACATTGGGCTGGCCGCGCAGCCCTGGGAGCGGCGTCTGTTGGAGCGAACTGCCATTGGCCCGCGCCCAGAGTGGCGTCATCCGGCCGAAGGCGCCTTCCTGCTGAGGCACATCGGTGGGCGGGAGAGCCTGCCGATGATCGTGGCAGCCGAGCACCACCTGCCGGCGCTCGGGCAGGGTCCTGTGCTCCCGCATTCCAATCTGGTCGCGCTGGTCGACTACCTCGACGCGATGACCTGCGGCAGGGTGCCGGCGGCGCGCCAGATGTCGATGGGGGCAGCGTTGGACCAATTACAGCGCGGCCTGGGCCCACGATTCGATCCGGTTCAGGTGCGGATACTGGCCGATTTGATCCGCCGCCAGGAGGCTGCTGGGCTGGAATTCTCTGCGCCAGTGTAAGGGATTTTGCGGGCTTCCCCCTAGGTTGGGGTCTCCCGACCCCTCACCTGCCGAAAACGCCCAATGTGCGGGCATGCTATCAAGGATGAGCACATCCAGCAGGGCGCCCGGCGGAGAATCCGTGGCAAAGGTTCAGCGCAAGCGCATCGGCGACATCCTCGTAGAGACCGGAGTCATCTCCGCTCAGCAACTGACGGAGGCTCTGGCCCGGCAGCGCCGCACGCGGGAGCGTTTGGGCCGCATCCTTGTGGAGCAGAAGGTAGCCACTGAAAAGCAGATCGCGCAGGCCCTGGCCGCGCAGCTGGACCTGCCGTTGGTGAACCTGGCGTCTGCGCGCATCGATCCCAAAGCGGTCAAACTTATCCCTGAAGCTCTGGCCCGCAAGCGCCGGGTGCTGCCGCTCGTCCTGGAGGGCGACCACCTGGTGATCGCCATGGCCGACCCATTGGATGTGTACGCGGTGGACGACGTCGGCATTGCCGCACACCGTCCGGTCAAGGCGGTTGTGGCGGTCGAGTCTGAAGTCGAAGCGGGCATTGCACGCGCGTACGGGATGGGTGCAGCCGCCCAGGCTGTACTGGTCGACGTCGAGGAGGAAGCGCCGGTCCAGGCACCGGCCGAAGAGGCGGAAGGGGTCGACGATGCCCCGGTGGTCCGCCTGGTCAACCTCATCCTCACTCAGGCCCTCAAAGATCGGGCCAGCGACATCCATGTCGAGCCAGAGGAAGAGGATCTTCGCGTTCGCTACCGGATCGACGGTGCGATGCAGACGGTGATGACTCTCCCGAAGAACGTACAGCCGGCGTTGACGTCGCGAGTAAAGGTCCTCGCCCGGCTCAATATCGCGGAGCGCCGTCTCCCGCAGGACGGAGCCTTCGAGCTAGCGCTGGATGATCGGCGCATCGACTTCCGTGTCTCCACGCTGCCAACACTCCACGGCGAGCGCCTCGCCCTGCGGTTGCTGGACAAGACACACGGGCTGCTGAGCCTGGAACAGCTGGGCCTTGAGGCCAGGGCGCGCCGGCGGTACGAGAGCCTCATCAAGCAGCCTTACGGCATCATCCTCGTCACCGGGCCCACCGGCAGCGGGAAGACCACGACGCTGGTCAGCACGCTGGCGCTGCTGAATTCGGCCGACAAGAACATCATCACGATAGAAGATCCCGTAGAGTACCAGCTCCCCGGCGTGAGCCACATTCAGGTGAATACCCGATCCGGACTGACCTTCGCGGCAGGCCTGCGGTCGATTGTGCGGCAGAACCCCGATATCGTGATGGTCGGCGAGATTCGCGACGTCGAGAGCGCGGAGATTGCGATCCACGCGTCCTTAACCGGCCACTTGGTGCTGACCACACTTCACACCAACGATGCTCCGAGCGCGCTGACGCGCTTGGGGGACATGGGGATCGAGCCGTACCTGACCGCGTCTGCGGTGATCGGTGTCGCCTCGCAGCGCCTGGTGCGGTTACTATGTCCGAACTGCAAACAGGTGGCGCCCATCCCCAAGGACATCGTGACGTGGTTGCAGTCGGTGGTAAAGGATCCCCTCCCACCGGCGGAATTCCGCCGGGCTGCGGGCTGCGCCCAGTGCCGGCATACCGGCTACCAGGGCCGCAGCGGCATCTTTGAGGTCTTGGTGATGACCGAGCCGCTGCGCAAGCGCGTGCTGGCCCACGCGTCGGCGGTTGATCTGGGCGACGTGGCCCGGGGTGAGGGCATGACCGCGATGCGTGCCGACGGCATGCTCAAGGCGATGCAGGGGGTCACCACCGTCGAAGAAGTGCTGCGGGTGACAAGAGTGGAGGAACCCTCGCTTTAACTGCGTTGGAACGTTGAAGCGTTGAAATGTTGAAGCGGCACCCGCCCTAGAAACGGACGTGTCGCTCCAACGTTTCAACCTTCCAACGTTTCAACGGATTTCCGAATGGCCTCGATGATCTCGATTGCGGGTTGATCCTTCACCAGCAAACCTTGCAGTCCGCTGTGAGCGACTTTTTCCCGGTCCAGCGCCCCGGGAAATGCCGTGAGCATGAACACCTTCGCCTGGGGGAGCTCCTTCACGATGGCGCGGGCCGCCGTGTACCCATCCAGCCCAGTCATGCGGAAGTCTATCAAGATCACGTCGGGCTGCAACTCTCGAGCCCGGGCCACCGCTTCCTGACCCTCACCGGCCTCCCCGACGACCTCTAGATCCACCTGCGTCTGCAGCAGGCGGGCCATGCGCTGGCGGTAGCTGGCGTTGTCATCAACCAGCATCACGCGGATCTTTTTCACGGCGTGCTCTCTTGTGGACACATGTCATTCTACGAACGCACCACAATAACTGCGAACTGCGTCTACTAGGTCTTCTAGGTCTACAAGGTCTTCAAGGTCTCATAGATCCAACTCACCGGCTGAGGAAAATCATGAGACCCTGGTAGACCTTGGAGACGTTGAAGACCTTGTAGACGTCAGTCTTTGGCTGGTGGCACCAGCCCTCGTCGCAGCGCATAGACCGCCGCCTGCGTGCGACTGTTCACGTGCAACTTCTCCATGATGTTACTGAGATGGTTTTTCACCGTGCGCTCGCTGATGGAAAGACGGTTCGCAATCTCTTTGTTGGCCAGACCGGTGGTGACGTGTTGAAGGATTTCAACCTCTCGCTGCGTGAGCGGCAGATGCACCGCGGCCAGGTCCTTCGTCTCACGCGTACGGGCGAACTCCCGCATCACCTTCGCCGCCATGGTGGGCGCAAGCAGACCCTCACCACTGTGCACGACCCGGATGGCGCGGATCAGCTCGTCGGGGGTGCAGTCCTTGAGGAGATATCCCATCGCGCCGGCTTTAATGGCTTCAAAGAGGAACTCTTCGTCGGCGTGAACCGTCAGCATGATGATCCCGGCCCGCGGGCTACTGGCTTTAATCATCCGCGCCGCGTCGATCCCGGATAAGGTGGGCATGGCGACGTCCAGGAGCACGATGTCAGGTGCCAGGTCTTCCGCCAGACGGACAGACTCCTCGCCGGTTTCGGCGTCGCCCACCACCTCGATGTCGCCGGCGCCCTCCAGGAGCCGGCGTACGCCCTGGCGGAACAGCGCGTGGTCATCGGCAAGCAATACTCGAATTGCGGAGGTCTGCGGTGGTTCCGTCACGGACTCCTCCCCAGCGGAATCCGGATCCTCACCGTCGTCCCGCGGCCGGGTGCGGTGTCGATCTCGAGTTGGCCGCCAACGAGGCCGGCGCGTTCCTCCATTGAGACCAGGCCCAGGTGTTGCGGTCCAGGAGGCTGCGTGCGGAAGGCCGACAGCTCAAACCCCACGCCGTTGTCGGTCACGCTGGTCGTACACGTATCTGGCGCGATCTCGGCCCGAATGGTGACTGCGGTGGCCCTGGCGTGGGTGCGTACGTTGGTCAGCGCCTGCCGTACGATCGCCAGAATCGCATATTTTGCGGCGGAGGGAAGTCGAGCCGCGTCGCCCGTTACAACAACAGAAGTCGGTATTTCATCGCGGCGCTGAAACTCACGGCCGAGCTCTTCCAGCGCGGCGGAAAGCTTACCACGTGTCTCCGGCTCACGGCGGAGTTCGCTCAGGAACTCACGCAGCTCTCGCATGCCCCGTTCCAGCAGCGCACGCAGTTCCTTGAGGTCGCCGCTCACTTGTGCCGGATTTCCCTGCGCCGTCATCGCGGACAGGTCGGTCTGCAGCATCGCATCGGCGAGGGTTTGGGCCAGGCCGTCGTGCATCTCGCGCGCGATGCGGCGCCGCTCCTCGATCACGCCGATGTCGGCCAGGCGATTCGCGGTGCGCGCCGTATGGACGGCCCCCGCGACCAGGGTGGCCACGGCGTCGAGTTGATGCGGCAACACGGGCGTTCCGCCTGGGAGCCCCAGACCGATGGCGCCGACCTTTCTGTTCTCGAGCCGCAGCGGGACGCATGCCACAATTGGGCCCGAGTTGTCTGCGCCGCTCCGCCCCGAGCCGGCCAGGCCGGCGTGGGGGTGCTCGCCTGCGACGTGAAGGCGGCCGTCAGTGCTGGCCGCCAGGAGCCCGGGTAGAAAGGAGAGCGCTGCCTGCCCTGCGATGCCGCGCGATGCGACGACGTCCAGGGTGCCCGTGTCTTGCCGCTCCAGCGCCAGGACCGCGAACTGCGCGCCGGTGAGCGAACGAGTCTGGTCCAGCAGGACCGGCCACAATACCGCGGGATCTCGCAGGATCGCTCGACTGACGCCGATGAAACCCGACGTCACGTTCATGAGCGTCGCCGCGATGGCACGCTCGTGCTGCGCGCGGAAGAGGATATCGGCGATGTGCCGGGCGGCCAGCCCCACAGTGACGAGGTCGTCCGGTGAGAACCACGCCCGGTCGGTGGCGCGATTCACGTTTAACACACCCAGCGGGCGGCCCCCAGACGACACCGGTACGCACATCGACGATCCGATTTCCTTCCGCAGCAATGGGAACGGGGCGGAGGCGCCCGGTGTCAGGAGTACCGGCTGACCTGCTTGTGTGAGCCACCCGGCGATGCCCTCATCCAGCCGGGGCCGGACCTGCCGGTAGACGTCACCCAAGCGGTAGGCGGCGAGAATCTCCAATCGTCCGTCCTGTGGATCGAACAGCATCAAAGATCCACTGCCGGCTCCCAGGAACCCAATGATCTCCGCGAGCACCCGATCGCCCGCCTCTGCTGTGGTGGATGCCAATCCGCTGATGCGTCCCAGGGACTCCAGCAGGCCTTGCAGGTTGACACGGCGACGCAAGTGGGTCGCGGCCACGGCTGCGACCTGCCCGGCGGCCTGCAGCGCCAGCGCGGCCACGCCCCACGCGACGTACAGGTTCGGAGCAAACAGCGATCGGGGCAACAAGGGAAACTGCAGCAGCCCCACGACTCCAGCGATCGCGACGGTAGCCACACGGGTGATGAGCAGGCCGGCGACAGCGGCGGTGACAAACCCGAAATAGGAGAACACCTGCGGGTCCGTCGCGACCTGCATGCCCACGCCGATCGCTATGGTGTCGAAGACGACGCCAATCTGCGCGGCCTGGGGTGCGCGGTCTGCATAGCGCCAGGCGTACAGCGACAGACCCAGAGTATAGATGAGAATCCCAACGTAGAACACCGGCGGCGTACGAACGGAAGCAGGGGTCAGTGTGCCGAGCGCGATGAGAGAGGCCAGAGCCAGCCAGCGGAGGGACAGGGCGGCGTGGGCGAACTCCAGCAGTTCATCCCGGCGGTCCCGGGCCATCGTGCTGACACTTCAAGAGGCTACACAGTCTTCCCTGTCTTCACTGTCCTCCCGGTCCACAAACCTGAAGCTGACGCCTGCAAGAGACCGGGAAGACCGGAAAGACTGGGAAGACTATTCGGGGGAATTTTCCTCGGCGGCGCGAATAGAGCCTAGCAATGCTCACAGGTGACGCGCCTCCCCCGGCAGATTTCGACGGGGGCCGGGGTCTCCGGCGCGCTGCGATCCTGGACACCATCTGCCGGGCCGGGAGACGTTTGCGATGACCGCACTTCGAAATCTCCTGCCCGCCGGCGGGGCGACCGTCGGTATCGACATCGGCACGCGCGCCATCAAAGTCGCCCAAATACGGCGGACCGGCAAGGGACCTGAACTTCAACGGTTCGGGATCGCGTCTACTCCGCGCGGGTCAGTGGAGGGCGGACTCGTCCTTGACCCGCAGGCGGTGGCCCAGGTCCTGCGCGGACTCCTGCGCACCGCCCGTATCGGCGCCCGGCGCGCCATCATCGCCGTGACCGGCCAGAACGTACTGGCCCGGGTGTTACGGTTTCCTCCGATTCCAGAAGATGAGGTCAAGCGGGCCATCCGCTGGGAGGCAGAACGACACCTTCCCTTTCCCGTCGATGAGGCGGTCATCGACGTGCAGACGGTGCGCCAGGTGAACCGCGACGACCAGCAGCAGCTGGAGGTCCTCCTGGCGGCGGCGCCCGAGGCGCTGGTCCTCACATATGTCCAGACGCTGGAGAATGCCCGGCTAATGGTCGATGCGATCGAGGTCGCCGCGCTGGCGATGGCGCGGGGACTGGCACAGACTCCAGTGAGCGGCACCCACGTGCTGGTGAATCTGGGCGCCTCCATGACCGACGTCGCGGTCGTCCACGACGGCGTGCCGCAATTCACCCGTACCATTCTGGTCGGCAGCGACGCGGTGACGCAGGCTATCAGCAAGTTGCTGAAAGTCGATGAGGCGGCCGCGGAGGAGATCAAGTTACGCTACGGCCTCGGATGGGAAGAGTGGCCGCCCGAGCGGGCGGAAGGGGCGTATGCTGCGGAGATGGCCGAGGCGCTGAGCGAGGTCGTTATACAGGTGCGCCGCTCGCTCGACTTCTTCCGTGCACAGTTCTCTGGCGTCACGATCAACGACATGATCCTTTGCGGCGGGGGTGCCCTGCTGCGGCACCTGGACCGTCACCTGACCGGTGAGCTGGATCTGCCAGTCACCATCGGTAATCCACTGGATGGTATGCAGCCAGGCGAACAGCTCCTCGCTGCACAGGCGCTGGCTCCCCAACTGGCGGTCGCCACGGGGCTGGCATTGCGGACGATTGAGTAAGAATGCGCATCCGGCTCAGCCTCGTTCCGGGACCGGTGGTGCGGCAGCAGGAGCTGGCCAGCCGCCGGAGGGCCCTCCTCCTCATTCCGCTCCTCGCTATCGTCGGCGCTGCGGTCTTTTACGTCCTGCTGGTGAACGATACCCGCCGTGCCCGGGAGGTCATCCGCGACACCGAGAGCCGGCTGGCACCCTTACGGCTGACCGCGGCCCAGGTCGGCCAGTTGCAGGCGGAGATCGCTGATCTGGCCCAACGCCGGCAGGCGCTGCTCGGTGCAGCGGGACGGGGTCAGCTGCAACTTTCCCTGCTCCTCACTGAGATCAGCCAGGTTATCCCGCAGGACGCCTGGCTCCAGACACTGACCGTCGACGCCGGCACCCTCACCATGACGGGCAGCGCGCTGCAACTGCGGTCGGTCGGGCAGTTTGTGGGCGGCCTTGAACAGTCCCAGCGGCTTGAGCAGG
>Ga0209236_1002030_pt1 | contig 12352 bp, 14 predicted proteins | sample GraSoi013_1_40cm_FD_185819 | JGI IMG/M metagenome (GOLD analysis project Ga0209236, IMG submission 185819) | Grasslands soil microbial communities from the Angelo Coastal Reserve, California, USA - Sample 09_27_2013_1_40cm (SPAdes) (version 2) | ecosystem: Environmental > Terrestrial > Soil >... | reverse complement strand
GAAAGGATTGAGATTCTCAGGCAAGAGCGACTCCGACCGAAGAATGGAGATACTGGAACTGCCCAGCAACACGTTTCACTTTGCCACGCAGTACCATGCAGAGTTCAAGTCCCGACCTGGACGACCCTCGCCACCGTATATGGGACTCGTGAAGTCGTCGCTTTCGAAGAATCTGAAGCTGGAACCCAAACAGGTTATGACGCGCCAGTAAATCTTCGAGGGAACTATGTATGGAATCGAAAACTGACGCAGCGTCTAAGGTCGTTACCGGGCACCGCACACCGGTAGTTACCATTACCGTGACGGCCGTCTTCACGGCGCTGGTCTTTCTCTCAACGTACCTGTTTCAGATTCCGATCCCAGCAACTCAGGGATACTTCAATCTCGGAGACATCATGATCTTTATCACCTCACTGACGTTTGGACCGACAGTGGGTGGATTCGCAGGCGGAATAGGTTCGTTCTTGTCTGATGCTCTTGGCGGATTCGGCACTTTTGCACCGTTCACTCTGATCATAAAGGGGCTGGAAGGGTATGTTGCTGGACTGATCTCAAGGCGGAGTCTTCAGCGTCGGACCCTAATGGTCGCTTGGGCGGCAGGTAGCGTGGTTATGGTTCTTGGATATTTCGCGGCGGAATCATTCCTTATTGCTCTGGTCTTCGGCTCATCGTCCGCAACCGGGATCGTTGCCGCGTCAGGAGAGGTTCCATTCAACATTCTACAGGTTGTCGGAGGGGGAGCAGTCGGGATCCCTGTCTCGATAGGACTAAAGTATGCATTCCGCTCAACGCCCTATTTCTCCAGAATTCTAGGTCCTGCTCCTCGTCGTCAGCCTGAGAAGAAATAGCTAGGGCCCGCTAGGCTGGGCTACGCAGATGTAGAGCACGTTGCTGCCTCTAACTATGAGGCTTCCGTAGTTTGTAGCTGGGTCGCCTCCGCGATACTCTCTCGCTCCATCGAGGATGATGTTCATGTGGCTGTCGCAGTCGATCATCTTGCCTCGATATTCAGTGTCGTTCTTGAGCTTGACTGCCACGTCTCCGTTCATCTTGCGGATGAGAAGGTTGAGTGGCTTTCTCGATGGTTCCATGCGGCAGCCTTATCGCGGCTGTTCGGCTGAGGCCATAAAAACTCTTTGTCAAACCACGGCGTTCGGATCTTGGACTCTCAGTCTAGTTAGCTTTCTGAGTCTTCTCTCGCCAGCATCTTCTGGTTATGCTGTTCCTTCCTGAAATCGGTCTTCAGCTTTCCGCATCTTATGCATCGAGCCATCTGTCCTCTTCCGCGCCATTGGTGCGAGCATCCCGGCATTCTTGTCAGTGCTAGAAGTGCAGGTCTAGTTCTTAAAGTCCACGAAGCCAGACGTCGATTCGGCAGTCATTCTAAAGCTTCAGCCGGAGGGAGAAGATAGAGTGTCTCCCGGTCAGAAATGATCGTCGATCGCGCGGGTTTCAGCAGAGATTCAGGATTTGGCAGTCCGGGCTGCTGGAAGAGAGTGAACGCTAGGAGCGCGTCTGGGCGGCTAATTCTCTTAAGATCGGCGATGAAAGCTGAATGATTCGACCCTGCCTTCGCCGTGGAGATGGAGACTAAGCAGTCTGAGGAACCGTCCTTGATCGGTAGCGAGTTTGAGCTTGCCAACACGTAATCGGTATTAGCTGTCTTTCTTCTCCTCGCGATTCGCAGCATCTTTCTTGACAAGTCGATGCCTATCGCATGATCGTAGATCTCGTGCGCCTTTTCGAGGAAAGTGCCGGTTCCGCAACCGATGTCGATGAGAACTCGGAAGTGTCCGGATTCAAGGAATCCTAGGACCGTTTCGTATTTGCTCGATTGTTCCTCCCCGTATAGTTCGTCGTATGAGCCGGAGAGTGCGTTGTACCATTCTGCGACTTGCCTATCGTCCTTTTCCAAATCATACTGATATATTGCGGATGGAGAGTTGAATCTTTCTGACGTGGATCTTCGATGGTGGTCTTGGTCTCCCCTGGGCTAGATGAGGCTCGTTTGGAACTAGGGAAGGCGTTGGAGGCTCGGATGATGGTGACGATGGTCGCGAATTGCACTATCAGCTATTCCGGCCGGACGGGCAGCGACATCGGAGAGGGTGAACGTCTAATCGTTCTGAAGGGTGATGGTTGTGTGCTGGTTCACAGGAGCAGAGACTACCAGCCCGTCAACTGGCAGCCATCAGGATGCGTGTTTCAGACCCGAATCGAGAGTGGGCGTCTACTGGTGAAGGCTGTCCGCCCGAGTCCCTTGGAGACGCTGACGATCGAAATGGACAGAATCGAGTTTCTCAGCACGTTCAGTTTGAAGGACGAGGCCGAGTTCATCCTCCACTCAAGTGAGGAGGAAATGCAGAAGGCCATTCTCGCCGAGCCGGGTCTGATCGAGCAAGGGCTTCGAGTGATAGACTTCGAGAAGAAAGTTGCTCCCGGATTCGTCGACGTTTACGGAATCGATTCTCAGGGAAACACGGTGGTCATTGAGATTAAGAAGGACCCGGCTGGAGCTGCTGCAGTTAAGCAGCTCGTCGAATATCTGGAGTACCTTTCACCAGCAGAGGGCAAAAAGCTTCGACCGATCATAGTCGCACCGTCACTTGCCAAGGGTGTTCTGCCGACCGTGGAGAAGATGAAGATCGAGTTCAAGCCGCTGACGCTGCAGAAGAGCTTGGAAACGTTGCAGAAGCGTATGAAGTCCGACCAGAAGGCGTTGAAGGATTGGCTCGGACATGCTCCTTCAGAGAAGTCGTGACTGTTCGATGGAAAAACTCGGCACAAAGCGTTGCGATCTTTCAGTCTTCTTCTGATGGAAACTTCTTCTTCGAAGACTCGGAAGACTTGACACCGTCCTTCCCGTCTGTCGCGTCTGAGCTCTTATCATCCGATTTGGATTGAGTCTTCTCAGAATGCTCTCGGGTTGTTGCAGTATCCTCAGGAGTTGATGGTTTAACTGGACTTGGACTAATTTGTGGAATGTCTAGGCGCGGTTTAGTGGCTTCAAAGCCAGATTGGGGACTTGCGCTCGGCACTGGATTCTTGGGAAAACTGGTCGGACGAGGGGGTCGGGGGAGAGCCTTGGGGACCACGGGGTTGGCCATTGGCCCGACGATAACACTTGACGGGACTATTTTCGGCGCTGGTGCAGGGATGTAGGGCTGTCTTAGTCCGCCTGAGTCGGAGACTGATGGCGCCTTTCTAGTGGGAGATGAAGGCGTGAGGATTCCTCGGGACTCTCCTATGAATTTGGGGCTGTCTTCCCAGCTCAAAGCGCTCTGACCTCCTTGAGGAGTCATCGTCGGTCTGTCGAAGGTTCTCTCTGAAACGACCGTCTGCGGCAATGGTTTCTCAGCGCCTTTCTCAGTTATCATGATCGGTTTTGCGAAGGGAGGTGTACTGGTCGGTGGCACGGCCTCGATCCTCGGCGGAGGGACTCCTGTCTCACGACCGAAGGGAACGTCGTCGCGGTTTGATCCCATGGATCTCGCGCTCATTGGAGGGCCTGCTTCTAGTGGCGTTCGAAACGCTTTCTCCCATGATCCCGGACGGGGTTCGGTCTGACTGGGAGCAACGGTTGGAGTTGTTATGACAACAGGGGCTGGGTGAACCTTTTCGATTTTCAGCTCAGCGACCTGTGCCTCAAGTACGAGGTTGCGTTTCATCAGATTCTCGAGCATCTGCAATGCTCTTTCTAGTCGAATACCTGGCCGCAGTCCTCTCTGGAACTTGAAAGCTAGGGTGATGGCGAGTGTTGCGATTATGACCATAACAGCAATGTCAATTGTGCTGAACGATAGCTGTGGGAATCTCTGGAGACTACTAGATAATTGGTCGGCGACAGAAGGGTTATTTGCGTAGACGAGGAACAACCAGTATGAGAGCCAGCCTACGAACGCGGTCTCTATGGCCACGAGTTTGATAAGGAGTCTCCTCAAACTATCCTTCTCTCCTTCTTCGAAGCGCCAAGTGGAAGTCTGCTTTGTAAGAGCCTAAGACTTGGTGTAACTGTCTCTGATGGGTCAAAGTCCCTACTTTGCCTCTCCGACTCCTCGGTCTTTCCGGAGAGTCTTCAATATCGTGTCCAAGGCCGTGTCCCAGTCCATCTCTCCTCCGCCGCCACCCGCAGCTGGAGGGTTCTTCGATTCAGTCGCAGGTTTTGTCGAGGACAGATCACCGAATGATTCGGGTTTCGGTGAGGAGTCTAGTGATTCCTTATCAGGAGTCTGCGTAGGAGGCCTCCAGGGCTGAGGCATTGGCATTGGTCCGCCGATAGGAGCAGGTGGTCGGGGTCCAGGTTGACCTTGTCCAAGTTGGGGTCCAATTCCTGGTGGAGGTCGGGGGGGACCGGCACCGAACGGTCTCGGCGGTGCCATGGGACGCTGCTCTCCTGGTCTGCCCGGACCTTGGATGACAAACGGGCGGGGCCCACCCTGTGTTTGGGGTACCGGTGGTCTCATGGGCATTGAGCCTGGTCGAGGGATTCCCTGAGGAGGCGGGGAACCCTGCGGATTGGTCGGCCCTGAGCCCGGCGTCCATTTTGGAGGCAGTGGAGGGATCGATCGGACCCCCGTAGACTCGGATGATGGTCCAGTTCCGGGCCGGTCTATGGGAGGTGCCCATTTTGATGGAACTGCCGAGGACTGTGAACTCTGAGAGGGAATCGGGGTACTTGGGAACGGTACCCCTTGTCTAGCTGAAGTGTCGAGGCCTGGTTTCTGAAAGAGTGGACCTGAATCCGATCTCTTCTCGTCCATTATTGACTGGGGCGGATTCCAGGCAGGGCCCGGTCCTGGCCGCGGCGTCTGCTCAACTGGTTGGCGCATTGTCGGACTCGGTTGGTTCTGGGAGGATGGTGTGAATGGAGAGGATGTTGGTCTGGACGCTTCCGCCCTGAGAGTCTGGAGGACTGCCGATGTGCTCTTGCCCATCGTTTCCTGTTTCTGAGCCGGGAGAGGTTCAGAGGAAGGCTTGGCGCCAGCTGACCATGTCACACTAGGGCTGTTTCTTGAACTGCTGGGGGTCGAGCTCTTGGGCAGTGGTGGAACCGAGTAGACTGTGTGCTTTGACCCCGAGGATGGCGGTGCACCGGTTGGAAGGATCTGTCTCGAAGGCGAGGCGACCGGAGACCCGGTTGAAAGTAGTGATCCTGGTTTGAAGGATTTCGATTTCTGGATCTTTCCTACGAGGCCCTGGTCACTGTGCCGCCTCTTTAGCAGAACGTAGCCGAAGCCTGATCCGCCGCCCAGCCCGATGGTGAGAACTATGAACGGTGAATAGGGGCCGATGGACGCGTTGACGTAGTTCTGGAAGTAGACGTCGTTCAGATACTGGTTTACGAGCCAGAACGTGAGGAATAGGTTGACCAGGAATGAGATGGTGGTTCCGATCCGGATCTTGACCATCAGTAGTCATCCTCCGGTTTACTCGTTTTCTTGCGAGGCTTCAGCTCGTTCCGCATGTTTGCGATGATGCGGGTGAAACCATATGCGGAAGCGATCATCAGGACGACCACTAGGAATACTGGGTCGAAGGATCCAAAGTATTGTTGCTCATAGATGTTGTAGAAGTATTCCGTGACTAACCAGACGCCGAAGAATAGCACGATACCGTATTCGAGTATGAATGTGAGGAGCGTGGTCTGGTATAGACTGCCGCCCGCGGACTCTTCACCATGCCAGCCCAACAAAGTCTCGATGTACCTTCTACTTCCACTCTTCTTGGGTTGGGCCTCCTCCTCAACCCCCAATAATCCTCAACGCAAGACGCCCATCTCCGCAATCACCATAAGCGTGCTGTAACCGGTGAAACATGAAACGCGGTACATTGACCAGTGAGCGATTATCTTCGCATCAATCTACCAGCTAAATCAGAGACGACCCATCTCTTCGCACATTAAAATACGGCACAGAGCGAAAACAGTCTAGCTCTCAAGTGAGCCATGGTGACACAAGAAACCGCCCGGAAATACGAAGTTGTAGAAGACCTCCCGGGAGTCGGCCCATCAACAGCTGACAAGCTGAAAGAGCTAGGCTTCCACACAGTCGAGAGTCTAGCAACAGCCACCATCAGAGAACTCGTCCCAGCGGGGATCGGCGAGAAACAGGCCGCCAAGATCATCGGCGTGGCCCGAGACAGCATCTCACTATCCTTCATCAGAGCTGACGAGCTGATGAGGATGAAGGCCAACGTCCTACGGCTCACAACCGGCAGCAAATCCTTCGACGAGCTGATCGGCGGCGGACTAGAAACCCAGACGATCACGGAAGTATACGGGGAGTACGGAGTTGGCAAATCAGTCCTCTGCCATCAACTAGCCGTCAACGTTCAGCTTCCAATAGACAAAGGCGGTCTGGATGGGGGTGCATTGTATCTGGACACTGAGCAGACTTTTCGTCCCGAATGGATCGTCCGGATGGCAAAATCCGCAGGACTGGAAGCGACGGACGTTGCACAGAGAATAATCTACTCAGAGGCATACAACTCAGATCACCAAGTACTTCTCTTGGAAAAAGCGGATCAGATAATCAAGGACAATAACATACGAGTGATAATAATCGACTCGCTAACGTCCCATTTTAGAAGCGAGTACCTGGGAAGAGAGATGCTGGCAGAGCGGCAGCAACGGTTGAACAATCACATGCACCGGTTAATACGACTCGCCAGAGGATTCAACGCCGTGGCTGTTGTGACTAATCAGGTCATGTCCAAGCCTGACCAGTTCTTCGCCAACTCGGTGGACGCTGTTGGCGGCCACATCGTCGCCCACACAAGCCACACACGGGTCTTTCTACGACGCGCGGCGACTGGTCCAATAAGGATAGCGCGCCTCGTCTCCAGCCCCTACCTTCCTGAGGGTGAGAGAATATTCAAGGTCACCGAGACAGGCATACTCGACGTATCAGAGAAGGATGAGGTCAAACGTCGTCGTTAAAATCAAACAACTCAATTCCCGGAGACTCAGTCAACCGGTTCTTCCAGAACGTAGAAGCGCGAGCCTGGACCGATGCGGAGAAAGAACTCGACGCGATCCGACAGAAAGCGGAGAACGCCCTCTGGTACAAGGGATACGTCAAGGCCTTGGAGGGCTTGCTTTTGACGTACCGGACCAACGATGACAAATACATCTACCTCCCAAAAGTTCTTGCTAGCCGTGGCGAAGAATCGATCAAACAGCTTCGGAAGGATTTCGGAGAGTTCGCGGCCAACGAGATTCACGGAGAATACGACCGAGGATATTTCAAAGCTTTAGAAGATTACGTCACGCTTCTGTCCTCGATGAAGAGCCCACAACGGGAAGGTCCAGCGACTGCTCCGGCGACCGTGGAGAAGAAGGAATCTGCTAAGAAGGATGAGGGTTTAGGACAGTATACAGTAGAATCGTCGTAAAGATCATCCAGATAATGTAGGATCCGATTCCAATAGTCACGTGCTTGTTCGGACCCTTCAATACCTCAGGTCCGTATCCGAGAAGATTCTTCACTAGAAAGACTGAGACGGAATAGACTCCTATTCCCACGGTAATCATGCTCAGCGTGCCGAGTCCTACTCCCAAGGAGCCGAATCCCGCAAGGTTGTAGATGACTCCAGCTAACACACCAAAGCCGAGCCGTAGCCAGTAGACGAGCGAGGCAGGAGGCAGACGGCCAATGTGCACTTCCTTCGCTGTCTGGACCGCTAGGTTCGACCCAGTGCTCGACAAGGCTCAAAAGAGCCCGGCTTCAATCATGCTGATAACGTTTTGCCGGAAAAAACGTGCGAAGTTCACATGAAGATTTTATAGAAGCCGAGTCTCCTGACCATTCTGCCTTGTCGGTGCACGAGACCGAGCCTGAATCTGTTATCGTACGGGACATCATGACAAGGTCTGTCATCACCGCAAAAGAATCAGACACAGCGGCCGATGCGGCGAAGCTGATGGCCAAACACAACATTGGATGCGTGATTGTCTCAGGCAAGAAGGGAGAGACTATCGGAATAATTACTGAACGGGATATTGTTCAGAGAATCGCAGCCAAGAACCTCTTGCCTTCGAAGGTGAATGTGGGCGAGGCCATGTCGAAGCCAGTCGTTACAGTCAAGGCGGGAGCCAATATCACGGATGCTGCAAAGTTGATGAATCTACGAAAGATCCGAAGGCTAGCTGTGATCGAAGATGGAAAGCTCATGGGAATTTTGACGATGAAAGACATTCTAGAAGTCACCCCAGCAATAATCGATCTCGCCTCGGAGAAGAGTCAAGCTGGACTCGGACGGCCCCCTCGAACAAGTACCTCACCTCTATCCGGTTATTGCGACGAATGCGAGACTTGGTCGGAAGCGTTAGTTCAGAAGGATGGAGTTTTCCTATGCCAGGATTGCGCAAAGGAACTTGGCCCGGTCGAAGAAGAGAACTGATTCCGCAATAGGATTGGAAAACCAGAGTATTCTGGTCAGAGACGCTGACATCTGGAATGAAAACGGTTTCACCAGAGGCTCCATTCTAATCGAAAAAGGCCGAATCAAAAGAATAGCTCGCCGGATAATCGACAACGGCGTTGAGAGGATCAATGCCTCAGGCCTCAAGGCGCTTCCCGGACTCATAGATGTCCACGTTCATCTGAGGGACATGGAACTCGCCTACAAGGAGGATTTTGCAACTGGAACAGCTGCAGCCGCCGCTGGAGGATTCACGACGGTGCTTGATATGCCGAACACGGTCCCACCGACCGATTCAGCTAGACGCCTGGTTGAGAAACAGAAAGTTGCTGCTCAGAAGACCCACGTCAATGTTGGTTTTCATGCGGCGGCAGTATCTGATTCTCACGAGATTGAATCCCTAGCAGATGCGGGAGCATTCTCGCTCAAGCTCTACATGCCGGGACCTATTTCCCCATTCGATGTCGAGGATGATCAGACGATAGAGAAAATGATGCGTGCCGCAGCGCGCGTTGGGACGCCAGTAACCGTTCATGCAGAAGACCCTGCCACTACGGAAAATGCGAGCAGGGCAGATGGCTTCGAAGAGGCCGCGGAGGCCCGGTCGCCACTCTTGGAGAGTCACGCTGTCGACAGGTTATGGAGGATCCAGAAGAAGACTCGTTGCAACGTTCACTACTGCCATCTAACTCTCCGGTCCAGCCTCCGAAAGATTAGCGCTTCTTCGAAATCGACTAGCGAGGTCACGCCTCACCATCTCCTCCTTTCCAAGAAGCTCCTGCCCACTCTTGGCTGGAGAGGATGGATGGTTCCCCCTTTGAGAGCTGAAGAGACAAGACGGAGTTTACTAAAATCCACACTTGCTGGTCTCCCTAGCGCTATCGCCAGTGATCACGCCCCACACACCATCAAAGAGAAGGATCAATCCGCAAGCAAGAGCCTGCCTGGAGTCCCAGGCTTGGAAACGACGTTGCCATTGATGCTGACACTTGTAAACAGACAACAGATGCCCCTCTCGCTTCTGGTGAAACTTCTCAGTGAGAATCCTGCAAGGATTTTCGGTCTCAAGTCCAAGGCCACGCTCCGGAAAGGAGCTGACGGCGACCTTGTCCTAGTTGATCTGAAGAAGAAATCTAAGATAGATTCGAGTAAATTCTTTTCGAAAGCGAAGTTCTCACCCTTTGACGGGTTCAAGACGCAGGGCGCTGTTCATTCTAGCATTGTTAGCGGGAAAGTCGTCTACACGGAGGGAGAGATCGTCACCAGAGAAGGCTCTGGCTCCGTGTTGCGAAGTGGTTCAGGTTGAGGTTTGTAGTCGACGGAATGCTTGGAGGCCTAGCGCGCTGGCTAAGAATGCTGGGATACGTGACAGAATATGATTCGAAAGCTGACGACAACATTCTCTTACGAAACTCTCAGAAGCCTGACACTGTCCTCTTGACGCGTGATGAAGAGCTCTACAATAGAGCTCTCGCAAAGAGTATTCATTCGGTGCTGGTTCTCGGCGATACTGAGGAAGCCCGACTGGGACAATTAGCGAGAACTCTCAGCATCTCCCTTGACATCGACATGGCCTCTACTAGATGCCCTGAATGTGGCGGCGAGCTTCACGAGATTTCTAAGAAAGAAGTCTCAAGCGTCGTCCCGGCCAAAAGCCTCGAACTCTACGATCGATTCTGGAGGTGTACCAATGCCGAGTGTGGGAAAACGTATTGGGTGGGAAGCCACTGGAAACAGATACGTCACAGCTTGGAGGAAGCCCGAAAGATAATGTCATCAGAAGGGAAGGATATGAAATGCTAACGACCGAAGAAGGTGTAGTATTGGTGAAGACCGCCCGGGCAGCGGTTGAAACTCATCTGTCAGGAGAAGAATTCCAGGCGCCGGCTGATGCGAGTCCAGGCCTGAAAGAGGAGAGAGGAGTGTTCGTAACGCTCCTCGACCACGTCAAAGGTGGAAGTCTGCGGGGATGCATTGGAATCCCCTTTCCAACTAAGTCATTACTTGAACAGGTCAGGGTTGCTGCAGTAGAGGCGGCGACAGTAGATTTCAGGTTTGAACCAGTGACTCTCGAGGAGCTACAGAAGAGGATCGTGTTGGAGGCAACTGTGCTCTCAGTCATGGAGCCCATCTGGATGAAGAATCCGCTCGATCTGAGAGAGAATATTCTAGTTGGAAGAGACGGTTTGATGGTTGAGGGCATGGGTAGCCATGGGCTGCTACTACCTCAAGTGGCCGTTGACGAAGGGTTTGATAGTGAAGAATTCCTTTCTCAATGTTGTTTGAAGGCCGATCTTCCTCCAGACGCGTGGCTTACCGGGGATGTACGAGTTTCGCGGTTTCAAGGCCAGGTTTTTGCGGAGGAGAAGCCGAATGGCTGGGTGTTTGAGAGGCGTCTGAAACCGTAGAACAACTCGCGTGGACTATCACGTCTAGACATCATGTGTGTCGGGTCTTTCAGAATTCGGGACGTGTCGATTAGGTTCGAGGCTCGGGTTACATCATGGTAAAGCGGAAAATTGTGGATTCTTCTCCGGAAGACTTGTCCAACCTTCAACGCTTGGTTGGCCCTGAGAGTGTTCTCGCTCACTGCGCCGGGGTCAACTATCAGGTGTACGTGACGGACACTCGTCTTCTAGTCGGGAAGAGGTTTGCGACAGGGGAGAAGTTCATGAACGTCCCGACGGCAAGCATCAACACTCTTGAGCTGATTACTAAGAGTCTTCTTCCACCGTTGACGTTTGCGGTTCTCGGCGCGATCGCTAGTTTTCTCATCTGGTGGTTTCCAGGGACGAGAATGCTGCCCTTGCCAGTGTTCCCCTACGATATTGCAATGTTGGCGGGACTCGTTATCTTCCTGGGATCACTGATAGTGGCTTGGTGGAGAGTGGGGATCGCCGTGCTTCGGATCCGCGTCAACGATTCGCAAGACCCTATTACGGTGAAACTGGTCAGTACTTCGAAGGCTGAAGCAGTCTTCAAAGCCCTCAAAGGATAGACGACCATCAGGACCCTTCAGGGTCAGCGGCCTCGTCCCAAAACGGGTCTTCTTTGTACAACGCTTAAACTGGTCGCCCTTTCTGAGGAGTCCAAGTTTGACAGTCTCAATTCAGGAGGGTGATCTGGTTTTCCTCTATCAAGACGCTCGCCGTAACTGGATCGCTCGGGCGGGAGAGGGACGATTCCACACTCATCGAGGATATCTCGATCTCAAAGATCTTGTTGGGTTAGAGTACGGGGTCTTCGTCAAAACTAGCCTGGGACAGTCGCTTGCGGTGTTCAAGCCTCGGCTCTTAGAGCTGGTGAACTCGTTCAACAGACCTACCCAGATAATGTATCCAAAGGACATCGGGTATGCGATCTATCAGCTTGGACTGAAAGATGGTGATACTGCGGTTGAAGTGGGCACGGGTAGTGGTGCCTTAACCGGTGCGTTGGCTCAGGTGGTTGCGCCGAATGGCCGGGTGTACACTTACGAGAACCGGGAGGAGTTCTTGAGGTCGGCTAAGAAGAACGTGGAAAAGACTGGGCTGTCAAGTCAAGTCACTTTTCGAAACATGGACCCATCGGAGGGATTCTTGGAGTTGAATGCAGACGCTGCTGTTATCGATCTAGGCGATCCCTGGAAGATGGTAGCCCCAGCTTGGGAAGCTTTAGCGGGTGGTGGAATGCTGGCGGGCTTCACGCCCACCGTAAACCAATTGGAGAAACTCGCTGAAGCGCTGAGAAAGGGTGGATTCATAGTCCTTGAGGCAGTTGAGTTGTTGATGCGAGAGTTCAAGACTGAAGCGGGTAAGGTGCGACCCGAGTCTCGGATGATTGGGCACACAGCTTACGTTACGATCGCTCGAAAGGTCATGGTGAAAGAATAAGCGTTCATATATGGGAAAGATGCTTGAACCATTCAGCACGGGCCCGGTCGCAATGAGCG
>Ga0209236_1002029_pt1 | contig 12355 bp, 9 predicted proteins | sample GraSoi013_1_40cm_FD_185819 | JGI IMG/M metagenome (GOLD analysis project Ga0209236, IMG submission 185819) | Grasslands soil microbial communities from the Angelo Coastal Reserve, California, USA - Sample 09_27_2013_1_40cm (SPAdes) (version 2) | ecosystem: Environmental > Terrestrial > Soil >... | reverse complement strand
ATCGGGAGATTGAGATCGCCCCGGGCATCTTCTTCCCGGCCTGGACCTTCAACGGGACGGTCCCGGGGACGACGCTGCGTGTCCGCGAGGGCGACCGCGTGAGGATTCAGTTCGTCAATGCCGGGACCCACCCCCACACCATGCACTTCCACGGGATCCACAGGGCGGAGATGGATGGGGTGCCGGGGGTCGGCCCAGGCGAAATTCCCCCGGGCGGGTCGTTCACCTACGAGTTCGACGCGATCCCGTTCGGGCTGCACCAGTACCATTGTCATACTCTGCCGCTGAAGCGCCACATCCACAAAGGGCTGTACGGGATGTTTATCATCGACCCCCGACAGGGTCGGCCGCCGGCACGGGAGCTGGTTATGGTGATGAACGCGTTCGATACCAACTTCGACGGTGAGAACGAAGTCTATGCCGTCAATACCGTGGCCTTCCACTACGCAAAGCATCCTATCCGGGTAAAACGCAACGAGCTCGTGCGCATCTACGTGGTCAACATGACAGAGTTCGATCCGATCAACTCCATACATATCCACGGGAACTTCTTCCATGTATATCGCACGGGCACGTCGCTCGTTCCCTCGGAGTATACGGACACGATCATGCTGTGTCAGGCGGAGCGGGCAATTCTGGAGGTGCGATTCCCATACGCGGGGCGCTTCATGTTCCACGCCCACCAGAGCGAGTTTACCGAGTTGGGCTGGATGGGTGTGTTTGAGGTGACCGGCGATGACGACGTCTAAACCTTCGCTGGCCCACCGGTGGCTGTGGGCGCTGGTGCCGCTCCTGCTGTTGATCGTGCTGGTGGCCGTGCTGGTGCGCTTTGGGCCGCTGGGAGTCTTCATTAAAGCGTTCCCGCCGGTAGAAGAGCTGACTATCGATCGGGTCTCGCTGGCCCCGGGGAAGATGGCCATCCACGTCACCAACGGCGGGCCCCAGCCGGTGACAGTGGCGCAGGTCATGGTCGACCAGGCGTACTGGGAGTTCTCGATGCAGCCAGGCCACACGGTGCCGCGGCTCGGCCAGGCCATTATCACGCTGCCCTATCCGTGGGTAGAGGGGGAGACGCACCACCTCAAGCTGGTTTCGTCGACCGGGCTTACGTTTGAGCACACCATCGAGGTCGCCACGGCAACCCCGACCGTAGATGCCCGGTACCTGGCGACGTTTACCCTGCTCGGTATTTATGTGGGAGTCATCCCCGTGCTGTTGGGGCTGCTGTGGTTCCCGTTCTTGCGCCAACTGGATCAACGATGGATCGCCTTCTTCCTCAGCCTGACCGCGGGGCTGCTGCTCTTCCTGGGAGTTGAGGCCGTCCACGATGCGCTCGAGGCGGCCGGCACGCTGCCCCCCGCTTTTCAAGGCGTGGGGCTGGTACTCGTCGGCCTGGTGGTCACGGTGCTCATCCTGGTTGCGGTCAGCCGCCGAGTGACGTCGGGCGCAGACGCGGCCCAGCGCAGACTGGCGATCGCCTTCCTGATCGCGCTGGGCATCGGGCTGCACAATCTGGGCGAGGGGCTGGCCATCGGCGCTGCGTACAGCCTGGGAAAGATTGCCCTGGGAACATTCCTGGTGCTGGGGTTTACGATCCACAACACCACCGAGGGACTGGGGATCGTGGCGCCGATTGCGCGCGACCGGCCGGCCGTGCGCACGCTGGCCCTGCTCGGCGTTCTCGCCGGCGTCCCAACAATCCTGGGGAGCTGGATCGGCGGTCTCAACTACTCACCGGTCCTGGCCACGCTGTTTCTCGCCGTCGGCGCCGGCGCCATCTTCCAGGTGGTCTACGAACTGCTGAAGCTCATGCTCGGGGAACGGCCGCCCCTCGGCTATCAAGTGGCCGGATTTACGGCCGGACTCTTGGTGATGTATGTGACGGGGTTATTTGTGGCTGCCTGATGTCCGTCTGGGTCGAATCACGAATCACGAGTCACGAATCACCATGTTGACCCAAGCCATCGAAGATTATTTGAAGGTGATCTACAAGCTCCGCCAGGCCGGCGAGGTGGTGACGACGAACGCCGTCGCGGCGCGCCTGAACGTAGCGCCTGCCTCGGCGTCGAACATGATCAAAAAGCTGGCGCGATTGCAACTGGTGGATCATACGCCGTACCACGCGGTGCAGCTCACCTCGGGTGGGGAGAAGATCGCTCTGGAGGTGATCCGCCATCACCGGCTGATCGAGCTCTACCTGGCCCGCCACCTGGGCGTCGGCCTGGACCGTGTCGACGCGGAGGCCGAACGGTTAGAGCACGTCATCTCGGAAGAGCTCGAGGAGCGTATTGCGCAGTCGCTGGGCGATCCGACCTACGACCCGCACGGCGATCCCATCCCCACCCGCGAAGGCGCCGTCGAAGCGATGCATCATCCTCTGCTCTCGGATCTGCGCGCAGGCCAGCGCGGCGTAGTGGTGCGCCTGAGGGACAGCGTTCCTTCGGTACTGCGCGGGTTGTCGGAGGCGCGGCTGCTGCCGGGCGCGATGGTGGAAGTGATCGATGTGGCCACCGATGGTTCGATGCGGGTACGGACCGAACAGGCATCCCGAGAGGTCTCGTTCGATCAGGCTCACGCCGTGTATGTTGCGCTCGAACCGGCGACGGTGCGCCGCTCGGCGGTATGATTTGACAGCCCCCCGCAGAGGCCAGTATACTTCCCACCAAGTCACTGGACCGGTCGCTGTCGTCGTGTCACACGGCTGGCAGCGGCGCTTGACGGCCGCGATAGCAAATATACGACGCACCTGACATCGCACCCGACTTCGCAGGAGGGGACGCAGCGTATTCGACGCGACCATGCGGCGCCGCCGGCAGTCACCCAGTTGTAAACGTAGTGGCAAGGGACCCAGCACCGCCAGATTCCTGCGGCTGGGTCCTTGCGTTTTGGGCTGCCGCGAGTGACTGAGGGTTGCAGGAGACGGGCATGAGAACAGGCATCGGGTTGCGGTACGTCTTCACAGGCGCCGGCCTGCTGAGGGCGACGGCGAGGGGAGCGAGGCGGTCATGAATACGGTGCAGGAATTTCTCCAGGAGGCGCGCCACGACCGGCGGCTGCGGCGCACCACCCACCACTACATCTCCGACATGATTGAGTTCTACGGCCGCGATCGCGTTTTCGAAGGCATCTACGGTATGGAGAAGCAACTGGAGGCGATCATGGCCTTCTTCCGTGCGCACTCCATGTCCATGGAGCGGCGCCTCCTGCTGCTGGTGGGTCCGCAGGGATCCGGCAAGTCGATGACCGTGGATCATCTCAAGCGCAAGCTGGAGGAGTACTCTCATACGGCCGACGGCGCGGTGTATGCGATTCAGGGATGCCCCTTCCACCAGCATCCCTTCGACCTCGTCCCGCCGGACGCGCGGGAGGAGCACGGATTGCACTGGCACGAGGAAGCGGTGCCCTGTCCGGTCTGCGACCGGCTGTCGGCCCGGGAGGGCGGGTGGAAGCGCCTCCCGGTGGAACGCATCTACATCTCCGCGAGGGACAAGATCGGGGTCGCCAAGCACACGCCCACCGACCTGCGCCGCGAAGACATCACCAACTTCGTGGGCAACATCAACTTCGCGATGCTGAAGGAGCGCGGTTCCACCTACGATCCGGAGGCATACGACTTTGAGGGGAAGATCATCTGGGGCAACCGCGGCATTCTGGATTGGACGGAGGTTTTCAAGAGCCGCCGCCAGCTGCTGTCGTTGTTGCTGGAGCTCATTCAGTCCAAGCGCATCGACCTGGCCAACTTCCCGACGGTGCACGTCGACGAGGTGGTTATCGGCCACACCAACTATCCCGAGTACCTGGTGTTCGTCTCTGAGGACATCATGGAGCCGCTGCGCGGCCGCATCCACAAGATCGACTTCCCCTACAACGTCGACCCGGAGGGGGAAAAGAAGATCTATAAGACGCTGGTGGAGCGGGCCAACCGCATCCGCGGCGAGGAGAAGCATGTCCCCGGGGATGTGTACGAACTCGCCGCCCGCTATGCGTTGAAGACGCGCGAGGAGTCGCAGGGGCTGCGGGGGCTGTCGCCGCGGTTCTTCGAAGACGCCTTCTCGTACGCCTACACCCTGGCGGGGAAGTGCGTGGACCTGGACATCATCTCCGCGGCTGTGGAACGCACATTCGAACACCAGTCCATGAAGGATCTCAACCTCAAGGAGCTCCTCAAGCAATTTGAGGAGACCAAGGTGGAGTTCATCAACAAGAAGATCGACCTCATCGTTGAGGAGATCGTGCCGACCCACTTCTACGATTACGGCCAGAACCTGTATCTCAACTACCTGGAAGCGGCCTCCCGCAACGTGGCCGGAGAGCCGCTCTCGAGCACGGAGAAGGAACTGGTGGATGAGGTGGAGGGGATCATGGTGGCCAAGCGGCAGATCAGCCGCCAGGGCCGGGTGGCGTTCGAGAACGTGCTGCTGGAGCGCAAGGACGAGATGCTGCGCATGAGTTACAAGGACAACGAGCACCTGCGCCCGGTCATCAACGAGATCGTGTTCAACAAGATCAAGAATTTGCTGCGGCTATACGAGAAGAGCGAGGAGCTCGATACGAAGAGTCAGGAGCTGCTGAAGGTGCTGTACCGCAGCGCCATCGAGCAATACGGCTATTGCGACGTGTGCGCCCGGTCACTCTTCAAGGTGATCGGCCGAAGTTTCTAGCTGAGAGCGTTGATGTCGAGCGAATCACGAATCACGAGTCACGAATCACGATGAGAATTCACCGCGGCCATATTGCCCAACACAAGCACGACCAGCTGCTGCGCGAGTATTTGAAGCAGCACCTCAATGAGCTCATCCAGCAGAAAGAGCTGATCATCGACGGCAAGGTCAAGACGCAGATTGCCACGCTGGACCTACCCACCCTCAAGTATGGGGAGGATGCCCCGGTGCTGGCCCGCGGCACCGGCCGGGGCGGCAAGGGCGGTGCAGGCGGGTCCGGCCAGACCGGCGATGAGGAGATCCAGGTGCTGGGTGGACTGCTCGGCGGGGACCACCACGGCCGCGAGATCAAGGTCGAATTGGATTTTGACGAGTTTGTCCGTTTGGCGCAGGAAGTGCTGCTGCAGGAAATTGAGCTGCCGGTGTTCCACGAACCGTCGCGCAGCGGAGAGGTTCAGACCGACGCCCTGCCGGACCTGGACGACCTCGACCGGATCGGCCTGCGGCCGGACCTGAACCTGGAGGAGACGATGGTGCAGTCCTTGCTCCGGAACATCCGGGAGCGGGGGACGGCCGAGTACGACGTGGAGCTGGCCCAGGACGGCTGGTACTTTGTGGAAGATCCGGCCGCCTATGAGAACCACCGCTCCCTGGAGGTCTACGTGCTGGACATCTCCGGGTCGATGCGGGGAGAATATCTCGCCCTGGTGCGCAAGACCATCTTTGTACTCTGGTACTATCTGGAGCGCCGCTACCCAACGAACCTTCGGCGTTACGTCGTATTCCAGGACGTGGCCGAAGAGAAGACCCGTGACGAGTTTTTCTGCGTAGAGTCGTCCGGGGGCACCCACATCTCGGCGGGCTTCGAAAGGGCCATGGAGTTGCTCCACGGGGTCACCGAGCACGACAAGTTTCTGTTCGTCTTCACCGATGGTGAAACGTCCTCAGGCGACTTCGACCTCGCCAAGCGCCGGTACGAAGAGGCCCTGAGCCGGTTCGATATGGTCTGCTACGGCCACGTCAATCCTGGTGGCCGCGGCGTGGGAGGTTTCTCGGAGTACGTCCAGGATGGCGCCCGGCGTTACCCAAACGCTACATTCGCCAACCTTACTGACATCGAGGCGATCCGCAAGACGATGGGCGAGTTTCTCGAGTTCTTCGCGCGTGAACGGTCCGGAGGCAGACGGTGGACTCGTATCGCGAAATCATCGACCGCATCGAAGCGCTAGCGCGTCAGCGCGGCCTCTCCTTCGACCCGGTCTACTTCCGGCTCACCGACAGTGATGAGATCGCGGAAGTGGCCAGCATGGGTTTGCCCAACCGGTTCATCCACTGGCACTGGGGCGGCGCCTACAAGGAACTGGTGGTACAACAGAACAAGGAGTTGTTCAGCATCCTGGAGCTGGTGCTGAACACCAAGCCGTCGCACGCCTTCCTGCGCCGGGCCAACACGTATCTACAAAACGTCCTGGTCATCGCGCACGTCTTCGGCCACGTCGACTTCTTCCGCAACAACCACTGGTTTGCCAAGTCGAACAAGAACATGCTCAACGAGGCCGAACGCCACGCCCGGCAGATTCGCAAGTATGAGGGCGTGCACGGCCGCGAGAAAGTCGAAACACTGCTGGATGCGCTGCTCACGGTCGCCGGCACCGTCAACGCTTTTGAGCGCAATCCCACGGAGCGCCGCAAGCGGCTGATGTATTATCTGGAGGACAAGGCCCCTCTGGAATCGTGGGAGCACCATATGATGCAGATGCTCCGCGAGGAGTCGGAGTATTTTGACCTCATCCAGCGCACGCACATCATCAATGAGGGCTGGGCGACGTTCGTGGAGGCGGAATTGCTGCGGGATATCCTGGACACGCCGTCGTGGGCCAGCCTCAGCGTCCAGCTGTCCAACCGGCCCGCCCCATACACCATCGGCTACGCTCTGTTTCAGCGGGTCAAGCGGGAGCGCGGCTTCGACGCGGCGCTGGAGGTTCGTACCTACTACGAGGACATTCGCCTGATCGACGAGATGCTTACCGACGAGATGGTCCGCCGGCTGGATATCTTTGTGTATGATCCCAAAGAAAAGCAGAAATCCTACGATCTGCAGCAGGTTAAGGAGATGCTCATCACGCAGAAGTTGCACAAAGGCGAGCCCCACATCGAAGTGGAGTCCGGCAGCAGTCCCAAGGAGTTGGTGCTGGGGCACCTGGAGGAAGACCGGAAACTCGATTCCAAACGCGTAGGGCTGTTCTTGAAGTCCGTGCACTCCCTGTGGCGGAATCCCGTGCGGCTGCGCGCGAATGGAAAAGTATACACCTACGATCGCAGAGGGCTGAGTACGGCATAACGGCCAGTTACCACATGGTCAGCCCTCCATCCGCCACCAGAGTCTGTCCCGTCATATAGCTCGCCCGCTTACTGGCCAGGAAGAGCACGGTTTTCGCGATCTCCTCCGGCTCGGCGAACCGTCCCAACGGAATTCGCGCTGCGATGCGCGTACGCTCCTCCAGCGTCAGGTGGGCGAGCATCGGCGTATCCGTGTAGCCGGGCGCGACCGCGTTGACGCGCACCTCAGGGGCGAGGGTCGCGGCCAGCGTTTTTGTAAACGCCATGAGTCCACCTTTGCTTGATGCGTAGGGGAGGGAACTGCCGCCGATCAGGGCGCGGATGCTGGTGATGTTTACGATCGACCCGGCGGCGGCCCGCAGCGCCGGCGTGGCGGCCTGGCTGCACAGGAACGCACCCGTCAAGTTGACGCCGAGGACCTCGTCCCACTCCCGCAGGGTCAGCTGGTCGGGCGGAGTGCGCACGTTGGTGCCGGCGTTGTTCACCAGTACGTCGAGCCGGCCCCAGGGCTGCAGGATTTTCTCGAGCAGGGCCGCGACGTCGTTTGCCCTGCTGACATCGGCCTGGATCGCCACCGCCCGCCGTCCCGCTCGCCGGATGGCCGCAGCGACGGTTTCGGCGTCCTGGGCCCCTGCGGCGTAGGCAATCGCCACCGCGGCGCCTTCCACAGCGAAAACTCCGGCGATGGCTTTCCCGATTCCACGGCTGCCGCCGGTGATGAGGACCACTTTGTTGATGAATTCCACGCAAGAAAAATTCGCGACCAGGTGACCAGGGGACCTGGGTACCAGGCAAAAAAAGAAACCCGCATTCGTGCTGCGGGGCTCCCCTTCCCGTCGTTTTGCGCCGTTTCTATAGCTTGCTTGGTTCCTCGGTGCCTTCGCCGCCTGGTCCCAGGGGTTTCGTCAGTGCACGGTTCCTTTAAAGTCTGACGGTTTGACCTTTTCGAGGAACTTCTTGAACTCTTCCATCTCTTCGTCCAGCGGCTTCTTCAGCGTGATGGCTTGTTCGGCGACCTGTGGGGTGACGAAAATCGGGGCCTCCGACCGCAGGGCCAGCGCGATGGCGTCGCTGGGCCGGGAATCGATTACCAGTGGCGTCCCGTTAGTAGCAATATGAATCTCGGCGAAGTAGGTGCTGTCTTTGACGTCTGTCACCACGATCCGGGTCACGCTCGCCGAGAGCGACTTGAGCACCGAACGCAACAGATCATGGGTCATCGGCCGCGGAGGTTTCACACCCTGGAGCTGCATCGCGATCGCCGTGGCTTCGGCCTGTCCGATCCAGATGGGCAGCGCCATCGTCTCGGCCTGATCGACCAGCAGGACAACCGGGTTCATTTGCTGATCGAGCGCGACTCCGCGGACCTTCATGTGAACCACGGATCACCCTCCTCGTCGCCGCCTTATTATAGTCACAATCGCGTATTCCGTCAAAAGGCGCGGCCGATACTACACCTATACCCACTCCGGGTGCGCGATAGCCGGACCTCGCCGCTAATGGGCATGCAACGATTGTGTCACACCAGGTACTCCATATCTTCACCAGGGGCTGCGCGTGAAACGGCGGAATAGCACAAGTGTGATGCCGTCCACTCTTCGTCTCGCGCCTGCCGTCATCCTGGGCAAAGCGACCGCCGTGGCCAGCCGGGCTCTGCGGCTGGGGGGCGGCACGACGATGCCCGGCCGCGTTGCTCGGGCGATCGCGCCGGACATCATGCACCGGCTGGCGGCGCGCCTGCCGGAGGGATGCGTCGTGGTCACCGGAACAAACGGCAAAACGACCACCTCCCGGCTGATTCACCACATCCTGCGGCTGGCAGGGGTGAGCTCCGTGCACAATCGCGCCGGTGCGAACTTGGCGGCCGGTATCGTGACGGCGCTGGTGCAGCATACGGACTGGCGCGGACGGCCGCATGGTAAGATCGGCATCTTTGAAGTGGACGAAGCCACGTTGCCGGCGGTATGGGATCCGCTCCAGCCCCGCGCCGTCGTCCTGACCAACCTGTTTCGGGATCAACTGGATCGGTATGGTGAGATCGATCTCGTTGCCGGACGTTGGCGCGCAGTCCTCGACGGGCGGCCGCCCGGTGATACCGCGGTGGTGTTCAACGCCGATGATCCGCTGGTGTCGGAGGTTGGGGGAAGGTTCGCCGGTACCACGGTGCCGTTCGGGATTGACGATGTCTCGTGCGGCACCGGCACGCTGGAGCACGCCGCCGATTCGCGGTACTGCTATCGTTGTGGCGTCCCCTACGAGTACACTGTGGTGTACTTTGGGCACATGGGCGACTACCGGTGTCCGCAATGCGGCACACGCCGCCCGGCGCTACTGGTCGCCGCAGAGGGTGTTCAGCTGGCGGGGATCCAGGGCAGCGGCTTCACCCTGCGAACGCCTGCGGGCACAGCGCAGGTGCGGACGGTCCTGCCCGGCATCTATAATATTCACAACATACTGGCGGCCGCGGCGTGCTGCCTGCAGCTCGGGGTACCGCTGCAGACGGTGGCGCGCGGGGTGGAGACATTCGCGCCGGCGTTCGGCCGCGCGGAGCGGGTCCGGGTGGATGGGCGTGAGGCCGTCCTGCTGCTGACCAAAAACCCGGCAGGATTCAATGAGGTGTTGCGCACCGTTGTGCGCGCCACTGGGCCCGCCCCCGGCGTGGTGCTCATTGCGATCAACGATCTCACCGCAGACGGCCGCGACATCTCCTGGTTGTGGGACGTGGACTTCGAAATGCTGGCCGGCCACGTCAGGAGCCTGGTGGTGAGCGGTATCCGGGCGGATGACATGGCCCTGCGTCTCAAACATGCCGGAATGCCTGGCGGCGCGATGACTATCGATGGCGACCTCAGCCACGCCTGGGACGCCGCACTGAAAGCGGCGCGCAACGGCGAGCCTGTGTATGTGTTGCCGACCTATACGGCGATGCTGCAGTTGAGGAAGATCCTGCAGCAGCGGGGACTGGTGAGGGGGTTTTGGGAAGAGTAAATGTGATGGCATCTGTAGAACGCAGAATGCAGCACGCAGAACGCAGAAAGATGAAGACATGTTCTGTCATTGCCGTCTGCGTTCTGCGCTGTGCGTTCTGCGTTCTCTGGTAGCGAGGTAGAGTCCATGGAGCTTCGAATCTGCCACCTCTACCCTGATCTCCTTAACTTGTACGGAGATCGCGGGAACCTTATGGCGCTGGTGCACCGGGCCCAGTGGCGGGGCATCGACGTGCGCGTCGAGGAGTCCCGGCTGGGCGCGTCGCCGGTCCCGGGTGCACATGACCTCTATTTCATGGGCGGCGGGGAGGACCGCCAGCAGCATCTGGCGGCGGCTGACCTCCGGGAGCGGAAGCGTGAGGCCCTCCTGGATGCCGCGGGTCGCGGCGCGGTCGTGCTGGCCGTCTGCGGCGGCTACCAGCTCCTCGGCCACTACTATCGATCCGCCGAGGGTGAGGAGTTGATTGGACTCGGGCTCCTCGACGTGACGACGGAACATCCCGGCCCGCAGACCAGGCGCCTGATCGGCAACATCGTCGTTCGCAGCCCGTGGCTTGGCGGACGGACTCTGGTCGGGTTTGAGAATCACGGAGGCCGCACGCGGCTCGGGCCGAGCGCGCGGCCCCTGGGGACCGTGGTCACCGGTTTTGGGAACAACGGTGCGGATCGGAACGAAGGAGCGGTCAGCCGCAACGTGTACGGGACCTACCTGCATGGCCCGCTGCTGCCGAAGAATCCTGCCCTAACCGATTATCTGCTAACGCTGGCGTTGCGGTCGCGCCACGGCCCCGTAGCACTGGCATCGCTCGATGACAGTCTCGAGCTCGCCGCGCACTCGGCTGCGCTTGTCCGCGCCACGAGCAGGAGTTAAGTCAAAAAACCCCGCACCCTGCGTCCTCCAAGGGAGGTAATAGACAGATATGAAAGCGATCATTCTATTGTTGATAGTCGCTCTGATCATTGTTCCGGTGTTTGTGGGAATCTCGGAATCTTATGGAGCAAGCGCTGCGGTCAAACCGTCCGTCGTACTTGTCCACGGTGCCTGGGCAGACGGCTCAAGCTGGAGCCGCGTCGTAGCCCATCTCCAAGCGGCAGGGTATACGGTCTTTGTGCCGCCCAACCCACTGCGGGGTCTGGCCTCGGACCCAGCTTACGTGGCCAGCTTCCTGGCCAGCCTCAGCGGACCCATAATCCTGGTAGGACACTCCTATGGAGGCGCCGTCATTACAAACGCGGCCGTTGGAAATCCCAACGTCAAAGCGCTCGTCTACGTGGACGCGTTCGCGCCTGACGAGGGAGAGTCGATAGGGGATCTCGCTAGTACCCCGCCTCCGCCTGGCCAATCAGCGTCCTGCGTCGCAGGAGATCCTACTCAGGTCTTCAACTTCGTGCCATTGACAAGCGGAGACGTCGACCTGTATGTGAAACCGAGCCTCTTCCCGTCGTGCTTCGCCAACGATCAGCCACTCAGTCAAGCCGCCGTCCTGGCGTCTTCCCAGCGCCCAGTAGCGCTCAGCGCGCTACCGCAGCCATCGGGAGTGCCTGCATGGAAGACAATTCCATCCTGGTACCTGGTCGGGACGATTGACAGGGTCATCCCGCCGTGGGCCCAACTCTTCATGGCCCAGCGCGCGGGTGCCACCATTGTCCAGGTCAAGGCATCACACCTCTCGATGCTCTCCCGCCCCGAAGCAGTCGTCGGCTTGATCAACACGGCGGTAGAAGCCAGCCACTAATGCCCGTGCGGACCAACGAGTTATCCACGGTGCCAGGTACCGATGAAGTAGGAATGCCTTAATTTGGACGGTGGAAATGACTCGATTGGGTCATTGCTCGCCCGGGCAACGAGCCGGTGGCGAGGGCAACTTGCCGGATTCTAGCGTGTCCCGCGCCTGGGCGCGATTACGCTAACCAATCCGCCAGCTCCGCGAGCGTGCGAAACTCGCGGTCGGCGTGACCCCCATCAGGCGCTGCGCTTCTCTTACGATTGATCCAGGCGACGGGAATCCCCAGTGCCCGCGCAGGGACCACATCATGGAAGTAACTCTGAGCGGCATGCAGCCAGCGCCTCGTGCTAATGCGCTCGCGCGCCGCAAGGAAGTGTTTGGGGGCCGGTTTGTACGACCTCACCTGCTGCGCCGTCACCAGCAGGTCGAACTTGACACTGAAGTGGCGAAGCGTTCCAGCGAGCAGATCGTCGTCCACGTTCGAAAGGATGCCGAGCCGATAGCCTGCGGCGTCTAGCCTTCTCAGCGCACTGTTCGTATCCGTGAAGGGCCGCCAATTGGGAAGGCTATCGGCGAGGAACGATGCCCGCTCCTCCGACAATGGCCATCCAAACCGTCTTGCCACGCGCCGTGCTGTCTC